>Ga0206856_10065_pt2 | contig 32811 bp, 16 predicted proteins | sample Alteio_BWOrgCont_48_FD_152630 | JGI IMG/M metagenome (GOLD analysis project Ga0206856, IMG submission 152630) | Enriched cells from forest soil in Barre Woods Harvard Forest LTER site, Petersham, Massachusetts, United States -... | ecosystem: Environmental > Terrestrial > Soil > Temperate forest >...
AAGCAGGACTTCCTGAAGCTCAGCTGGACGCGGTGGTTTTTTACGATAAGCCGGGGCTTAAATTTGCGCGCCTGCTCGAAACATATCTGGCTATTGCGCCTCGCGGTTTGAAAACATTTCCTAGAACTCTCTCAAACTGGCTCGGAGGAAAACTTGATTTACGCAAAACTATTCGCGTGGCACTGCCCGCTTTGCGACCCGATTGTGAAATTCTATTTACGCAACATCATCAGTCGCACGCCGCGAGCGCGTTTTATCCGTCCCCTTTTGACGAGGCAGCCATTCTTACCATTGATGGAGTTGGCGAATGGGCCACGACGACTGTAGGCATTGGCCGCGGCAATGAAATCCAGTTTCTCAAAGAAATAAGGTTTCCTCATTCGCTAGGCTTGCTTTATTCGGCATTCACTGATTACTGCGGCTTTCGCATTAATTCCGGAGAATACAAACTCATGGGACTGGCTCCTTATGGCGAACCTGCCTTTGCTGACACTATCCGGCGCGAATTGATTGACGTAAAACCCGATGGTTCGTTCCGGTTGAATCTGGATTACTTCGATTTTTTAGGCGGCACGAGCATGACCAATGAAAAGTTTTGCGCCTTATTCAAAGGATCTCCACGTCGTCCGGAAGAAAAAATTAATCGCCGGCACATGGACGTAGCGCGTTCCATTCAACTTGTTACTGAAGAAATCATGCTCAAGCTGGCGCGTCACGCACGAGAGGTATCCGGTTTGAAAAACCTCTGCCTCGCCGGTGGCGTGGCGCTTAACTGCGTGGCAAATGGACTGATCTTTCGCGAAAAAATTTTCGACCAGATCTGGATTCAACCGGCTGCCGGAGACGCGGGTGGCGCATTAGGCGCTGCATTGGCTGCGTGGCATTTGGACGAGGGTGCACCTCCACGCAAAGCAAATCCCACGGACTCCATGCAGTCCTCCCTGCTTGGACCGGCGTTTACTGATGACGAAATGGAAGCAGCCCTGCGCGCGAATGGCGCAGTGTATCAAAAAATGGAAAAAACGGCTTTGCTGGATTTCACGGTAGGGCTTTTAAAAACAGAAAAGGTCGTCGGCTGGTTTCAGGGCCGCATGGAATTTGGTCCGCGCGCGCTTGGAAGTCGTTCAATTCTTAGCGATGCACGTTCGCCTAAAATGCAGTCAGTAATGAATTTGAAGGTCAAGTTTCGAGAATCCTTTCGTCCCTTTGCGCCGATTGTTTTGCGCGAGCGAGTGGCGGATTATTTCGAATTGGACGCTGACTCCCCTTACATGCTTATCGTCGCGCCACTGAAGCCGGAGTTGCGCAAGCCGTTGCCGACGAATATTACCGGAATAGATTTGCTGAAAGCGGAGCGTTCGACTTTGCCCGCGGTGACGCACGTGGATTACTCGGCGCGCATTCAAACTGTTTCACGCGAAGGCAATCCCTTGCTCTATGAGTTGCTCTCGCGTTTTGAGCAGGCCACCGGCTGCAGTATTTTAGTAAATACGTCTTTCAACGTGCGTGGCGAGCCTATTGTTTGCACTCCAGACGATGCCTATCGCTGCTTCATGAATACGGAAATGGATTTTCTTATCCTGGGCAGTTTTGTCATCGACCGCACTGCTCAACCTCAAAAAAATGTAACGCGCCGCGTGGCACCGCAGGCTGATTGAAATGAAGCTGAACCTTAAAGATGAACCCGGGCACTGGCGAAAGTCAGCTTTGCTTACCCTTCTTGGCATGGCATTGATTTGCTTGGTACTGCGGTGGCGACATGCTTTGGGAAGCAGAACATGGCTTGTGGTGTTATCGCTGCTGGTGCTGATAGCCATCGCAGCCGTCCTGCAACCACGTTGGTTTCGGTGGTATCACATTTTTTCCATGCGCTTGGGTTTTGCGGTGAGTCAGGTTCTTGGTTGGGTACTTTTGGTGCTATTTTTTCTGTTCGTTATTACGCCGATGAGTTGGATTCTGAGATTAGCAGGCAAGGATACCCTCCAAATTAAGCACTCATCCAGTGCCGACACTTACTGGCAAAAAACAAAGGGCTTTAGTCCACTCGACCGGCTATTTTGAAGGCTACCCGCGTGGCCATTTCATGCCACACGACAGATTGCACTAAATAGATTTATGCTTTAAAAATGCATAATCCCTCGTTTTTAAGTCCGTTTCTTTTCCATCGCTTTGACTGCAACTGCATTTAGTGGACGAGGTTGTGCTATATTCTTATTACCGCTTGATAAAAAAGTCATCGATCATCACTTGCTTCATTTGCTGTGGATTGTTCCTGGCAGATATAAGGGCTTTTGCTTACTCGGCATCGGACGTGAACACCATGTTTGGCGCTTTCAACTCCACTTTTTATTTTCAGAATGGAAACAGCGGGTATTTTAAAAATGACCAATTCAGCGGAGAAACGTACTTCTGGGGCCAGGCTGAGGAGATCGAATGCGTGATTGACGCGTACGAGTGGAATACCAATGCCGCCGCGGCAAGCATGATCACAAATTTGCTCAATGGCTTCATCAATAACAACGGCACGTCCTGGACAGGCGATGGTTATAATGATGACATCTTGTGGGCGGTCATGGCCTTTGCCCGCGGTGGGATGGATACCGGCCAGCCCTATTATTGCAGCCTGGCGAAGGCAAATTTCGATGCCTGTTTTGCCCGCGCATGGTCCACCAATTTAGGCGGCGGACTTTATTGGCTGTATCCTGACAATGCATCGAAGAATGCCTGCGTGAACGGGCCGGGTTCTATTGCTGCCAGCCTGATGTATAAAATTTATGGCACGGCCAATTATTGGAATGATGCGAGTAATATTTATACGTGGGAGCACGCGGTGCTGTTCAATTCCAATTCTGGCGCTATCTACGACAACATAGGCACGAACGGAGCGATCAGCACCTGGTCGAGCACTTATAACCAGGGCACTTTCATTGGTGCGGCCAATTTTCTTGGCCGCACAAACGATGCCGCGCTCTCGGCCAATTTCACGATGATGAACCTGACGACAGGAGGAATCCTGCCGCAGTATGGCATTGCAGGAAATAACTCCGGGTTTAATGCCATCTATTTGCGGTGGTTCGTGAGGTACATGCTCGACCACAACCTGCAATCACTTTATGAGCCGTGGCTACAGTTGAATGCCACAGCCGCCTGGAATTCGCGGCGGGCGGACAATTTATCATGGTGCCAATGGCCTTTGAGCAGTCCCCCAATGACTAATTTTTACTCTTGGGATTGCCTTTCTTCTTTTGAAGCATTGGAAGCCGCCCAACCGCCGCAAGGTTCGCCATCGCAACCTGTACCGATAAATTATATCAGCTATTGGCCATTGGATGCGACTTCAGGGACGACAGCGGTGGACATTTCTGGTAACGGCAATCAAGGTACGCTAAACGGGGCCAATGTGACATGGAATAGCTCAGGCCGGATAAATGGCTGTCTCTCTTTTAATGGCAATGCCAGTAACGTTTCTATCACTAACCGTATAGATAACGATTTCTCCATATCATTTTGGGTGAAGACGACTCAAACCACTGGTGCGGGGCAATGGTACAATGGAACTGGGTTGGTGGATGGCGATATTCCGGGAGTGGCGAACGACTTTGGAACTGCTTTGTTGGGTGGCAAATTCGCCTTTGGAATCGGAAATCCGGACACAACAATTACTTCGACCGTATCCATCAATGACGGGCAATGGCATCAATGCGTGGCTACACGCCAACAAGCTACTGGCTTGTTCAAAATATATGTGGATGGCGTGCTACAAGCCTCAGGTTATGGAAACCGAAACACCTTGAATGCTACGACCCGTCTTTCGTTCGGAATGATTGAATCAGGCGGCGGTTATTTTAATGGCAGCCTGGACGATGTCAAAATGTTCAACCGCACACTCAGTGATGGCGAAGTTTCAGGACTTTATAATAGTATTGTGTTGGCGCCGACTGTAGCTCCGGTCAATTTAACAGCGACACCGAGCAACGCACTGGTGCAACTGAGCTGGTGGCCAGCTTCGAATGCGACCAGCTATAACATTAAGCGTTCTCTAGTCACGGGTGGGCCGTACGTCACTGTCGCTAATGTCACTTCGACGACCTACGTGGATACTGTCGTTACCAATAATCAGATGTATTACTACGTTGTTTCCGCGGTGAATAACGCTGGAGAAAGCCCGAACTCCACCGAGGCCAGCGTGAATCCACTGGGGTTAATGACGTGGCTTAAAGCGGATGCGATTACCAATCTTTCTTCCGGCTCCCCTGTTTCTTTGTGGAATGATTCGAGCGGTAACGGCTTCGTTGCAACGCAGCCGGTCGGATCAAACCAGCCAGTCTATGTAACAGGGGCGATGAACGGAATGGCGGTTGTGCGCTTTAACGCGACGAACGACGATTACTTATGGTTCTACCGGCCGGTGCAGGATAATTTTACCATCATTTGTGTTTTCCAAAGCACGCAAGGATACGGTTCTGGCAACTTGTATTACCAGGGGGCCGGCCTTGTAAACGGAGAAGTGAGTGGGACGAACAATGATTTTGGTACTTGTCTCTTTGCGAATGGCTCGGTTTCCGCAGGCACCGGGAACCCTGACACCGCAATCAATTCCGCGGCCGGTTTCAATAATGGTTCTCCTCATATCCTCGTTTTCCTCCGTACGAAGAGTTCGGGAATATTTCAGCTCTTCATGGATGGCTCGTATGTGAACGGGCAAATTGGCAACGCCCAATCGTTGACCGCACCGAATCAATTAGTGCTTGGGGCGTTACAGACGCTCAATAATTATCTTAGTGGGGACATTGCCGAAGTGCAGATTTATAATACGGCCCTGCCAACAGCAACGATGAACGAAGTGGTGAATGCGTTGAAATGCAAATACGGGATCGTCGGATCCTCTACGCTGCCGGCACCGACTGGATTAACTGCTTTGGCGGGCAATCGGACAATTGCATTGAATTGGTCCGTTATTCCAGGAGTAATAGGCTATAACCTTTGGCGGTCAACCAATGCGGGTGCTTCGTTCCAATTGTTGGGAAACAATCTGGGCACCAGCAGTTTTATGGATACGACGGCGGTAAATGGGCAAACCAATCTCTATCAAGTGGCAGCCAATGATGATTGTGGGACAGGAGCGAAGTCGTCAGTCGCAGGCGTCCTACTGCCGCTACCACTGTTGGGAATGAATTGGAGCGGCAATTCCATGACCATTAGCTGGCCGGGATGGGCCAATGATTGGGGATTGTATTGGACTACAAATTTAACACCGCCAGCGGTTTGGTCTCCAGTGAATTCAGGCATCAGTTCAAACGCAGGAACGTTTAATGCGATTGTTCCCGCTACCAACTCACAGTCTTATTTTCGCCTGTCAGCGCCTTAAACTATTGTTCTCCGGAAGGACGCACCAGAGGAATTCCCGCAGACACCGGAGCGCCAAAATTGGGCGAACCATCGGCATTCCAAGTAAAGCGTTGAATGCGGATATCCCTCTCTCCGCCTGAATCAGCATTGATATGCGCATGATAGATTATCCAATCCTCTTTGCCATCGGGCGATTTGACGAAAGAGCAGTGCCCAGGCGCAATCACAGTGGGAGTTCCGGAAAAAACGGGTTCAGGATTTTTAATCCAGGATTTTGGGTCGAGGACATTCCCGCCGTTCCAGGTCAGTTCCCCTAGACAGTAATGATCAGTCCAATAACCGGAAGCTGAATAAATAACAAAGAGATGGCTGCCATTCCAAAGGGTTTCCGGCCCTTCGTTAATGGGCAGTCCATGTTTTTCCCAATGGTATTCGGGGTGAGAAATACGAACGCGATTACCACTAATCGTCCATGGATTGCTCATGGGTGCGATGTAAAGATCCTGGGCAACATTTTCTGCGCCCTTCCAACCTGACCAAATAAAATAGAGCTTTCCATCAGGCATTTCCAAAATGGTGCCATCAATGGCCCACCGATCCTCAGGTGCAGCGAGCTTTCCTTTTAAGATAAAGGGTTTTTGCGGGTCCTGCGATGTCCCTTCGAGAACGTACATGCGATGGTCGGAATTTTCACCGTTGTCGGCAGCCACATAGATGTACCATTTACTCTGAATATAGTGGAGTTCGGGTGCCCAGACTTCCGATGAATGCACCGTGCCCTTTTCGGGATACCAAACGCATTTCCAATCTCCCTTGCCAATGTCTTCAAGGTTGGTGACTGCATTGACCCACACCGCTTCAGAATGAGATTTGCGATTATAATGGGACTGGCAGTAATAATATTTCGAATTCCATTGGATGACCCAGGGATCCTGACCGTGGCGAACGATTGGATTGGTAACAGTATTACTGAGAGTTTGAGCAAAGGCTGAAGGCAAAAGTTCGAAAAGTGAAAGTGTTAAAAAAATAAGACAAAAAAAGCGTCTTTGCACGGCGTGAAAAATAATGATTGGAGAACTGAATTGCGAGCAATTGAGTCTCGAAATTACTGCACCGAGAAAATTCCAACGTCAATCCCCTGCCCGCCGGTGGTCTGGTGGCAGTGAACGGCGATCGTGTTTTCGCCAGGATGGAGGGCTGCCAACGCTTCGTGTGAAGCTTCAAATTCGTCATAGTCGGTGAGATAGCCGTCAAGCTTTAACGCCAGCACCCCGTTGAAATAAATTTCCGCATCTTCATCATGAAAAATCTGTAATTGTATTCGCGGGATGTCCTCGGCTTTTAAAGTGAAGTTTTGGCGCAGCCAAATGTCGGAGGAATTCCACGTCGTATTTAAATAGATAGCAGGTGTTCCGGTGGTCCCAAACCCGGCAATGCCATCTTTCCAGGAAGAAGCGTCAAATTGGGTTTTGTACCAATCATTGGTCGGTTCTTTGGTGGTGTACTTCCATTCAGAGCGCCCAAATAATGCGTTCGGCAAAATCACTTTGATTGACCGGCCCCAAAAACCACCGCTATTGGCTGCCAACAAAACAGACGGAGATATTTTCGCGACGGCGCGGTCGTAGGTTTGCAAGCCATTGCATTCGGTTTCCACGTCCGAATTTTGCGTATAAACAGCGGCGTTTAATCCACGCAATTTGTGCAGCTTCCAGACTTGATTGAGCATGGAGGAATATCGGTTTTCGAGATCCTGCCGGTTAGTGATCATAACGTAGCCCCAAAAATTAGTGGACCAAATATGCCCGGGCACAATGAAACCAAAGCCGCCGTACTCGCCTAGGACGGATGCACGATGGATATCCGGCTCCGGGGCGTCAGGGCCGGGGTAACTATGCATATCTACAAGATCACCGACGCGCATATCCGTCCAGCCGCTGGCATCATCAACCAACCGCGATGGATCCATCTGTTTAATCCATGCGGCCAGAGCTTCAGTATCATATTGGCCCCATCCTTCATTGAAGAGCACCCAGGTGATAATCGAAGGATGATTGTTAAGGCTGTCAATCATGTGCAGCAATTCAGTCTCAAAATCACGACGGCCGTCCGATGTGGCATTATTCGCACTGGGCATGTCCTGCCAAACGAGCATTCCCAATTTGTCGCACCAATAGTACCAGCGATCCGGCTCAACTTTTACGTGCTTGCGAATGAGGTTGAATCCACCTTTTTTTAAAAATTCGATGTCCGAACGCATGGCTTCGTCGGTAGGCGCGGTATAAATTCCGTCTGGCCAAAAGCCTTGATCCAACACGCCGACCTGAAAAATGAAGCGATCATTTAGAGCAATCCGCGTGACGCCCTGGTCATCCTTTGCCAATGCGATTTTTCTCATCCCAAAATAACTGGAAACGGAATCAAAGGTTTTATCTCCATCTTTCAGCGTCACTTTCAGATCGTAGAGGAAAGGGTCTTCCGGCGACCAGAGGTGCGGGTCAGGCACGTTTAAAATTAATTCCATATTGGGAGAGCCAGTGACGCTGGCGATTTTCTGGCCGTCGGCAAATGCTTCCGCTTCGACTTGAAGATTGTCGGAAAAATTGTTGACCACGACGTGCACGTGAAGCGACTTGGCATCCACATCCGGAACCGCTTTCACACCATCAATACATACTTGCGGCACAGGTTCAAGCCATGCCGTTTGCCAAATGCCGGATGTGGGTGTGTAAAAAATCCCTTCCGGTTTGCGCGATTGTTTGCCGCGAGGTTCGTCACCATCATCTGTGAGGTCAGTCACGGCAATAACAATATCCTCAGCGCCATTCCAACCCAGGGCATCGGTTATATCAAATGTAAACCGATCATAGCCGCCCTCGTGCCGCCCGACGTTATGTCCATTCACCCAAACTTCACATCGCCAATCCACTGCGCCAAAATGCAATCGCACTCGCTTGCCATGCCACGAATCCGGCACCGAAATGGTCCGGTGATACCAAAGCTTGCTCTGTTCGTCCAGGTGAGTCATCACGCCCGATAGAGCCGATTCAAGCGGAAATGGAACCAGGATTTTGCAGGCGAATGCGGGAACGTTGTTGGTTGAATTGGGCGCAATGGCATAATCCCACAAGCCATTTAAATTCATCCAGTCGGTTCTAACGAGTTGGGGCCGGGGATAATCCGGCAACGCGTTGGAGGGACTCACGTCCGCAGCCCAGCGCGTCATTAACGGCGCCTGCCGCGCCTGCCATGACGACGAATCGCCGGCGCGGACGCGCAGCAAGGCCGCTACAATTAAAATGATGACCCCGAATTTCTTCATTTTTTATCAGCCTGGCCCGCGGCGCAAAAATTTGGCCACCGCCTCCGTGCGGGTATGGACGTGCAACTTTTCGTAAATTCGCCGGATATAATTTCTTACGGTATGAATGCTAACACCCATTTGATCGGCGATTTGCTTGTACACCAGTCCTTCGGCCAACCCGGCAAGGACTGTATTTTCCTGGGGCGAAAGTTCCGCCGATTTATCATTTTGGGCTGGAGCCGCTTTAAACGATTGGACTACTTTACGTGCAATGGGAGCCGACATCGGCGAGCCACCCGCGCAAACTTCCTCGATGGCTTCCAGCAATTTTTTGGGAGGCTGCCTTTTTAACAAATAGCCACTGGCGCCGGCTGCCAGCGCGCGAAAAATTTGTTCGGTGTCTTCGAAAACAGTGAGCATGAGTACCTGGGCATTGGGCATGACGACTGACAATCTCCGGACACATTCGATTCCATCCAAGTCACCCAGATTGATATCCATCAGGATGACATCCGGCTTGTCCTCCGGGAGATGTTTCAGGGCTTCTTCGCCGCTGGCATAAGTGCTTTTGCAACGAATGTTTCCGGTAGCGGTCAGATAGCCGGCGATGTGCTCACGCAAATCTGCCTCATCATCGACAATGGAAACAGTAATAATTTTCTTCATGTTTTAGCAGATGTTTTTGCATCTAAAGGAATGCGCATAATGACGGCGGTGCCTCCACCCGAATTACTTAAGATGAGACATTCTCCCCCGATGGCGGTTAATCGCTGGCGCATATTTTTTAAGCCGTTACCACCGCGACCACCATGTTCGCGACCCGGCGACTCAACGGGAGAAGTTGTTTCAAAACCTTTTCCATTATCAATAATTTTGAGTTCAAATTCCAGTACTGAAGCGGCCATTTCTACTTTAACTTTGGTGGCACCCGAATGCTTCAAAACATTGTTCAACGATTCTTCGAAAGCGAGGAAGAGATTGTGACGAGCCTCAGAAGATAATGGGTAATGAGGAATCTCCTTTGGCAGCTTAAGCTCACATTGAACGCTAGTGTTTTGAAAATATTCGACGGCATAGTGAGTCAGGTAAGTTGTGAGATTTTCCAGCGTGTCATTACGAGGATTAACCACCCAGACGATTTCGTCCATGGTCTTCAATAATTCCCGCGAAGTTTCGGCGATGGAATCAATTTTTTTGGCAAGAGGCTCGTCGGATTTAACATCCACCTGGGCATGTTCGCTTAGGAAAGAAATTTTTGTCAGCTTAGACCCTATTTCGTCATGCATGTCGCGGGCAATGCGCATCCGCTCGCGTTCGAGCGATTGCTGCTGTTCCAAACGAACAAGCCTGATTCGTAAACGTCTATGTGATACCAAGCGGACAATTCCTGCAACCAATGCAACCGCGGTGAGCACATACAGATAGAGCGCCCAGGTTTGAAAATAGAGTGGTGTTGGCACAATAAAGGCGAATGTTCTCGAGGCTTCCTGCCATTTCCCATCAGGAGTGCGGGCAGCCACGTGGAAAAGATAACGACCGTAAGGGAGTTTTCCGTAACGCGCAGAGCGGGTGCCCGCATCGTCTATCCAATCAGGATCATTGCCTTCTAGCTTGTGTCTAAATTGAACTTCCTCAGGCGCTGAGAAATTTAGAGCGGTAAAATGAAACTCCAGTGACTTCAAATCCACCGGGGAATTAAATGGATTACTGCTTGAACCAGCTGACGTTCGATCCAACAGCGAAAGTGGCGCCTGACCGTTAAAGGCGGCGCTCTCAAGATAAACCGGGAAAGCAGCATTAACGTACCCCGAATTTTGCGTATCCACATTCAATACTCCCTCGGAGGTGGCAAACCAAAGCTGTCCATCAGGAGAAGAAATCGCGCGGGTGCCGGCTGAAATGGCAGAAGAATCGGAGAGAGTCTTGGCCTGAGAGGCCAGTTCACAGGCCAGTGGGGTGCCCCGGCTGCCGAGTGCTTTGCGAACGTCACTACGACTTACCCGATAAATTCCGGAATCGGTAGCTAGCCATAAATTACTTTGGTTATCCTCGACAATACCGGCCACAGTGTCAGCAGGCAGGCCATTAACCGGATTCCAATTTATTACGACACCATTGGCTACGCAGGACAAGCCGTCACCGGCTTTGCCAATCCAAAGTAGTTTTTGATCTCCTTCATATAAAGCACTGACCGGAGCACGATCCAGACTGTTGCCCAAAGACTTTAAATGGGTGAACCGTCCATGTTCTTCATACAACACCTGGCCATCTTGAGTCCCAATCCACAACCCGCCGGAAGACGAAGGGATCATCGCCGTAACAGTTGACTTCAACATACTTTGAATTGAATCAACGCGGGTTAATTTATCGCCGGAGAAACCATGAATGACACCTTCACCGGCGCTAAACCATACATCCCCGGCCGCATCACAACTGACGGCAGTAACTATGTCATCCGCCAACCCATCCGCAGTGGTAAAATGAATTTCACGTCCATTACGCAACCCATACAAACCGCCGCCCAAAGTGCCCGCCCATACCGTACCATCGCGTCCCACGCAGATCGACGAGACGTAATTTTGGATACCCAGCCTATCGCTATCTTCTAACTGATCAAACCTTCCTGCTGTTCCCATATACAAACCGCCGCGTTGGAAGCCGACGTAAATTTGACCCGCTGCGCCCACTGCCAGGGCAGTAGTCAAACTATCCGGAAGTCCTTGTTCCTCATGTAAAATAAAAGCGGATTGAGGACGCAATTGAATTAAGCCACCACCGGAAGTGCCCAACCAAAGATTGCCCTCGGTATCTTCACAAATCGCGCGCACGTCATAAGGCAAACGATCTTTATCGAATATCACGGGTTCAAAACGATTGTCTTCAAAACAAAAGAGGCCGCGGCCACTAGTGCCAATCCAAAGCCGGCCATCCCAACCTTCACAAAGGCTCCAGATGCGCACGGAAGCGGATTCAGAACTGCGGAAATAATTAAACCGCTTACCCTCAGCCAAATTAATAAGATAGGTATCGCCGAAGGCCCACAAGTTCCCCCGCCTGTCTTCATAAGCACCGAGATATTCGGGGCTGCGCCCCTGGCTTTCCGTTTGGAATTCGTACGGTGCAATGTGGCCATTGATGAACCGGCACATGCCTACCCGAGTTGTAATCCAGACTGCACCGGAACGCGCCACATTAACGCCGGCAACCTGTTCATCGGACAAGCCCTCATGGGTGGTAAACGGTTCAAAGCCCTTGCCGTCCCAAAGGTTCAATCCCGATTTGGTGCCAATCCAAACACTCCCTTTATTATCCGACGCAAGGCTGGTGATGTTATCATCAAGAAGTTTTTGCTGTTTTGTAAAATGGCGGGTTTTTTCTCCTGTCAATTCGAACAGGCCACTCTGTGTCCCCACCCATAAATTTCCGTTGCTGTCTTCGCTTAATGCAGTCACGTGGACCAGATTGTTGGTATTGGAAGCAGATAGATTTATGACGGTGAATTTCACACCGTCAAAACGGGCCAATCCGGCATCAGTACCAACCCAAATGAAACCATCGCGGGCCTGGATAATTGCTGTTATCGAATCGGACGGAAGGTGGCTGTCGGCGGCACGCCATACGCGCATGGCTTTTGCCCGCTCTGTCAGGTCGGTCTCAACGCCTCTAACCTGGGTGGCAAAAAACATAAGCCCCACCAAACAATAAACCAGACCAATGTAAATTTTTTGAATCAAACAGCAATTATCCTACGCAAAAAAAGCGTAGCGTAAAGCTTATCAAAAATACCGAACGGGGCCATAGACAATTGGAACAAATGACAGTAGAAAAATATGTTGAACCCCTATAAAAACAAACTAAAATCTTCCTTATAAATACCTGTAAAACCAGGCATTTGGTATTTTTGAGGGTCTAAAAACAGGCGACTTCAAAACGGAATACTAATCATGAAAAAGCTTGCCGGCATTATTCTACTTTGGTTTGTCATTGGCCCGGTTTTGGCTCAAGAACCGAAGCCTCCCGTTCGTCTGGCGATCATCGGCCTAAACCACGACGCAGTCGGCGATTTCATTTCCCGAACTCGCAACCGTGAAGATGTCCAACTGGTTGGTATTGTAGAATCGAATCAAACATTGGTGACGTCTTATGCCCGGCTTTTCAACCTGAATACCAATTTTTTTTACTCGAGCCTACAAGATTTGCTGGCCAAAACGAACCCGCAGGGGGTGGCTGTTTTCACCAGAACATTTGATCATCGGAGCGTCATAGAAAACTGCGCAGCCCATAAAATTGACGTGCTTTTGGAAAAACCTCTGGCGGCCAATATGGATGACGCCCTGGCCATCGCTGCCGCAGTAAAAAGCAGTGGAATTCAAATCATGGTTGATTATGAAACTTCCTGGTATCCCAGCATCCAACACGCTTATGCGATTGCCAATAGCCAGCATGCTATCGGCGATCTGCGGAAAATAGTGGTCATTGCGGGAGACCAGGGACCCAAAGAGGCTGGTTGTTCTGACGAATTTTTGAAATGGTTGACCGATCCTAGGCTTAGCGGCGGAGGTGCACTTACGGATTTCGGTTGCTACGGAGCCGCCCTGATAACATGGTTAACTGATGATCAGCGTCCAGATTCGGTGCTTGCCACAGCACAAAATTTGAAGCCGGATGTTTATGCCAGGGTCGAAGATGAAGCAACTATCGTTATAACTTATCCGAAGCTGCAAGGAATCATCCAAGCTTCGTGGAATCTACCGTTTTCTGAAAGAAGCCTGCAAATCTATGGGAATACTGGCTATGTACTCGCGCCGCACATGGATTTGGTGCGTTTCCGACTGCCGGGGACTGAGGAAAGCGAACTCCAATTGCAAGCCCAACAAGAACCCGGCCCATTAACGGATGACATCTACAATTTCGTAGCGATTGTCCGCGGAGAAACCAACGCGATCGGCCCATCCTCCTTGCAGGCAAACTTGATCGCGATGGAAATCCTCGATGCCGCTCAAAAATCCATCCAACTTAAGAAACAGATTGATCTGCCCAAATCGACTCCGTGGTAACTTAATCGTTTTGGATTCGAAAGAATAACGGAGAAGACCCGGAAGATAAGGACACGTTGAATATTGATTGATTGGTGGTTCCTGGAAAAACGCTAACCGTTTGCCACTTCAAAAGATTCGAGGACGTTTCAACCTGAAAACCATTTTGGGATAAATATCCGCCGACAAAAAATTGAAGCTGGTTGTTGGTGAGAGACAAATTGTAAATGACCGGCATTCCTGATTGGACGCCACTTAATTGAAGTCTCGCGAAAGATAGATTGCCGGAAAGAATATTGGTAAAAGTACGGTTGAGTTCAGAAGAAATGATCGCGTTCCCATTCCCGTACAATTCGCGCATGTTCAGCAATTGCATAGGCAGCGCCAGATCGTTCGTGTGATAAGGAAAATTGGCATTTAAATATTGGCGGCGCAGGTCCTGAACAATGCCCAAATCTGCGTATCCATATAAGGTCGTTGATTGATTGGTATCAATCAGCGCGCAGCCACTGACTTTATTAATCGTGGGTTCGATAATGGTTCCTTCGCCAAAATCATTCCAGGTGGCGATTTGGACAGCAATCGAGGCGTTCGTCATCGCACGGCTTAAAGTCTCGCGCAACGTATTGCCATTTTGATCGTCAAGATAGCCAAAGGAAGACCCCACACCCGCCTGTTGGTAAATGTCGTGGAAACGGGGAAAAGCTGTGCTGATATATGCGGGCCACGCTGCTCCACTTATTTCGAACTCAATCAAATAATATTGCATCGATGCGTCACTCAACACACCGTTTTGACTCAAATACATTGGTGGCCAATCGAACGCTCCCTGCCCAACCGATAAACGGGAATCCTCCGTGAAAAAAGCCGGTTGGTTGGTCGCGTTCAACACAGAAAAAATGGAGGTCCAATTTGCGCTAGTTTTGAAATATTGCGGCCCAAAATTCAGCAGGACAGGCATGTTGTTCCAGTGGAGATAGCCAGGAATATTGAAGTAATTCGTTTGCACATAAAGCATGGTCTGCTGGGCATGAGAGATAGCATTGGCCGACGTGATAAAATTACCGTTTATTTCCGTCTGGATGGTGGAATCCTCGTAACACAGGCAAAATTGCATCCCTGCTTTTTGGATGTAGCTGGCCATGTCAAGGGTGCGCTGGTTGATCAAAGCGTAGTCATTGTAATTATCCGTGCCGTACCAATCCACAATCACGCCATCAATTCCCGAAAGCTTCATCAGCAGCACCTGATATTCGAGCACCGCAGGATCGGCTGAATCGTAAGGGCCTTCGACCGGATAATACCAGGAAGCAATCTCAGAGTATCCATTCGTATTGTTCACGCTTGGATTGAAGTGGTTCATGGTCCAATGCCATCCCCATCCACCAGTGAAAGGTTGTGATTCGAACCAAGGCATGTAATGAACCATGACCGGTTTGGCACCGGCATCTTCAGCGGACAGCGCACACCAAAAAGAGAGCACGACGACCACGACTGACAGAATCTTTCCTAACTTCATGACAATCAAAACTACAATTTAAAAAACCAGGATAAAACCCAGGCTTTTAGCTACTTCTCATCATATCATCATCGGACTCGTCTGCCTATTGCGCAAATACCCTAAGATAACCCATATTGCCCGCCGGAAGCGTGACCGTGTATGAGGTTGTCGTACCGCCCGAAGGAATATTGGTAACCAGTGAAGTGAATCCAGACAATAAATTCGCTGACGTTTGGATCGTGTAATTCGCGCCGGGTTGAGAAGTCCATGTCAGCGTAAACTGACGGGTGACTGGATTGTATGTGTATGAGGTGATAGTAATTGTGGGCGACACGGGAGCCGTATCAATCAACTGGAAGTTATCAAAATAGTAAAACAACGGCCCCGCCATATCTGATGAATCGGAGAAACAAACGATCGCCGGATCATCGCCGACCGGCGACCCGCCCCATGCGGCAATTTGGTCAAGCGTGGTCGAATAAGTCAATCGTTGCAGACCGGTTTGATTAATCGTTTCACGACGTCCCTGGCACATCGGCAACGCCGCCAAGCCGGTCGAATAGGTAAAATTGACATAGTTGCCGTCCGCAATAGACCATACTTCCGGCATGCTAACATCCCAACGAAGAGTGTAATGAGCCAGTTGAGGCAGCGGCAGATTTTGGCTTAATATTTGCGCCAATTTTGTGCCTGCAAAAGAAATCTGGAAATCAGCCTGGTATGTATTTCTTCCGGTGCCAGTGCAATAATTGCTCACGCCCAGGGCATAACCGTCGCTTTCGGTGACTGCAAAATCAGTATCATTCGTCGAAGGAACCCAGGTGAGAAAAGCCAAATGATTACTACCGGTGCACACATAAGGAATTCCATTGGTGGCCGAATTGTATAAACCATTCGTCTGATATAAAAAGAGGTGAGTACGATCCGAAGTCGGATTTCCATAAAAGCTGGCCACCTGGGGGTACAGATTCGTCGCTACACCGATGCCATTCTTGAAGGATAATAATGGGTAGATTACTGGAGTCGAATTGGAGGCATAAGTATCCACCAAGCGGATATTATCAATGTAAATGGTGCAGTTGGTAAAAGTAGTCTGGGTCGTAGCAAAGTTGTTCGCAAAGTAAAATTCAATGTTGGTCCCGGAACCGGGTGAAGGAAGATGGAGCGCGGGCAATTCCAACGCGCAGGAATAAACTCCCAACACACTATTGGTCCCATTGGGAGCGGCCCCACCGATGGACAAGTAATCCTGATCGTCCCCAATAAAAACATTTTGGTTAAAATAGCTGTATTGGGAGGGGTTTGAGAAGATCATATCGTAGCGGAGAATATAACGACCGATCTGGCCGGACTGCGCGGACTGTTCCACCAACAAAGAATTTGCATCCGATAGAACAATTTGAAAATCGCTGCCGGCAAAACCCTGCTGATAAAATGTTATCGCCATGGAATTGCTTCCTTCAGAGACAAAAGGATCGTTGGGACCGGTTGCCGTATACTGCGTCATCGTGGTCGCTGGTGAACGGAACGGAGAATAGACCGGAAAGAGTGAAATGTTTGTGTTGCAAAACTGAGTCCCTGAAGGCCCTCCTCCTTTGCCATGGAAAGTGCAACGGCCAGGTGTAAAGCCGTTAGTAGTTGTCCCCGGCGGCATCCCCGCGGTTGATTCCGAAAAACTATCCAGAACAGTGGTCGTTTGGGCCTGGAGAGTGGCCAGTGACAGGACGCCCAACATACCCAGACCTAAACTGAGAAGGCTTTTATTTAATGTGTTCATAACTTCTGTTTTCTGCTTGGTGATTCTGCAAGACAATATCGCAATTTTCCCCGGATGTTAAAAGCCGCATGAAGTGACTGCCCAAGCGGCGGAGTGGTTAAAAAAGCCGCCCTTGCGGGCGGCTTGGCTTAAAAAGCGGTCATTGACCATAGCCGACTTATTTGCGACGACGGAATGCCATCAGTCCCACAAGGCCTGCGCCAACGAGCGCCAAAGTGGTGGGCTCAGGAACGGATTGCAGGGAAAGACTATTGAAGGTCACATCATAAAGGCCACCGGGATAAACAGCGGGATCCATTTGAAGATTGAATCCCTGGATTTGATCCCCGCCAGCCTGAATGGCAGCTAACAGCGCTCCATTTAATTGCACAGTCTCTGTCACTGTGTTCCCATTCCATGTGGCAGATCCTAATCCGTTGCCAGTATCAAAAAATCCATACATTCCGGCATATCCCCCCAGCGTGTAAGCGCCACTATTGTCATCTATGAGAAAAGATATTCCCATCCATGCATTGTTCTGGGCATTAGGAAGGTTGTTAACGGTCATGACCAATACGGCTTCGGTATCATTTTGGTTGATGGACACCGGGCTATTCGAAGTGGAATAAAACAAACTGCCATAGCCGTATCCATATACTTCCAGGCCAGAGGCTCCGGTGGTAAATACCGTAGGAGCATTTGGCCAACCACCATAAAGAGCATTGGGGGCAGTATTATTGGGATATACGTTAGATAAAGTGGGAGTACCGGTAACATAATCCTGAGCCAGCGCTGAATTGCCGAGTGTCAAGCCGGTCGCCAGCGCAATCAGAGTTCCAATCCATTTTGAATGTTGCATAGGAGTCGCCTTTTGTTTGAATATGAAGTTGAGTTTCATAGTTTTAGCCGTTCTAAACGCCAAAAATCCGTTCGTTTCGTGATTTCAGGTGCTGTTAAAGTCAGATTAACAATTAAAAGAAGAGTGCGATAGTCACATGAAGCGACTACAGGTCAGATTTCACCAATATTTTTCATAACGTACTTGTAATAAGCCAATTAAGAATAAAAGCCAGATTCTTGACTATTTTTAGGCTGGATGGCCCGTTGTCTGGCAAAAATAAACAATCTTTTTTTCTCGCAGACCCCTTGACTGGCCGTGACTACCCGTGACCAGGCGTGACTAGCCGTGACTGCTGCGGTAACTGGGTTACGGCCAGCCATTGCATAGCGGCCACCGGTCACCTTCTAGACCGGGGGGGGGTGGGGGTCTGGCGTAGGTTGGCGTGGCTTGGCGTAGGCGCGAAAATGTTCGCCCACCGCCATCTCATTCCAAGGGATGATTGTCGCGAACTTCAGTTTCGCGCTAACGCGCGGCTTCACAATTGGGCGTTGAGTCCTTTTTGCTTTTAACCCGGCTTAAAAGCCGGGGCTATGTATCGTCCGCTCCGTTCGGTGCTGCCAATCCTAGCGGAGCTTTGGATTCGGTTAGTTTTACTTCCAGAAGATGCCGCTCCATACGGAGCTTGGGAATCTTTCGCGATCGTCTGACTACAAATATGCCGCCCCATACGGGGCTTAAGAAGCCAAGCCGGTGGGGGCTATCCATGAGCTAAATTGTCAAAGAGCAACGGACAGGTTAGCACACGAAGGAGGAAGGGCATAGTTCGCCGCTACCGCGATTTGGTTGCAGGTTGAAAAGTTGCAGGTTGAAGGTTAAGCGGAGCTGTCAGAATCCAAGGCGAAGGGAATCAAGATTGGGATTGGCTGGCGCACCGAAAAAGAGCGAGAAACTAAGCCCAAGGATTTCTTTCTAATAAAATCTGTAAAATATCTAAAAATGGCAATTGCCACTATTCCTTAACTTTCCCGATGCTGCATGTATTTGGCCACCGCTTCCGTAGCAGATTGGACATGCAGTTTTTCGTAAATTCTCCGGACGTAAGTACGTATGGTGTCAATGCTGATGCTTAATTCATCAGCGGTTTGCTTGTAAGTCATTCCTTTGGCAAAGCATTCCAAAACCATCTGTTCACGCGAAGAAAAGTGAGTTTTTTCATCAGGCCGGCTGGTTCGTTGAAAAGAAGTCACCACCTTGCGCGCAATCGAGCTCGACATGGGCGAACCTCCGTCATGCACGTCGCAAATGGCTTCGAGAAGTTTGGCGGGGGTGAGTCGTTTCAATACATATCCGCTAGCGCCGGCCGATAAGGCCTTGAAAATCTGGTCGGTATCTTCATAAACCGTCAGCATCAGGACCTGCATTTTGGGATCGATTGCCTTGAGACGTTCCACGCATTCAATCCCGCTCATACCGATCAAATGAATGTCCATTAGCACTACATCAGGACGGTCTTCGGGCAGATGTTTTAAGGCTAGCTCAGCACTCTGATACATGCTGACGCAGCGAAAACCTGAGGTCCCGTTGACAAAAGTAGCTATGGACTGACACAACTCCTTCTCATCATCTACTATGGAAACGGTAATCATGCCTGCAAGTTCTTTTGAGTTTTGACAATTCAAATTTAGCTCCACCTGCAATACAAGCTAAATTCCAGGGAGAACGGCATTACCAGTTGGGGGTATGCTGAGCGAGCCACATTAAATCCGGATTATTGGGGGTCATGGTCAGGCGGCTGGTATCGTGAGAGGTGGATTTGTACTGGACTCCGCCTCCCATCGTCCTGGAATCCCTCCATTTATGGATTTCAGCGTGTCCGTCGGCAAAAGAGATTCCATCAGCGTTACCATGCAAGAAAGATGGAAGCTCGGTAAAATTTCCATAGGCGGTTTCTGTGCCATACATGGGGACGATGTAAAGAATGCCGTCGTCAATGCTATCGGGATGTTCGTCGGTAAAGACCCAGCTATCACTTGGACCGGGATCACGTAATTGATTCATTTTCGTTGCGTAAAACATCCCGCGCGTATCCAAATTGTAGTCCGAAAGACTGGAAGGAGGCTTAAGACCATTTCCAGCCGTACTGCCCCCTCCCCCAATGGCCGCATCCATGGCCACACTCCGAACACGATAGCTCCAGCCCTTACCTGCCTGAGTATTCGGGTCTAAATAGATGTCAGCAGGACAATGATAAATCAACGGTGTGGTGGAGGAAACGGTGGCCAGACCGGAATAGGCTGAATTCACGAGCAACGCGGTATTTGTATTATCTGAACTTGTATCCCAGGTCATCACTCCCCCGACCCAAGGCGGTGTGCCCAATGTGGTAGAAGATTGGTCAGGGTTGAAAGGCAAATAATCGTTGTTATCTCCCACGTACATGTTGCAGGCGATCTGCAGCTGCCTTTTATTGCTCATGCAGTTGGCCGACAAAGCTCTCTCCTTGGCCGCGCGCAACACCGGCAGAAGAATGGCGGCCAGAATAGCGATAATGGCAATAACAACCAGGAGCTCAATCAGCGTGAAACCCGCCCTGGAAGATCTCAGGCGGCAATTAACTTTTGCTTTGCTCTGCGGGCGCATAAATATTTGTCGGTGGACGATGAGAACAATCTAATCGCTATGTGGCAGAGCGACAGTCACATGAAGTGACCACCCATAAGCAACGTTAATTGTCCTGTCGTTGCATGTATTTAGCTACCGCCTCGGTGCGCGATTGAACGTGCAGCTTTTCATAAATACGGCGCAGGTAACTGCGAATCGTTGGGATACTGATGCTTAATTTGTCGGCAGTCTGCTTGTAAGTCATGCCCTTGGCCAGGCAGTCCAGAATCATTTGTTCGCGTGATGAGAGGCCTGCCTCTTTATTGGTGGCCCGTGAACTTCCCAAAAAGGATGTCACCACTTTACGAGCGATGGAACTCGACATCGGCGAGCCGCCGCCATGCACATCCCGAATGGCTTCAAGTAATTTGTCAGGGGTAGAACGCTTTAAAACATATCCGCTGGCTCCAGCCGCGAGCGCTTTAAAAATTTGATTAGTGTCCTCATAAACCGTCAGCATCAGGACCTGCATTTGTGGCACTAATGTCTTGAGGCGCTCCACACATTCGATCCCGTTCATGCCGGCCATGTGAATGTCCATCAAGACCACATCCGGCCGGTCTTTGGGCAGATGTTCCAAAGCCGTTTCCGCACTATGGTAGGCGCTCAAACAGCGGAAACCAGCAGTGCCGTTCACGAACGTAGCAATGGACTGACACAACTCTTTTTCATCATCCACTATAGAAACAGTTATCATGATATTTTTTCCCCGGTTAACCTGACTAAGGGAAGCAGGAACTGCACAGTCGTACCGTGAGCCGGTTCAGAATTGATAGAACACCGCCCGCCGATGTCAGCCAGGCGTTGTTTCATGTTATGAAGCCCATCACCCGCAGTGCCGGGGAAATCCATTGATTCCGATTTTATGAGCGAGGGATTAAAACCCTGGCCATTATCAGCGATAGCAATTTCAAAAGTAGAGGCATTGTGAACAATAAACACATCCACTTGCGTGGCTCTGGAATGTTTCAGCGCATTCGTAAAAGCTTCATTCACCGCGAGCAATAAATTGTGGCGCAGTTGCGATGAAAGGGAATAAGGCGGCAGTTCCCCGGAAATATTTACTTTGCATTCAATGCCTGTTTCCTGGAAAAACTCCTGCGCGTAATGCCCGATATAAGAGACGACATGTTCCAGGGTGTCATTCTGCGGATTCACCGCCCAAACGATTTCATCCAGGGAGTGAAGCACTTCGCGGGACGCGTCCGAGATGGAGGAAATTTGATTGCGCAAATCAGCGGCCATGCCGTTGTGATTTCTGCGAACGTGCTCGCTTAAAAAGGAAATGCGGCACAATTTAGCGCCCATTTCATCATGCAAATCCTGGGCGATGCGTGTGCGCTCCCGTTCCAGGGCGCGCTCCTGCTCGAGATATTTTAAACGGCGCTGAAGCTTTCTTTTTACGAGGAAACGCACACCACTGCTTACGAGTAAGAGAAGCGCCAAAGCCGACAGCCCAGCGAACCACCAGGTCTGCCAAAAGAATTTTGAAACCGTTAAGCCCACGCTGGCGCCGGTTTCGTTCCAAAGTCCATCGGCATTGCACGCGACGACCTGGAAACGATAACTGCCAGGAGGAACGTAACTATAGAAAGCGACGCGCCGGTTTCCGGCTTCCACCCAATCTGAATCCAAGCCCTGAAGCCGATAACGGAAACGTATTCGTTCGGGAGCATCAAACCCAAGGGCCGTGTATTGAAATTCGATACGATGCTTACCGGGACCCAGATTCAAAACTTTAGTTTCTGCTTCGGCGGAATCAGGGGTTTTATTTTGTGTGCCCGGCGAAGAGCTGGCGCCGGAAAAAACCGGCTTAAGCGTTCCGTCCACAGAAATTTCTTCCAGCAAAACAGTCGGCGTTGGCAATTTAGAAAGGTGTACTCCAGGATCCACGACCACCAATCCCTTTAACGTTGGAAACCAAAGCTGGCCTGATTGGGTTTTCATGCCTGCCGGGCAAAATCCTCCCGCACATTCTTCCGAGAGCATTCCTTCCGCCCTGCCAAAGACCTGCGGATAGATGGCGGAAATTTTGCCGGCAGTCAGTTCCTGAAGCTCCTCTTTGCCCAGGCACGCGATGCCACGATTGCTACCCAGCCATAGCCGGCCTTTATCGTCTTCGAGGATTTCTGAAATGGTATTGTCCGGCAGTCCTTCCCGGGCGGTAAACGTCGACATTTTATCCTGATGCCAGCAGCTCAAACCGCCGCCGGCAGTGCCAATCCAAAGTGTCTGGTCTGAATCCAGATAAAGCGCGCGAACCAGGTCGCTTAACAGGCCGTTACTCGTGTCCCAATGCGTACGCGTGCCATTGTTAAACTCATACACGCCATCGCCATCGGTGCCCACCCAGACCGTGCCGTTGGTACTGACCACAATCGCGGTGACAGGATGAGCGAGGTTCGCCTGGTCATGCCACTTTTCATGTTCGAGCCGATACAATTCTCCTTCATGCGTTCCTACCCATAACGCACCATTCCGGCCCTCGCATAATGAAATAATGTTGAGGCCGGGCAGCGTATATAGCTCCGCTTTGTTCGCTGTTTTTGCCGGAGTTTTAAAATGAAGCAAGCCATTTTTGCCGGCCACCCAACACCCGCCATCTTTGGATACGAGCAACACGCTGATTTGCTGTCCAATCACAGATAAGTCAGCAGACAAGAGGCGGCTAAAACTTTGCCCATTCCACTGATACAAACCGTCGCCCGGCTTGCCGACCCAAACCTGGCCCGGCGCAATTTCAGCGAGGCCGTTGACCGGGCCATATCCCAATCCCTGCCTTTGGTCAAAAGCGAACAGGTCTTTTTGCCGGAGCAAATTTAATCCCGAGTCTGTGCCGGCCCACAGATTTCCGTCCCGGTCAGCCAGCAATGATTCCACCGAATTATCTGAAAGACCGCTGCTGGCGTTCACCGCCGTCAGCTGGCGGTCTTTGAATTGAAATAATCCTTCGCTGGTCGAGCCTGCCCAGACTGTTCCATCCGGCTCCTCCGCCAGCGAATTAACATAAGAACGGGCAAGGTGGCGCGGAATCTGGTAGGGACGCCATTGATTGCCATCACGACATAAAACAAAATCTTCTCCCGCACCAATCCAAATTTGCCCGGCTTTATTGACCAGCAAACAATGGGGATCCTGGAGCAGTTCCTTGAGAGCAGAGTCCTCCAGCGGAATAAATTTGCCATCGCGAAACTCAAAAACTCCGGCGCCCGCGGCACCCACCCACATAGTTCCCTCATGGTCCTTAAATAGAGCCGTGATGACTTTGCCGTTAAATTGCTTGGCAGCATCAAAGGGCACCAGTTGTCCATCCCGCCATAACGCCAATCCTGCATCTGTTCCTACCCAAACCCTTCCCTCATTATCTTCCGCCAGCGACTCAATCGAGTCAGAAGGCAAACCCTCGGCCATGGTAAAAGCCGTCGCGTGTCCCGCCTGCCAGCGCATCAAACCATTTCCGATGCTGCCAATCCAAAGCGCTCCTTCGTTATCCCCGAACAACGTCCGGATTGGACCAGTGGGCAGGCCTTCCGGCAGACCGAAAGAGACAAATCGCGCGCCATCAAAACGGGCAACGCCATCATCTGTGCCCAGCCAAATATAACCATCACTCGTTTGCGCCAGCGCACGCACACGGTCCTGGGGCAAGCCTTGCTCACTTTGCCAGGACCGGAAAGCAAAAATGGGTCCGCCGTTTCCCAGCCCACCATTGGCCGAGACAAGTTTACTTTCGTTGACCGTTACAAAATCATTAAAAGAAGTGGCGATTGCCATGTCGCTGAATATCCATCCATCCCCTCCTCCGCCGTGACGAAGATGGATTTCATTGAAAGAGGCTTTTGCTTTAAACTGGGTAACCAAACTTTCCGGCTGGGCGGCTTCAGTCGCTCCAGGTCCTAAATCCGGGTTCAACCAAACGGTCACCAAATCATCGCCTCCGGGAACGTATTGCACCTTGAAAACCAGCGTGCAGGCAATTCCACGATGAGGGTTTTCATAAACAATGGAAGTCCCCGGGGCGGAAGGTTCCGGATGAGAGGAATGCAGGTCGATGTAATCAGAGCCGCTGTAAGACTGGCCTGTCGCGTCAGCACGAAAAGCGCTATAGGCCCAGGCTTTCAAGGCATTGCCGATTCCCAAGTGCTCTTTTTCTCCCTCGTATAATTCAAAAGCAGCAAAATATTCTTCCGTGCTGGCGTCCGAGAGGGGTTCTACACGGAATTTGAAATAAAGGGTATTGGTGGAGGAATCGTCCTCTTTCACCGCACCGTTGAGGATATCGAAACCATCTCCTGAATTGTGGACGAGCGTCGTGCCGAAATCGCTCCACAGCACAACCGCTTGCGCGGTGTTAACCCACGCCAATATCACCAGGGCCAATAGCCATTTCCTGTATCGGCTGATCGTTTGGGCTATGGTAAAACGCCATATCACGGCCTGATGGGGTTTAATGCATCAATTTTACGTCCGAAAAATTTTAGGGCAAATAAATAACTCGTTGAAATGGGATTATTCACGAAACAGTTTATCGTTTCAGCGCGATGAACCGCGCTCAACGGTAAGACGCATGGGCCCAAACTCGTCCGGGCTCTTCACCGTCAAAAGGCCGTTAGTGAACGACCAACCCGAAGGCTCGTTAGTTAAAGAGTCCGCTGTTAATTCTGACAGCGCCATTTTTCTCAAGGAATTTTGCCCGGCTTCAAAAGAGATTTTTTTTGGCTTATCATCCATCCACAATTCCAACATTAAATCCCGTTGGGCGGGACGATATGAACCTTCCGGCGCGGAAACCTCAATCGTCGTTCGCTTCTCATCCTGAGTCTGGTGGAACTGGCGTTTCATGAAATCGCCATTGCGATAACCAAGCGTCTTGCCGTCGTCTTCATAAAGAACCGACTCCGATTTTTTCGCCGGGGCAATTAAAACCTTCAATGCATTCCCCGGCATCTCATCAGTAGACTGAACGACCGGCTGGCGAAAAATAAAACCGCCAGCCCGAACAAACATGGGAATCGAAGTGATCTCCACGGGCAAATGAATCGTTTGCCCGCCCGTATATTGTTTGCCCGTCCAGTAATCATACCAATCTCCCTGGGGCAAATAGACATCCTGCTGCGTAATGCCTTCATGCAAAACCGGAGCCACGAGCAAATCACTGCCAAAAAGAAACTCATCATCGGTTCCCGTGACGTTTTTATCCTCCGGAAATTCAAGGAAAAGCGGACGCAATGCGGGCATGCCCGTTTCATGGGCTTGCTCCATCACGTTATAGATATATGGTAACAACTCGTAACGCAGTTCAATCGAGCGCCGGTTAATGATCTCATTCGCAGAACCGAACGACCACGGCTCTTTGCTGGGCGAAGTCGAATCGCTATGCGAACGCATGAACGGAGAGAATACTCCGACCTGCAGCCAGCGCGTGTACAACTCTCCTGATGGCGTGCCGACAAATCCTCCAATGTCAGAACCCACGAACGGAAAACCGGATAGTCCTAATCCCATGAGCATGGACAACGACTGCCTTAACGAAGACCAATCGGAAGTGCTGTCTCCCGTCCAAACGGCAGCATAACGTTGTCCTCCCGCGAAGCTCGCGCGAGTCAGGACAAAAGCACGGTCATTGGGCCGAAGCCGAGATAATCCTTCATACGTCGCCCGGCTCATTTGCTGGCCATAGACATTGTGAACTTCACGCGCATTAGCCGGCTGGCCTTCATTATCAAAAACCACATCCAGGGGCATCGTACCGCTCGGCGTGTCAAACACTGACGGCTCGTCCATGTCATTCCAAATGCCGGCGACCCCGACATCGATCAAACTCTGATAGAGCGAGCCCCACCATTGACGGGCGGCTGGGTTACTAAAATCCGGAAAGACACTGGGACCGGGATTTTGAGGAGCGTGCGATGGCCAGACTGGGCCTTCAAAGACGGAGCCGTCTGAATTTTTTACGAAATAGTTTCCTTTGATGCCCTGGTCATAAGGCGGATAACCCTTTTCCGCCTTTGGATGTGGATCAAGAATGCATACAACGCGAAAATGTTGCGCTTCCAAATCGGAAATCATTTTTTTTGGGTCAGGAAACCGTTCGCTATTCCAGGTGAATGGCTTGTAGTTGTCCTGATAATCAATGTCCAGCCAGATAACGTCAGCGGGAATTTTTTTATCACGGAAGGTATCCGCCAGCCAGCGAACGTGTGATTCAGGATAATAACTGTAACGGCATTGGTTATAACCCAACGACCAAAGCGGTGGCAGCGGCATCCGGCCGGTTAACGCGGTGTAACGTTCTATGACTTCTTTGGGTGTCGGGCCGTTAATGAAATAATAATCCAAATCACCCCCATCAGCGCCAAAGGTCAATAGCTTCGAGTGATCGTGGCCAACGTCAAAAGAACTGCGCCATGTACTATCGAGAAAAATGCCATGCGCCCTGCCGTGATTTAGCACCATGAAGAATGGCACTGATACGTATAAAGGATCCGTACTGGGATCATGCATATACGTGTCCGTATTCCACATGGCATAATTGTATCCACTGAGGTTCCAGCCGCGCTTGTCAAGCCGGCCATTTTTTTCACCAAAACCATAAACATGTTCGTCATCACCAAGACGTTTACTCACGCTAAAGCCGCTATCGCTAAAAATCATGCCTCGTTCGGGGTCATCAGCATCCAAGTTATGCCCTTCGGCATCCGCGAAAGAAATTCTCAATGGGTTCAACTGAATCAAGACCTTCAGCGTGGCCGTCTTTATCACCGCTGAATCAGCCTCAATTTTGGCTTCGGCTTTTACGTCTCCCAAAATGTTGGTTATGACGGCATAGGAATGATCGCGTCCAAACGAATCCTCCTTAGTAAAATGAATTCGAATAACATCATCCGACAATGGAGTCACCGCCAGAGTGCCCTGGCTGTTATGGAAAAGGAGCGTTTTACCATCCCATACGGGAGCTGATGCGGTGTCTGCACCCAAAACATTTGCGACCGCACAAAACAATCCTACAACCACCAATACGGTCATTAGCCAATTGCGGAATAAAATATCAAAAACGATACCGGCCTTCTTTCGACAGTTCCTGTTTAGATTCGAGTTTTTTGTCACGATGATGATTGGATGCAGTTCAGGCGAATTGATTTCAGAAGACAAGCATTAAAGCGCAACGCCCACCATGAGGATTTACAATTCTTTTGGAGTGTGACCTCGAAAACCTCCAGTCCATAGTCGCATAAAGTGACTACATTGAACTCAAGTGCTTGATAATGAGCAACGAAGAAAAAGAAAAACCGGCCCGCCTAATGGCAAAGCCGGTCCAGAATTCGACAAAAATTTCTAGGCTCGAACCTTGTTGCGCCGTTGATAGCACAACAAGAGCAGTCCTGCACCAACGGAAGCCAGGGTGAGAGTGCCTGGCTCGGGGACGACGGTTAAATTATTAAACCCAACGTCACTGCCATTGCCACCGGCATCATTAAAGACATCTATTCCGGTGAGGGAACCGTTAAATGTGCCGCTCCAAATGTCTGAACCAGCCACCGCGGTGTAGGTATTGGCACCGGTAACCGTAAACGCGATGTTGAATGCATTTTGATATTGATAACCCATGCCTCCGGCATTCGCTCCAGTGAATCCTGCATCCGAGTAAAAATAATTACCGGGGCCGCCTCCGTAGATATAAAATGAAATGGCCGATGAAGCCCCATTCATCAGACTCACGCCAACCTGCCCGGCTGGATGGCCATTTGAAGCGGGATCAGTAGCCCGCATCACGAAGTTGATGGAAACAGTCTGGCCAATACTTAAAGCTCCACCAGAAAAAGTGTTGTAGGCATTGACACTGCCGCCTAAACCCACTCCGTCGTTCTGATAACTGTATTCTTGCCATGACCCCACCGAGCCTCCCGCAATGCCGCCAGCACCATCAGGATTTCCAAAGTAAACGCCTTGACCATCCGCGCCATTATCATTAGCGCCATTGGTGCCACCGGGCGTTTGCACCAGATTCCAAACGGTCAGGCCGTTGTTATTTTGATCGACACCGTCAAATGTATTTCCGGGAGAGTTGGTTGCGGTATAGGAGAAACTATTCGAAGCGGAGACCAATCCCACGACCCCCATCATTCCAAAGGCAATTAGAAGAAACTTTTTCATATTTTTTATAGTTATTCAGGTGTTCCCAGCCAGCTTTTATCGCCGACTCTTCTTTGGCAGGGAGATTGTCCGCAGAATACCATAACTTTTACTATTAAATCCCCCTCCTTTAGGGTGGGGTTGACCTTATCGAGCCTCGATTTGATAAAACCGGCCGCTCGGCTGAACGGGCATGCTGATTGATTCCAGGGTGTCATTCCCTTTAAACGAATTCCCGATATTCACCCAAACCGGATCTGTTATCGCAGTCTTTTGGCGCAATTGATAGGCATGCCACGACTCAGTGGGCAGCGTGAGGGCAATGTTTGTCCCCGTGGCATCAAGGCCAGCGTTGATGCTAAATGTCGGGTTTTGCCAGAGAAAATAAGCGTAAGCCGTGGTGACCCCAGGACTGTTAACGGCGCTACCCGTGCCGTTGATGATATGGGTAATTTGGCTCGTTCCACTTCCCGAAGTATTTCCCGCGATGTAAACGTCCATCATATGATGCACATTCACCTGGGGATTCGTCGGCGTCTCCATCGCATTGAAGCAACTGATATTGGTCGAGTTAATAAAAACAGCATAGACACCCAAGCCATAGGCCTGATGGCTCGTCACATTGTTGGCCACTTTGTAAGACGCATAGCCATTTACTCCCGCCGCTTCAGACCACGCGCTTTGTGAAGGCGGATCGTACGGCAATTCCGACTGATAAAAGTAAACCCGTCCACCGTTGCCATTCCACAACGTCTGGTACTGTTGATGATGTTCCACGAACAGACCATAAAGCGTAACGTTGTTGCCATTCACCACCAGACCGCTTTGGCTGGGATTTCCTGTCCAAAAAGGAGTGGCGCCTGTACCATGGTCAGCCCGCCAAAGCCAAAGATTATCTCCGATAACATCGTTTGCATTGATGGTAATGCAATTTGTCGTCGTCCCTTTAAATTGTCCACCGACACGGCTGCAAATATCATAGACACAGATGGGATTGGTGGCATGCGATATGGCGCTGGTTGCTGTTCCGACTTCCAACAGCGATGGCGATGCCGTTGTCCCGGCATCGAACATGATTCCAGAAACTTTCACACCATCCACGTCGCTAATCACCATGACTGGATTCCGGTTGGTCGGCACCAACGTCGGATAGCCTAATCCCATGACAATCGCATTCGGCTGCGTCACGAGAATACTGTTCGTTAGATGATATATCCCGGGAGTTAAAATCAAATTGAGCCCGGAATTCAGCGCGGCATTGATCGTCCCCGAATTATCTACTCCGGGTCGCGCCAGATAAAATTGGTTGATAGGCACGGAAATTCCCGGCGTAGGGCCATTGGCCCATGTCGTTCCGAGACTATTGGTGATCATATTCGGAACGATGACAAAGAAATTGCTGTTAACATCTTCGTATAAATAAGGTTTTTCCCGAACTAACGGCGTATTCGTGATGACAGTGTAAGGGGGATTGGGCCAGCTTCCAGAAGGTGGATTGGATACGCCGACAAATACCATGTTCCAATTTTGCCCCGACCAGCTTCCCCAAATATCATTTCTGGAAAGCCACTGTTGCTGTGTGACGGAATCAACATTGGAATCGACTTTAGAATCTGCCATGAAGCCACCACTCGAATATGCGCCTGCTATCGTGTCGGACAAATTTAAATTTCCCTCGATGTGCATGCGACGCAAAGAAGTGCCCTGCGATACCGCCCAGGTCATAGTGCCGCCATTGGTCGGACTCACCGCCATGTTTTCGCATGACCTCCAGAAATTGACCGTGGCATTATCATTATTATCTGATTCACCTTCCGCATGCACATTGCCCGTGACTAAAACACTATCGGGATTTTGCCCCAACCCAATAACTTGCGTGTAGTAACCGAGATTCACATCAATGTTGCTATATTGCCCAGCCTGAAAAAATAAAGCATAACGCCCCGTGCCAAATTCACTGTTCTGCTGGTTCGCAAAAACTCCAGTCAACACGCTTTGAATCGCCGGCATTGTCATCGAAGGATTAAACAAAAGAACGTTAGGGCCAAAATTGGGAAGCACATTGGTCACATTGGTATTGGATGAAACAAAAACCAATTGGAGCGCGTTAAAATCGCCTTCGTTATTTCCCGCAAGAGCCACATTCGGATTGCCTATCCAGGTAAAAGTAATTGTCCCATCAATTCCCACAACAATGTTGCTGAAAATCACGTAGTCCGCACCTTGTGCAAATGTCGTTAAACTCGCCGGTGTATTGCTGGTGCTCAAGCTTACAGGCGACATGATTGAAGTGGATACCGTAAAGGTCGTTCCACGTGTTCCAGTGTTATTGATGCTGTAAAGATAAAGGTTGTATGTACCGGCAGGGACTTTGTTCAGAGTGTCAGCCTGCAAAGCAGCATTATTATATTCGTAAGGCTGCAATAATCCGGCGGGAGTGCCTTGCGTCCCCTGCGTCCCATAAGTGCCACCCAATTGGGAGGTTAACGTAATAGGACTCGCAGTGACTCCGTCAGACATCAGATCTCCCGAACTGGTTTTGCCGCTGGCAACCGGGTTCCAATAATTGTGTCCCGGGTCAGGATAAGCGCCCTGCCCGGAGAAATTCGCCGCACCCGCGCCACCAGGCACGTCAAAATTAATTACCTGGGCGTGCGTCACTTCACCACATATAAAAAGACAAACAACTAACAGGCAGGACAAAAGTAAAAATCGGTTATTCACTTTGGGCATGGCTAAAATTACGGGTAGCACAATACTCTTTCCTAAAGGCCGACAGAAGAATTTTGGCCAAACGAGGTGGTAGTTTTCCATTGAATCCAGTCGTTGCCAATCGTCGTAGCTGAGTCAGTAGAGACATTTGGGGTGGGAGGCCAATAGACAGGATCGTACCAGCCCCAACCATCGGGAACGAGGCCGTCGGTTGCTTTATAAGCCCACATGCACCAGCTAACGCCAGCGTTGTTGTAATCGTTGATTGAGTAATCGTAACACGCCGCCCCCTGCCCCATGTCATTCCATTCTCCGACGTAATCCGGCACGTTCCAGGATTTGTGATTATTGAAATCGTTCACCTGATTGTCTGAACCAGCCTCAATTTGGGCAACCGAGCCGCCGTATTGATATTCGTGCATGGAATAAACCACATTGGTCCAGCCGTATACGGATGGAGCCGGAAGCATGGCCCAATCCCAGCTATTAAACGTGCCTTCCATGATAATCATGTGGGTCGGATCCACGGCCCGGATGGTCGTATAAAGATTGGTATAAGCATTCCAAACTGCCGCCTGACTGGGTGTGTTGTCCGGTTCATTAATCAAGTCATATCCGGCCACCGCGTTGTTACCGGCATAATGCGCGGCAATCTGCGACCACATATAGGCCGTTTCGCTTTGCTCAACGCTGTTCGTCCAATAGGTATTCTGGTTTTCCTGGCCGGTATCATCGGACGTGCTTTGGCCGCCAATGACCCCGTGCATATCGATCACGACATATATGCCACGCGCAGCGCAATTCGTGACCAACCAATCGAGTTCAGCAAACGCATCTGACCGCCAGCCCGTGCTGGTGGTATTGGTAATGGAATAAAAATTACCCCACCACACCGGCATACGCACGCAATTGAATCCGCCGTTGGTGATGTTGTTAAGATCGTTCGTCGTAATCCAACTGGTCTGATAGGTCTTTATCAGCAATTGTTCCGTGGCAACGCCAAAGCGACTGTCGAGTTCCTTAATGATGCTATAAGTATCCGGCAGCCCACCACTATCCGCAGGGCACATCCATGGCTCCATCACGAACCAGCCGCCTAAATTAAGTCCCTTCAAGAGGACGGTATTGCCGTTGGCATTGACGATACTAGTGCCACTCGTATGCAGCAGGCTGAAAGCGGTCAGCGGATTGACTGATGCCAGCACACGGTAAAAGCAATTGCTTCCATTGGTTGAGTCACCCACGATCTGCATCGCATTGCTTCCAGAAATGGTGTTGCCTAAAGAAATCCAGGTCGCATCCGTTAAATTGGTTTTGTATTGGACCTGATAATTAAGTCCGGACAACGCCATGAAAGAAACTGTGACATTCGTACCCGATTTAGCCGCATTGATTACTAATGGTGCAGGCTGAATCTGAAAACCATTAAGATCACCTTCGGTGCTGCCGTTTCCTGTGTAGGTAACAACTAATTTTCCCGAGCTATCAGACATTGCTATCGGAAATTGCTGAAAATCA
>Ga0206856_10093_pt1 | contig 32730 bp, 28 predicted proteins | sample Alteio_BWOrgCont_48_FD_152630 | JGI IMG/M metagenome (GOLD analysis project Ga0206856, IMG submission 152630) | Enriched cells from forest soil in Barre Woods Harvard Forest LTER site, Petersham, Massachusetts, United States -... | ecosystem: Environmental > Terrestrial > Soil > Temperate forest >...
CTATTAGCTTCTCCTTTTTCTTTGGACTCATCGATACTCATATTTCTAAAAATCTTATTCACTGCTAAGCCGGAAGATTGAGACGATGTAGAACCCTTATATTTGTTTAGCTCCAAGAGCATGGCATTCTTTTCTTGTGTTAGTTCCCTGTTCTTAGCTTGTAACGCAGTATTTTTTGCACATGACTCCAACTCCTCCGTAACCAGTATGTTGTGGCGCTCTTTCTGGTTCCCTCTCCATCTTCGAGCCGCTTCTTTATTCTGCGCTCTACGTCTTTCCGTCATCTGTTCTTCTGTGTATTTTCTAGGGGCCATCGTTAAGTTCTCCATTTGTTATACTCATTTTCAGTGTATAACAACTTTCTTAAAGGCAGATTAAGAGCCTTTTTAAGATCTTGTGTAAATTAAGTATACTGATACGAAACAAAAATAGTCTAAAGCGGGTTTCTATGCGAAAAAAATATCTAAGTGATATCAGTAGAGAGCAATTTAAAAAAATCGAACCGCTTTTATACTCACAGCAATTGGGTTTTCGGCAAGGCGCCACGAAGGCGAGCAACAGGAGTGTATGTTGATACATGAGGATTGCGAGCCGAGTGAGCAACGCAGACCGACAATTCAAGTGCGAAGAGTATATTAGGAGCGAGGAAAAGAACGCGTCCGCTTAGCAAAGCTGAAACTCCGAACTGGGATTTAGATGAGGTTAAAATATTTTTTCGCCAACAGAACATCTTGGGCAATCTGATCACTCAATGCCTTTAGAGCATCAAATTTGATTTCATCACGAATTTTTTTTAAAAATTCTATTTCTAAGAAACGTCCATAAATATTCCGATGAAAATCAAGTACATGTACTTCGAGTAGATTTTTTAAACCATTTATTGTTGGCCGTTTGCCACAATTGGCTACGGCCTCTAAAGGTTTTTTTTCAAGGCCGTGCACACGCACGATAAAAACGCCTGTTAAAGGCAGAACAAGACGATGCAAAGCAATATTTGCGGTAGGAAAGCCCAGTAAACGACCGCGTTGATCGCCGTAAATAACATGGCCACTGAGCGAAAAAGGTCGTGTCAATAGACGTGCTCCCAATTCAAAATTACCTTGTTTTACCGCATCACGTACGCGTGAACTGCCTATACGTTGCCCTTCAAATAATGCAGTTGGCGTGGTATAAACGGCAAACTGATACTGCGTTCCTAATTTCTTTAAGTATTCTAAATCCCCTTGTCGTGCTTTACCAAATCGAAAATCGTCGCCTGCTATTAATGCTCGTATACCCAATGTTTCTACTAAGATTTCCCTAACAAAGGTTTCTGCAGACATGGAGGCTAAGCGCTGGTTAAAACGTAAACAAAGCACGCGGGCTATGGCTAACTCTTGAAAAATTTTTATTTTTTCACGTAAACGCATCAAACGAGCAGGCGCTTTTTCTCCTAAAAAGAATTCTTGTGGGTGGGGCTCAAAAAGCATCACACCACTAGGTAACTGCAAGTACTTTGCCTGTTGCTGTAAGGTTTGAATAATCGTTTGGTGCCCCTGATGTAAGCCATCAAAGTTACCAATAGTGAGTATGCCACCTTTGTGTCTGTCTTTTATATTATGCAAGCCACAAATCAGCTCAGTCATGGTGTCGCTTTTAGGTCACGGAAACGCAAGCCACTGATCCATAAGCCGCTCACATAGAGAAGGATAGCCGTGCAACCAAGCCATAAAAGATGCAGGAAACGTTGTTGCCAATGCCACTGTAGCCAAATAGGTAAAGAAGCGGCTGCCCAATAGAGAAATAAACTTAATGCCATACTGGCAAACCATAAACGCACTGTGAATAGAAACCAGCCTGATTGCCATTGAAAAATACCCCGCGTTTTAAGCGCCTGTAACAATAAAACAACATTTAACCAGGCAGATAAGGAGCTTGCTAACGCTAAACCAGCGTGCTTAAGCGGAATAATCAATAAAACATTGAAAACCATATTGATGACGAGTGTGATAACACCAATGCGTACCGGCGTACGAATATCTTGTTGGGCGTAAAAAGCTGCTGATAATACTTTAATCAGCATAAATGCCTGTAAACCTATGGAATAGGTGATTACACTGCGCTGTGTCATCAGCACATCGTGTAAGGTAAATTTTCCGTAATGAAATAAACTGATAATTAAGGGTCCGGATAAAATAAGCATCGTCAATGAGGCGGGGATACCAATCAGTAAATTACAACGTAAACCCCAGTTGACTGTACTGGAAAATGCTTGGGGTGTTTTTGCGGCATATTGGCGAGATAAATGTGGCAATATCACCGTCATTAAGGCAACACCAAAAACACCTAAAGGGAAATAAGCCAATCTATCGGAGTAATACAGCCAAGTAATGCTGCCCGTTACTAAAAAAGAGGCAAAAACAGTGTTGAGTAATAAACTGATTTGTCCTATAGACGATCCAAATAAAGCAGGCAACATCAGGGTTAAGATTTTTTGTACGCCGGGGTCATGCCATTTAAAACGAGGTTTTTGTAATAAACCCAGCTGTTTTAAAAAAGGCAATTGAAACCCAAGTTGCATAAAGCCTGCCAACAATACGCCTAACGCTTGTGCTTCTACCGGTACGCGAAAATAGCGTGTAATGCCAAATGCCGTCATAATTAAACAGAGATTAAGTAGCGCCGGCGTAAACGCAGGAACCCAAAAGAGTCCATAGCAATTTAAAATAGCACCGACTAATGCTGTGAGAGAAATTAACAGCAAATAGGGAAAGGTTATCTTTAACATTTCGCTGGCTAATTGAAATCGATAAGGGTCTAATCCGGGTGCAAACAGTGTTACTACCCATGGGCTTCCAAGTACACCAACGATACTGATGAGTAATAAAATCAAGCCCAGTACGCCGGTGATGTGCGCAACAAACCGCTGTACTTCTTGTGTACTACGCAGTTGTTTATATTCTGCTAGGGTAGGAATAAAAGCAGCCGAAAAAGAACCTTCGGCGAATAAGCTGCGCATAAAATTAGGAATTTTAAATGCAATATAAAATGCGTCCACAGCGGCGGTTGCACCAAAAATATTTGCCGCTGCGATGTCTCGAACAAAACCTAAAATTCGCGATATCAAGGTCATCGCCGCCACAACAGAAGTCGATTTAAATAATGCCTTACTCATAGTGGGATTCTAGCCAGGTATCCACAATTAACTGCGCAGAGATACTATCAATCGCTTTTTTTTGTAGTGCTTTATATCCACCGAGTGAAAATAAACGAGCACGGGCTTCAACCGTTGTCAATCGTTCATCAACAGCAAAAACAGGCAAATGAAAACGTTGTTTTAACGCCTCTAAAAAATAACGAGCAGCGTGTGTTATCGCTTGCGCGGTACCATCCATGTTTAAAGGTATGCCGACGACTAAGGCATCGGGAGACCATGTTTTCAGTAAGGCCGCAATGTCTCCCCAGGGTGGTTCTCCCGTTGATGAGCTTAGGCTGGTTAATGGTTGCGCTATCAAAGGTTCAGTATAGCCTATGGCTACGCCAATATGTTTAGAACCAAAATCAAAGCCTAATACCGTCTTAATATTAGGCATAACCGCTACTATACACCAGGTTGTTAACATCAATGCCCATGCTATTTATTGCGGCTAGCCAGCGGTTGCTAAACGGCACATCAAATAAAATAGCGGGTGTGGCGGGCACCGTTAACCAGAAATTATTAACGATTTCTCGTTCTATTTGGCCAGCTACCCAGTTCGCATAGCCTAAAGAAAAGATAAATTTATCGGGTCCTTGCTGTTTTGCAATAGCGTGCAAAATATCCTTAGAGGTAGTTACACAAATTTCGCTATTCATTTTAAGGCTGGATTGCCATTCACCGCTGGGTGCATGGATGACAAAACCATGCGCTGGATGAATAGGGCCACCACAAAATATGGGAAAATCCATTGACGCGGCAGCTTTAGTGGTATTGCCAATAATGGCTTGAAGTATTTCCGAAAGGTTAATCTTAAAAGCTTTTAATGGATGGTTAATGACAATGCCAACAGCACCTTTATCATTATGCTCGCAAATGTATACCACTGATCGATTAAAATAGGGATCAGTTAAAATGGGCATCGCTACCAAAAAATGATTTGTTAAGCAATAGTTTGTTTCTACCATTAAACCTTTCTCAATAAACACTAATGGCTAATCATAGCATCAGATTTCTTGCTAGGCCTAGTTTTTTACAGAGGCTTGATAATATACTCACAGCAATGGGTTTTCGACAAGGCGTCCCACGCAGGCTGAATTTTTTGGTGTGAACCCTATAAAATATTTTGTTATACTGCGCTGGTGTGATCCTATTGCCGGGATGGTGGAATTGGTAGACGCGCCGGACTCAAAATCCGGTGATGGTGACATCGTGTGGGTTCGAGTCCCACTCTCGGTACCATAAATTGGCTTTATACCCCTTTTTTTAAGGTCATTAATGTTATACTCACAGCAATTGGGTTTTCGGCAAGGCGCCACGAAAGCGAGCAACCTTCGTTCCTGTATGATACATGAGGATTGCGAGCTGAGTGAGCAACGCAGACCGAAAATTCAAGTGCGAAGAGTATACAACAATGAAGCTACTTTAGAGGAGAAAGCTCCCAGTGCTTTAACCAAAAAAAAGCAATTTTTTCTTGCTTCGATCATTTGTACGCTCGCGGCTATGTTTTATCTGTATGAATTTATCTTACAAGTCTCACCGGCGGTCATGACGAGTGAGCTCATGCGCGATTTTAACCTCAATGCAGCCAGTCTGGGAACGATGGCCGCATTTTACTACTACGCTTATACGCCGATGCAAATTCCTGCGGGCTTGCTTTATGATCGTTTTGGGCCTCGTCGTTTAATCACGCTTGCTATTTTGATTTGTGCGATGGGGGCATTCTTTTTCGGGACGACAACGAGTATTTTAATGGCATCCATAGGCCGTTTTTTTATGGGGATTGGATCTGCTTTTTCTTTTATTGGTGCACTACTGCTCGTTTTTCGCTGGTTTCCTCCTTACTATTTCGCCTTACTGACGGGTGTTGTACAGCTCATGAGCGCTGTGGGTGCTATTGCAGGTCAAGTTCCTTTAGCGGCAGCCGTCAGCCATTGGGGGTGGCGTGCAACCATCATTAGCTTAGCTATAGCGGGCGTTTTTTTGGCATTACTCACATGGACGATGATTCGTGATAGTCCGGGTACTGTTTTACAAGGTAAAAGATTTCAATGTTTTGTGAAGCAAAGTGAATTAAAACGCCTACGACAAGTGTGTAATAATCGACAAACGTGGTTAATTGCAGTTTATTCCTTTGCGATATGGGCTCCGATTACTGCATTTGCTGCCTTATGGGGTATCCCCTTTTTGGTTGCTCACTATGGTATCAGTACGGCAGTTGCCGCAGAGGCATGCGCTATGATTTGGCTTGGCATAGGTATAGGTAGCCCTTTATTGGGTTGGTGGTCAGACAAGACTCAATCGCGTTCTACTCCGCTAAGCGTTTCTGCTTTTCTAGCGTTTATTAGCCTCACAACCGTTATTTATTCCCCGCAGTTACCACTGATTGATTTATATCTCGTTTTATTTGTTTTTGGGTTATCTGCTTCAGGTCAGGCGTTATCATTCGGTGTGGTCAAAGACAATAATCCACCGGCTATAGTAGGGACGGCTATTGGTTTTAATAATATGGCGGTCGTTGCAGGAGGGGCTTTATTTCAACCCTTGATAGGTATCTTGCTGTATTACAGTTGGGGTGGTGCCATGCATAAGGGTGCTCCATTTTATGGCGTACTTGAATATCATAAAGCATTTTTTATTTTACCTTTGTGTTCTATCTTGGCGTTTGTTGTCAGTCAATTTTTACTTAGAGAAACCCATTGCAAGCAACAATTTTTGTATGAAACCTCTACCGCGGATTGAGCTGGCCGCTCAATCCTTCATTTTTCGATTAACAAGCTTATGACTACTCACCAGTGTGAAATATACTCACAGCAATGGGATTTTTGGCAAGGCGCCCGCGAAGGCGAGCAACCGGAGTGTACTTATGGTACATGAGGATTGCGAGCCAAGCGGCAACGCAGCCAAAAATTCAAGTGCGAAGAGTATATATTTACAAAAGCCTACTCTGCTGGCGGCCATGATTTGTCTTCTTGCGTCGGCGTTTTATCTTTATGAGTTTGTATTACAAGTTTCACCGGCGGTCATGACACATGAACTCATTCACGATTTCGGACTCAATGCTGTGAGCCTGGGAACGATGGCTGCTTTTTATTATTATGCCTATACACCCATGCAATTTCCTGCCGGATTTTTATTCGATCGCTTCGGACCTCGGCGGTTACTGACTGCTGCGATACTCACCTGCGCAATTGGCGCTTTAATTTTTGGAATAAGCAGTAGTGTGGCTATGGCTTCTGCCGGCCGCTTTATGATGGGTATGGGTTCCGCTTTTTCCTTTATTGGGACCTTAGTACTCATTTCTCGTTGGTTTCCTGCGCGCTATTTTGCTTTTTTGACGGGCTTAGTGGAGTTAATGAGCTGTATCGGTGCTATTGTGGGAGAAACGCCGTTAGCGATTGCTGTGAGTCATTATGGATGGCGACATACGATGATGACTTTCGCTATTTTAGGCCTGGTACTCGGTCTGCTGATTTGGCTTGTGGTTCGCGATAGCCCCGAGGTTGTTTTACAGGGGAACACAGTGCAAGCGATATCTAGAAAAAATATTTTACGAGGCCTACAGCAGGTTTGTCGCAATAATCAAACGTGGTTTGTTGCACTGTATTCTTTTATGGTCTGGGCACCGATTACGGCATTTGCTGCGCTATGGGGAGTGCCTTTTCTAGTAGCCGCTTATGGCATTAGCACCAAGGCGGCTTCGACGGCTTGCACAATGATTTGGCTGGCTATCGGTATTGGCTGTCCCCTCTTGGGCTGGTGGTCAGACAAAGTGGGCTTGCGTGGTATGCCTTTAAAATTTGCAGCAAGCCTTGGAATCATTGGCGTAGTACCAGTTATTTACATCCCACATCTACCTATCTTTTTACTCTATGCTTGCCTATTTTTAATTGGCTTGGCCGCTTCCGGACAATCACTGGCTTTCGGTGTGGTGAGAGATAACAATCATTCCAGCGTAGCCGGTACTGCGATCGGTATCAATAATATGGCCACTGTCGCTGGCGGTGCACTCTTTCAGCCCATTATTGGTTTTTTTCTTTACCTTTATTGGAATGGAGCTTTGTATCAGGGCGCTCCTTTTTATAATATTACTGATTATCGCAAAGCGTTTATCCTATTACCGTTCTGTTATATCGTGGCCTTTTTAGTGGGAAAGTTTTTGATCAAGGAGACCTATTGCCGGCCTCAGCATCACCATGTCTCGCAGTAAAAGTAGCCACCGTTGGCTTAAACAACAGGCGAATGACCCCTATGTAAAACGCGCTCAGCAGGATGGGTTACGTTCGCGATCAGCTTATAAGCTACTTGAGATTCAAGAGAAAAATAAAATCATTAAACCGGGTATGCGGGTCGTTGATCTTGGTGCGGCGCCCGGTGGCTGGTCTCAAATCGCTGCTCGTCTTGTCGGTGAGCAAGGCAAGGTCTATGCATTAGATATTTTACCTATGGCTACTGTACCGAACGTAGACTTTTTTCAAGGCGATTTTCGCGAAGAAATTGTTCTGCAACAATTTTTGGAATACCTGAGTGGAAACACGGAGGGAAACTCAGGTACGAGGAGCCTATTTATTGATATTGTTATTTCAGACATGGCACCACACTTCAGTGGCATGCGCAGCATCGATCAGCCCAGAGCGATGCACCTTGCCGAATTAGCGCTGGATTTTGCTCAGCGGGTATTAAAATCAAAAGGTAGTTTCATGATTAAAACCTTTCAAGGTGAAGGATTTGAACCTTATCTGAAGCGATTACGTTCCTTGTTTAAATCTGTAGCCATTCGCAAACCAGCGGCTTCTCGCGGTAGCTCTGCCGAAGTTTATTTAGTGGCCACGGGCTATGACTTAATATGACCTTAATAAATATATGAAATAATGAGTTATCGGATAATTTAATAAAACTAGCTTGCTAAATACGATATAGCCCCATGCTGGTTCCCGTTATTCGTCGCCCCGGCGAAAGCCGGGGTCCAGGATACAACAAGAGGTATCTTGCTAACTATAAAAATTCTTTACAGAGGAAAAATAATCATGAAACAGACGTATATCGATGAACGCGGAAAAAAGCATACATGGGATGGGGATGGGGATGGGGATGCAGGTTCACCATTACTTTTACCATTACATTCTGACAAAAATTTGGTTATTAATGTTTTGGACAAAACAAACAATAGTCCTTCCATGATCCCGGAAGAGCATAGGGCTTTTCAGGCTTATACAAATTTGAAAAGAAAACCTATCTCATGGCCTAGTGCGATCGGTGCGATCGGTTTTGCTATAGTGATGAATGTTTTGTGCGTTGGATTAGTTGCGCTAGCCGCTTTTTTAGTGGTTTTTTCTGCACCATGTGCACCATTGGCTCTTTTTGTAGGCATAATCGTTCTAATAGTTGTGGCGGTTAATACATTTAGTATGGCGTACGACGCCCTGCGACCCGAGTACACTCAGGAGGAGCGTAAGGGCTTTGAGGCCACTCTTAGGCAGTATGTTGAAAAGCAACCAGACGTTGATCAAGTGTCGCCATCACCATCACCCGCTGATAGTGAGAATAAGGAAGCGCTTGCTAATAATAATACGCTGAATAGTATGGGTACGTGTCAGCAGGAGAGGCACCACCAGTTGGGTTTTTTTAATTCATTGTCGTGTCAAAATGGTGGGAAAGCATCAGAAAAAAAATCTGACGATATCCCTCTGATGAGCTTGTCGTTTAGAAAATAATGTTAACATTGACCACATCCTTATAAGCACCGATACTAACGTTTTGTTTAGGAGGTATGCGGCCGTACACCACTAAATACTGTGGTGTACCGCTACCTCTGCCGACGACGGTGTCCACCCCAATGGTATTTCCCCAATTAATGGTATCGCTTGGATTCTGTGACAATAGATATCGGATAGTTTTAGCGCCTGGTCCTGTCATCGTACGCAGTTGTGTGCTAGCGAGTTGGCCACTACCCTGATCCAGGGCAATATTGTAGGGTGTATTTAATGTACAGAGCACTTTTAGTCTAGAGATACTCTTGGTAGAAGTTGCTGCATAAGGGCTATAAAAGCCAAACACTAAAGGGGTTGCTGTAAGAATACAGCCCGGCATGACGTTAACGGAAACGAGCATGCTCGTTGTGTATACCGCTGAAAACGCTGGGCTGATACAGCAGCACCACAAGCAAAAGAAAAAAATACATTTCCTTAATAAGGCAAACATAATGAACCTCCTTTCTGCACAATGGATGACCACTGATAGAAAATTAATCCATTTCTTTGTTAGTTCAGCTTCCTAGTTTAAGACTATGATATCTACACGCTAATAGCCAATTTATACGCCTCTTGAAGATGCCCTCTCAGAGAAATGGACTAAAAGGTGTCGATTAAGGGCGTTTTTACTTTAATATCGCATATGGTACAGTGACTGCTTTTGACCGCATGATTATCAACGCCGAAGAAAAACCAGATGAGTTTGTCTACTTAAAAGACTGGGCTCCGACTATTCAGGAAGAGGTTGTTTATTATACCGCTAACAATTTTATAGGTCGTCCTATCCCAGGGTACGAAAAGCCCGTTTGTCTGCTAACCAAAAAGGCAGCGAGCACTTTGCTGAGCGTACAAAACATGCTCAATAAACAACAGTTAGGATTGAAGGTTTTTGATGGTTATAGGCCACAAATGGCGGTGGATGATTTTTTTCAGTGGAGCCAAAATCTCCAAGACCAAAAGATGAAAGCGCACTATTATCCACGCATTAACAAAGCTGACTTGTTTGAACGACACTATCTTGCGCGTCAATCAAGCCATACACGCGGTAGTACTGTCGATTTAACCATCGTTGATCTCCGTACCAATGCGCCGCTTGATATGGGCACCTCTTTTGATTTTCTGGATCCATTATCGCATCCCGCTTGCCGCACGATTACTACAAAGCAATTCAACAACCGTATGCTATTGCAAAGCACAATGATAAGCTTTGGCTTTGCGCCATTAGAAACAGAATGGTGGCATTTTACCTTACAAGATGAGCCGTATAAGCATACTTATTTTAACTTTCCTGTCGCCTAATTTATAGGCTTACCATGCCTTAAATCCAGTGACGGTGAACATAACTTAAGCGAATCAGGCTTTTCATTCCAAAATTTTAGCTGCCATTTTTTATTTTCGTATACCAATAAACAAAGATGACCGGTGGTGACTTTGAAAGTTTTATTTTGAATGTGCTGCTCAAAGGCTTCTGGAATCAATTGAAGAAAATAACGCAGTCGTCCGTTACTGGTAATGACCAGAATGCTATCCGTAGGCGCATGTTGTTTTATTAAATCGTCTGCAAATGCACTCACTTCATTGGCAATAAAAATAGCTGAGCTTGTCCAGCCCGCATTTTTCGGCCATTGACTAAAATTTTCCCATGCCGCCAATTCACTACCATCATTTCTTTTTTGAATGTCCAAAGTACTCAAACCAGACCAATGGCCATAATCGATTTCATTTAATCGTGGATCAACAATAGGTTCCAATGAAGCATTCAGTTCATCGACTACAATTCTAGCGTAATCACTTGTTCTTTTTAGAGGACCGCAGTAAACAGCATTTAACGTGATATTAGCTTGTTGGAGACTCTGAGCTAAATGTTTTGCTTGTTTAATACCAGTATCAACCAGTGGTAAATCTTGTCTTGCCCCCACCCAAACCACCGTTTCTCCGGGAAGGAAAGTATTGCCGTGTCTAGACACAATAACTTGCATATACTCTGAGTATACCTTAAAAGGATACTAACTCACCTTCTTTCCCGATAATCGCTTCAACACGCGTTATATCATGGGGGCTATCAATAGAGGCATGGGTACGTCCTCGATAATCTACGAAAACAAGCCGAATCGGTATACCATTTTCGAGTGCACGTAATTGCTCTAGGCCTTCTATTTTCTCTAAAGGCGTGGCGGCTAAGCCAATATATTTTTTAAGCGCGGTGTATCGATAAGCATATAAGCCAATATGCCTATACAACGGTAACCAATCGCCATTTGCTTCTCGCAAATAGGGAATCATATTTTTAGAAAAGTACAACGCATTGTGTGCTTTATCACAAACAACCATGGTTCCACCAACCTCTCCTTTTGACTTGTTTGCTTGCATTGCAAAATACTCATCCCTTGTAATACGCGTCGCTGGCGTCACTATCGCTAAACGAGGATGACATAACATGGCGTCAATCAAAGACTGAATTACCCAAGGGGGTGTCAATACTGCATCGCCTTGCACATTAAGAATTACTTCGGGTTTAACGGGTAACGCACTGATAGCTTGAAAAACCCGTTCCGTTCCGTTATCACAATCGTCAGTCATGATAACTTTCGCAGAAAAACCAATGGCATGGGACTCAATACGCGTATCATTAGTAGCGATATAAACCTCATCAATCCCTGTAACCAACTTAGCAATAGACCAAACCCGCTCAAGTAGACTTTTGCCATTTATTAATGCCAACGGCTTGCCTGGAAAACGACTGGAATGATAGCGTGCAGGAATAACAATAATATTTTTATATACTCTTCGCACTTGAATTTTTGGTCTGCGTTGCTCACTCGTCTCGCAATCCTCATGTATCATAAATACACTCCGGTTGCTCGCCTTCGTGGCGCCTTGCCAAAAATCCAATTGCTGTGAGTATACATGTTAATGTTTTCCTAATAAATAATCATTATAATGAACACAGAGACATTATAAGAGAAAGAAAATTTTTGGAGAAAAACATATGCCAAAATATAAAAATTTATTTAAATTAGCCACTTTTTTTGGTGTCACTGGGGCGGCAATAACCGCAAAAAATATAAGGAATCGTTATTGTGATGACGTCCATGGACACGATGACTTTTCAAAGCATACACGAACACAACATCAACAAAATCTCTTTTCTGGAATGCATAAACCGTTCTTTACTACTAATGCAGAACAGCTTTCTCTCTTTAAGCAAGATTTTTCAGAATACACACATTTATTACCGACTAACTTGGATGAACTGCAATATCGACAGGCTAGAAAAACTCCAGTCCACATCAAACGGTTATCAGACTGCCCTGTTTCACTCGATCCTCAATATGCTGGTGCAGTCGTCGTCGGTGGACCGCCCGCATTAATGTCAGCAGTTTCACGTGCTCAGAAAGGTGAGCGTTTAACTTATATCAGGGACAATCAAGGCAATGCTATTTATCCAGGTGCCGCTTTTCACCTTGAACAAGATGCTGAAACAGAAGCGCCTACAAGCTATAAACCAAGCACTTTTTTAGCGAATCAAGCACTGCGCGCAGCCACTCGATATGATAGCCTTGTCACCATTGAAAAAACAGGGCGCTGCTCATGGCGAACACTAGATTGGATGACATGGATGCAACATATTGAACACTGGCCGGTAGGCATGCGCGTAGCGTGGATGTTTCAAGTAGCAGCAATGGCTAACCCTGCAAAAAAACAAAATATTCTGCAGAAAGTGGCCGAGCAATGTAAAATGAATGAAAAATTCTATGATGATTTAAATAAAAAAGTGGGTGGAACCTTATTAATGCCGGGCAAAGGATCACTCATTGTGGCACGCAATAAAGAAGAAATTGCAGAACTACTTGCCATGAAAATTCGTTTAGAAAACGAAGGGAGAACCCTGACTATTTTATCGAAAGAAGAAATAAAAAAGCGTTTTGGGTTTGTGCCTAACGGCATGATGTACGGTGAGAAACAACACGGTAGAGTGCTATCTTCTAAGTTTATGGACATATTGTCTCGCTACATACAACAACAAGGTGGAACCGTTATTAATGGAACGCTCACGACGGTCTATGCGGATACTCAACAAGCGGGCGGAGTGGCTGAATACCTGACTCCCAATGGACAAAGACACTATATTCGATTTTCTTGTTTATCCCTGTCATTGGGTGCCCAAGCTATTTTAGATACAGATGAGCAATTACTGTTTGATGTTGTTGCGGCACGAGGGGTATCTGTTTTAGCATATATGCGTGTACCCTCTCACTATCAGTTACCGTCGGTAATAGTATGTGGCGGTACCAATCATCTCACAAAATTATCGGAAAAGCCGGTAACGATTCAAGAAGACGATGGAAAACTTTATAATCTTTACTTAATGAGAATGACCGCTGGCGCCTGCATTACTCCAAACGTATTAGAAAAACAGGTGGCCAATTATGATGGGTCAGTCGCACTGGGTCTAGTGACCGCTGCACAGCAAACTTTGGGCAATGAGTGTAAAATTGATCCCCTTCTTGTTTACGGTTGCAATCGTCAAGTCAGTGGACATGGGCAACTGCACTGGATTGAGCCACTGCCAGGAATTTACATACAATATGGTGCTGGCGGTGGCGGTTTAACCCGAGCGCCAGATTTTGCAGTCCAGCAAGAAGTCGAAGATAAGCTGAATACGTCACCTCGCATGAGGCAGCATTAGAGATTCGTGAGTGATATAATATCGCCAAAATCTTATCTTTTAGGATAAAAAATAGTGTCACAGTCATTAGCATTGATTGGCTATGCTTCAGGCTTGGCGGCCAATAATTCAGGCTGCGGTGAGGGGCCACTTAAGCTTCAAGCATTACACTTTGAGCGTCAGCTATCACGTAAAGGTCTAGAGAGTCATTGGCAAGCGATGCTGACTATGCCAGCTGATTCAACAACAGATCGTTTAACGCAGGTTGCTGAGCTAAATAAGCAATTAGCAAAAATCACCACCCAGCTAACGAAAAGAAATCAGCCGTTTTTAGTGATTGGTGGTGATCATTCGAGTGCAATAGGGACGTGGAGCGGTGTGGCCGCCTCTATCTTGAGTAGGGAGGATGATGCGTTAGGATTGATTTGGATAGACGCGCATATGGATAGCCATACCTTCGATACAACGCCAAGCGGGAATATTCATGGCATGCCGCTGGCGGCATTGTTGGGTTATGGCGATGTGGCGCTAACGGAAATATTGACGTCACAGCCAAAGCTAAAACCTGAGCATGTGAGTTTGATTGGCATTCGTAGTTTTGAAAGCGAGGAAGCAGCTTTATTGAACCGTTTGGGTGTGCGTATTTATGAAATGCCAGAAATTAAACAGCGAGGAATAAGGCTTGTATTACAGGAAGCCATTGCTCGTGCTAAAAAGAATACATCTGGATTTGGCGTGAGTTTAGATTTAGATGGTATTGACCCTAAAGATGCGCCCGGTGTGGGTGTGCCGGAACCGGACGGTATTGCTGGGGAAGATTTATGTCAAGCGTTGACACTATTACAGCAAGAAACACAACTACTGGGTTTAGAAATTGTTGAATATAACCCCGCGCTTGATCACGATCATAAAACTGAGCAACTCATTCAGAAACTCGTGTTAAGTATTTTTGGAGGTAAACGCTGATGCAAAGCCATGACACCATGATTCATTCTGCGACATCAAGCGCGACAATCCATCCGGTGATGGCATTGGAGAAGCATTATGGAGCAGCCAATTATGATCCATTGCCGGTGGTGTTAAGCCGTGGTTTGGGCGCCTATCTCTGGGATACCGCAGGAAAACGTTACATCGATATGATGAGTGCTTATTCGGCGGTGAGTCATGGCCATTGCCATCCTCGTTTAGTACAGACCTTAACCGAGCAAGCACAACGTTTGGCCATTTGTTCACGTGCTTTTTATAGTGATAGATTGGGTTCTTTTTTGCAACGCGTTTGTGAATTAACAAAAATGGATTGTGCATTGCCCATGAATACGGGTGTTGAGGCGGTGGAAACGGCGATAAAAGCGGCTAGAAAATGGGCGTATACGGTTAAACAGGTTCCTAAAGATCGCGCTGAAATTATCGTTTGTGCAGGAAATTTCCATGGACGAACGACAACAGTTGTGGGCATGTCTTCCAAATCACAATATCAATTTGGTTTTGGTCCTTTTACACCAGGATTTAAAGTGATCCCTTACGCGGATCTTACTGCGTTGACCGCAGCGATTTCACCGTATACGGCTGCATTTCTTGTTGAACCCATACAGGGTGAACGGGGAATTGTAGTACCACCGGCGGGCTATTTGAAACAAGCGGCTGAAGTGTGTCAACAAAACAATGTCTTGTTCATTGCCGATGAAATCCAAACGGGCTTAGGAAGAACGGGTCGCTTTTTAGCTTGCGATCACGAACACGTTAAGCCGGATGGTTTGATATTAGGGAAAGCGCTAGGTGGTGGATTACTCCCCGTATCCTTATTCTTGAGCACACGTGAAGTGATGGGCGTTTTTACGCCAGGCGACCATGGTAGTACCTTTGGCGGTAATCCTTTAGCGGCTGCTGTCGCTTTAGAGGCCTTAGAGGTATTATTCGATGAAAAACTGATACAGCAATCAGAAGTCCTAGGAGACTATTTCTATCAAGCACTAGTCCAGTTAGACATGCCCTTTATTAAAGAAATTCGGGGCAAAGGTTTATTTATAGGATTAGAACTTGAGCCACAGTATGCAAAAGGGCGGGAGGTTTGTTTGAAGTTACTGGCAGAAGGTTTACTGAGTTATGAGACGCATGATACGGTGATTCGTTTTGCTCCGCCTTTGGTGATTAGTAAAGCGCAATTAGATAATGCTGTAGAGATAGTAAAAAAGGTGCTGGTTACTTGATGAATATTTATTCCGCAACGGTCACCCTTTTTTTTGTCATGGATCCTCTGGGAAATGTTCCCGTTTTTATTGCCTTACTTAAGCAAGTTGACGAACGGCGACGTACGCGAATTATTTTACGCGAAAATTTAATTGCATTTGGTATCCTAACACTTTTTTTATTTTGCGGGAAAACAATTCTGAATAGCTTAAATATTAGTGAACAAGCACTGGGTATTTCTGGTGGGATTATTCTATTTCTGATTGCCATAAAAATGTTATTTCCTAGCGCGAACCGTTTTGCAGCGGGGGATAGCCTGGGTGAGCCCTTTATCGTCCCTATGGCTGTTCCGTTAATTGCAGGTCCTTCTGCGATGACAACCGTTATTTTATTTGCCAGTCAGGCACCAAAACAAATGAGTCAATGGTTTATGGCTTTAGTGTGCTCCTCTGTGATTTCTACGGTCACCTTATTATCGGCTATGCCATTACAAAGATTATTAGGGGCCAAAGTGATTGCCGCGATAGAACGTTTAATGGGAATGATATTAACGACTATTGCCGTGCAAATGTTTTTAACCGGCGTAGCAATCTATTTAAAATAAGAACAGAAGCAATATAGTGGTTGACATCTAGTCTTGACTTTCGCAAAATAGCCCCCTCAATTTTGAGGAGGGGTTCCCGAGCGGCCAAAGGGAGCAGACTGTAAATCTGCCGGCTCAGCCTTCGAAGGTTCGAATCCTTCCCCCTCCACCAGAAATTTATTTGCGGGTGTAGTTCAGTGGCAGAACTTCAGCCTTCCAAGCTGATTGCGTGGGTTCGATTCCCATCACCCGCTCCACATGGGCTAGGGTGTGTCGGTGCGGTCACACGCTAACATATACTTACACAGCTAGTGGGCCCGTCCATTGTATATGCACAGCAATGCCCACATGGCTCAGTGGTAGAGCACTTCCTTGGTAAGGAAGAGGCCACCGGTTCGATCCCGGTTGTGGGCTCCATGAGATATTATAGGCCAGTAGCTCAATTGGCAGAGCGGCGGTCTCCAAAACCGCAGGTTGGGGGTTCGATTCCCTCCTGGCCTGCCAGACAGAAATAGGAAAAATGAAGAATACACAATTTGAAAATAAACTATCAAAAAGAGATGGTTTTATAGGATTGATCATTGTTGTTGGTTTTATACTGGCAATTATCATCAATTATCATTTTTCTTATCAGCCTCTTGCTATTCGCTTAATAGCTTGGATAATAGGGGCGTTTATTCTTGTGGGCTTGTTTTTTTATACCACACAAGGGCAGCGCCTGTGGGTATTTTCACAGGCTTCGCGTGCTGAATTGCGCAAGGTAGTTTGGCCAACTCGGCAAGAAACCACACGCACAACACTTTTGGTTATCGCCATGGTGATATTGGCAGGTTTGTTTCTATGGGCGGTGGATAGTTTTTTATTATGGGCCGTTGCTTTTGTAATGGGGTAGAAGGAACGAAAAGTGAGGCTAAATAAAATGAAGTGGTATGTTGTTCAGGTACGTTCGGGCTATGAGCGTAAGGTTTTAGAGGCCTTGAATACGCGTATTAAACAGGGGAGTTTTACGAAAAGATTTGGTCGGATTATTGTTCCTACCGAAGAAGTTGTGGAAATGCGACAAGGGAAAAAACGAAAAACAGCGCGGAAATTTTATCCGGGTTACGTATTAGTGGAAATGGAAATGGATGAGGATACCTGGTATCTCGTACAAAAAACACCTGGGGCGGCTAAGTTTATTGGGGGTACCAGTGGAAAACCGGTGCCCTTGAGTATGAAAGCAGTTGACAATATTCTACAGCAAATGCAAGAAGGTACCGATAAGCCGCGGCCTAAGGTTTTATTTGAGGTAGGGGAAGTGGTGCGTGTGGTAGATGGCCCTTTTGCTGATTTTAATGGAGAAGTTGAAGAGGTCAATTATGAAAAAAATCGTATGCGCGTATCAGTGATTATTTTTGGTCGTGCTACGCCAGTTGAATTAGAGTTTGATCAAGTCAAAAAAGCTTGAAAAAATACAAGTTTATAGAGGATAGAGAATGGCAAAGAAAATGAAAGCGTACGTAAAGCTGCAGGTTAAGGCGGGCGAAGCCAATCCTGCCCCTCCTATTGGTCCTGCCTTGGGCCAGCAAGGGGTTAACATTATGGAGTTTTGCAAAGCCTTTAACGCACGAACGCAAAATGTTGAGAAGGGCATGCCTATGCCCGTTGTTATCGCCGTTTATAGTGATCGTAGCTTCACGTTTATTATCAAAACGCCACCCGCTTCTTACCTGGTGATGAAAGCAGTAGGAGTTTCCAAAGGGAGTAGTACGCCGAATAAAAATAAGGTGGGTAAAATTACCCGTAAGCAGCTGACAGAAATTGCGACGCTCAAGATGCCTGATCTAACTGCCAATGATTTAGAGGCAGCGATCCGTACGATTGCTGGAACAGCACGTAATATGGGTATTGAGGTGGAAGAGGCAATATAACATGGCAAAACTAAGTAAGCGTTTAAAATTTATCAGGGAAAAGCTGCCTTTTGGCAAAGTGTATTCTATTTTAGAAGCGGTTGCTGTACTTAAAGAAGTTTCTACCGTGAAATTCAATGAGAGCATTGACGTCAGCATTAATCTAGGTATTGATCCACGTAAATCTGATCAGGCGATTCGAGGTGTTGTTGTGTTACCAAATGGTATTGGCCGAACGACTCGTGTTGCTGTTTTTGCACAAGCGGCTAATGCGGAAGCGGCTAAAGCCGCGGGAGCAGATATTGTTGGTTTTGACGATCTTGCGGAGGCGATTAAATCAGGCAAGATGGATTTTGATGTGCTGATTGCAACGCCCGATGCCATGCGATTGGTAGGTCAACTCGGTCAAATTTTAGGCCCTAGAGGCTTAATGCCAAATCCTAAAACGGGTACGGTGACTACTGATGTGACGACAGCCGTGTTTAATGCTAAGTCAGGGCAAGTCCGCTACCGTGCTGACAAAGGTGGGATTGTACACTGTACGATTGGCAAACTTGATTTTGGTGCATCACAACTACGAGAGAATTTAGATACATTACTTTCAGCGCTTAAAAAGGCCAAGCCGAGTACGGCAAAAGGTATTTTTTTAAAGAAACTAACGCTGTCATCTACCATGGGGCCTGGATTACTAATAAATATGGCATCGCTTTCAGAAACAAGCTAACTGCACTTGACTAGTAGTGAAATTTAGGATAGAAGAACTACCCCCTACAGTAAATTGCTGAAATGATGCTAAATCGGGTTTTGTAAGAAAAATCTGATTTGGCTGCAATCCATCTAAAAAAATGAGGAGAAACGGCAGCATGACATTAAGACTTGCAGATAAACAGGCTATTGTTGCGGAAGTTGGAGAGGTTGCAAAAAATGCACTATCCGCAGTGACCGCGGAGTATCGTGGATTAAGTGTGGGTGAGATGAGCCAATTGCGGGTACAGGCACGTCATGCGGGGGTGTATTTACGGGTTGTTCGTAATACACTAGCGCGACGCGCTTTACAAGGAACCGGTTTTGCGTGTCTAAACGACACCTTAGTTGGCCCATTACTCTTAGCCTTTTCTCAGCGGGAACCCGGTGCAGCGGCACGCCTTATTAGGGCATTTACTAAACAAAACGAGAAATTGCTAGTCAAGGCCTTAGCTTTTGATGGCCAGTTACTTTCTATTAATGAGATCGATAAACTGGCTGATCTACCAACGCGTGATGAAGCGATGGCTACCTTGATGGCTGCTATGAAGGCGCCTATTGCCAAGCTGGTTCGTATTTTATCTGAGCCGCATGCTAAGTTAGTACGTACGATTGCAGCATTACGTGATCAACGTCAAACAACGGATGCTTAGCGTTAAGATTGAGTTCGTTTAAAGAGTTTTTTTATTTTTTTTTTGTGGAGTGAATCATTATGAGTACAGCGGTTAGTTCGAAAGAAGATGTATTAAATGCAATTGCCAATTTAAGTGTTATGGAAGTTGTGGACCTTATTAAAAGTATGGAAGAAAAATTTGGTGTTTCTGCTGCTGCGGCGACCGTTGCTGTTGCTGCGCCTGCGGCGGGCAAAGCCGTTGTTGTGGAAGAACAGGTTGAATTCAAAGTACAGTTGGCAGACGTTGGGGCTAACAAAATTAATGTTATTAAAGTGGTACGTGAACTCACTGGTTTAGGTTTAAAAGAAGCTAAGGACCTCGTTGAGTCAGCACCCGCGGTGATTAAGGAAGCACTTCCTAAAGCAGATGCAGAAGCGCATAAGAAAAAGCTTGAAGAAGCCGGTGCTAAGGTTGTTATTCAATAGGATTGATGCGTTTTTAGTCAAAACGATAAAAGAATACAGGTTTTTTTAGTATTATACTCACAGCCAAAAATTCAAGTGCGAAGAGTATATTTTGTTCTCCAAACTAGGTGCACTTTGATGGTAACGGCAATTCGGACACAAGCAACTGAGTCATCGACCACATCTTATTCTTTCACAGAGAAAAAGCGTATTCGAAAAAATTTTGGTAAGCAAGCGACGATTATGGAAGCGCCTTACCTCTTGGCGACACAACTCGAGTCTTATCATCGTTTTCTCCAAGCGGGTACTGGGGCCGACGCGACTGATGATTTCGGTCTACTCGATAGTTGTGGCCTTGTTGCTGCTTTCAAGTCTGTATTTCCTATTTCATCTTATGCGGGCGGAGAAGCGACGCTGGAATATATTAGCTATCGCATAGGTCAGCCTCTTTTTGATGTTAAAGAGTGCCAAGCGCGCGGCCTAACCTATGGTGCTCCGCTGCGCGTTAAAATGCATCTTATTATTTACGATAAAGAAGCGGCGCCTAATACGACAAGAATTAAAAATATTAAAGAACAAGAAGTTTATATGGGCGAAATTCCGCTGATGACAGACACGGGCAGTTTTGTTATTAATGGGACCGATCGTGTGGTTGTTTCGCAATTACATCGAGCGCCAGGCGTAGTTTTTGAGCATGATAAAGGGAAAACCCATTCTTCCGGTAAATTACTGTATACGGCACGAATTATTCCTTATCGTGGTTCTTGGCTAGATTTTGAGTTTGATCCAAAAGACAATCTTTTTATCCGTATTGACAGGCGTCGTAAATTAGCGGCTACGATCTTGTTACGCGCGTTAGGGTTTACCACAGAAGAAATTCTCGAATTATTTTTTAGTAATAATATTTTTCATTTTCAAGGCGAATCACTGGTTTTAGATCTCGTACCTGAACGTCTACGGGGTGAGATAGCCCTATGTGATATCAAAGATGCCGACGGTAATATTATTGTCGAACAAGGACGTCGTATTGCGGCGCGGCAGATTCGACAGTTAGAAGCAGCAAAAATTAAACAGCTACGATTATCTACAGACTATCTGTTAGGTAAGACTTTAGCAAAACCCGTTATTGATCCGGAAACTGGCGAGATTCTATTTGAAGCGAATACTGAATTAACCGCTGAAATTATTAAAAAACTGACTGAGTTGCGCAAGGAAACCATTGAAGTTTTGCACACCAATGACTTAGATGCGGGTGCTTATATTTCTACTACTTTGCGTATTGACCCTAGTCATAGTCAACAAGAGGCGTTAGTGGAAATCTATCGCATGATGCGCCCTGGGGAGCCGCCTACCAAAGAGGCCGCAGAAGCTTTATTTAAAAACCTATTTTTTGCTGCTGATCGTTATGATTTATCAGCAGTAGGGCGGATGAAATTTAATCGCCGTTTGGGTCGAGAAGCGATTATCGGCTCGGGTGTTTTATCAAAAGAAGACATCGTGGATGTATTAAAAGCATTGATTGATATTCGTAATGGTAAAGGCGATGTCGATGATATCGATCATTTAGGTAATCGTCGCGTACGTAGTGTCGGCGAGATGGCGGAAAATCAATTTCGCGTTGGTTTAGTACGTGTTGAGCGAGCAGTACGGGATCGTTTAAGCGTCGCGGAATCTGAAAACTTGATGCCGCAAGACCTCATCAATGCTAAGCCTATTTCTGCAGCAATAAAGGAATTTTTTGGATCGAGTCAATTATCGCAGTTTATGGATCAGGTAAACCCACTGTCAGAAATTACACATAAGCGGCGTGTTTCTGCATTAGGACCCGGTGGTTTGACGCGTGAGCGTGCTGGCTTTGAGGTTCGAGATGTACATCCTACCCATTATGGACGTGTTTGTCCGATTGAAACACCAGAAGGTCCCAATATTGGTTTGATTAATTCTTTAGCCGTGTATGCGCGAACCAACCATTATGGATTTCTAGAAACGCCTTACCGCAAGGTGGAAAATGGCAGGGTCACTAAAGAGATTCAATATTTGTCAGCGATTGAAGAGGGTAGATATGTTATTGCCCAGGCGAATGCTCGCTTAGATAGTACTGGAATGCTTATCGATGATTTTATTCCCAGCAGGCATCGTAATGAATCCATACTGACAACCGCCGATAAAGTGAATTACATGGATGTATCGCCGGCGCAAGTTGTTTCCGTTGCTGCTTCGTTAATTCCCTTTTTAGAGCACGATGATGCCAATCGTGCGTTGATGGGTTCTAATATGCAACGTCAGGCAGTTCCTACCTTGCGTACCGAAAAACCCTTGGTCGGCACAGGTATGGAGCGTAAGGTGGCGGTTGACTCAGGCGTTGTTGTGGTGGCAAAACGGGGTGGTTTTATTGATTCTGTTGATGCAGGACGAATCGTTGTTAGGGTTAACGATGAAGAAACCGTTGCCGGAACGGCGGGGGTTGATATCTATAACCTCACCAAATATATGCGTTCTAATCAGAATACGTGTATCAATCAGCGTCCTTTAGTCAATAAAGGTGATCGCATTAAAAAGGGCGATGTTTTGGCAGATGGTCCTTCTACTGACTTGGGTGAACTTGCTTTAGGTCGCAATCTTCTCGTCGCTTTTATGCCGTGGACGGGTTATAACTTTGAAGATTCTATTTTAATTTCAGAACGTGTTGTTTCGGAAGATTGTTTTACCACTATTCATATTGAAGAGCTGACCTGCATTGCGCGTGATACTAAATTAGGTGCGGAAGAAATTACTTCGGATATTCCTAATGTTGGCGAAGGCGCGTTGTCTAAATTAGATGAGGCGGGCATTGTGCATTTAGGTGCTTGGGTTGAAGCGGGTGATATCCTCGTTGGAAAAGTGACACCAAAAGGTGAAACGCAGTTGACGCCAGAAGAAAAATTATTGCGGGCTATTTTTGGTGAAAAAGCTTCTGATGTGAAGGATAGTTCTTTGCGTGTGCCATCGGGTATGAAGGGAACCATTATTGACGTACAAGTATTTACACGAGATGGTTTAGATAAAGATCAACGTGCCGTAAATATCGAAGAGATGGTTTTAGAAAAAATAAAAAAAGATTTATATGATGAGTTTAGAATTTTAGAAAATGACTGTTATCAACGTTTAGAAATTTTATTAGTGGGTGCTGTTGCGAACAGCGGTCCTAATAAGCTTAAATCGGGTAGCAAAGTGACATTGGCGTATTTAACCGAGCTCGCTAAAGATCAATGGTTTTCTGTGAGCCTGCGTGATGAAGCAGCGAATCAACAATTAGAAGCCGTCGCCAAACAGCTTGAAGCGGCTCGTTTGTCTTTAGAAGAAAAGTTTGAAAATAAACGCAAAAAACTAACACAAGGGGATGATTTGGCCCCAGGCATTCTGAAGATCGTGAAAGTGTATTTGGCACTTAAGCGTTGTATCCAGCCTGGCGATAAAATGGCAGGCCGTCATGGCAACAAAGGGGTTATCTCAACGATTATTCCGGTTGAGGACATGCCATATATGGCAGATGGGACACCCGTTGATATTGTGCTGAACCCATTGGGCGTACCCTCCCGTATGAACGTTGGTCAGGTGCTAGAAACACATTTAGGTTGGGCTGCAAAAGGTTTGGGTTTGAAGATTGGGGGAATGTTGGATACAAAGAAAAATATTAAAGAAATCAGAGATTTTTTAGGTTCTATTTATAGCGATAATAAGCAGGCAGCACAAAAAGTCGATCTCGATAGCTTATCTGACGAAGAAGTGATGGAACTTGCTCAAAATCTGCGGAATGGCGTGCCGATGGCGACGCCGGTCTTTGATGGAGTGACCGAAACTGAAATTAAACGTATGTTGCGTTTAGCAGATTTACCAGAATCGGGTCAAACTATACTGTACGACGGGAGAACCGGCCAACGTTTTGAGCGGCTCGTGACCATAGGCTATATGTATATGCTTAAATTAAACCATCTGGTTGACGATAAAATGCATGCGCGGTCGACGGGATCTTATAGCTTGGTGACGCAGCAGCCGTTGGGAGGTAAGGCTCAGTTTGGGGGACAACGATTTGGTGAAATGGAAGTTTGGGCCTTAGAGGCTTATGGTGCGGCTTATACCTTGCAAGAGATGTTAACGGTCAAATCAGATGACGTGGCGGGTCGCACCAAGATGTATAAAAGTATTGTGGATGGTGACCATCATATGGAAGCGGGTATGCCAGAATCATTTAACGTATTAGTCAAGGAAATACGTTCCTTGGCTATCAATGCAGAGTTAGAAACGAAAGATTAATCTGAAGTGGAGAGGTATCACCTTGGCAACTAAGCAACAAAGTTTTTCCAGTGCGGTCGCAGAGGTACAGCCTATTTTTAGCGGTACTTCTTCTGATAAGCCTTTACTATCAGACATACTGGGTATCTTAAAACAAGAAGACTATCTTGAAGAGTTTGATTATATTCGAATTTCTTTAGCTTCTCCGGACATGATTCGCATGTGGTCTTATGGTGAGGTGAAAAAACCAGAGACGATCAACTATCGTACGTTTAAACCAGAAAGAGATGGTTTATTTTGCGCAAAGATTTTTGGACCTATCAAGGACTATGAATGTTTATGTGGTAAATACAAGCGACTTAAACATCGTGGTGTTATTTGTGAAAAATGTGGTGTTGAGGTTGCGCTCACCAAAGTACGTCGTGAACGTATGGGGCATGTTGAGTTAGCGAGTCCAGTTGCACATATTTGGTTTTTAAAATCTTTACCCTCACGTATTGGTCTTTTGTTGGATATGACACTACGTGATATTGAACGGGTGTTGTATTTTGAAGCCTTTGTTGTTATTGAGCCGGGGTTGACGACTTTGCAGCGAGGTCAGCTGTTAACGGATGAACAGTATTTAGAAGCGATCGAGGAACAAGGTGATGAGTTTGATGCACGTATGGGTGCTGAAGCCATTCAACAGTTATTGATGACCTTAGATTTGACTGGAGAAATTAATCGTTTACGCGAAGAAATTCTCAATACCCATTCAGAAACAAAGTTAAAAAAATACGCAAAACGTTTAAAACTTTTAGAAGGCTTTGAACAGTCGGGTAATAAGCCGGAATGGATGGTTTTAACAGTATTACCTGTTTTACCTCCAGATTTACGTCCTTTAGTGCCCTTAGATGGTGGTCGCTTTGCAACTTCTGACTTGAATGATCTATATCGTCGAGTGATTAACCGTAATAATCGTTTAAAACGCTTACTCGATCTGAATGCGCCAGATATTATTGTGCGTAACGAAAAACGTATGTTACAAGAGTCTGTTGATGCCTTACTCGATAATGGTCGCCGTGGGCGCGCTATTACGGGCAGTAATAAACGGCCTTTAAAGTCGTTAGCCGATATGATTAAGGGTAAGCAAGGTCGCTTCAGGCAGAATTTATTAGGTAAGCGGGTAGACTATTCCGGCCGTTCAGTGATTGTGGTGGGGCCTATGCTTAAGCTGCACCAATGTGGTTTACCGAAAAAAATGGCTTTGGAATTATTTAAGCCGTTTATCTTGAGTAAACTACAGTTTCATCAATTAGCGTCTACCATTAAGGCGGCTAAAAAAATGGTGGAAAACGAATCGCCTGAAGTATGGGATATTTTGGAAGAAGTGATTCGTGAACATCCAGTGCTATTAAATCGGGCGCCTACGCTGCACAGGCTGGGTATTCAAGCCTTTGAGCCCATTTTGGTTGAAGGTAAAGCGATTCAGTTACATCCTTTAGTTTGTACGGCTTATAATGCCGACTTTGATGGTGACCAAATGGCAGTACACGTGCCATTGACTATTGAAGCGCAGCTAGAAGCGCGGACTTTGATGATGTCCACTAACAATATTTTATCGCCGGCCAATGGAGAGCCTATTATTGTCCCTACACAGGATGTGGTGTTAGGGCTTTACTATTTAACGCGTGATAGGATCAATGCAAAGGGTGAAGGCTTAATTTGTGCTGACATCAATGATGTACGTCAACTCTACGATAGTGGTTTTGCTGATCTACATGCTAAAGTTAAGGTTCGTATCGAAGAAGTTTTATTCGATGCAGAAGGAAAACGCCAATCCACGAGGGCATTGCTTGATACCACCATAGGCAGGGCCTTATTACGTGAAATCTTGCCTGAGGGCCTTCCTTTTTCCCTCATTAACAAGACCTTGAATAAAAAGGCGATCTTAAGCCTGATTAATGAATGTTATCGTCGTTTAGGGCTTAAGGCAACCGCTATTTTTGCAGATAAATTGATGTATACCGGATTTAGTTATGCCACACGCGCGGGTATTTCCATAGGGATTGAAGATTTGATTATTCCTGAAAGCAAAGCAGCGATTATTGCTGCTGCAGAAACGGAAGTAAAAGAGATCGAATCCCAGTATGCATCGGGTCTGGTGACACAAGGGGAACGTTACAACAAGGTGGTTGATATTTGGTCTCGTACCAATGACCAAGTGGCTAAAGCCATGATGGAAAAATTAGCGACTGAAGTCGTGACAGATGCGCATGGAAAATCCGTTTCCCAGGAGTCATTTAATCCGGTGTATATGATGGCAGATTCAGGGGCACGGGGTTCGCCTGCGCAAATGCGTCAGTTGGCGGGTATGCGAGGCTTGATGACCAAGCCAGATGGTAGCATTATTGAAACGCCCATTACGGCTAACTTCCGAGAAGGCTTAGACGTATTGCAGTACTTCATTTCTACGCACGGTGCACGCAAAGGTTTAGCCGATACGGCGCTCAAAACCGCTAATTCTGGGTATCTGACACGTCGTCTTGTCGATGTTGCCCAAGATATGGTTGTCACAGAAGACGATTGTGGCGCCGCTTTAGGTATTCTCATTACTCCGCATGTCGAAGGGGGAGAAATCATGGTTCCCCTACGTGAGCGAGTATTAGGGCGTGTATTGGCCGATGATGTCAGTTTGCCGGGCAGTGATGATGTGGTGGTTAACAAAGGCACATTATTGGATGAGTACTGGGTTAATATTTTAGAAGCACGTGCAGTCGACCAGGTCAATGTACGTTCCCCTATTACTTGTGAAGCACGTTATGGCATTTGTGCGGCTTGCTATGGCCGAGATTTGGCACGAGGGCACTTAGTGGTCATTGGCGAGGCCGTGGGTGTTATTGCGGCGCAATCCATTGGTGAGCCAGGTACCCAGTTAACCATGCGTACCTTCCATATTGGGGGAGCGGCGTCGCAGGTAGCGTTGGCTAACCATATTCAAGTGAAATCTAAAGGCCGCATTAAGCTGCACAACATCAAATTAGTAAAGCATATTGATGGCCATTACGTGACCGTTTCTCGTTCCGGTGAATTGACTTTACTCGATGCCCAGGGACGCGAGCGGGAGCGTTATAAGCTGCCGTATGGGGCAAGTATTAAGGTTTCCGATGGCACTGAAGTGGTTCCGGGTCAGGTGATTGCACAATGGGATCCGCATACCCATCCCGTTGTGACGGAAGTGGCCGGTTATATTAAATTTATCGATTTGATTGATGGGATGACCATGAATCGTCAAACGGATGAAGTGACTGGGCTAACGAATATCGTGGTTACGGATTCTAAACAAAGGGGTTCTAGTGGGAAAGAATTACGACCGATGGTCAGGTTAGCAGACAAAGACGATAATGATTTATTTTTGCCAGGCACACGCTTGCCTGCGCATTACTTCTTGCCGATCAACGCGATTTTAAGCTTAGAGGATGGTGCCGCCGTTGGTGTAGGGGATATCGTTGCGCGTATTCCGCAAGAAACGTCAAAGACCAGAGATATTACCGGAGGTTTACCGAGAGTCGCGGATCTCTTTGAAGCGCGTAAACCAAAAGAACCCGCCATTTTAGCGGAGATTTCTGGTATTATTAGCTTTGGCAAAGAAACTAAGGGTAAGCGCCGTTTAGTTATTACCGGTCATGAGGGTGAGACATTTGAAGCATTAATTCCAAAATGGCGTCATGTTACCGTTTTTGAAGGTGAGCATGTTGAGCGAGGTGAGATTGTCGCTGATGGTCCATTGAATCCAAACGACATTTTGCGTCTTTTAGGAATTAATGCGTTGTCTAATTATATTGTCAGTGAAGTGCAGGAAGTTTATCGTCTACAAGGGGTTAAAATAAACGATAAACACATTGAAGTGATTGTTCGTCAGATGCTGCGTAAGGTTAACATATTAGATTCAGGTGAAAGTCGCTTCTTGAAAGGGGAGCAACTTGAAGAAGCGCGTGTTAAAAAAGAAAACCGAAAGTTAATGGCGGATAATAAACTGCCAGCACGTTTCGAAGCGGTGTTATTAGGCATTACCAAGGCTTCCTTAGCGACCGATTCTTTCATCTCAGCAGCTTCTTTCCAAGAAACCACACGGGTGTTAACAGAGGCAGCCGTTACTGGAAAACGCGATGAGTTGAAAGGCTTGAAAGAAAACGTGATAGTAGGCCGTTTGATTCCAGCAGGTACGGGGTATACTCGCCATATTGAACGACGCCGTCAACGAGCGGCGGCCATATTGGCAAGACAAAAAAAATTAGCAGAGCCACAAATGACAGCCAGCGATGTAGAGCAAGCATTGAGTCAAGCGTTATCAGCGCCTAAACAAGATGAATCTAAGGATGCATCTTAAGAAGAGTATACTTGACATCTTAGAGTGCTCTCTTTACAATCCCGCCCCTCTTCGTGCCATGAGGATTGCGAGTCAAGCGAGCAACGCAGACCAAAAATTCAAGTGCGAAGAGTATACCTATTATTTTAAGATATTATTTGAGTAGACTGCATGCCTACAATTAACCAGTTAGTTCGAAATCCGCGTATACGAAGACGTGCTAAATCAATGGTGCCTGCATTGGAGAGGTCTCCGCAAAAGCGGGGTGTTTGTACGCGTGTATACACAGTAACACCCAAGAAGCCAAACTCAGCACTGCGTAAAGTAGCTAGGATGCGGTTGACCAATGGTATGGAAGTAACCATATACATTGGTGGTGAAGGCCATAATCTGCAAGAGCACTCCGTTGTTCTGATACGTGGTGGTCGTGTGAAAGATTTACCGGGTGTTCGTTACCACGTCATACGTGGGGCATTAGATACTTCAGGTGTCACAGCCCGTAAGCGAGGCCGTTCTAAATACGGTACAAAACGGCCCAAAGAGAAATAAATGTAAATAGTTAGGAATGTGAGTTATGCCAAGAAGACGAGTTGCTGCCAAAAGAGTTATACTGCCGGAGCCTAAATTTAAAAGTGAGCTGCTGAGTAAGTTTATAAACAGTATTATGAAAAATGGAAAAAAGGCAGTTGCTGAAAAGATTGTCTATGGCGCCTTGGAAAGATTAGATACACGTCTAAAAGATAAATCTAAAAAAGCAGCAGAAGGAGAAAGTGGTTCAGCAGGTGGTATAGCCAGTACCCAGAAAAATTTTGATGCGGATACCTTACTGGATATTTTTGATGAAGCTTTAGAAAATATTCGTCCCAATGTTGAAGTGCGAGCAAGACGCGTGGGTGGTTCGACCTACCAAATTCCGGTTGAAGTACGTCCATCGCGTCGAACGGCATTAGCGATGCGTTGGCTAAAAATTGCTGCCGGACAGCGTAGTGAAAAAACGATGGCCCAGCGTTTAGCGGCTGAAATTTTAGATGCTTACGATAATAAAGGTATTGCCGTAAAGAAACGTGAAGACACCCATCGTATGGCAAAAGCTAACCAGGCATTTGCGCATTTCCGATGGGGATAATTTTAAGAATATTTATAAGGTACTGAGTGTGGACCGACAGACATCAATAGAGCATTATCGAAATATTGGGATTATTGCCCATATTGATGCGGGAAAAACGACAACGACTGAGCGAATTTTGTTCTATACCGGCGTGTCCCACAAGCTGGGTGAAGTGCATGAAGGCACAGCCGTGATGGATTGGATGGAACAAGAGCAGGAGCGTGGAATTACCATCACCTCGGCGGCTACCACCTGTTTTTGGGATGGTATGGCGCATCAATTTCCGATGCATCGCATTAATATTATCGATACGCCTGGCCACGTTGATTTTACGATTGAAGTGGAACGCTCTTTGCGTGTGCTTGATGGTGCCTGTGTAGTCTTCTGTGCGGTTAGTGGCGTTGAGCCACAATCTGAGACAGTTTGGCGTCAGGCAAATAAATATCATGTGCCGCGTCTGGCATTTGTTAATAAAATGGATAGGGCGGGTGCCAATTTCTTACGCGTTGTTGATCAAATTGAAAAGCGTTTAGGTGGACGGCCCGTTCCGCTCTATTTGCCAATAGGCGCAGAAGAGCATTTTGAAGGTGTTGTTGACTTGATTCAAATGAAAGCCATTTACTGGGATGAAAAAACGCAAGGGATGACCTTTAAATATTGTGATATCCCTGTCGTTATGGAAAAAGAATGCGGAATATGGCATGACAAACTGATAGAAATTGTTGCGGATGCTTCGGAAGAGATGACGGAGCGTTATCTCAGAGAAGACAAGTTTAGTGTTGCTGAAATTAAGCAGGCGATTCGTAGTTTGACGCTAGCTAATAAAATTGTGCCCGTTTTATGTGGTTCAGCCTTTAAAAATAAAGGCGTACAAGCGATGTTAGATGCGGTGATTGAGTATTTGCCTGCACCTAATGATGTACCACCTATCAAAGGCGTGTTGGATGATGTGGCGCAAACGGTGGTAGACAGACCTTCGACGGATCAGGCGCCGTTTGCTGCATTAGCGTTTAAAGTGGCTACGGATCCCTTTGTGGGATCTTTGGTATATTTCAGGGTGTATTCAGGTGTCGTCAATAGTGGGGATGCTGTTTATAACCCCGTGAAAAGTAAAAAAGAACGTATTGGCCGTATCGTACAAATGCATGCGAATACACGTGAAGAGATTAAGCAAGTAAGGGCAGGCGATATTGCGGCGGCAGTTGGGCTGAAAAATACGAGTACAGGGGGATACACTGTGCGACCCCGAACAAGTGGTTACTCTAGAACGCATGGAATTTCCTGAGCCAGTTATTTCTGTTGCGGTGGAGCCTAAAACTAAGGTCGATCAAGAAAAAATGGGTAATGCGCTGAGTAAATTGGCGCAAGAAGATCCTTCTTTCCGCGTGCGTGTGGATGAAGAATCAGGTCAAACCATTATCTCAGGGATGGGTGAATTACACCTGGAGATTATTGTTGACCGGATGAAGCGTGAATTTGGTGTAGAGGCCAGTGTAGGTAAGCCGCAGGTTGCCTATCGAGAAACTATTCGAAAATCTGTAGAACAGGAAGGCAAGTTTGTACGCCAAAGTGGTGGTCGTGGTCAATATGGTCATGTTTGGATAACGCTGGAACCTATGGAGTCTGGAAAAGGTTATGAATTCGTGAATGCAATTGTTGGGGGTGTGATTCCAAAAGAGTATATTCCCGCTGTGGATAAAGGAATTAAAGAGCAACTGGAAAATGGTGTGATAGCGGGTTACCCTGTTGTTGATGTTAAGGTAACCCTGTTTGATGGGACCTATCACGATGTAGACTCTAGTGAAATGGCTTTTAAAATTGCGGGTTCAATGGCTTTTAAAGAAGGTGCGCGTAAAGCGAATCCAGTTTTACTAGAGCCGATTATGAGGGTAGAAGTGATTACGCCGGAAGAGTATATGGGTGATGTGATGGGCGATCTCAATCGCCGTCGTGGTATTTTGCAGGGAATGGAAGATTTGCCTACCGGAGGTGGAAAAATGATACGTGCTGAGGTTCCCCTCTCAGAAATGTTTGGGTATGCCACTGATTTACGTTCAGCAACCCAAGGACGTGCGACTTATACGATGGAGTTTGCTAAATATAACGAAACTCCCGCTCATGTAGCGGACGGGGTTATTCGTAAAAAAGATAGTCATTAATTGTTATTGAGGTAAAAGATCATGTCCAAGGAAACATTTAAAAGAACCAAGCCCCACTTAAATGTGGGCACTATTGGCCACGTCGATCATGGTAAAACGACGTTAACAGCGGCGTTAACTAAATGTTTGGCAGCAAAATATGGTGGTGAAGTTAAGGCATTTGATGAAATTGATAAGGCGCCTGAAGAAAAGGCCCGTGGTATTACTATTGCTACATCACATGTGGAATATGAGAGTGAGAAACGGCATTATGCACATGTCGATTGCCCAGGTCATGCGGACTATGTAAAAAATATGATAACGGGTGCAGCGCAAATGGATGGTGCAATCCTTGTTGTCAGTGCGGCGGATGGTCCTATGCCCCAGACACGTGAACACATTCTGTTGGCGCGTCAGGTGGGTGTTCCTAATATTATCGTTTTTATGAATAAATGCGACACCGTGGATGATCCTGAACTTTTAGATTTAGTTGAAATGGAAGTGAGAGAGCTACTTAGTAAATATAACTATCCAGGTGATGATATTCCTGTTATTCGTGGTTCTGCCAAAAAAGCGATGGATGGGGATTGTGAAGGTGGCGGGATTTATGCCTTGGCCAAGGCAATGGACGACTATTTCCCAGATCCTGTACGTGAAACGGATAAGTCATTTATCATGCCTATAGAAGACGTCTTTTCTATTTCAGGACGGGGTACCGTGGTGACTGGTCGGGTAGAACGCGGAATTATAAAAAATGGTGAAGAGGTTGAAATCATTGGTTTAAGAGCA
>Ga0206856_10094_pt1 | contig 32641 bp, 19 predicted proteins | sample Alteio_BWOrgCont_48_FD_152630 | JGI IMG/M metagenome (GOLD analysis project Ga0206856, IMG submission 152630) | Enriched cells from forest soil in Barre Woods Harvard Forest LTER site, Petersham, Massachusetts, United States -... | ecosystem: Environmental > Terrestrial > Soil > Temperate forest >...
CCAATACATTCGCCAATGGTGAAGTTACAGACGACCAATTTGCAGTAAGCGGCAACATGACACTTTTCGGAGGATTCCAGAATATAAACTCTTTAAAACAAAATCAGCTCAGCTACCGTGCAAGCACACTCGATCTGCAAGAAAACAAGAACACTATTGCACTTAACATTGCCCAGGATTACCTACAGGAATTACTAAATAAGGAGTTACTTACAGAGGCAAAGAACCAGCAACAGGTGTCTGCGGCTCAGGTGGAAAGAACAAAAAAGCTTGTGGATGCAGGCAGCCTGGCAAAAAGCAATTTGCTGGATGTAGAATCGCAGGAAGCTAATGATGAGGTGAATGTGGTTAATGCCCAAACACAGTTGGATATATCCATGCTGAACCTTGCCCAGCAACTTGATCTTGATTCTGCGCAAATGCTAAGCATAGTAGTACCTGAAATAGATATACCGGAGAATAGCAGTCCGGAAGATCCTGATAAAGTATTTACAGCAGCCCTAACCACCCAACCCGATGTGCAAAGCGCCCAGCTTAAATGGCAAAGCGCAGAAAGAAGCGCAGCGGTTTCGCGTGGGGCCTTGTATCCTAAGCTTACTTTTGTTGCCAGCCTTGGTACAGGATATTCTACTGCCAACGTAACTCCCACAGGGGCTGTCATATCCAGCATAGATACTATTCGCACCACTGTGCCCGGTATCAACGTACTTTATCCTAACTATTCTTATTTAACAGAAGCGACACCATTTTGGACCCAGTTAAAAAATAACAAAAACGAGTCCTTCGCTTTCCAGTTGAATGTGCCCATATTTAACAGACTCCAGACCAATATCGCAGCCCAGAATGCCAAGCTGAGTGAGCAAAATGCGTATTACACATACCAGTTATCCGAATTAAACCTCCGCAAGACCATACAACAGGCTTATGCAGATGCATTAGGGGCTTTGAACAAATATCATGCTGAAGAAAAATCTGTGGCCTCTTTAAAAGAATCGTTTGGTTACACACAAGCCAAATTTGATGTAGGAATGGCAACTTCTCTAGATTTTAATACGGCACAAACAAACCTGGCCAAGGCCCAGTCAGATCTGTTGCAAGCCAAGTATAATTATGTTTTTAAAATAAAGGTCCTTGATTTTTATGAAGGTAAACCGCTGAAACTGTAATATGAAAAAGGTATTTATCTATATCGGCACCGGCATGGGCCTGCTGGCAATGGCCCTTCTGCTTAAATCTTGCTCGGGCAACCAAACTATAAAAGTAGCTACGGATAAGGTAACGTATAAGGATATTACCGAATCCGTGTCGGCAGACGGAACCATACAGCCTACTACTATTGTAAAGATAAGTCCGGATGTATCCGGTCAGATAACCGAATTGCCCGTAACCGAAGGACAGCGTGTAAAAAAAGGAGACCTCCTGGCTAAAATATTCCCAGATATATATGTTTCTGCCTACGACCAGGCTACAGCATCATACAACAGCAGCAAGGCAGGCATAACCAACGCAGAAGCCCAACTGGCAAGCCAGCAAGCACAATACGATAATCAAAAAACAGTATACGAAAGAGACCAGAAACTTTTATCACAGGGCGCTATTGCCCAGTCTGATTTTGATGCAGCCAAAGCACAATATGAAACTGCCGAAGCTAACCTGAAAGCTGCACAGGATATGATAGATGCTGACAAATACAATGCCAAAAGTGCGGAAGAAAATATGAACCAGGCTCACGATAATCTTTTAAAAACAAGCATACTCTCTACCACCGATGGCGTAGTTGTTGGCTTATTGGTAAAACAAGGAGAGCGCATGGTAGGTACCGCCACCATGACAGGTACTGAAATGATGAGCATTGCTGACCTCACTAATATGGAAGCTGATGTAAAGGTGAATGAGAATGATATTGTTAATGTAAAAGTGGGCGACACTGCTTACATAGAAGTGGATGCATATAACAACAGGAAATTTAAAGGCGTTGTGAGCGAGGTTTCCAATTCAGCTAACGTTACCGGCACCTCATCGGTTGACCAGGTGACCAACTTCACCGTTAAAATTCATATACTGGCTTCATCCTATGCCGATCTTATGCCTCCCGGAACCAATGATTCTCCTTTCAGGCCGGGTATGTCGGCTACGGCAGATATACAAGTGAAATCGGCAAAGCATATAATTGCAGCACCCATAGAAGCTGTTACAACACGCAAGGATACAGCCAAGACATCAGCAAAAACAAAAGCGGGAACTAAAGATACGAAAGAAGCAAAGGCAGCAACAAAGGATACAGTGCAGGAATGTGTATTTGTGTATAACAATGGCACTGTAAAAAAAGTAAATGTTACTACCGGGGTTCAGGATGCAAATTATATAGAGATAAAGAGCGGACTTAAAGAAAACGATGAGATAGTTAGCGGGCCATTTACTGCCGTATCTCAGGCTTTAAACGATGGCATGAAAGTGCAAAAGGTAGATAAGAGCGATCTGTTTACAGCGCCGAAATAAATCATGGCTATTATTCTCAATATAGAGACAGCCACATCGGTCTGCTCGGTTGCCATAGCGGATAAAGGAAAGATAATTGCCACACAAGAATCTGAGGAAAGTAATGTACATGCTGAAAAGTTGGCGGTATTTATAGAAGAAGCCTTAAAGAAAGCCGCTCTTACACTTAAAGAATTAGATGCCATAGCTATTGGCAGCGGCCCTGGCTCATATACAGGCTTGCGCATAGGTACATCTACAGCAAAGGGCTTGTGTTATGGATTAAACAAACCACTGATCTCGGTGCCTACTTTAAAGGCGATGGCGGTGGCGGCAAGTAGCCCCTCTTCATCTCCCCTAGAAGGGAGACATGGCATCAATTTACTCACCCCCAACCCCTCTGCTGGCCCCTCTTCCTCTCCCCTAGAGGGGAGACATGGAAAAGATATCTTATATTGCCCGATGATAGATGCACGCAGGCTGGAGGTTTATACGGCTCTGTACGACGAGACGGGAAAAGAAATATTGCCGGTACAGGCTAAAATACTGGATGAACACTCTTTTGAAGAACAGCTTAAAACCAATACCATAGCCTTTTTTGGAGATGGAATGCAGAAGATGAGGGAGTTGTTTGCCTCGGCCCCCGCCCCTCTCAATCTCCCCTTGAGGGGAGAAGTTATATGGATGGAAAATATAAAAGCTACAGCAGGTAATATGGTAATGCTTGCTGAAGAAGCATTTAACGCTAAGCAATTTAGCGACCTGGCCTACTACGAGCCTTTTTACCTTAAGGATTTTGTGGCGTTGAAGAAGAAAACGAACTAGCTCCGCGGTAATTACGCCCAATTATCATCTCACTAAAGTCACATTACCCTTCTTCTCAACTGTTGAGCCGTCATACAAAACTGCAATTAAGGAATATATGTATGTTCCTGTATTCATTGGCTGGCCTTTAAATTCGCCATTCCAGCCGTTGTTAGTATTCTCACTCTCAAATACTTTATTGCCCCAGCGATCGAATATCATAAAGTCCATAGTTTTAACACAGGGGCCTCGCACATACAATATATCGTTTTGCCCATCTCCGTTTGGAGAAAAAGCATTGGGCACAAATATTTCACCGCAAGTAACATCAATAGTAACAGTTCCCTGAGAAGCACAGCCATCATTTGTTACTGTAAGAGTATAGGTAGTGGTTTGCAATGGAGTAGCTAATAGATTTCTACAAGTATCGCAATCAAGCCCAACTGATGGTGTCCAATAATAAGTTCCCATGCCTGAGGAGACAAGATGTACACTTTGACCATATACAATACTTGAATCACAACAGAGTTCGAACAACGGTATTGGTTTTACCATAACTTTGAATGAGGCAGTATCTGTGCAACCACTTTCTGTAACAGCTACACTATACCTTGTATCGATAGATGGAGACACATTGATACTACTATTAGTTTCGCCAGTATTCCATATATAACTTGCACCACCTGTAGCTGATAATATAACTGAAGAACCTTTACACACATTGTTCCCTTGTATGGCCGCAATTGGATTAGAAACAACATTTAATGTATATAAAGCAGAATCTTTACAACCTGCTCCATTCGTTCCTGTTATCATATATTGTACAGTTAGCGTTGGAGATGCCAAAGGATTAGGGCAATTACTACAGCTTAAGCCTAATGAAGGCACCCATAAATAAGTATTTGCACCTGACGCAACTAGACTAATGTTATTGCCAAAACAAATACTATCTCTTGCAGGACCAACTAATACTTCAACTGGCAGTGGTTGTGTAATAGTAATAATTGCAGTGGAATTACAATTATTCGCATCACTTACATTTACTGTATAGGTATCCGCAGATAATCCGGTTGCAGATAAATTACTTCCTCCTGTTGGTAGCCAGGAATAAGTGTATGGTGTAACTCCTCCATTAGCCGAAACTGTTGAACTGCCATCATTAACTCCGTTGCACGTTACGTCGATAACTGAATTTGCAGAAACTGTGAGAAGTGCAGGTTGTGTTAAGCGGACACTCGCTGTTGCAGAGCATGAGTTACCATCTGTAACATTAATAGTATATGTGCCAGCACTGAGATTACTTGCAATAGGTGCACTTCCTCCTGAGGGAGACCAGAGATAAGTATATGGAGTAGTACCTCCGCTTGCTGTTACAGTTGAATTACCAGTAGCTGCTCCATTACAATTAATATTTGTACTTGCACTAATGTTAGCTGTTAAAATATTAGGTTGAGTAAGTGTAATGCTTGCTGTTGCAGTACATAGGTCATTGTCTGTTACTGTAACTGTATAAGACCCGGAGGTGAGATTACTAGCTACTGCCGCACTGCCTCCGCTTGACGTCCAGGCATAAGTATATGGATTAGAACCCCCACCTACTGTTACTGTTGCATTTCCAGTGTTCCCGCCATTACAATGTATATTGGTGAACGAGGATATAGATGCTGCTAATGTAGCTGGTTGGGTAACTACTACAGATGTTGTTGCACTACATCCATTAACATCAGTTATAGTAACACTATAAGTTCCTGCAGATAATCCACTAGCTGTTACACTAGTTTGCCCACTTGGATTCCAAAGATAAGTATATGGAGATGTGCCACCTGTGGGACTTGCCGTGGCTGAGCCACCCAAAACACAGGTAGGGCTTGTAAAATTAATGGTTGGAGTAATCAAATTTACGTTATTACTTACTGTTATTGTATCCATGTCAGAAAGAGGAGGACATGATCCATCAGTAACAGTTACCGAATAAGTTCCCGCACAGAGATTAGTGTCATCTTGTCCTGTTACTCCATTGCTCCAAAAGAAGTTGTATGGTGGATTTCCACAGGTCACATTTACATAAGCTTTACCATTACACGCAGAACAATTTGATGAAATGGAATGCATGGAAGAAATCATTCGGTTATTAAATGGTGTCGATATGGCCGTTACAAAACCATTACCACATGCAAGAAGATTATTGTTACCAAGGGCAACATCATATACGGTATTCGGCAAAGTAAGACTAGTTGAAAGTGAAAGAGAAGAATTATATATTTTAACAGAATCTCTTACTCCTATATATATATTATCGCATTCATCGACATCTATTCCTCCCCAAGTAAAAGAGACAGTGGTTATTTTAATACTGTCATTCACTAAGCCAGTTGCTTTGCTGCATTGTCTTAGCTTAGCGCCATCATACATATAAAGCCAGCTGGGGCTTACTGCCATTCCATTCATCCCATTTGTTTTGTATGGTAATGTGTATGGTGGAGGACCTGCATAAAGGATACTTGAACATTCCTGGAAACTAAAGCCATCGGAGACTATATAGCTTGTCGGAGACAGAGAAGATAAAGGAAGCCTTATAACCACATTATTAAAAATGGTACTATTGTTTGCTTCTGCTGTTGCCATATAACAGTAATTACCAGCTGGATCTGTTGCCAATAAACACATATCATGATAAGCATTAGGAGATCCTAAAACATTGACTGGGATATAAGCCGCCATATTGGTGTCAATTATACAGGCCTGGTAAGTGGAGGTGACTCCTCCTCCAGCAACTATTATATCACCATTGCAAGGATCATATACCGCTCTCCACAATTCCGACATGTTTGAATTAGGCAGTATGGTAGCAATAAGAGTACCAAGTGTATTAATTTTAAAAACATTTGCTCCCGTCCCCGCGATAACATAGCAAGTTCCCGTTCGTCTATCTGTTGCAAAATCACCATAAAAAGGGCTTGAAGATATATTGAAATACCACAAAATATTTCCACTACTATTTAACTTAACTAATTGATACGGATATTGACCACCTTGTGCATATACATTGCCCTGATTGTCGAAATCCAAATCATACGCTTCGTCTCTGTTCGCAAACAAAGGATCAGTTATCCAAGGATCAATGACTATAGTTTTTGTTTTATCATAACCTTGGTTAATAGTAAATGATTCCTCGTTACCTGTTAGTTTGTATGATGAAGTTAAATTCCCAGATTCTCCAATATAATAACTAATGGGGGCATGATCGGTAATTTCACCCATTTCGCTTTCAATCCTTATATCACCTTTGACATTTAGTTTTAATTCCTTTGCTCCATTATATTTCAGCCTTGCTTTGGATATATCAGCGCCTGGATGAACAATAAGGGCATACTTTATTCCATCTTTGCCTTTAATGAAACTATACTGAACATCTATGCCTGGATATATATTTTTATAGGTTATTTCCTTAAAAATGCTGGTTTTGATGGTTTGATTGGTACCTTTAGGATATGTATAATAGTAACTTAATTCCTCAGTGCTTTCTATAACAGCTGATGTATTAGCCCCTTCCCAATTAGTCATGAGATAATGCATGGACGGCTTGATGGAGCCAACTTCGTCATAATCTCTTCCCTTTGAGTCTTCATCCCTTTTAGGAAATTCCCCGTACTGGTATACTAACCCATTGGTCGTAAAATAGGCCCATATTTCCCCTAGCTGGGCACCATACAATATCTTATCGTTTCCAGGTATAGCCCCATCAAACTGCCCATTATTTAAAATAAATACTTGGTGGTCAAATGGGTCAGTAGTCCATTTTACAAGGGAGGAGTTTCCCTTGCTTGTTTTGGTCTGGGTATATCCAACAATATGCAACGCTGTAAGAACAGCACAGAATATGGTAGAAAATATTTTCATATGCTATTATTACATGCTCACCCTAACAAATATACTCATTTTATACTTATTAATAAGCGTGATAAGTGATTTTAAGCTATCAGCTAGTATTATGATATAATAATTTTATTACATATTATTAATATTTTATTTATATTTGCCTTGTCCGCCGAAGCCTTGGCGACCGCGTGCCGCCCTTAGCTTTAGCGGTGGCGCAAGGAGGAAGTAGTTCTTTGAAAGGTTCTTAAGATTAATGCTTTGCGTTCTCAGCGCTTAATTTTCTCTGCGTACTCTGCGGTTAAATGTATTTATCAGCAAAATGTGCTTGCGGAGATTTCCGCAGTTTTGGTTGGTTTTCCGCAAAACCGCAAAATGCTATGGAACTTATCAAAAACTTGACACAACTTGACACTTTTTTGAATCCTTGCTATTGGTTATCAATGAGTTAAATAAAAAAATGGAGTAAAAGTGTCAACCCACTATATAAAGTGATGATTTATAGATGGTTAGTAATTAATAAGCAAAAATGGCTCTGTGAAAATCTGTGTAATCTGTGGTGAAAAGAAATGGATGCGATTGTGACCTCACCCTGCCGTTATTCACAGCATGTTTTAAATTCTACGGAGTTCATGAACCCTTCGAGGTTCTCCTGTGAAAAGAGGGGAATTACCTTGCGGCTTATCGCCTTCGCGAGAGAATGTATTACACCTTGGTATCTAACTGCAAACGCCTTAGCTTTTTTGCTTTAATAGCAGTAAAGCCTGTAACAAGCATGGTAACACTGCCTCCAAACACCACAGAGGGTATAAGCCCCATTAGCTTTGCAGCCACACCCGATTCAAACCCTCCTATTTCGTTAGAGGAGCCTATAAAGATGTTATTTACAGCAGAAACACGGCCACGCATCTCATCTGGTGTCATTAATTGCAAAATGGTGGAACGTATTACAACGCTTACGCTGTCGAAGGCTCCGCTCAGGGCAAGCAAAATGAGAGATAGCCATGGATTGGTAGAAAGTGCGAACAGTATCATGCATACCCCAAAAGCAGCTACAGAAAAAAGCATTTTCTTACCTGCATTCTGCATAGGTGGCCAGTATACCATAATAGCTCCCATTATCACTGCTCCCACCGAAGGTGCAGACCTAAGGAAGCCCAGGCCCATAGGGCCTATCTTTAACACCTGGTCAGCAAATATGGGTAACAAAGCTGCCGCTCCGCCAAAGAATACAGCAAACAGATCAAGAGAAAGCGCCCCGAGTATTTCCTGGTTTTTAAAAACAAAACTTATACCCTTGCCTAGGCTTTGCCAAAGATTTTCTTCTCTTACCCGCTTTACCAGTGGCCTGGCAGCAATGAATGATATAGTAATAAGAGAAAGCACCATAAGGGCAAGATCAACCCCGTAGGTAAGGTTTACACCTATCAACCCATACAATAAGCCACCTACTGCGGGGCCACCTATAGCGCCTATCTGCCAAGCGGTGCTGCTCCAGGTAGAAGCATTAGAGTATTGCTCTCTGGGGACTATCTGTGAAAGAAATGCAAAGAAGGAAGGAGCGATGAAGGCTTTGGCAATGCCGGCGAAGAACACCACTGTATAAATGGGCCAGACTCCATAAGTATGAAGAAAAGCACCCTTATTAAAAGTAAATGCCCACAGGAAGCCCGTACACAGGCAAAGCACAAGAGCAGCATTCACCACTATCTTTTTACGTTCAATGATGTCAGCAACGTGCCCTGCAAAAAGGGCGGTACCAATAAAAGGGATAGCCCCGGTAAGGCCGATCATTCCAAGCCAGAGAGGATCGCGAGTGTATTCATATATCTGCCAGCCCACCACTACCACCTGCATTTCGCTGGCTATAGTCATTAAAAGACGTGCGGATATAAAAAAGCGGAAGTCTCTTAATTTTAAGGAAGCAAAAGGATCTTGTGCCACAGACTATTGAATGATTGACCAAAGATATGGAGTTTTACCGCATAAGGTTATAACGTTTTTTAACGCTTGCTTGTGCTGTATTCTGCAACTAAAATTAACTTTGCAACAAGAAGACTTATGTTCTCCCTATTAAAAAAAGAAATATCAGGGTTCCTCAGTTCCCTCATTGGCTACATAGTAATTGCTGTGTTCCTTTTGATCATTGGGCTGCTTACATGGGTAATGCCTGGCGAATCCAATATATTGGATAGCGGATATGCAGGTATAGATCCGCTCTTTATCATGGCCCCTTGGGTATTCCTGTTCCTTATTCCGGCTGTAACCATGCGTTCATTCGCTGAAGAAAAGAAGTCAGGCACTATAGAACTGCTCCTCACCCGCCCTATCAGCGACATGCAGATAATACTGGCCAAATATTTAGCATGCATACTCCTTGTGGTGCTTGCCCTTTTACCTACGCTCGTATATTACTTCTCTGTGTATTCTTTGGGTAATCCTCCCGGAAACATTGACAATGGACGTACCTGGGGCTCTTACTTCGGTCTGCTATTTCTTGCCTCAGGTTTTGTATCAGTCGGAGTGTTTGCGTCAGCCATTACCAATAACCAGGTTGTTTCATTCATTCTCGCGGTTGTACTTTGCTTCTTTTGTTATTCGGGATTTGCCTATGTGGGTAATTATATCTCATCGGGTGCGCTTGGTAATATGGTTCAGCAATTAGGCATTAGCGCCCACTACTCTTCTATGAGCCGTGGTGTGATAGATACACGTGATGTTATATACTTTGTAAGCATTAGCGCTGTATTTCTGCTTGCAAGCAAAACCACTTTAGAAAGCAGGAAATGGTAGAGGCAACTACATACAAGAGAAAGAACAAGCAGCGCGACCTGAACAGGCTTGCGTTGAGCATACTTATCATTGTATTATGTAACTACATAGGTTCATTTGTATTCCATCGTTTTGATCTCACTTCTGAAAAGCGTTACACCTTATCTCCCGAATCTAAAGAAATAGCCAAGAACCTTACTGGTGTTGCATTCTTTAAAATATATCTTGCCGGAAAACTGCCTGCCGGTTTTGTACGTCTGAGGGAAGAGACCAAGGAAATGCTGGATGAATTCAGGGCATACGCAGGTAACAAGATACAATATGAGTTCATAGACCCTTCTGCAAATCCTGATGCTACAGAGCGTGAAGCCTTTTACAGGCAACTATATAAACAGGGCCTATCACCTGTTAACCTGGAAGTAAAAGATAATTCAGGTAATTCAGAACAGATCATTTTTCCCGGTGCCATCTTATCATATATGGGTAAGGAAATGCCTTTTGATATTCTGAACCAGCAGGCAAATGTGGATCCTCAGACCTCATTGAATAACTCCGTAGAAGCTCTTGAATACGATATTGACAATGCATTACACAAATTAAGTATTAAAATTGCCCCAAGGGTTGCCTTTATTGATGGACAAGGCGAGCTTGATTCTCTGCACACGGTAGGCGCTATGAATGCCCTGAAAGAATATTATGATGTAAGAAGGATAATCATTGACCATAGGTTAAATGCTTTGCAAAACTGCAAAGCCATCATTATTGCAAAGCCCGATTCATCTTTTGATGAGAAGGACAAATACATTATCGACCAGTTTATAATGAACGGTGGCAAGGTATTCTGGCTTATAAATCCACTTTATACCCCGATAGATAGCCTTCATAGAAATGGCATAACTATGGGATTCCCGGCTAACCTTAACCTGGAAGATCAATTATTTAAATATGGCGTAAGGCTTAACACCAACCTGGTAATGGATTTTCAGTGTTCTGTAATTCCAATCAATGAGGCTTTCCCGGGTGATCAGCCTCATTGGGTGAGGCATCCATGGTATTTTACTCCTTTAATTTCTACTACCAGCGACAACCCAATCGTTAAAAACCTTAACCTGGTAGAGTTTAATCTTGCCAGTACAATAGATACTGTGGGTTCAAGAGGAATTAAAAAGACCATATTGCTTGCTACCTCTAAGGAAACCAAACTTATCAATGCCCCTGCCAGAGTTGCCCTTGCCATAACCCGGCTCCAACCCGATGAAACCCAGTTCCATCAATCTTATCAGCCAGTGGCTGTATTACTCGAAGGCAAATTTGAGTCTCTCTATAAGGATCGGCTTAGCATGCGCATGGATACCAGCAAAGTGCTAAACTTTAAAGCAGAAGGTGTAAAAACGTCCATGATCGTAGTTTCCGATGGAGACGTTATAGCCAATGATGCCAGGATGAGTGATGGTTTTGCCTATCCTTTAGGATTTGATAAATACGCCGAACAGCAATTCGGTAATAAGGACTTTATTGTCAATTGTATGAACTACCTGTGCGGAGATAGCGCCCTGTTAACCATACGTACCAAGCAATTGGAGCTACGCCTGCTCGATGAGAAAAAGATTCACTTGTTTAAAACTCAGTGGCAAGTCATTAACATGGCTATTCCGGTGGCGCTTATTATTGTTCTGGGGATGGTGCTTGCATGGGTACGTAAGAAAAAGTACGCCGCCTAAAATAAAAATGCCGGCTAAAAGCAGGCATTTAATTATATAACTATTTATAAAATCAATAAGGACTAATACGTGCGTCCTGCCTTACACTGGGTACAATACTCATAACCGGTACATCGCTATGATTGATGATACCTTGCGCAGTAGAACCAACAAATAAAGGAGATAACTCACCTTCTTGTTGTGTCATGATCATAATAAGATCTGCATCTACCTTGTTAGCATAATCAACAACAGCTTGCGATAAGCTTTCTTCACCCTTAATGGCTTTTATCATTTCTGCAGTGCACTTAACACCACCCTTTTGTATAATGCTTTTCACCTGATCCATTTGACGGGTAAGGCGGTTCACGATAAACTCATCCAGTGTAAAGAGAACAGACACTACACGTATGGTAGAGCCGTAAAGCTTTCCAAACTCTATTGCCTTATTAACCTTTTCGCGTGTTTCTTTAGAAAGGTCGATAGGCAGAATAATATTCTTACATCCTTCGCGGTGGTGCTTACCTCTAATAGTTACAACAGGACACTTTGCCTCTCTTACCACACGCAGTGCGTTAGAACCAATGAATTTTTTACGTATACCAACAGTGCCGTTCGTACCCAGCATGATCATCTTTGCGTTGATCATATCGGCTATTTCAAGTATCTTTTCGTATACAGGACCTTTTGCAACTATGGTATTCACTTTTACTTTTCTTTTCTTTTCTATTTCCTGCCCCATACTATGAAGCTTTTCCTCGATTTCCTTTTTTATGGCTGCTTCATCGTATGACTTAGCGAATATTTTAGAAAGAGGACCGCTTTCTTCAATTACGTATAAAAGTGTTATTTCGGCATTATAAAACTGGGCCAGGTTATATGATTGATCAAGCACGATAAGCGCCTGATCTGAAAAATCCATGGGTATTAATATCTGATTAACATTTGATTTCATGTAACTCTTTTATTTTTAGATGCACAAATTTACAGAATTATTCTGAATCAGCATAAAGCCTTATTTAATAGAAAAAGCGCCCTGTTTTTACAAGGCGCTTTTAAGAATATCCCTTAAACCTATCTTATAAGGGTAATGTTGCCCTTTTTAGAAATTATTTGTGCGGGTGTTTCATTGGTAAGGGCGCTTATATAATATACATAGGTACCCGTATTCATAGGCACACCGTTGTATTTACCATCCCATCCGTCATTTACATTATTGGTTTCAAAAACCTTATTACCCCATCTATCAAATATGATAAAGTCAAGACTGACTAAACACTGAGCTTTTATATACAACATATCGTTCTGGCCATCACCGTTAGGTGAAAAAGCAGTAGGTACAAATATACTACCGCAGTTTTCCTTTACAGTTATGGTAACCGAATCGATCCTGTCGCAATTATCCGTAGTATCATGTACGGTTAAAGTATAGGTAGTAGTTACCGAAGGAGTAGCCACAGGATGTGTACAAGTATTACAGCTTAAACTAGCCGCAGGCAACCAGGAATATGTTTCCTTTGTCGACCCCGGAGCTAAAGATATTTCAGCGCTTTGTCCTTCTGTTATTGTCTGATTGCAACACGCAACATCAGTAGGTACCGCATTCACCACTATTTTTACCGAATCGTTTACACTACAAAAACCATTAGATACTGCTACTGTATACTGTATAGTAGAAGGTGGAGTCGCCGTTGGGCTAGCACAGGTGGTACAACTTAAATAGGTTGTAGGTGACCATATATAACCTCCTGTACCCGTAGCTCCGGTGGCATCAAGTGGTAACGACGATCCCTTGCATAACTCGGTAGATGCGGTAACTGTTGGCGCAGGTTGGGCGATCACACTCACCCTCTTCAATCCAGGGGCGAATCCGCAGCTATCTATAGCTGTAACGTTAACTGTGAAAACGCCTACTGTATTAAACTTTACCTTTAATAGATTATTCGCAGTATCTACAATAACCACATGCGAAGAATTCGATGTAGACCATTGGTATATTGTATTATTTGTAAACGGTACATTATAAGTGCCTGTATCTCCTACACATATTTTTACAGGACCGCTCATAGATACCGAAGGATCTCCTTCAACATTAAATATGAGAGTATCGAGCGGACCATAACACCCATTATTCTCTTCTTTTACTTGTATGGTATAAGTGCCCACAGGATAAGTAAACGCGATACCTTCACCTGTAACATTAGGTATCAAAGTATTATCCTCGTACCAGGTATACGAAGTCACAGGACTAAACCAATCTTCTGTGCAAAAATTAAAGGGATAGGCATAGAAAGTAGGTGTAGAACCATTTAAGCAATAAGTGTTGGGGGTTGCCGGTTGTAATGACAAGCTATCATTAGGATACCCAATTTGCAAATACATCAGTGGTCCTAAGTTACTGTCAGGCGGGGTTGAGCTTGTAGCAATAAGGCGAATGAAATAATTAGGGCCACCCGAAAAAGGATTCAACAAATTAAGGTTACAAAGACTATCGGCACAGGGTACATGCAGTGTTATAATTCCCGAAGTAGTACTGACCACAGCACCAAAAACACTCGTATCCACCGGAGCAAGAGTTTGAGTATTCAAAAGTTCCACCTCAAATCTATTGCCCGGTGAAAAAGTAACGCTGGAGGAACTATTGAGACTGTATGCTAAGTTATAGTCATACCCACCCGGATTCTTATAGCACGATTTTATGCAAGCATGGATAACAACAGGATTCCCAGAGTTTCCGCCGCCGCCGCCACCGCCGCCGGGAGGGCCATTGATACTACAATGCTGTATGCAAAATGGGCCCCATGGAACACCTGCCAGCGCAGGAGAATTTGAAACAACCCTGATATAATAGTGACAACCAGATGGTACATTGGTTGGAATACCACCTAAAACAGTACCGGGTGTACCGGCAGATGCAGGATAGGCCTGGTTAGATAATAATGGCCCTACTGTATCGTACGATGTAAAATTACCTGCTGAGTCAGAAAGTTCGGCGTAGTAGACATTTGTGTTACCGTATGTACCCGAGGAAAAAAATGGAACCAGTATAGTACTGCCTGCGCAAACTGCTTGAGAATCTAATGTTGCCGATGGCTGAAGAGTAGTAATTGAATGAGGACAGTTTTCAATAAAAAAGCAACCCGATATATAACCATTCACAGTAGGAGGAGATGTACGGCTTACTACCCATCTGTAGCAATGACCACCCGGGATATTTGTAGGTATCACCAGGTTAAATGGCCCATTCACAAGTGAACCATATCCATCGGCAGACCAACCTGCTACTACGGTATTGGTTGAATCAATCATATCTATGGAATACGTTCCGTAGCATAAAGTATCCGAAAGCGTAAATGTTACATTAGCACTACCTCCGCCATCAGCACAAATGGTATCGGGGCTAAATGTTGTAGTAATATGTGGTGGCGGATAAGCAACAGTATCAAAAGTACCTACTATGCTAAAATCATCAATAGCAAAACCCGATGTATCTGTACCGGATCCTGCATTATTTTGCCAGCGAAAACCTATCCTTAAGTTACTTATGTCATTAAATGCAGGATTGGTGATAGAAGCGTATTGCCACTTATACTTGTTATTGTATTGTAAAGCCCCGCACTGCACCCAGGGGCCATATTCTCTGCTATAGTATACTGTTCCGTATGCTGTAGGAGATCCTTCACAGAGATAAAAAAAGTTTACGGTTACGTTGTCATAGGTAAAAGTGCATGTTCCATCCCAAGTATAAGCAAATCTGTCCGATTGATTCACCGGATTATATAGACAATCGGTATATACTGAAGAAGCATCATAAATATGCATATAGTTACTGTAGGGAGCATAAGAAATAGTTCCGGCATAAGTACTGTCTTCACTCATGGTATTGGGATAACCAGTACCACCACCGGTAAAGTTGTTATTAACTATCCACTCATTGGTACCTGTATTTGTGCCAACACCAGGGAAGTTCTGGAAAAATGACGAGCCTCCGCTTTCAAAATTTTCCTGGAACAGTATGGTATTTTGTTCATGGCTTATAAAACCAGTGAACACAGCCAGGATAATAAGGATTAATTTTAATTTCATTTTATTGGTATTAAATATCATCGTAATAGTTCAAGATAACCATCATACTTTTTGCCGGTAGGTAAGGTAAGTACATAATAATAAACTCCGTCGCTTTGCCCGCTTCCATTCCAGTTATTTTGATAATTAGGTGTATCCAGAACCTTTGTACCCCAGCGGTCGTATACTATTAGCTGCGAACCGGGATAGAATTGCAGATTTTGAATGAAGAAAATATCATTTTTCCCATCGCCGTTCGGAGTAAATATGTTAGGTATGATAATATTCTGGGGTGTAACATTTATAAGAACAGAATCCGTCCATGTACATCCATCTGTACCCACAACTGATACATAGTATTTAGTAGTTAAGGAAGGTGTAGCAATAGGATCAGCGCAATTAGTACAACTTAATCCCGTAGCGGGATACCAGTTATAACTGTTTGTATTGGAATTAGCGGTAAGGGAAACACTATTACCGTAAAGTATAGAAGTATCCCGGCTAACAGAAAGTGTGGGTGACTTGCTTATTTTCACATAAAAATGAGTACTATCAGTACATCCGTTATAAGAAGAATAGGCAGTATAGTTAATTTTAAGCTGTGAATTTATGGTATCCACTGGGATGTAATTGATTAACGAATCAGTACCTGTTGTCTTATCACTCCCGGTCCAGTTCACATTGATACCGGAAACACACGAGCTTATTTTAAAATCAAGAGGTATATTGCTACAGGTTATTAAGCTATCTGGAGATACCGTTATTTTAGGTACAGGGTTTATTGTAATGCTTTTGGCAGTTAGCCCTTTCACGGTATCGTGACAGGCATCATAAACAATGGGAGGAGGTACTGATAAGTTAGTAGTTTTGCCGCAATAGGCAGGACAATTTGGAATAGTTAACGGTATAGTTGTTGCACCTGCACTTTGATTACACGATACTGAATTACCAAAAACTGTCGGGCCACTTGCCCATGGATGTGTGATGGTATATGGAGGCACCCCATACGATGCATTTACAGTCAGGTTAATATCGCATTTGTTCGAGCATACTGTGGTTGGATTAACAGACCAACTGTTCACCTGGTCGTAATTACCCACTATATAAGCATAAAACGGGTAAGGAGTTGGAGCCGCGGGAGACCATAGCCAGTTGGTAGAATCGGGACCATTAGGAGGAGTACATGGTGTGGGACAGTCTCGTGAAAGCCCAACAGTAAAATAAAATTGCTGCGGGGAACATGATGGATTTAAGCAACAGGTAAGCGGCGAAAAACTTTGTGGCCCGAAATCATTATTATTACCAAGAGTATCCAGGTAACAAGTACCAGGAAGAACGGCATTATTACTGTCACATTGCAAAGTCGGGGTCGTAGCACATTTTGTTCTGAAAAATATCCTACCATAAAGAATATCTATACTACGGGAAACGTTAGTGACAAAGCAAAAACTGGCATATAACCTGGTAATGGTAATACCACCAGGTATAGTTATAAGCAGGCTATCGGTTACATATGAAGGATAATTTCCTGAAGGAATATTCAAAGCGGCAGGCCAGTGTGTAATAGGGCCGTTTACAGAAGGATCAATGGTTATGGGATATGTTGCCTGGCTTAACCATTTATCAGGAACGACTGTATACAAAATGTGCTTTCCGTCTTTATACTCATCACGGTATAAGCCAAGGCATCCCTTCTTTTTTGCATCGTAGCATAAAGGGACGCTGAATCTCGCCAACTGTTTGCCATCCGCCGAAAGCAAAACATAATCTCCCTGCCACATCCCGTTTACCAATCTGCCTTTCTTTTTATCAGGCCTAAAAACAGAACCTTTTGGGAAATCAACATTTTCAGAAACTTCTATACTATTGCCAATGGGCCTGTCGATAGTATAATCAGTTTCTATGCCATTGATAAGAAAAGATATTTTCTTATGAATATCACTTGTCAAGTTTAGGTTTACAACAGACTTTATGACAGAAACAAGCTGCTGTTGGTAAGAGATATCGTTGACCTTGCTATCTATATTGAATTTTATTTCGCTTCCATCATCTGTACTTATGCCCGTGCTTCTATCAGAATGGAAATAGCAAGGATACGGCTGCTTGTCGGCTACCCACCCATCAGTACTACTTCTTAACTCTATTCTCACTGGCACCAGTTCATTCTTCGAATTATAATAATTAAGCATTTGTGTACTGTACTGGTATATAACCTGCCCAGTACCTGTTTTATAGCAAGAACTGTACAAGGTACGTTGGGAGGTATCTTCAGTGGCTTCGCTTAGTAATTTACTTAATCTAACAGAAGTATCTGCTTGCGGGGTAGAGTTTATAGGCTGACCTGTATAATGCACTTGCTGAAGAAAAGGATTATTAGCATTTTGGGCCAATAAAGGACGGGCACCAAAAATGGTAAGAACCAATACTGGAACGATTAAGTCAGATATTCTTCGCTTCATAATTTATATACCAATACCTCAGCTTAGTTTATTCGTATACAAATATATTATAATTAGTCTTTAAAAAAAATGAATTCATCAAAGAATTCAGCTTCAAAAAACGGAAATCCCTATTATTTGGCTAGGTTATACACCAGGAAGCTGGCAAGCCAGGCAAGAGCACCCATATACAAGAACTGTATAATAGGCCATTTGATACTTTTTGTTTCCCTGTATACCACTGCTAAAGTGCTCATACACTGCATGGCAAAAGCATAAAATAGCATGAGGGAAATACCAACAGCCACCGTATATTCTTTCCCTCCTGTTTCAGGGTTAATTGCTGCAGCCATTTTTTGCCGTATGGATAAAGTATTATCCTCTTCATCAGCGCTGTAAAGCGCAGCCATGGTGCCTACAAAAACTTCTCGGGCTGCAAACGATGTGATGAGTGCTATACCTATCTTCCAGTCGAAACCAAGGGGCCTTATAGCAGGTTCTATCCACTTACCGGCGGCGCCCGCATAAGACACCTTTAGTTTTTCACCAGCTATCCGGCTATCAATCTGTTTAGGGGTATATTTTTTCGCCGAGTCAACGCTATGATATGCTGTGTCTATATGCTCAAATTTACTGGGCGGCCCATGCGATGCCATAGCCCAAAGAATAACGGATATAGCTATAATGACCTTACCCGCGTCAAAAAGGAATATCCTTGCCTTTTGATATATAGCAAGCAAAATAATGGATGGTTTAGGAACATGATAGAGAGGCATCTCCATAATGAAATAACTTTTCTCTTTGACCTTTATCAATAATTTAAGGACAAACGCAGCCCCCATGGCAGAAATAAAGCCCAACAAATAAAGCCCCATAAGCACCAGCCCTTGCAGGTTAAAGTAACCATAGTTATGCGTAGAAGGTATTACCAAAGATATTAGAAGTGTATATACAGGCAAACGTGCTGAGCAACTCATTAAAGGTGTAACCATAATGGTAATGAGCCTTTCTTTCCAGTTGGGTATAGCACGCGTTCCCATAATAGCGGGCACCGCACAGGCCATTCCGCTCATTAAGGGTATCACAGAACGTCCGTTTAGTCCAAGAGGGCGCATAAGCCTGTCCATAAGGAAACTTACCCTGGCCATATACCCTGTATCTTCAAGTATGGCTATAAAAGCAAATAACAGGGCTATTTGCGGAACAAAGACCACTACTCCACTCAACCCAGCTAATATTCCGTTTATAAGTAGTGCGGCTACTTCACCCTTGGGCAAAACATCCCTACCAATTTCGGATATTTTCACAAAAAGGAACTCTATAGCATTCATGGGGTATGTAGCTATAAAGAATATGCTTTGGAATATCACAAACAATATCAGCAAGAAGATAACATAGCCCCATATTTTATGTGTGAGAACACTGTCAATACGCGCAGATAAAGACTTACGTTTCTCTTCTTCGTTTATGGTAACGCATTTTTTTACTATCTCATTTATTTGCTTATATCTCTCAATAGTAGTGTCGGATTGTATCTTGTGCTTATCGTAACCATAAGTTTTAATAAGACGCTTGATCTCTATCTTCTGCGTCGGTAGCACCTCAAAATGCTCTATCCCCGCTTCGTTATTTATAGTGTGGAACAATGCATAATCATTCTTTTGTGGGAACATTTTTTTAACAGTATCTATAAAAGCTGGCTCAATAAAATTCCTGACGTTTAAAAACGATTTTTTGGGAGCACTAACCCCTTGTATAAGTACTTCACGCAACCTGTCAATCCCAATTTTCTTACGTGCAATGGTTGCCACCACAGGTACGCCGAGATCTTGAGAAAGCGATTCAACATTTATTTCAACACCACGTATTCTGGCAAAATCCACCATGTTAAGCACAAATATGCATGGTAGGCCAAGATCTATTATCTGTGTAGCTAAATATAAGCTCCTTCTCAGATTAGTAGCATCAGCAACAATTATCGCAATATCCGGATGATCCGGGTTTGTATCATCACAAAGCACTTTATAGCAAATTTCCTCATCAAGTGTTTTGGGATAAATGCTGTATGTTCCGGGAAGATCGAGAAAGTTTATTTGCAAGTACTCCTGAGTTCCCGGCATAAGGAACATGGCCTCACCTGTATGCTTTTCTACAGTAACGCCCGGATAATTACCGGTTTGCTGGTTAAGCCCCGTAAGCGCATTGAACAAAGTAGACTTACCACTGTTAGGATTACCCAGAAGGGCCACCTTCAGCACTTTAGAAGGAGTTTCTTTTCTTAACTTTATTTTATTGAACAATGCCACCTAACTTATCTTTTGAATGTTGATAAGAGAAGCCTCCGAACGGCGCATGGTAAGCTTATAACCAGACACAATAATGGCAATAGGATCACCTAAAGGGGCCACACTGTCGAATATAACCAATTGCCCTGGGGTACAGCCCATTTCCATAAACTTAAGCGCATTTTCTCCCTCGTTAAAAGAAACGATTGTACCCCTGTCTCCGGGTTTTAGTTTATCAAGAGAATAAATAGCTTCGGACATAATAGGACAAAGTTAACATCTCACTTGGTTAAGGCGTTACCTTAAACAGGGTATTTTATAGAACAAGAGTTATTAAGGTAATTAATTGGCTGTGGCCTTAGCGCTTTTCATGCATTCGCCAATATCCTTCATTATCTTTTCTGCAAGGTTATCGGCGGTGGTTTTATGGTTGCTTTCTGCAATTATCCTAATGATCGGCTCTGTATTCGATTTTCGCAGGTGCACCCATTCACCGTCAAACTCTATTTTGAGGCCGTCGATGGTATTGCAGGGATAGTTTTTATATTTCTCTTTAATTGATAAAAGAACTTTATCCAGATCCAGATCTGGCCTTAGCTCTATTTTGTTCTTAGATATGTAATAGTTAGGATAAGTCGACCTTAGCAGGGAGCAGCTTTTGCCATATTTAGCAAGGTGTGTAAGGAAAAGGGCAATGCCCACCAAAGCATCGCGTCCATAATGTAGTTCTGGATATATTATACCACCATTGCCCTCTCCGCCAATAACTGCATTGTTCTTTTTCATGGCTTCTACAACGTTCACCTCTCCTACAGCAGAAGCAAAATACTCACATCCCGCTTTTTGGGTAACATCCCGCAATGCCTTTGTAGAAGATAGGTTTGAAACAGTATTACCTTTCTTATTTTGAAGCACATAATCTGCAACTGCAACCAAGGTATACTCCTCTCCGAACATTTCCCCGTCCTCGCAAACTATGGCAAGCCTGTCCACATCCGGATCTACAGCAAAACCAATATGGGCCTTGCTTTTAACTACGGTCCTGGAGAGCTCAGTAAGGTTTTCAGGCAAAGGCTCTGCTTCATGTGAAAAATTGCCAGTAGGTTCACAAAACAAGGGTACTACCTCTTCTACTCCCAATTGCTCTAGTAACTGAGGCACTACAATGCCACCGACTGAATTTACTGCATCCAATACTACTTTAAACTTTTTCGCTTTTATGGCCTTCACATCTACTAGCGGCAAAGCAAGTATGCTTTTAATATGCTCCTGTACATATTCGCTATTCTGCTTAACCGATCCAATCGAATTTACTTGTGAATATTTAATGTCTTTGCCTTCCGCTATGGCTAAAACTTCTTTACCTGCAACTTCAGATATAAATTCTCCTTTGCTATTAAGCAACTTAAGTGCATTCCAGTTTTTAGGATTATGACTTGCAGTAATTATAATGCCCCCATCCGCTTTTTCAAATACAACAGCCATTTCAACCGTTGGTGTGGTGGCAAGGCCGAGATCAGTAACGTCAATTCCCAAAGCCTGAAGAGTACCGATAACAATGTTCCTTACAAATTCGCCTGAAATACGGGCATCGCGGCCTATAACTATCCTTGTTTTCTTCTTATCCTTGGCCTCCTTCTGCACCCAGGTAGCAAAAGCAGAAGTAAACTTAACTATCTCCGACGGAGTAAATCCGCCTTCGGCATCTCCACCAATTGTCCCTCTTATTCCGGATATTGATTTGATTAGTGTCATACTCTATTCACTTATATTAGGGGCGGCAAAAGTATGCGTTTTGGTGATTGAGTTATTGACAAGTTATTAACGTTTTCTAATCCCACCACCAATATTATTTAGTATTTTAGCCTTCCAAATACAACACAGGAATGAATTTCGAGTTACCCGGTTTACCAGATAGAACAAGCAAGCCAAGAAAGAACGGCCTTACTATGGTTATGGATAAGGGCCTGAGCCTTAGACAAACCCTTGACCTGGTTAGCGTGTGTGCAGATTATACCGATGTGGTTAAATTGGGTTTTGGCACTTCATTATTAACAAAAGACCTCGCGAAAAAACTGCAACTATACAAGGATGCAGATATAAAGACATATTTCGGTGGCACCCTCTTCGAGGCCTTTATAGCCAGAGGTTTGCTGGATGATTACAGGCGCTACCTGGATAAGTTTAAGATGGAATACGTTGAAATATCTGACGGCTCTATATTAATGAACCATGATGAAAAATGCGAGATAATAGATAAGCTTTCAGACGACTATATAGTATTCTCAGAGGTAGGCTCCAAAGAAGCCGGCGTTATCATACATCCTAACAAGTGGATATCTATGATGAACAAGGAATTGGAAGCCGGTGCATGGAAGGTTATTGCGGAAGCAAGAGAAAGCGGAACTGTTGGTATTTACAGACCAAATGGCAATGCCCACGTGGCCCTTATCAATAAGATACTCGCAAAAGTACCCGGAGAAAAAATAATGTGGGAAGCACCTAAAAAGTCACAGCAGGCTTGGTTTATTGATCTTATAGGATCTAATGCCAACCTGGGTAACATATCTCCTGATGATGTTATTCCCCTGGAAACCCTTAGACTAGGCTTGAGAGGAGATACTTTCCAAAAATTCCTACCGAAATTGGTAATGAAAAAGTAAAGCACTTCTGCTTTCATTTTTATTTGGCATCTTCATTAAAATCTGGTTGATTCATTTTTTATCTTTACATCTTCATGAAAAGATTTTATCTTTTTCTAGTAATTACTCTTGCAAACTGCTTTTATATAGGCGGACAGAACCCAGTGCTTGACTCCTTGCGTCAAGCTCTGAAGACAAAAACAGACGACAGCAATAAAGTAAATATCCTTAATTTAATAAGCGAAAAATTTTGGCAAATAGATAGGTTTGATACTTCCTTAACTTTTGCCATTGAAGCACAAGTACTGTCAGAAAAATTAGGATTTAAAAAGGGAGTAGCTGTATCTTTCAGAAATCTAGGGATCATATATTGGTATCAAGGGAACTATCCTAAAGCATTGGACTACCAATCTAATTCACTTACTATAAGTCAGCAAATAGGGGATAAAAAGGATATATGTTTAGCCTTTGGCAACATAGGAGTAGTTTATAGCAGCTCAGGTAACTATGCTGAGGCCCTGGAATACAAAACTAAGGCATTGTCTATAGCACAAGAAATGGGAGACAACAACCGTATAGGCGCCATCTCATGTGGTATCGGGGTTATTTATGATAACCTAAATAATCACCAAAAAGCACTGGAATATTACTTTAAAGCTCTGGGCATTGCAGAAAAAACAGGAAATAAATTCGATATCGCTGGAGATATGGAGTTTATTGGAAGGGCCTATATGGAGGAGAATAGTTACCCAAAAGCACTGGAATATGCAACTAAGTCATTAAGCCTTTCTCAGGAAATTGAATTTAGAGAGGGTATTGCTGTTAACCTTGCTACTATTGGAGATATTTATGATAACGAAGATAATTACCCCAAAGCGCTGGAATATAACTTCAGGGCATTAAGTATAGAAAAAGAAATTGGAAACAAAAGGGAAATTGCTGGGATAACGAGTGATATAGGGGAGTTTTACTTAGCTCAAAAAAACTATAAACAGGCTAAAATATTTCTCGATTCAGCGCTCATTCTGTCAAAAAAAACAGGAGATAATAAGAGTATTGAAAACACATATCAGGGGCTCTCTAAATTAGACAGCGCTTTAGGAAATTATAAAACTTCGTATGCTGAATATAAACAATTTGATGTTTACCGCGATAGTGTTTCGAGCCAGGAAAATGTAAAAAAAATCACTCAAATTGAATTAAGCTACAAGTTTAAAAAAATGGAAGATTCTGTTAGAGCGGAACAGCAAAAAGCAGCTATTATCATAACCGATGAACTTATCAAAAAACGCATTATTTACAATAGTATTATCATACTATTAATATTGATTATTCTCCTCGCGTTTTTACTCATAAACAGACAGCAAATAAAACTAAAAAAGGATAAACTCCTCTTTGAAAAGGAAACACAGCGCATGGAGCTTGAATTGGCTAATGGTAAAATACTTCTTGATGAGTACATAAAAGGTATGATAGAAAAAAACACTATGCTCGAACAAGCTAAAGTTGACCTGGAAGAACTTAAAGGCTTGAAAGCTATAGAAATAGAGGAGCATAGATTTGAGGACCTAGAGCATTTAAATAATACAACCATTCTTACGGAAGAGGACTGGAATAAATTCAAAGCGCTTTTTGAACAAGTACACAAGGGCTTTTTTATCCGCCTGAAGGAAAAATTGCCCAATCTTACCCAGGCAGAAATAAGATTTGTATGTTTACTTAAATTGAAATTAGACACTAGACAAATGAGCGAAATCCTGGGTGTTTCGCCTAATACTGTCCGAACATTGCGTTACCGGCTGAAGAAAAAACTAAACCTACCTGAAAATAACAGCATAGAAGACATCACATATTCTATCTGATTATCAAGCCTATAAGGCTTTGTCTATATTTTTGTATACACTACTTATTCTGTATTTGCAACTGCTTCTGCATAGTTTTGTGCTGTAGTGGTTGAAGTTTAAAATATAAATGAGAACAAAAATCGTATTACTCCTCATCATCTTTTTTGCACAGTATTCAATATATCAGCTCAAACTGTTGGACCTAATAACCCTAACTGAGCTACTTCGAACGCTGATACTAATTCAAAAATAAGAATGAGAGTGAAAATTTACAACTATTTGAACTGTGTAGGTAGAGATGTACATGCAAGTGGAAATAGAATAATTGACATCGCATTTTATTACTACTTCACTATTATCAATCTTTTACAGGACACTTACTCTAAAATTGGAAACAGAATAATGCCAAAAAAATGGTTTGGTGTTGGTGTATGGAGTGTATACGTTTGAACCGTGAAGAAACTACAAATACTAACATTTTTTTTATTTGCATTGTCTTGCGTATCCTTCTCTCAATCTTGGTCATGGGGTGAAAAGGGCAAAGGATTACACAATCCGCAGATTTTTAATGAAATGCCAACAGACCATGGAGTAGCCTGCGATATAAACGGGAATGCTTATATGACCGGAGCTATAGGAGATACAATGATATATGGTATGGATACCTTAAAAAATTACTGGCAGGTTCCTTTCCTGGTTAAGTATGATCCTAATGGGAACGTAGTGTGGGCCACGAGCGCAATAGCATTAAAGCGCACGATTACATCTCAGGCAAATTCAGTAGCTACCGACATGGCATTGAATGTATTTATTTGTGGACAGTTTTGGGATTCTCTCGAATTTGGAACTACTGTATTAACAACAAAATCTATCGCCTCAGCCTTCTTAACCAAATATGATTTAAATGGTAATGTACTATGGGCCGAAGAGGCTATCCCAACTACCAAATATGGTGGTGCAACTGCCAATTCTGTTGCAACTGATAAATTTGGCAATAGTTACGTTACAGGTTATTTTGGTGATTCATTGGTATTTGGTACAGATACCCTAAAAGGTTCTTTGCAAAGCAGCTACGTATTTTTGGTTAAATATGATGTAAATGGCAATGTGCTTTGGGCAAGGCAGTCGAAAGTTAACTCACGCAAGAGTAACGGAGCCGGCGTATCTGTTGCAACAGATAAATCAGGTAGTGTTTATGTAGGAGGAAATTTTCAGGATACTATTTCCTTTAACTCCGATTCTTTGTTTAGTAGCACAGCATATAATTATACTAGTTTCCTCACTAAGTATGATGCAAATGGTAATCTTGTTTGGGTCAAGCAGGCCGTGCTCCCAAAAAAAACTTGTAGCGCTAACCTATATTCCATTACAACCGATGCATTTGCGGATATTTATGTGGTAGGTTCTTTTCTTGATTCAGTTACATTTGGCAGCTACTTATTGAAAACATTCAATACTGGCACAGCTGCATTTATAGTAAAATACGATTCAAGTGGCCATGTTGTATGGGCGAAACAAGCCAAGCCCATTACGAATTACATGGGTGGTGCATTAGCTTACTCTATCGCATGTGATACAATTAAAAACAATTGTTTCATATCTATATCGGCCTTCGATAGCTTAAGGTTTGGAACAGATACTATTGTTACACCTACCTTCCAAGGTTCTCATATAATAGAAATTGATACCGCTGGAAATTTATTGTGCAGTACTAACTTCAGCGAAGATGATGAGGATGACGGCAGTGGCGTGGCCGTCGCTCCGGGAAGTAAATACGTGTATGTAGCAGGCGATTTTGGTGGGCCCATTCTTGGCAATCATGTAGTGGCTTTCGGGCTTGATACACTTACACCAGTGCCTGTGCAGGTGGAGGAGCAATATTTTATAGCACAGTGGATACCCTGTTGTACCCTTAACGTTACAGTATCTCCGTCAGATACGGCCATCTGCCCCGGTAATGCTGTCGCGTTAAAAGCGGGTGGCATTAGTCCTTATACATATACCTGGTCTCCATCGGCGGGCTTAAGTGGAACTACCGGTGCTATGGTTACAGCTACCCCAACAGCCAATGCTAAATATACCGTAACGGGCGATTCTGCGGGATGTAAAGGAACGGCATCTGCTACCATAAATATTAATCCCTTACCTGTTATTACCCTCACATCCTCACCTGCCAATGATTCTATTTGTATGGGTGATAGTGCGCATATTACCGCGAATGGAGGAACCAGCTACCTATGGTCGCCTGGTAATTCTAATTCAAGTAGTATATGGGTTAAACCTGTCATCAATGCTACTTATTCATTAACTGTAACTAAAAATGGGTGCAAGGCAGATACAGACCTTACAGTGTATGTAAATCCTCCGCCTACTATTGTTCTTACACCTCCAAGTAACATTTGTCCTGGTAAAAGCATAACCCTTAGCGCAACCGGCGGTGGTACCTACAAATGGAGCGATGGCTCTACTGCAAGCTCTATCAGTGTTAGTCCTACAGTTGCAACATCCTATACAGTAGTGGTAAATAAAGTCTGTGCCGATTCAGCAAGTACCAGTGTGTCTTTATATTCTCCAGTACTTATCGTTTGCTGCAACGATACAATTCAAAAAGGCGATACGGCTCATATCAATGCATCTAACGCAGTTAGTTATGTGTGGTCTCCATCCGAATCATTAAGCTGTACTACCTGCGCAGATCCCATTGCAAACCCTGCCACCACCACCACATACAGTGTTTTGGCAACCGATGCAGATGGATGCCAGGTATCAAAAGACCTAACTGTTTATGTTGAAACTCCATGTGCCGATTTTACAGTACCTAATGTATTTACTCCTAATAACGATGGAATAAATGATGATTTTGCAATCAATGTACTTAATCCGCTTTCATACAACATAAGCATATATGACCGCTGGGGTAAACAGGTGTTTACATCCTCAGACGCTTCTATTTACTGGAACGGAAGAATTAATGGTACTACCTATCTTGTTCCGGATGGTGTATACTATTACACGATTAAAAGCACTTGTGGCAGCAACGACTATGAAAAGAAGGGTTTTGTGGAAGTAATGGGCGAAAGATAAAGTGAGATCAAAAGTTCCATTAGGAATTAGACCAAGTGATCAGAATGAACTTTGGCAAACTCTGCTCCCAAATAGAGTATGATAGAGAAATAGTATATCCAGATTAAAAGCAAAACTATAGAGCCTGCTGCGCCATAGGTGGAAGAAGCTAATGGACTCCCGGAATATGCTTCTATTACATACTTGCCTATCATAAATAAAACAGAACTTAATAAAGCCCCCAACAAAGAACCCTTAACAGGAACTTTTTTATTTGGCATAGTTTTAAAAATGATGGCAAAGGATATGGTGATAAGTGAGAACACTATCAGCGCATTTAGGGCTGAAAAGAAATGCACGTTCAGGTTAGGAAAATGAGTTGTCATTCGTCCATCCAAAAGATCCACCAGTTCATTGATGATAAGCCCAACAACTAATAAGACAACAGCTGAGCCAAGCATAGAAATTGATTTAAGCCGATTTTTAAAGAAATCAGTTGCATTATCTTTTCGTTTCGCTTTAATTTTCCATATATAGTTTATGGTACTGTGTATTTCCGCAAACATGCCAGATGCACCTGCAAAAAGCAGGACAGCCCAGATAATTGTTGCAAGGGTATTATGATCGGATAGCTTATTGCTTTTAATCATATCCTTCACTTCAATAGTTGTACCACTTCCAACAACTCTGTTTATCTGACCAAATAATTCTCTCCTTACCACTTCATGTCCGAAAAACATGTCAGCTATGGAAATGATAATGATAAGTAGCGGAGCAATAGAGAATATTAAATAAAAAGATAAAGAGGCGCTCAGCTTTATCCCATCATCATTCTTAAATTCTATGACACTCTGTTTTAAAAGATGCCACCAGTTGTTCTTTTTCTTTTGCATTAACTCACTTTATTTTGCTTCACAAATCTGCAATTGCTGAACAGTTAACAGATTACATATTTAGCTGAAAATTTTACACAAATCACGTGTTGCATTGTAATGGGTTGTCTTAGAGAAACAACCAACAATTCAATACAAGCTTAATACTTTTCCTACAGATTTATCGTTATTGTTGTATTATGGAACAGGAAGAATTTATAAAAATCCTTACAGAGAAAAACTATTCCTACAAAATGGTTGGCGATACCCTTGTGGTTGATCATCATGAGCACATTACACTTGATGATATCGCTGAATTGCCTGAGGATATTAAGTTTGTAAACAATGGTTATGTAAGTCTAAATAGCGTTTCCGAACTACCTAAGCATATAAAGTTTGAGAATAACGGGGAGGTTTACGTAAAAACAGGCTTATATAAATACGGAAAACATATTCATCCCAAAAGCTAAGCAAAAAAGCACTAAGCTATTATATCTCAAAGCGGGAAGGCCAATTAAAGCAATATTCTGTCTACTCTTTTGTCGTCCATTTTTTTTAGCTTTGATCTATAATTTTAATCCCTTAGTTAATGGAAAGCAATATTCAATCCACCGAAACCAAAATAAAGTGGTTTCATTATTTGGCCGCCTTTTTTGCAGGATTCTTTTTAGCGAATGTAGTTCCACATTTTGTACATGGTATTTCTGGTGATCCATTCCCTACTCCGTTTGCGAACCCTCCAGGTAAAGGGCTATCATCCCCAACCGTCAACGCTTTATGGGCATGCTTTAATTTGTTAGTAGGCTACATACTATTAAGGGCAAGCAAAGTTGCACCCAAGCATAAATTCCTTTTGATTACTCTTTTTATAGGAATACTTGTTTGCGCTGTAATGTTGAGTTATGGCTTTATGGATAAAGCAAAGGCGTAATCTTTTTAAAATTAAAAAGCCCGTAACGAATCTGTTACGGGCTTTACTTTTTCATTTAGCAGACTTATTCTACAATAAATCTTCGACTTTCTTTAATGGTTCCTTCTGTGCTTGTTATTCTGTAAAGATAAACCCCAGGTACAGGATTAGGAAGGCTTATATGCGATGCACCCTGTGTGATTTTGGTTTGGTAAACCATTTCTCCTAGGGTATTATATACTTGTACTGACAACTGATGACTGACAACTGGTAACTGTATTGTGAATTCTCCATTATTAGGATTAGGGTAAAGATTCACTACACCGGTATTCGAAACTATTTCACCTATACCCAGGCTTTTATCTCTAAAACTAAAAACAAGTCCATCGTTGTTTGCTCCGGCTCCCGGGCTCATACCATAAAAAACATCCCCAGCAAGCGCTAAAGAGCCGGGCGGAGTTGTACCATTCATGCCATCAAAATCAAACATATCTACATAACTACTCCCGCTAGTATCTATCGAGAATATGTTACCATAATTACTTGAATTATAGTATTCTGTTGTCATACCGTATAACCTCCTCCCCGAAAGTACCAATGAACCGTGCGGATCATCACCGTTCGTTCCGTTAAAATCCAATAGGTCTTTGTATCCGCCTCCATTAGTATCTATGGAAAATATATTGCCTGCATTCGGCGTATTGTATGCTGATGTCATACCATATAACTTCTTGCCAGAGAGGATTAATGAGCCATAAGGATTTGCTCCGTTTGTTCCGTTGAACTCTAAGAGGTCTTTATAATTGCCCCCATTCGTATCTATAGAAAATAGGTTGCCATTGCTTGTCGACAGGTATGCCGCAGATGTCATCCCATATAATTTATTACCAGAAAGAGTCAATGCTCCGGTAGGACTTGCACCATTTGTTCCACTGAAATCAAACAAGTCTTTATAATTACTGCCATTGGTATCTATAGAAAAAATACGACCATAATTATGGGCCGCTCCCTGTTCTACCATCCCATATAATACTTTACCATTAAGGATCAATGAACCTGTAGGGTATGCACCGTTTGGGCCACCGAAATCGAAGATTTCTTTATAGTTGCTCCCATTTGTATTTACAGAAAAGATACAACCATAGTTGTGCGCGCCTCCTTCAGATGCCATCCCGAACAATACGTTTCCTGATACTGTTACATTACCTTGGGGCAATGAACCGTTTGTTCCATTAAAATCAAGAATATCCGTATAGCTAATACCATTCGTGTCCAAAGAAAAGATGCAACCATCGTTATGTGCCCCTCCGGCTGATGTCATTCCATACAACTTACCTAAGGATACAGTTACATCACAGAATGGCGTTGAGCCGCTTGAGCCATTGAAATCATGCATATCTTTATACTGAGCTTTAACTGCTCCGATTCCCAAGAAGAATAAAGCATAAATTAAAAAGTACCTTTTCATGCTGTTTATTTTAAATTGTTATGTTTTGATTTATTAAGTAATGAGTAAAGACTATTCAACAATAAATTTTCCGTTCTCTCTTATTGTTCCATCCTTATTAATGATCCTGTATAAATAAACTCCGGATTCAGCATCAGGAAGGCTTATATGCGATTTACCCTGTGTGATTTTGGTTTGGTAAACCATTTCTCCTAGCGTATTATATACTTGTACTGACAACTGATCACTGACCACTGGTAACTGTATTGTGAATTGCCCATTGTTAGGATTGGGAGAAAGAGAGACTGAGCTTAAGTTTGAGGACACGGTATTTATTGAAGCAGGATTATTGCTGGTATCAACTTTAAAAATGAGCCCATCATTATGTGTTCCGCCTTGAGATGTTATACCATACAACATTTTTCCCAATAGTATTAAGCCGCCATATGTTGGAGAAGCCCCGGGATAGGGTCCGGTAGTACCGCTAAAATTCAACATGATAGTATATCCGCTTCCATCGGTGTTTATAGAGAATAGATTAGCTAACCCATTTGCTCCACCAGCCTGTGTCATTCCATATAGTTTATTTCCAGAAAGCAGTAAGTCTCCTGCAGGAGCGCAACCGACATTAGTATTAGAATTAAAATCGAACAAGTCTTTATAATTATTCCCATCAGTATCTATTGAAAAAATACAACCCGAATGGTAGGCCCCACCACCCCATGTCATGCCGTATAATATACTACCAGATAACGTTAAACTTCCTGTCGGATAGGAACCATCTGTTCCTCCGATAAAATCATGCAGGACTTTGTATCTATTGCCATTTGTATCAACAGAAAATATGACACCACTATCTATTCCACCATGCGATGTCATTCCGAATAACGTTTTCCCCGAAAGTGTTAAAGAGCCAATTGGCTGGTCGCCATTTGTGCCATTAAATCCAACCAATTCTTTAAAGCTGCTGCCATCGGTATGTATTGAGAAAACACCTCCTCCCCCAAATTGCTCATAATTAGTTACTCCAAATGCTGTCATCCCATATAACACTCCTCCTGATAATGTTAGTGAGCCAAAAGGAAGGTCACCGTTTATGCTATCGAAATTCAAAAGATCTCTGTATCCGGTACCATCTGTATTTACTGAAAATATGCAACCACCATCAAATGCGCCACCGCCATTATAAGTCATTCCATACATTACATTTCCAGATCTTGTCAATGATCCATAAGGAGTGAACCCTTGAGGGCTATTTAAGCCATTGAAATTAAGCAGGTCTTTATAGTTGCTTCCATTAGTGTCAATGATAAATATATTACCTGCGGCCATGGGATTCCCATTATTACCCAGGCCAGAGGTCATTCCAAACAAGGTATCTCCCGTAATAGAAGGTGTTAATGATCCCTGAGGTGAAAAACCCTTTGGATTAGTTGTACCGTTGA
>Ga0206856_10095_pt1 | contig 32164 bp, 21 predicted proteins | sample Alteio_BWOrgCont_48_FD_152630 | JGI IMG/M metagenome (GOLD analysis project Ga0206856, IMG submission 152630) | Enriched cells from forest soil in Barre Woods Harvard Forest LTER site, Petersham, Massachusetts, United States -... | ecosystem: Environmental > Terrestrial > Soil > Temperate forest >...
TTTCGGTTTTCCATCGAGCAGGAAAAATTTGTTTCGGTGGCCGATGGGTCTTCCGGATGGCATAACCGCGTTTTTAAGGCGCTGCCGACCTTTGTGTCCCGAACGATTGGCAATTTTCTCTACCGACACTGGGCATAATTCAAAAAATGGAGTAAAAAATGAAAACAACCAGCTATGACCAAGACAACGAACCGCAGGCGATGGCGCCGGGTGATATTTATTTCATTCTTTTCCGCCACAAATGGAAAATTATTTTGCTGGCGCTGGCAGGAATCGCGGCGGCAGCGGCCTATTGGTGGTTTTATCCGCCACCTTTCCAATCGGAAGCCAAGCTGTTTGTCCGCTATGTGCTCGATAATCATTCGGTCAACACGGACGCAAAGAATGCCCAGATGACCTCGCCCGATAACATGGGACAGAGCATCATCAATTCCGAGATGGAAATTCTGACGAGCTACGACCTGGCCGAGGAAGCGGCCAAAGACGTGGGGCCAGGAAAAATCCTGGCTAAATATGGCGGCGGCAACGACCCCACCAAGGCTGCAGAAATCATCAAGAAAAACCTGGTGATCGAATCGCCCAAACAGGACAGCGTTATTCACCTGGCCTATATGAATGGCGATCCAACAGTTGTTCAGCCTGTGCTTTCGGAAATCATCAATGATTACCTGGATAAGCACGTGCAAGTGCACGAATCAAGCATGTCCGATGATTATCTATCCCAGGAAACGGCCCAACTGCGCTCACAAATTGACGAAACGGATAGCGAATTGCGCGAGGCAAAAAATGCGGCGGGAATCATTTCGGTGCCCGACGCCGAGAAATCCTATACGGATCAAATTGCATTAATTCGCAGCCAATTATTTCAGGCGCAGGCGGATCTAGCAGCTCAGCTCGGCGCAAAAAAAGCCCAGGCGCAGCAGCCCAGCAATGCCCCGGCGGCGCCGGTAATGGTATTGGATGTGCCTACACAGCGGACGGATGAATATCAGCGGGTTTGCGCCCGTCTGGAATATCTCCAGAACCGCGAGAACGAGTATTACACGAAATTTGGTTACACGGACGAGAATCGGCTGGTGCAGGAAACGCAATTGGAAATTGCCCAGACCCAAATGTTGAAAAAAAACCTGGAGACAAGCTACCCGGATTTAGTTGGCACTTATGTTTCATCGTCCAGCCCCGAGCAAGCCGCGACCAGCGGCGGCGGGGCAGAACCTTATGCTGAAAACTTACAGCCAGTATCGTTGCAAGCCAAGATTCCGGTTTTGAAGCAGGAACTGGCGGAATTGCAAACTGAAGCAGCCAAAGTGGATGATGCCGAATCGAAAATCAACGATCTCCAGCGCAAAAAACAAATGCTGGAAGATAATTATCAGAATTTTGCCGCGAGCCTGGAGCAAGCGCGCATAGATGAAACGCTGGGGGCGGGCCGCGTATCAAACATCAGCACTGTCGAAGCGCCCACTCCACCCTTCAAAGATATGAGCAAGCAGATCAAAGCCATGCTGTTAATGATCGGTGGCGGAATCGCTGCGGGGCTGGCCTGGGCATTTCTCATTGAATTTTATTGGGACACTTCGGTGCGGAGAAGCAAGGAAATTGAGACCCGGTTAAAACTGCCGTTGCTAATATCCATTCCCGATATCAGCCGCAACGGATACAAACGCCTGGTGCAGGCTGCGGAACGGCGTCAACTCCAATTCCAGAATGGCGATGGCGAAGTCGAAGGCGGCTCGGGAATATTGTCATGGGAAACCAGCAGTTGTTTGAATCCGTTTTACGATGCGCTGCGCGACCGGCTGGTAAAGTATTTTGAAAATACTGATGGAACGCTCCAACCCAAACTCGTGAGCGTGACGGGAACGGAAAAGGGCTGTGGTGTCAGTGCCATTGCCGCCGGGATGGCTACTTCCCTGGCCGAAACCGGCGAACGGGTGCTGCTGGTGGACATGAAACTGGAGCATGGAGTTGCGCATCAATTCTTCCTGGGAAGGCAATGTTGCGGTCTGGATGAAGCACTGGCGCTCGAAACGCGCGATGCGGCACTTGTGCAGGAAAATCTTTACGTCGTGAGCGCCGGTTCACCCGACGAACGGTTCCAACGCATTTTGCCGCGACTGTTTGTATCGCTGCTACCAAGGATCAAGGCAAGCGATTACAGCTATATTATTTTCGACATGCCGCCGGTCAGCCAGACCAGTATTACTTCGCGGCTAGCCGGATTCATGGACATGGTCCTTCTGGTCATTCAGTCGGAAAAAACCAATCGGGATAACGCCCAGCAGGCCGTGGAATTGCTGGCCTCGGCGCATACGAAGATCGGCATTGTCCTGAACAAAACGCGCAAATACATCCCTGAACGGCTGCATCGCGAGACGCTGATCGACTTTTAAGAATTGCAGTCGTCACCCGGGCGGCGGTCCCTCTTTAGCCTGTTGTTAAAGAAACCGCCGCCCACATAAATTTCCTATGACCGCTTCCCTGCTCAGTAACCGGATTTATTATCGGTTTAAACCTTATTTACCATGGCGTTTACGGATGGGATTGCGCCGCGTGGTCGCCCGCCGAAAGCGGGAGGCGTTCAAAAACGTCTGGCCGATCAACGAAACCGCCGGCCACGCGCCGGAAAACTGGCGTGGCTGGCCGGACGGAAAACAATTCGCCCTGGTGCTCACCCACGATGTGGAGAGCTCCAAAGGCCTGGCCAAGTGCCGCCGCTTAATGGAACTTGAGCGCCAACTCGGCTTTCGTTCGTCTTTTAATTTCATTCCTGAAGGCGATTACCGAGTTCCGCGTGAACTACGCGGAGAGCTTTTGCAAAACGGTTTTGAGGTGGGCGTTCATGACTTGCGCCATGACGGAAAACTTTACTGGCGCCGGAATGATTTCACCAAGAGCGCGCGCAGTATCAATAGTTATTTGCAGGATTGGAACGCCAGCGGCTTTCGCGCCGCTTTTATGCTCCACGATCGCGAGCGCTTGCACCGTTTAAAAATCGAGTACGACGCCTCGACATTTGATACCGATCCTTTTGAACCTCAACCCGACGGCGTTAACACCATTTTTCCATTTTGGATTTCCGACGGTAACGGCGGTGGCTATGTCGAATTACCGTATACACTGCCGCAGGATTCGACCCTCTTCCTGGTGCTCGATGAGAAATCGCCGGAAATATGGAAGACGAAATTGGATTGGCTCGTCGCGCACGGCGGCATGGCATTGCTCAACGTCCATCCCGACTATATCGGTTTCGAAAACCGACTCAGCGCTTCCGAATATCCCGTTGCGTGGTACAAGGACTTTCTTCAATACGTTAAAACGTATTACGCCGGGAAATTTTGGAACCCGCTGCCGAAGGAAATGGCGGGCTGGTTTAAGAAAACGTATCGGCCCAAGAAAGTCGCAAGTCATCCCGAACATCAATCTGCAGTTGATAGCCATAACAAAAAGTTACCGCTGCAAAAAATCAGCGCCGCCGTCGTTTTGTATTCCTATTATGCCTTTGATCCCCGGCCACGCAGGGAAGCTGAGGCATTGCAACGTGCAGGAGCGCAAGTCGATGTCATTTGCCTGCGTAAAAACAATTCCGAGCCAGCACATGAAAATCTCAACGGGGTCAATGTCCACCGCATTCCTTTAAAACGCCGCCGCGCCGGCAAGCTCGTTTACATTTTCCAATACACCTGGTTTTTGGTCGCGTCGTTTTTCCTGTTGGCAGTTTGGAGTTTTAAAAAGCGCTATAAAATCGTCCACGTTCATAACATGCCGGATTTCCTGGTTTTTAGCGGGTGGTTTCCGCGACTGCGCGGGGCGAAAATCATTCTAGATTTGCACGATCCCATGCCTGAATTATTTCGAAGTATTTATGGGCTGCGGAAAAGCCACTTTTTTGTTCATTGGCTGGAAAAAATGGAAAAAAACAGCATTGCCTTTGCGGATCTGGTCATCACACCCAATATTGCGTTTAAGGAATTGTTTGCTTCCCGGAGCTGCCCGGCAGAGAAAATTCAAACCGTGATGAATTCGCCTGAAGCGGGAATTTTCAGCCCGCACAACGAATCTAACATCGTGCCTCTCCACGATTCAACTCTTGCGGAGAACAAAGGTAGAAAGGGATTCACTCTCATGTATCATGGCCTGATTGTCGAACGACATGGGCTGGATCTGGCCGTGCAGGCGATCGCCAAACTGAAGCAAAAAATTCCCGGGATCGAACTGCATTTATACGGCGAGCCAACGGAGTATTTGCAAAAAATTCTGGAGCTAGCGGAAACACTGGGGGTAAAAGACTCCATCCGTTTTCATGGGTTCAAAGCATTGGATGAAATCGCTCATGACATTTCCAAAGCAGACCTTGGCCTGATTCCGAACCGCTTGAGCGTGTTTACTCAAATCAATTTTCCGACGCGGATATTTGAATACCTGGCCATGAACAAGCCGGTTATTGTCCCCTCTACCCGCGGCATACGCGATTATTTCAGTGACAATGATATTTTATATTTTGAGCCGAACAATGCAGACGATCTTGCGGCGAAGATCGAGTGGGCGCATGAAAACCCTTCCGAATTGCAACGCCTGATGGAAAATGGCCGCCAGGTTTATGAAAAGAACCGCTGGGAACTGGAACAGAAAAAGTTTCTGGGGATGGTCGGCGATATGGTGAATTTACGCGCAGCCTAAAAATCCTGCGCTTAATAAAAATTTTAAAAGATCAGCATGCCTCCTATACTGGCATTATTTTTGACGCTTGCGTTTATCGTTTTCCTTTTTGCAAGTGATTTCCGGGAGAAACCAAACGTTACTTCGGCCTTATGGCTTCCCTTCCTGTGGATTGTGGTCAGTCCCGGATCGCGGTTTTTATCTCAGTGGCTCACTATTTTTGGTTTCCCGATGGGAGGTGTGACCGTTGAAGACGGAAGTCCCGTTGACGCTGTTTTCTACCTTTGCGTGATCGTCACCGGCATCCTTGTTCTCCAGCAGAGACGCGTCACCTTTATTAAATTCATTCATAACAACCGTTGGCTTGCGTTGTTTCTGGCTTATTGTTTGCTGGCGATTCTCTGGTCCGACTTTCCGTATGTATCGTTCAAACGCTGGATAAAATTGTTGGGGGATCCGATAATGGCCCTTATCGTTCTTAGTGAACCCGACGTTGTTGTGGCGGTTTCATGCCTGATGAAACGGTGCGCGTACCTGATGCTGCCGGTTTCAATCCTTTTCATTAAATATTTCCCGGATCTGGGACGTATATACGATCAATGGGAGGGACGGCCGATGTACACCGGCATCGCTACAAATAAGAACGAGCTCGGCTTCGATTGTTGGATTTTAGGCATGGTTTTGTTCTGGCATTTGCTACAAGTCCTGCAATGGGAGACACGAAAAAGAAAAAGGGAGGAACTTCTCCTTTGTGCCGGCCTTCTTTGCATGAATTTATGGCTGCTTAAAATGGCCCACAGCGCATCATCCTTAGTCGCGCTCGTCCTTAGCGCAGGAATCATGCTGTTTCTAGGCTTTCGATGGGTTGACAAACGGCGTGTCGGCGCTTACATATGCGTTGGGGTTATGGTTTGCATATTGGCCGGTGCTGGACTTGGACTTTTCGGCAGTTTCATCCACCTCCTGGGAAGAAATGAAACATTTACCGGGAGAACAGATATATGGCACCTACTTTGGAATTGGAACGTTAACCCTCTTGTCGGAACCGGCTTTGAAGGCTTTTGGCTGGGAGATCGTCGAGAGGCGGTCCAAAATCTTTATCCCGGCCTTAACCAGGCGCACAACGGCTACCTGGAAACGTACCTGAACCTGGGAGGCATTGGAATCGTGATGACGGCGGCCATATTGTTGGCGACTTATGGAAAGTCACGCCGCGAACTGCTTCGCAATTTCGAATTCGGCCGGCTGCGCATAGCCTACCTTCTTGCGTTTATTGTCTATAATTGGACGGAGGCCTCATTTCGGCAAAATGCTTTTCCGTTTTTTATGTTCTTTTTAGTGGCGATAGACCTGCCGAAGTCGAGGAAAGTTGTTCCGGAACGCGTTAAGACGCCATTGCATCACAACGCCAATTGGCTTATCGCCCAGGCCAAAAGCAATAACGGGTTTGCGGGATAGAGAGTCATCATGAAAATCGCTATTTCGAAATCGCGCAACGTCGCTTCAATTTTATTCGTTGTGGCCGTTTTACTTTCATCGAATCAGGCGGGCCACGCCAAAATCATTAACGCGGCCAGTTGCCAATTTATCGATGTCAGCAATGCTGTGGCCGCGGCGTCAGTCGGCGATACCGTGCAAATGCCGGCTGGCACCAACAGTTGGAGTCAAACGCTCATATTAAGCAACGGCGTGTCATTGGAAGGCGCGGGAACCAACGTGACGGAGATAATAGATGAAGAACCGCGTTCCGGCGGCGCCCAGACGATTGTGGCGTATCCTTCTCCCGGTTATCTGACAGAGATTTCCAACATCCAATTTGCCGGCGGGGTAACCAACACGACCATGAGCTACAATGGCTCGGTGTCCATTAACGGGGTTCCCGGAAGTTCGTGGCGGATTGATCACAATGTATTTAACGGCCTCTACTCAAAAGGCATCGCCACGTATGGCAGTGCCTTCTGCGTTATTGACGACAATACTTTTTACGAACGGGCCATTTCCATCGCAGATTACAGCGCTTTCCCAAACGATGGCGAGGGAGATATCTCTTATTCTCAACCGCCAACTTACGGCTTGGGCAGCTCGAATGTTCTGTATATCGAAAATAATTACATGACCAACCTGGAAGGATACGTGGCCAGCGTGGGAGCATGCGATGGTTGCGGCGGCGCGCGGATGGTATTTCGTTACAATACCATCTGGAATGATGTGTTTAATAATCACGGCACTGAAACAGGCGGGATTGTCCGCGGCGAGCGGAGCTTTGAAATTTACGGCAACTCTTTTAATTTTTCCTCGAACGATCCGGCTTATCCCTGCTTCGCCGCGATGTTGATTCGCAGCGGCGGCGGCGTCATTTTCAGCAACACCTGCACCGGTTATAGCGCTCTCGTGGCTCTCAGAAATTTTCGTTCTACGGACTCTTTTTGCGGTCAATGGGACCCATTCTGCGGTGCTAACGGTATTTGCCTCTACGATTCAAACAGCCCGACATTATATTTGAGCGGGGTAAGTTCAGGGCCCAGCGGTTCCACTTATTTGCAGGTAGCCGGCGCTAACTGGACCCAAAATCAGTGGACTGGATATACATTGATGAACCTCAACAGCGGGCTTTTTTCAGTAGTCCTGTCCAACACAGCGAATACGATGACATACATAGGAAGCACTTCTCAAACAGCCAGCCTGCTTGAGCATACTGTGATGACTTTTAACCCGGGCGATCCGTTCCAGCTTCATTTAGTTTATGCCGCACTTGACCAGCCGGGGCGAGGGTCGGGCGACTTGTTGCAGGACCAAGGTCTGGCAACCAGTGGAGTTCTCTACTCGCAACTGCTCGTAGAATTCGCGGAATTTTTGGATCAAACTCTCACAGCTAATGGAATCCTCGTAACGATTGATACGGCGACAGGAGTTCCCTCTTACCCCAACCAGGCGCTGGATCCCATTTATTGTTGGTCAAATACTGTCAATGGTTCACTTGCTGAGATGAGCAGCCCCTACCCGGGCATACAGCAGGGCCGCGATTTTTATAACGATACTCCCAAGCCTAGCTACACGCCCTTTGTTTATCCACATCCTCTTAACATCGGTACCAATAACGGAGGTGGTAACACTAACAGCAACCCAAATCTACTACCACCCTACAACCTCCAATTTAGTGGAAGCACCAACCAGTGAAATACGTTCTGATTACCGCTGCCCGAAACGAAGAATCGTTTATTGCCAAAACGCTTGATTCCGTGACTGCGCAAACCCAGTTACCCGAGCACTGGGTTATTATTGACGACGGCTCGACTGATAATACGGCAGAAATAATAGAAGATTATGCTGCGCGTTTCCCGTGGATCTCACTTATCCGCCGCACCAACCGGCCCAACCGTCACTTCGGCGGCAAAGCCGATGCTGTCAATGCCGGTTTCAAATTTCTGGAAACGGCGAAATTTGACATTATTGGGAACCTGGACGCCGATATTTCATTTGGACCTGACCACTTTGAATTTCTGCTAAGCAAATTTTACGAGGACCCAATGCTGGGCGTTGCGGGAACGGCATATATGGAAAAGAACTGGGATTCTACGAGGGATAGTTTTGAGGGAGAAATGTCCGTTCATGGGGCGTGCCAGTTGTTTCGGATGGAATGTTTCCGTGAGGTTGGCGGTTATATGGCAAGTTCCGCAGGCGGAGTAGATTGGATTGCCGTGACAACAGCGCGAATGCTCGGATGGAAGACACGAAATTTTCCAGAACGGCGTTTTTACCATCATCGAAGCATGGGAACAGCGGAACGCAGTCCCGTGGGCGCGATGTTCGACTATGGTATGAAAGACTATTTTCTGGGTGGTTCCTCAATCTGGCAATTATTTCGGGTGGCTTACCGGCTTGGAAAAAAACCCTATGTCCTCGGCGGCCTTGCCTTGCTGGCAGGTTATAGTTGGGCTGCTTTGAAAAGGACGAAACGTCCCGTATCACAGGAATTGATACGCTTTCATCGGCACGAACAAATGCAAAAGCTGAAAGCGATTTTCAAGTCAATTGCCCGGCTCCAAAAAATCGAAAAATTTCATCTCCCTATCGCCTTGGAAAAAAAGCTGCAGGATTAAGCGCAGCCGCCTAAATGGTGGTCCCAGCAGAAAAAACAGTTTCTTAAGTTATGAAATCCCAACTTGCGGTCGTCCAGGATTTTTGGAACACGAATCCCTGCCAGTCCGATTTGTCACTTGCGGCACAACGGCGTCAGTATTTCGATGAAATATCGGAAAAACGATATTACGGCCGTGAATGGCATATACCTGTCACAGCCGCCTTTAGCGCGTATCGCGATAAGGAAGTGCTGGAAATCGGTTGCAGCATTGCGACCGATGGATTGGAATTCGCCAAGGCCGGCGCAAACTATACCGGCGTGGACTTGACGCCGCATTCCATCGAACTGGCCGAGGAACGTTTCCGGTTATTTAATGTCCCTGGAAACTTTGTGGTATCCAACGCTGAAGAGCTTCCCTTTCCCGACGAAAGTTTTGACCACATCTACAGCTTTGGTGTGATTCACCATGCGCCCGCACCGGAAAAAATCGCCGCGGAAATGCACCGGGTATTGCGCAAAGGGGGCACCTTTACCGTCATGTTATATAACCGCACCTCGATCAATTACTATATCGAGATCATGTTCCTGAGAAGAATTTTCAGATTGTTCCTGCTGCCGAAATTTATGCCGCGGATAATCGCCGCCCTCACTGGTTTTGACCGACGGAAATTGGAAGGGCATCGTGAAATTCTCGTTCAACAGAGGCGCATGACGAAGCAGGAATGGATTAGCATAAACACTGACGGTCCGTTTTGCCCATTGGCGCGCGTTTATAACCACAGCGAGGCAGCCGAACTTTTCAAAGATTTTACCAATATCCGCCAGGAAGTATGGGAGTTTAACTCAGAACACTGGTCATTTCTGGGAAAGTTGATCCCGCTCAGGTTCGAAAGATGGCTCGGCCGCCAGTGGGGCTGGCACCGGATGATTTACGGCACAAAATAGCAACCTCAATTGACCGTTTACAGTCAATTTTCAGTTCCATTATGCAAACCAACGAAATACGAAACGTCCTAGAAAGCTTCACGGATTGGCTCGAGCATTACGGCGAAACTTCATGGGACCATCAATCTTTTTTCGCCGGCCCCATCGGGCGCCGCGCAAAATCACTTTATTACCATCACAAAGCGATAGGTACAGCCACGGTCGCTCCGATGATTTTTTGCGAGGCATTTTTCCCATCGGCGAGGGTATGTTTCCACCATCCCATGCGGTTGCCGATCGCCGATGCCCACTACGCCATGGGCTTTGCTTCTCTCTATGAAGCAACCCGGAACGAATACTTTTTCGACAAGGCGGTTCACTTCCTGGAGATACTGGAAAGGACACGGTGCGTGGATTTCAAGGAGTATTGCTGGGGTTATCCGTTCGATTGGGTCACGCGAAACGGCGTTATCCCCGCGGGTATGCCGCTGATTACCACCACGCCTTACGTCTTCGAAGCGTTTTTGCAGATGGAACAGTTACGGCCTCATTTAAAATGGCGCCGGATTCTGGAGTCGATTACACGTCATGTCGCCACGGGCATCAAAGACATCAGACTCTCAGATAGGTCCAGTACTTGTTCCTACACACCGTTCGATAAAGTCGGGGTTGTTAACGCCTCGGCCTACCGCGCATTCACGCTCACCAGCGCGTCACGATTCCTGGGAGACGATCATTTGACCGAAATCGCGGGGCGCAATTTAAATTTCGTTTTGGAATCGCAGAGGGCTGATGGAGCGTGGCCTTATGCCATGGACGGCAAGCGGGATTTTGTGGATCACTTCCATACTTGTTTCGTCATGAAATCGCTCGCAAAAATCTATTTCCTTACCGGCAACGAGGACTGCAGGCAAGCGCTCACCAACGGGGTGGATTTCTACCTGAAAAACCTTTTTTCGGAGGATGGCATGCCGCGCCCGTTCGCCCGGGCGCCGCGCCTGACGGTCTATCGGCACGAGCTTTATGATTGCGCGGAGTGCATCAATTTATGCCTGCTTTTGCGAAATCACTTTCCAGAACTCGATAAAACTCTGGAAACAGTGATCGCGGGTTTTTTGGAAAATTGGATCAAACCTGATGGCTCATTTCGTTCACGCCAATTGATGTTTGGCTGGGACAATGTGCCGATGCATCGCTGGGGACAATCCCAAATGTTCCGCAGCCTCGCGCTTTGCTTGAAGGAAGTGCGGGCGGCGGACCTCCACCATTATGAAAACCTCGATTCCAAATACTATGTGCGGGATTTGTGGGCAGCTTAATTTCGCAACTGACGAGCCGGTGAATCCTGAAACGATTCGCCTGATGTCGCGCTCGATGCTTCATCGGGGCCCGGACGACGAAGGCGCTTTCATTTCCGGCCCGGTTGGGCTTGGATTCCGCCGGCTCTCCATCATCGACCTAGCCGGCGGCCGCCAGCCGATGGCAGATGAAGAACGGTCTGTGCAAGTCATCTTTAACGGCGAGATCTACAATTTTCGGGAGTTGCGCCGGGAATTGGAGAAATGCGGATACCAATTCCGTACGCGCTCCGACACGGAAGTCATCGTCCATGGCTACAAGGAATGGGGCATGGACGTTTTTAATCACCTCAACGGGATGTTTGGCATTGCCATTTGGGATGTAAAGCACCGGCGACTTATTGTGGCGCGCGACCCAATGGGCATTAAGATGATTTATTATCGAATCGAAGACGAGCAATTAACCTTCGGTTCAGAAGTCCGTCCGGTTTTGGCCGCGAAAAATTCCGCACCGGAAATTTCCCCTGCCGCCATTTCGCTGTTTCTGCGTTTTCGTTATACGCCATCTCCCCTGACCGTCTTTCAAGGGATCAAAAAATTGGCAGCCGGGACAATGCTCATCGCCGAGAAGGGACAGTGTCGCGAAGAACGCTGGTATCAATTCTCCCCTTCCCCGCTTCCAGGGCGACTCAAAGATTCCGATGCGGCGGAGGAATTGCTCGAGCTTTACCGCCGATCCGTGCGGCGGCATTTGTCAGCAGATGTGCCGGTGGGCGTCCTTTTAAGTGGCGGGCTGGATTCGGCGCTGTTGCTGGCACTCATGAATGAATACGGTAGAAATTGGCCCGCATACACCATTGGCTATGGAAAACAGTTCGCCGATGATGAACTTCAATCCGCCGCGAAGACGGCGTTGCGTCTGGGTGCCCGCCATATCGCCGTAAAATTGGACCGGAGCGAATTCGAGAAATCACTTCCCAAGATCGTGGAGTTCCTGGAGGAACCTGTTGCCAGTTCATCTATTGTGCCGATGTATTTTATCTGCCGGCGTGCACGGCAGGATGTAAAAGTGGCACTGGTCGGCCAGGGACCGGACGAGCTTTTTGGCGGCTATAACCGCCATCTGGGCGTTCACTATGGAAGTTTGTGGCGCCGGTTGCCAAAGAAAATTCGTTCGCACCTCAGTGCGGCTATTTTGCGCCTGCCTCGAAACGAGACGTTAAAACGCGGAGTCCATTCCCTCGCTATTGAAGACCGTTTCGCTCGTTACGAAAGCATCTTTTCACTGTATCCGGCCGAAACAGTTAAACGACTCTTCCGTCCTGATTTCTGTCCAAACGGTGAAGGTGAATTGTCCGCTTGCCTTGACCCACTCCTGTCACAAATGGAACGCACGGACGAACTCGGCGGTTTTCAACTTCTCGAAATCCGTTCGTCTCTGCCGGATGAATTGCTTATGTATTCAGACAAATTGTCCATGGCTCACAGCCTGGAAGCCCGCGTTCCATATCTGGATAAAAACATCGTCGAATTTGTCCAGCGGCTTGGCGCCAATCATAAAATCCGCTATGGCGTCCGCAAATGGCTTCATCGGCGTGTTTGTTCCAGGATGCTCCCCACATCAATTCTCTTCCGGAAAAAACGCGGTTTTGCTGTGAATGTGGTGGATGATTGGTTTAGCGCGCGCGCCAAAGGGCAATTCCAGGAACTTCTACTCGATAAAAACTCGCTTATCTTCGAACAACTGGAACCTGAGCCCGTGCGGAACCTCCTGGAGGAACATCGCGCCCGGCGCCAAAACAATCACAAACTTCTCTTCAGCCTTGTTATATTGGAACAATGGCTGCGTGGGGTCCGCTCCAATTTTGCCGAAGATCGCGCGGCCATTGCTGCCTAAAACCGCCATTTACCATGCTCATTGACAACAAAGAAATTTCTATCAACGGAAAATTTTTCCGGATCGCGAAGTTATACCATGAATGGTTCGAGTTTTTGGACGAGCCGGCGGCATTGATTGAAAAGATGAAGCAAAGCAAGCCGGTCCCCGATCTGTTTACGTTTGTGCAGGAAGCACACGTGCCGCGTCCGGAATATCCGTTTCATAGCGAGAAGGTAATCGCTTCTGTGCTAACGATAAAAAGCTTTGACGACTGGTGGGACAATCTCCACTTCAAAGCCCGCAACAAGGCGCGCAAAGCGCAAAAAAGCGGCGTGGAAATCCATGAAACGGAATTGAATGACGTCTTTATCAACGGTGTGGAAAAGATTTACAGCGAATCCCCATTGCGGCAGGGACGAAAATTTACCCACTACGGGAAAAACCACAACCAAATCAAAGACGATCTCAGCTCTTTCACGGACAAATCCATTTTTATCGGGGCCTATTATAAGGGAGAGTTGATCGGCTTTATGAAGTTATTCCAGGGCCATGGGATTTTGCGAACCATTCACATCATTGCCATGCTCGCGCACCGGGACAAATGTGTCATGGATGCGCTGATTGCGCGCGCCGTAAAACTTTGTGATGAAAAAGGTGTTTCGTATCTGCATTACGGGGACTGGACATCGCGCGGCCTTGGGGTGTTCCGAACCAAATATAATTTTCAGCCCCAGGAATGTCCTCGATATTTTGCTCCTCTAACGGCGCGCGGAAAATTCATGCTTAATTTTCGTCTATATCGTCCCTTGCGCGAGCGCCTGCCGCAGTCTTGGGTAGACCGGCTTATCGCTATTAGAAATCATTGGAACGCAATGCGTTATGGAACGGCGAGGAGTGCCGTTGAAATTTAGGAGGGGTGGCTGAGTGGTTTAAGGCAGCAACTTCTTTGGTTGTTATGCGGCTTGCCGCATCTAAGGTTCAAATCCTTTCCCTCTCCGCCTCTTTTAGAGAATCGGTTAACTACTAAACGTTTGGATTCATGCCAGGGATCGCTGGAATTATTACTTCTGCGCGGATGGAGGAGTGCCCTGCCCTTGTCAACGCTATGCTTATGACCATGAAGCATGAGAATTTTTATAAGACGGCAACCCATTTTATTCCCGAAATGAAAATATATTCCGGCTTTACAGGATTTGAAGATTCCTCAGACGGAATTTCTTCGAACGAAATAGGGAACATCTCATTGGTCTTTTCCGGCGAATGTTTTGCGGGTTCAGAAATCGCCAGGGGAGAAACGTTAATCCGTCTCTATGAAAACGAAGGCCAAAAATTCGTCGAAAAACTCAACGGCCTTTTCTGCGGCCTTTTGATAGACAAATCGCGGCGCAAAATTTTCCTATTCAATGACCGTTACGGTATCAAGCGGATTTATTACCACGAACAAAATGGCGCTTTCTATTTCGCCAGCGAAGCGAAAGCTTTGTTACGGATACTGCCGGAACAGCGGCAATTCGATATGGAAAGCCTGGGTGATTATCTTGCCTTCGGCTGCACACTTGATTGGAAAACTTTATTTCGAGGTATTGGAATTTTGCCTGGCGGTTCCCTATGGAGCTCTGAAGACGGCCATTGGCGGAAAGAAAAATATTTCTCACCAGAAATTTGGGAATCACAACCCCAGCTTGCGGCGGATGAATTTGAAAACAGGTTCCAGGAAACGTTTAAGCGGATTTTACCCCGGTATTTTGAGCCGGTTCAAAAAGTCGGCGTTGCGCTGACCGGTGGCCTGGATACGCGCATGATTATGGCTTGCCGCCCACAAAATGGTGGGCCCACCGCATGTTACACCTTTTCTGGAAATAGTGGCTTGACTTGGGACGATAAAATCGCCGCACGAGTCGCTGCCGCATCTAATTTGGAACACAATATGTTGCGCCTGGAGCATGACTTTTTTTCAGATTTTTCTGCACACCTGGACAAAACCGTTTTTGTGACCGATGGCTGCGCCGGGCTTTCCAATGCGCATGAAGTGTATTTGAATCGTAAGGCGCGGCAGTTGGCTCCTATTCGGTTGACCGGGAGCTTCGGCAGCGAAATCCTGCGTAGTTTTTCAACATTCAAGCAGCTTCCTCTTTCACCACAACTTTTTAATAATGATTGGCGTGAAAAAATAAATTCCAGGCCGGGAAAAATAAGCGCGCACAAAAAGCATCCGATGACATTTGCCGCCTTCAAGGAAATCCCCTGGAATTTATTTGGCAACCTGGAGGCAGGACGGTCACAGCTCCAATTTCGCACTCCATATTTGGATAACGACCTAGTGGCGCTGGCATATCAAGCTCCGGAATCCATTCTAAAATCATCTTTGCCGGCATTCCACCTTATCCGCGCTAATAATCCGGCGTTAGGTGAAATCCCCACGGACCGCGGTTTTGCAGGAGATAATTCGGGTTTGAAATTTCTGTCAAGGCGCGCATTTGCCGAAATAACGTTCAAGCTCGACTATTATGCAGTCGCCGGGTTGCCTCGTCCTGCTTCATCGTTCAATTCGATTTTCAAATCAATCGTTGGGAAAATGAAAATCGCGGGAATGCACAAATTTGTGCGCTACAGCAGTTGGTTTCGCACCGAACTCGCATCATACGTTCGCGAAATACTTTCCAGTTCGCGCGTTCGCGGAAACGGTATTTGGAATCGCGATTTCCTCGATCGCCTTGCAACCGCCCATATCGCCGGGCACCATGATTATTCCGCTGAAATCCATACCGTAGTGACCTTGGACGCCATCGAGCGACGTCTGCTGCATAGTTTCTCTGAAAATTAAGCGCCATGAGGAAAAAACATATCAGCATCTGCATTTGTTCGTTCAAGCGGCCACAATTTCTCAGGCGCACCCTGGAAAATTTGCGAGCCCTGGAAACGGAAAATTTATTTGATTATTCCATCGTTGTCGTGGACAACGACCGTGAACAAACCGCCAAGGAAACCGTTTCTGATTTTGCGCGCACGGCGCCGGTAAAGGCTATTTATGGCGTAGAGCCCGAACAAAACATTTCCTTGGCCAGAAACAAAGCCCTAGAATTGGCCACTGGTGATTATGTCGCCTGGATTGATGATGATGAATTTCCTGAACAAAACTGGCTTCTCAATTTTTATAAAACGCTGGACCAAACTAATTCCGATGGCGCGCTCGGACCGGTCGAGCCGGTTTTTGAGAGCACGCCGCCTTCCTGGATCCTTAAAGGCAAATTTTTCGAGAAACGCCGCAATCGTATAACCGGTTCAAAACTCAAGTGGAATCAGACTACAACTGCAAATGCACTCGTGCGTCGTGAAATTTTCAAAGGATTAGCGGAGCCATTCCGCCGCCAATTCACCGCCGGCTGTGAGGACGTGGACTTTTTCAAGCGTATGATGGAATACGGCCATAGCTTTCTTTGGTGCAATGAAGCGGTCGTTCATGAGGTCATCCCGCCGGCAAGATGCAGGCGCCTCTATCTTCTGCGTCGTGCCTTGTTACGAGGACAGAATAACCGGCACTTTGCGGATGCGGAAAGCGTCGCTAGGTCAATCATCGCCCTGCCCCTTTATTTGATGCTATTGCCGTTTCTTTTGCTTATGGGCCAACATTTTTTTATGCAGTATTTGATGAAAATCGGCGACCACGCTGGAAATCTGCTGGGCGTGGCCGGCGTTATTTTCATGGGCAAAAAATATCTCAATGAAAATTTCGGAAATTCCTGAACGCGGAGCCCTGGTTTCAATCCTCATTCCGGCCTATAACGCCGAAAAATGGATCACTGAAACCATCAATTCCGCGTTACGCCAAACATGGCCCCGCAAGGAAATCATCGTCGTGGATGATGGCTCGACCGACCGTACCGCTGCCATCGCGGGCAACTTTCTAAAAGATGGCGTAACTGTCATCACACAGAAAAACCAGGGTGCATCGGCTGCACGAAATAAAGCATATGCACACAGCAGCGGAGATTTTATCCAATGGCTGGATGCGGATGATTTGCTCACCCCGGGAAAAATTTCACGGCAAATGGAAATGGCCGAACGCATTTCTGATCCACGTATACTCTTCTCGTCCGAATGGGGCCGCTTCATGTATCGGGCACGGAATTCCCGATTTTCGCGGACTCGTTTATGGGAGAATTTATCGTCGACCGAATGGTTGTTTCGAAAACTGGGGGAAAATCTTTTTATGCCTCCCCAAACATGGCTGGTCAGCCGCGAATTAACCGAGATAGCAGGGCCGTGGGATGAACAGTTATCACTGGATGATGACGGTGAATATTTTTCCCGCGTCGTGATAGCCAGCAAGGAAATCCATTTTGTTCCCGGCGCCACGACTTTTTATCGTGCGTCAGGGCCCGGCAGCTTGAGCGACGTGGACCAGTCAAAAAGAAAACTGGAATCCCTTTGGCTTTCACTGAGCTTACAAATTCACCGTCTCCAGCAACTCGAAAGCAGTGAGCGCACACGCGCTGCCTGCGTCATATTTTTAGAAAACTGGCTTAAGTTTTTCTATCCCTGGCGGCTGGACATCGTTGAAAAAGCACAACAGTTGGCGGAAACCCTCGGAGGCCATTTGGGGATACCCCGCTTGCGACGAAAATATGCCTGGATTGAAAAATTCGGCGGTCGCCGCGCGGCTGCGCGCGTAGAGGAATTTCTGCCAAATTTAAGATCCAACTTGGAGCGTTTCTGGGACAGGACCATGTTTCAATTTGAACAAATCGGCAGAGCATAATTATGACCGAAACTTTTGTCATCGAAGCGGGGCGCACGGAACGCCAATACTGGCGCGACCTTTGGAAATTTCGGGAGTTGCTCTATCTTCTCGCCTGGCGCGATTTCTTGATCCGCTACAAACAGACAGTCGTTGGGGTTGCCTGGGCGTTGATTCGCCCGTTTCTCACAATGCTCATTTTGACCCTTGTAATGAAGGTCGGTAAATTGCCTGCTGGCGGTGCGCCCGTCCCGCTGTTTGTTTTTTGTGCGATGCTGCCCTGGCAATTTTTCTCCACCGCCATGTCTGAGAGCGGCAACAGCCTGGTGAATAACTCAAACCTTATTTCCAAAATCTATTTTCCGCGTCTCGTGGTCCCGGCGGGCAGCGTTATAGTAAGTTTCGTGGATTTTTTGGTTGCGGCGGCTTTTCTTGTTGTTCTGATGTTTTATTATCACTTCATCCCGCCGTCTCAAATCGTTTTCGTCCCATTTTTTGTGCTGCTTATTTTTGCAGCCTCACTGGGCGCGGGCTTATGGATAGCGGCATTGACCGTTAAATACCGTGATTTTCGATTCATTGTGCCGTTTGCCGTGCAATTTGGACTATATGCCGCGCCGGTGCTCACCATGACGAACCACGTTCCGGAAAAATGGCGCTTGCTTTATTGCGTCAACCCCACAGTCGGTATCATTGACGGGTTTCGTTGGTGTATTCTTGGCGGGCAAAATACGGTTTCCCCGTTAGAGCTTGTCCTGTCGGTCTTAGTCACCACGCTGCTGGTATTCAGCGGCCTGTGGTATTTTCGAAAGACCGAACGAACATTCGCAGACATCATTTGAAAAATTCTTCTTAAAATGTCCAACATTGCTATCAACGTCAAAAATCTTTCCAAGCGTTACTGCCTGGGGCAACTGGCCGGCGAAAACGAGTGCATGAGGTATAACCCCCCTGGCTTGCGCCATGCCATCGAAGACATAGTTCGAAATCCATTGGCTTGGTGGAAGAGTCGCAGGGTTAAAAAAGAGGATTTTTGGGCGCTCAAAGACGCCTCGTTTGAAGTAAAGGCTGGCGAAGTCGTCGCCGTCATCGGACGCAACGGGGCGGGCAAATCCACGCTACTGAAAATTTTAAGCCGCATTACCGAGCCAACCACAGGTCGCATAGAGATCGCGGGTCGCATCGCCAGCCTGCTGGAAGTTGGCACCGGTTTTCATGCTGAATTGACCGGGCGAGAAAACATTTTTCTCAACGGAGCCATACTGGGAATGAGCCGCGCCGAAATTAAACGGAAATTTGATGAAATTGTCGCATTTTCCGAGATCGAAAAATTCCTCGATACCCCCGTAAAACGTTATTCCAGTGGCATGTATGTCAGGCTCGCCTTTTCCGTCGCCGCGCATTTGGAGCCGGATATTTTGATTGTGGACGAGGTTCTGGCGGTCGGCGACTCGGCCTTTCAAAAGAAATGCCTGGGCAAGATGGAAGAGGTTTCTAAAAAACAGGGACGCACCATCATTTTTGTAAGTCACAATATTTCTGCAGTTTTACAACTGACTTCGCGTGCGGTCATCCTGGATAAAGGCTGTGTCATTTTTAACGGCACGACTGAAAAAGCTGTGGAACGATATGCCGGGGCTGTGGGCGATTCGACTGTTTTTTTTCCCGCCGAACATCTGCCGCGCAAATACCGTGGGACCGGGGCTGTGTCTTTCATTTCATTTCGCTTTGATCGCCCCCTACCTATTTTTTTATCGGATGAAACTTTCCAATTTCTCGCTAAGGTCCGGGCGCACGAAACTTCGCCGCGCATCCGTTTCGGCATGACTATTTTCATGCCGGAAGGAACGCCTGTAGGAACCTGCTTTGGCCCCGAGATATATGGCATGCGTCGTGGTGAGGAAATGGAATTTGAAATTTCCATCCCGGCTACCCAGTTGGCGCCGGGTCGTTATTGCTGCGGTGTATCCGTAGGAAAAGGCAGTCCTCGCATGGGTATGGTGGAATTCGATACTATCCTGGACGTAATGCCATTTGAAGTTCGCGCTGAAGAAGGCGATGGCGGCACAGTTGCAGAATGGTCGCGAGGCTGGGGGCCTGTGGTTTTTCCTACTTTAAAATATAGGCCTGCACTTTGCTCTTCTTCATTCGAATTCAAGAAGGATGATTCCGAAATGCTCGCCGCATAATCTTTTATGGCAACTGATTATCCATTGGCCATTGTCATTCCCGCTTACAAGTCTGCGTTCCTGCGGCAAGCCTTAGATTCCGTCGCAAGCCAAACTTGCCAGCGGTTTCAACTCTATGTTGGCGATGATGCCAGCCCTGAAAACATTGGCGAAATTGTCCGGGAATATTCAAATGTATTGCCAATCAACTATCGGCGATTTGAGAAGAACCTGGGTCGCGCCTCTCTCGTCAAGCACTGGGAACGTTGCATCCGCATGGGAAACGAACCATGGGTCTGGCTTTTTTCCGACGACGATGCCATGGAAGCAAGCTGCGTCGAAAGTTTTTTTGGGGAATTGCGTGCCACCGAAGGCCGTCACGATTTATATCGCTTCAATACCATTTCCATAAATCATGCCGGTACTCCGCTTTCCGAAAACCCACAACATCCACAAAACGAGACTGGCGCGGACTTCCTCGTCGCGCATTTGCGCGGCGACAGGAAAAGCACAGCGCAGGAATTAATTTTTTCACGGGCTGCGTGGGCATCCGGAGGAGGATTTCCGGATTTCCCGCTGGCCTGGGCGTCTGATGATGCCTTCATTGCCATGCTTGGCTTGCGCAAGCCCATTCGTGTCATTGCCGGGCCGCGCCTAAAATGGCGTTCAAGCGGACAAAATATAACTACTGTTAATTCCTCTCCGATAGCTGCTCAAAAATTTCAAGCGTGCCGTGAATTTGTTTTATGGACTGCAGATTTTTTGAAAAAAACTCCTCCGACAAATAGCCATTTGGTCAATGGCGAACTCTATCGCCTGCTCGAAAACTGGTTTTTCCAGGACATGGTTTACCGTCATAAATTGGTGGGCTTTAGATCAAGCCTCGAAGTTGACAAACTGGCCGCTTCTTCCTGGCATCGCCCGCGGGGTTACGGGTTTTTGAAAACTATGAAGTTCAACTGCAACCTCATTCGCGAAAAGCTCTTGCGAAAAGCTCTTCGCTTTTTAAAACCTGGCACGATGTCCAAGATAGAAACCCCTTCCAAAAGGATAGCCAAATCTTCCGCGCTCAGCTCACAATAATTATGAAAGCCTCCATACCCGCCGTGCGCGGTGCGCCGGAATTTTATTGTTTCCTAATTTGGTTTGCGGTCGGGCGCAAAAGAAATGGCTAATTTAAAAACACTTCAATCACCCAACTTTCTTGTGCGAAGGCAAGGTGAACGATCTTATTTCGAGGAGTTATGGTCTTTGTTTTGGGGGCCGAAAGTTATATCGGCAGGATTTTTTGCGCAGAATTACTGCGGCGTGGGCATGACTGTGTGCCACTTGCAAGGAGGGATTATGCGGACTTCCATTCGCTTTTCAACTGTGTCCGAAGAGCGAAGCCAAAATTCCTGATCAACGCTACCGGCTGCACCGGAACGGATCCGGATGCGAATGAACCTGCACGCGAAGAGATATTACGCGCGAACACGATATTACCTGGCTATATAGCCCAGGTTTGCCTCATGACGAACACCCCTTGGGGGCACATTTCTTCCTGCGGGATTTATTCCGGCGTAAAAGTTGTCATAGCCACCGGGGTTGTCGTTGAAAAGAAAATCGCGCGGGAGGAACTGGTCCGGATGATCAATGAATGCCCCGAAAAGATCCGTGGTTTTACGGAAGCAGACGAGCCCAACTTTTCCTTTCGCGCCCCTCCGTGCAATTTTTTAAGTGGCACTGCGGCGCTGGCGGAAGAAGCCATACGCGGCATCGGCTGTAATTACATTTGGCGTCTCGGCCAAATGTTCAATGAACGTGATGAACCGGAAAATTTCCTTAGGCGGATTCAATCCACCGAAAAAGTTTATCATGGCGTCGAGGCATATTCTCACACAGACGAATTTGGGCGCGCCTGCCTCGATCTTTGGGAGCGCGAAGCGCCGTTTGGCATTTATAATGTGGCCAATCCAGGCATGGTTACCGGCGGTCAAATCGTGGATCTGATCCGAAAAACTCTTAACCCGCCACGCCATTTTGATTTTTGGCAGAACGACATCGAATTTTATAACCAAGGAAATCGGGTTCTGCGCTGTAATTACGTTCTGGACGTTTCCAAGCTGCTGGCCATGGGCATTGCCATGCGGTCGGTGACCGGGGCTATTGAGGATTCCCTGAAAAATTGGCACGGGGGAGCCACCCAGGGCGAGTTGCATAAAGCCGCCGCTTAAAATGAAATCGATAAAAATGAACGCCGTTCGCGTTCGCAAAAACTTTGTCCTGCCGCCGCTCTTTGGCTTGTTTGTTTTGGGGCACGCTGCCCGGGCACAGCAGGAAGCAGCACAACCGGAAACCGTGCAGCCTCTGACACCGCCAGTCGAGTCCATTTCCGAACTGCACATGACCAACGACTTTCAGGTTTTTGGGCCCAAGCCGCAGGCGACAGCGTCTATGCCATATGAGCCATTTCGCTGGGACCAGTTTGTCCTGCGGCCACACATGGACTATCAGTTGATTGCCGCCAGGGGCATACTCGCAGCCCCCAGCAACCATGTGGATACCATTATCCAAAGTATTTCTCCGGGCATTTTACTCAATCTCGGCCCACACTGGGCCTTGGATTACACCGCCACTATTGGTATTTATTCCAATACCAATTTCGGCAGAGAACTCGACAATTCCATTACACTCACCGGCCAAACGATCTATACGGATTGGATCTTCGGGTTCCAGCAAACGATCGATCTTTCAAAATCGCCTCAAATTGAAACCGCCTCCCAAACCTCCGAAGATAACTACGACACGGCTGTTACCGGGCATCACGAAAACAGCGAATATATTTCGGAAGACCTGGCGGTATACCAAAACATCCAGGAAACCGGCGGGGGATATGAAGACATGCGCAGTTGGTCAACGCTGGATTGGCTAAACTATCAGCCACAGTCCCATTTCAATATCGGCATTGGCCCCGGATTGGGCTATGACAATGCCGATTTTGGACCCGACTCGGTTTACGAACAGGCGGAAGCGCGGGCAAATTGGCGCGCCACGAAAAAACTCAGTTTTCAAATCAGCGGCGGCATCGAGGAAACCGAATTTCTTAGCGGCCAGGGCGCGGGTGATTTGTTTAGTCCGATTTATGGCGGCACGATCCAATACCAGCCGTTCGCCGAAACACAAATCTCCGTCTATTTCAATCGCGTCGTTTCCCCAACTTTTTTCGTGGGTGAATATTCAGAGGACACTTCCATTGGTTGCTCTTTTGGCCAGCGGTTGCTCGGGCAAATCTTTTTGAATCTGAGCGGCAGTTATAATAACCAGCAATACATCGCGTCAGCCACCGACATCGCCGCCGCTCGCACTGATAAGTTTTATGCGCTTTCCGTGCGTCTTTCTCACTCCTTTTTGCAGCGCGGCCAGGCATCAATCTTTTACCAATACGGGAGTGATAATTCCACCTCCGCCGGCTACTCCTTTTCCAGCAACCAATATGGAATCGAAGTCAGTTACAGCTTTTAAAACAATTTATGTCTGTTAAAGAACTTAAATTACGCTCGGGAAATAACCAGTTCGCCTTTGAGGCGGTTGTCTTCAAACGGAAGAAAAATTCGGTCCGGCTGGCGGGATTTTTCCTTGCCATATTGGCACTCGCCCTCTGCTTCAGCCTGCCCCTTTACAATTTACTGCGGCTGGTCGCCAGTGATGATCTATACACCGACATCCCGCTGATTCCTTTTATCAGTTTGTATCTCATTTGGATGCGTCGCGAAAATCTGCCGTTTTCCTTTCATGCCGCGCTATGGCCTGCCTTGCTGTTTTTCTCCGGCGGCCTGCTGTTCCTGGCCACTTATTGGGTTACTTCGGGAAGCGCTCTTTGGTCAATGGATAATTACCTGGCGGTTAACATCCTCGCGCTGCTCCTGATTTTCACCGCCATTTGCTTTTTCTTTTTTGGTAAGACCTTCATGAGTGCCGTCGCTTTTCCCATGGCGTTGCTTGTCTTTACCATTCCGTTCCCGGATTTTTTGCGGCATTGGTTGGAAACCTTTTTGCAGCACGGCTCGGCAGTGTTCGCCGGAATCTTTTTCGTACTCTCCGGTGCGCCGATTTTTCGCCATGGACTCAACTTCCAGCTGCCCAACTGTATTCTCGAGGTTGCCCCCGAATGCAGCGGCATCCACTCCTCCCTGGTTTTGGCCATCACCAGCCTGATCGGCGGCTGGCTTTTTTTGCGCTCGCCGTGGAAGCGCGCGGCCCTTGCGCTGGCCGTCATCCCGCTCGCGCTCATCCGCAATGGTTTTAGAATTTTTATCATTGGCCGGCTTTGCGCCGCCTATGGGCCGCAGATGCTCAATTCGCCGATTCATCGCCACGGCGGACCGCTGTTCTTTGCTCTGTCGCTCATCCCTTTTTTCCTCCTTTTGCTTTTCCTGAGGAAGACCGAACGGATAAACAGTGAACCTTCAACCAAAAAATCATTATGAAAAAGATTCATATACTCTTAATGCTCTCCACTGTCCTTTTGGTGGTAGCCGGCGTGGGCTGTTCCCGGGCCAGGAAATCCTACTTTCTTGACCAGGCCAACCACTGCTTCGATTCCGGCCAGTTCGACAAGGCCGAAGCCGAATACCTCAATGTAATTCACGTTGACCCTCAAAACGCTCAAGCCGTCGGCAGGCTCGGCGTCATTTACTTTGATGAAGGCCGCTTTCAAAAGGCCGCGCCATATCTGTATAAAGGCAGCGAATTGGATACCAACAACCTGGATTTGCACTTGAAGCTGGCGCAAATCTATCTGGTCCTTGGAATGTTGAAGGAAGCTCATCGTGAAAGCGAATTCGTTCTGGACAGAAATCCGCAGGATTCCCTGGCTCCCATCCTTTTCGCCCAGTCGCTGGTCAAACAAAATGACGTTAACGCCGCGCAAAGGCGTTTGCAGGCGTTCGCCCAAAATGGCGACGATGCTGCCGTGGAAACTGCCTTGGGTGTGATTGCCTCCAATCAACGTGATTTCAAAATCGCCCTGACCGATTTTCGCCGCGCCCTGGCCCTCGATTCCCATTTCGCCGCCGCTTATGACGCGCTGGGAAGCTCGTTTTGGGAACAAAACGATTTGAAAGGAGCCAAAGCCGCCTTCAAAGTAGCCGCTGATTGCGCCCCACCCTATTCGCCACTGCAATTGCCCTACGGCCAATTCGAAATTCAGTCTGGCAATTTCGTCTCCGCGGAAAACTTTTTTAATGACCTGACAATAAAAACTCCGGCTTACATTCCCGCCTGGCTGGGTCTCGCCGAAGTCGCGCTCAATGAAAAAAAACTGGATGATTGTGCCACAGCTCTGAACAAAGCCCTCGCTGAGGATCCGGACAATGCCGATGCCCAGGTGCTCCAGGCCCGCCTGGATTTGGCTCGTTCGGATACCGGCAAAGCAACGTCGGAATTGGAGCGGCTGGTCAAATTATATCCCCAGTCGTCGCGCATTCATTATCAACTGGCGCTGGCCTATGTTGTTGATAACCAGCCAACCAAGGCTTTGAACCAGTCACACGAGGCATTGGAGCTTGATTCTCATTTTATTGAAGCCGCTTTCTTGCTCGCCCAATTGGAATTAAAGACAGGCGATACGGATTCCGCTATTGATTTGCTTAAACAATTGGTCGCCCTGCAACCGGATTTGACACAGGCAAAATTGTTCCTGGCCGAAGCTTATCGGATTCAAAACAACTTTAATGGCGCTCTGAAAATCTACCAGCAACTGGAACAAGCATATCCTAAAAACCCGCAAATCCCGCTGCTCATGGGCAGTGCCTTTGTTCAACAGTTGAATGAAACTGCTGCCCGGCAGCAGTTTAACCGCGCGCTGGAAGTTGAGCCGGGCAACGTGAATGCCCGGGAAGAGTTGGCCCAATTGGATTTGGCGGACCACCAGTTTGCTGCCGCCCAGGACCGGGTCGAACAGATTATTGCCAAAAATCCGCAGCAGGCTTTCCCGCAAATCCTTTTGGCGAAAATTTTCCTCGCTGAAGGCCAAACCAATCAGGCTGAATCGGCCCTGTCCAAAGCCGTCGGGCTGCCGCAGGGATCCTCGGCAAACCTGTTGCTCGCGCAACTCTATTTTTACTCAAAGCAGGACCAAAAAGCTCTGGATACGCTCGACGTCGCGCTCCAGAACGATTCTAAAGACACCGCGGCCCTAATGCTCTACGGCATGGTTCAAAACGACCAAAAAAATTACCGGGCCGCTGCCGATTCTTATGAAAAATTGCTCGCCATTAATCCACAATACACTCCCGCGCTTAATAATCTTGCCTGGTTGTATGCCTACAATCTTGGCGATTTGAACAAGGCCTATGATCTTGCGCAACATGCCCGGCAACTGCTCCCCGCCGACCCGTCCACCGCTGATACGCTTGGCTGGGTTCTTTTTCGAAAAGGTCAATATTTCTCCGCCTTGAAGCTGTTCCAGGAAAGCGCCAATCATTTGTCCAATAACCCCGAAGTCCAATTTCATGTCGGTCTTGCTCATTATATGCTGGCCGATGAAGATGCCTCGCGTGGAGCGTTTCAACGCGCGCTCGATTTAAACAAGGAATTTACCGAACGCAACCAATGCGAAGATTGCCTGGATATTTTGAACATTGACCCAAAGACAGCCGATGCCAGCGCCTGCACCCGTCTGGAAAACCAAATCTCGGCCAGGCCGGACGATCCGATCGCCTTTACAAAGCTGGCTGCCATTTATCAGCGGGACAACAACCCCGCCAAAGCGATTGCCCTTTGCGAAACCGCTCTGAAAGCAAACCCGCAAAACGTCAACGCCGATATTCTCCTCGCGCAACTTTGCGCCTCGAGCAATCCGCAAAGGGCGTTTGAACTGGCCAAAGCCGCCTATCAATTGAAACCGGACGATATGCAGGTATGCGCCGTGCTTGGACGCATGGCCTTCCTGAATGGCAATGATCGTTGGGCCTACAATTTGCTGGTGCAGGCTTCACAAAACCAGCCCGACAATGCGCGAACCCTCTCTGATTTCGCGAACGCCGCCTTTTGTGTGGGAAAAATCTCAGACGCCCAGGCCGCCATGCAAAACGCGTTGCAGGCCGGTCTGCCCGCCCCACAAACAACCGACGCCAAAAACTTTCTCGACCTGATTGCTGTGTGCCAAAATCCCGGGGAAGCAGCCGTCGCGGAACCTCATGTTGAAAGCATTTTGAATTCAAGCCCTGGCAATGCGCCGGCCCTTTTTGCCGAAGCAGTTATTGAAACGCAAAACAGAGACTCCATTGGCGCCGAACACAATTACGAAAAATTGCTGGCTCTTCACACGGATTGCGCCCTCGCGCAAAAAAATCTGGCCATTCTTTATGCCCAAAACCTCGTCGAGCCGGACAAAGCGTATCCGGTTGCCGTCAAAGCTCGTGAGGCGTTTCCAGACGATCCTCAAGTGGCCAAATCTCTCGCCCTCATCCTCTTTCAGCAGGGCGATTATTTGCGCGCCGCTGATTTGTTCAATACGATCTCCGGTTCGACCACTGCCGACGCTGAACTTTTTTACTGTCTGGGCATTTCCGAATTCCGTCTTAAAAATTATGCTGACAGCAGGAAATCACTTCAGCGTGCGCTCACTTTAAATCTTTCTGGACAGCAGGCCACTGATGCCCGGCAAACGCTGGCGGAATTAAATAATTGATGTGTGAAACCATCAATCCCGAAAGCCTTCGGGGTCAACTAAAATAGGGGTAGTGACGAACTAACGATTTTGCCCCTCCTGATTAAACTGGATGGATGATAACTCTGCCATCACCACTGGGCAGGCAGGCCAAAAGCCTGCGTCGTAGCAGCCGGGGCAACACGCGCGCGTGCGCACTCGGAATGCCGTTACCCTCGAACCATCGCACTCCATCCGTTTTGCTCCGGCCCTCCACAAAAGATTCATTTGCTACCGTTGGCCACTTCGCTCTGTCTGCGGTTAAAAAACACGATTTTGCAAAACGAACCCAATTTCCGATGCAAGTTTTTCTCAATAATAAAGATATGCGTTGTAGCAATCTCCCTATCAAGGCTGTTCAAACCTATTCAAGCCTGTGCAAGCCCACTCCCGGGGGTATACTTGGTGGGGCGAGAGTCTCTGCGAGCCGATTAAGTCCTATTAAGCTCCATTAAGTTCTGTAAAACTCCATTAAGCACTTTCCCAGGAAAAAAAGATTGTTTATTTTTATGAGCCACCTCTCGAACTCATTACTGTCGACTGTGCTGGCTTGCCGCGTTCTTCATGGCGTCTCGGACTGTATTCTTCCCTGCCCAAAGCGAGAAATCTCCACTAATTTGCGGGGAATATGTCGGCGGATTTTACGGTGCCAGACCCTGCAAATCTCTTTTAAAATCAATGAGTTACATCACCCTACCGAAACACGTCGGCAGACTTTACGGTTCTATCCTCAAATCGGCTCAAAAACCCGCATAAAACCAACTGGCACCCCTTATGCTTTAAAGAAAAACTGACGATTGCAAAATACAAGGAAATCGAACAAGGAGTATTAAGTATGAAAAGGACATGGGTTGGTATGGCGGCGATCGCAATGGTCGCCTTGGGTGTGGGTGGAATTGCTCAAGCAGTTCCGATTAGCGGCGACATTACCTTCGCTGGCGGCGTAGACCTCAACACTTCCTCGGCGGGAACAGCCACAGAAGTTTTACATTGGACCGGTCCCGGCGGCACGGGTTTGCCGATTATCATCAGTGATGACGGAAGTTTCTCCGGCATTGCGCCCGGCACGACGGCGGCATTTGCGAGTCCCTGGTTTTTCAACTCGGGATCTGTAACTGCGTTGTTCACCGTCGGTGGTTTTACGTATAACCTGACTTCGTCAAAAATCGTCTATCAGGGAGGATCTCCCGCTGGCGTTCTTGTGGACGGAATCGGCACTATCTCGGGAAATGGCCTCACCTCGGAAACGATGGATTGGAGCTTCTCCACGTCTGATCCGTCAGCTCTTGGAGTAGATGCCGCCATATTCTCGTTTCAGGTGGCGGCCGGCACGACCGGAACTGTTCCTGATGGTGGCACCACTGCTATGATGCTGGGCTTGGGCGTCCTCGGCCTTGGCTTGCTGAAGAAACAAATCTTCGCTTAATCAAAGCGCATCAGCATTCACTTTTTTGGACGGGGAATTCCCCGTCCAAAAATTTCCCTTTTCCCATCGACTTCAAAGAGTCTCCGATTCAAACCCGGCTACCGGCCGGCAATGAAATTCAAATGAATCCAAAATTGCTCATCGTTGATGACGACGAAGAAATTCGCACACAAATGAAATGGGCGCTGGCGAAGGATTATGAAATCCTGCTTGCGGGGGATCGGCCCGACGCAATCGGGAAGTTTTCTTCTGAGAAACCTGCGTCCGTTCTGCTCGACCTCGGATTACCCCCCAACCCCGGAAATCCCGAAGAAGGCCTGGCTGCGCTCTCCGAACTGCTCGCCTTGGATCGGTTTGCCAAAATTGTCATTATCACTGGCCAAAATGAAAAAGAAGTCGCCCTGCGCGCCATCGGCGCTGGGGCTTATGATTTTTTGTGCAAGCCGGTTCAAATGGATGAGCTAAATTTCCTTTTAAAACGCTGCATTCACGTCTCTCAATTGGAAAAAGAATTTGCCGTGATGCAGAGCCTGCTCGCCGGCGAATCATTTGAAGGAATCCTCGGCGGCAGCCCCAAAATGCGCCCCGTTTTCGATTTGATTCGCAAAGTCGCAACGACCGATGCCTCCGTGCTTATCCTCGGCGAAAGCGGAACGGGCAAAGAGATGGTAGCGCGTGCCGTCCACAATAAAAGTGAACGACATAAGGAGCCTTTCGTCGCGATCAATTGTGGCGCCATTCCAGAAAATCTCCTGGAAAGTGAATTGTTCGGACACGAACGCGGCGCCTTCACTGGAGCGCATATTCAGCGTGAGGGCCGGATTGAAACGGCCAACGGCGGAACATTGTTCTTGGATGAGATCGGTGAGATGCCAGCCGCTCTGCAGGTAAAACTGCTACGTTTTTTACAGGAGCAGACCTTCGAACGCGTTGGCGGACGCGAGGAAATTCACGTTAATGTTCGTGTCATTGCCGCGACGAATGCCGACCTGCATGAGCATATGGCAGATGGGACATTCCGGGAAGATTTATTTTACCGGCTCGCGGTAGTGCAGATTTTATTGCCGCCGTTGCGTGAACGTGAAAATGATATTTTGCTGCTGGCAAAACTCTTCCTTCAACGCTTCGCCACTGATGCCGGCAAGCTCGAATTAGCTTTCGACACAGATGCCTTACGTGCCTTGAATAAACATCCTTGGCCGGGAAATGTGCGCGAGTTGGAAAATAGCGTTCGTCGTGCGGTCATTATGACTGAGGGCAAGCGTGTAACCGCGCATGATCTGGAACTAAACGGCAATGGAATCAAAATAAACGGTGCCGTAACAATGAAAGACGCGCGCGAAGTGGTAGAACGTCAAATGGTCCAACAGGCATTGAGAAAATATTCCGGCAAAATTACACCTGCTGCTGCTGAGCTTGGATTAAGCCGGCCAACTTTTTATGAATTGATGGACAAATTGGGAATTACCAAAGAAGCCGCCTAGTACCCTCGGGAACACAAAGCTTGGCTTCCCTTTAAAATCTTCCATTCTTCTTCGTTACAACTTCTCTTCTTCTTTTTGTAGTTTTTACGCACTGGCGAGCGGACCTATGCTCACAAGGCAGCCGGCCCGGACTTTCATCACGCCTACGACTCTGAAATAATTTAAACACCGGCTTTCGCTGTGTCATCATCTTGTTGCACAATGGCGAAGCATTCCGCATGATTTACAAATCCAGCATCACTGTGGATCCACTTGATTTTGAGTAAAATGAAAATAGAATCCCGGAAATTTTTTGTTCTATTGATTGTTATGGCCCTGGCAGGTTCCTCCTCTCCCACTCGCGCCGCCGCTACTGGCGGCTGGACGACGCTCGGCAACCTGTCTGCGCCCGCGTGGGACGGCAAAACGCTTTTGTTTCACGGCGGCCAGGGCACGCTGGCCATCACGCCGCTTTCCGATGACGTCGTCCGCGTCCGCTTCACCACTAAGTTTGATTTTGGCCGCGACCATTCTTATGCCGTCGTCAATCACGACCTCGGCAATCCAGCGGCAAAAGCCAATATCGGCTCTGATTCCGCTACGCTGGCAACGGCATCGCTCAAAGTCACGGTGCAGTATTCACCGTTGCGCATATCCTTCGCCAATTCCGCTGGTGAAATTCTCGATGCCGACGATCCCTCGTGCGGGACTTCCCTTTCTGGAAGCGCATTTCGTGTTGCTAAACAATTGGACGATAACGAACACGTCTATGGCCTTGGCGAGAAAATCGGTTCGCTCGACAAGCGCGGTTGGAAACTCGGTGGATATAATTATGTCATGTGGAATTCCGACACGCCTGCCTATGATTCCAGCACTGACCCGCTCTATGTTTCCGTTCCGTTTTTTATGGTCCTTCGGCACGGCGAAGCCCATGGCATCTTCCTCGATAATACCTGGCGCAGCTATTTCGACATCGGCCATGCCCAGGCCGGCTTGCTCACTTTCGGCGCTGATGGCGGCGACCTGGATTACTATTTCATCAACGGCCCTGACCCCAAACAGGTGATCGAACGTTACACCGCTCTTACGGGCCGCACGCCGCTGCCGCCGTTGTGGTCGCTTGGCTACAATCAATGTCGCTGGAGCTATTATCCTGAATCGCGCGTTCGCCTGCTCGCCGACACCTTCCGTTCGAAGAACGTCCCCGCGGACGGCCTTTGGCTCGATATCCATTACATGGATGGCTATAAGCCCTTCACCTGGGACCACGACCGATTCCCGGATCCAAAGAAAATGATTTCGGATTTGAGCGCGCAGTATGATTCGGGCATCGCCGGAAATGATTTCGTCAAAAACCCCGATGGCACCGTTTATGAAGGGCCGGTGTGGCCCTCGCAGGCGCCCAAAGATCCGGCTCCCAGCGTCTTCCCTGATTTCAGCCGGCCCGCGACGCGCGAATGGTGGGGCTCACTTTATAAAAGTTTGCTGGACGCGGGCGTTGCCGGAATCTGGAACGACATGGATGAACCGTCTGTATTCAATACGCCCAACGGGACGATGCCGCTGGATGTCGTTTTTGACAACGACGGCCAGCCGTCAACGCATCGCGAACTACATAATGTCTTTGGACAGCTTATGAGCCGTTCCACGTTTGAAGGCTTGAGCAAGCTACGTCCCGATGACCGCGCCTTTGTGCTGACACGCGCCAGTTTTGCGGGCGGCCAGCGTTATGCCGCAGTCTGGACGGGCGATGCCACCGCCGATTGGGCGTCGTTGCGCCAATCCGTTTCCATGTTATTAGGCCTCGGTGTTTCGGGATTTCCATTTGTGGGCAG
>Ga0206856_10097_pt1 | contig 32123 bp, 17 predicted proteins | sample Alteio_BWOrgCont_48_FD_152630 | JGI IMG/M metagenome (GOLD analysis project Ga0206856, IMG submission 152630) | Enriched cells from forest soil in Barre Woods Harvard Forest LTER site, Petersham, Massachusetts, United States -... | ecosystem: Environmental > Terrestrial > Soil > Temperate forest >...
TCCTGAGCCCAATTGCTTCACCGTGGACCTAATATTGAGAAATCTTCCACCTCAGGAAAGCTTTGTTGCTGAATGGCAATATCCCGTCATGGTGGAGCGCGAGGATTTGGAGGCCGAAGTTGAAGACGAAATGGACGATGCGCGCTCCCACCAGATGCTGGAGTTGCTGGCGGCAAAGCCGATGACGACGGGGCAATGGGAGGACGCGGCCAAATTGCTGGGCATCCCTCATGCATCATTTTTCCGGACCAAGGCCAAACTTAAAGATAGCAGGCATATTATACAGAACCCCAAAGATAAAAAGTGGAGTGTTACGAGTGCGGTTGGTACCAGTGATACTGGTGATACAAATGATACCGGCAAAATAACGGTTAATTCGTGCGGTATCGGGAATATCAAAGTATCAAACCAGGAGGGCCCAGTTGAGAGGAAGCTTCTAGGCTGGCCAGGCGGCACGGAAGAGGTGCTGGAGGCTGAGGTCGTAGCGTAAAAGAACCTCAAAACCAACTTCCTTTACATGGCAGGGCGGTGCGCAGTTTTAAGAACATCGCCTTCGTCTAAGCCTCAACGCCGTGGGCTCTGACTAAGCCCACGGCGTCTCCATTGTTTCGGACGGGTCGGACGGCTTCCTGCCATGGATCGCGCCGGCCAACCGTGGCAGCGGCCTTCCCGCCCTGAGCTTGGGTAAAGGCGGGCCGTGACAAGGAGAAGCGCTAATTCGGGGGGGGCATAAAAAGAGCCGGTGAACCACTCTGATCCACCGGCTTCTGGTTAAGTACTTATCCCTTTAACCATTCGGGTGATAAGTAGTGATTCGATGATTTGCTGGACATTGTTGCCAATGTTCACAGGCTGGAGAACGCATTCGGATGTCAGTCCTCGCGGTATGCGTCCAACTATTTTCCATTAAATCACATTTCCAATATCGTCTCGAATACTGAAAACATATTCTGCGAGCACACGTTTTACAGGTTTCTCCAACTGGCCCATTTCCGGGCGTTCCTGCGTAGCCATTTGCTCTTTGGTTTAAAGTTGCCATAATTTACTTTTTGTTTACACGGTTGATGCACTCCTTCAAACGGCAGTGCGAAGAACTATAGGCAAGGTCTTTTTCCCTAAACTTGGTTACGACTTCCGGTCCATTAGATTACTACCGGAGGAGTTGAACGCGACCAATAAAAGACGGCCACAGTCTAACTCACCGGGGAATGATGTCAAATAAAAACCGATAGAAATATAACATGTAGAAGGATTGATAGCCTTTGGTGGTCGTGGAGACATTGACCCTGTTGCTGAGGACTAAATGAAAAACGCCAAACCTAAAGATAGCGGGTTATTGTATAAAACACGTTTGATAAAACCTAGAGGGTAGTTATGGATGTCATTGATACAAGTGATACCCCCTGATGCGAACAATACAAGCGAAAGCATCGTAAATTAAAGAAGTATCACGAATATCACAGTATCAACGCGGCGAAATCGGCTTTGCGGGACTGGAGGTACTACAGAAGGCATTGGATGCTGAGGTGATTACGCGACAATCTTGGACAATTATATAACATATGGACCGCATAATCTAAAACCCGCTTTGTACGAATTATATAGATAGCGCATATGTCGAGATGCTTCTCCATCGATAGCTCCCATGAACCTTTTCGAAACCAAGAGATATGCAACTCCACGCCGTTTCAGCCCAGGAGAAACTTTTTTAAGTTTTTTGCAAATTACCACTTGACACAACAATAAGTCTGTCTTATATTAGCCATAGATACTTATTAAGTCGGTGCCCTCGCCAGTAAACTTCAAAAGGCATAGCAGGTCTTCAAAATCAAAATGACGTTACCCGAGCTATAGAGAGCTCGCGTAGGCCATGGCTACGTTAAACTCCAGGACAAAAAACCAATCTCCAGGCCTGGGATAAAAGTATGGCTTATAGAATTATATGATAACTAATGTAAATAATCCAGAGAAGGATGGTTCCTCTCCTATCGAGCAACAAGCCACCATTATTAAAACGGGCCAGATATGGCGCGATGGGCATCGCTATAGAAACAATCGCCTTATCTTGGTTCTTGATACCAGCACGGATTGGGTGGTTTGTCAGAGTCTTTCGTCGGGCACCATTAGTCGCCCGCACCGCAAACAATTCAACAGAGGGAAAGGTGGGTTCATCTATGCCGCAGACCTACAAGACCTTTGCCATAAAATGCAACACTACTCAATGTGTCACCCCAGTATTAAGAGCAACCACAGATAATATATGGATAACGACGCAACTAACAGCACGGAAAGCGATACAAGTCCCAATGCTCCGGTGGAAACATCCTTCACTGCAAGCACGGTTAAGATCAAATTCAGTAAAAAGATCATCGAGAAGGGAAATGCTGTGGATTTTGAGGTCATTGTGGGGCTTATTCATAACGATTACGATTGTGATTTATTGGCCTATATAGAAGAGGGTGACCTGATTGGCACAGGTTTGGTTAGCGACCTTGAGGCGTTAATAACCGATAACTGGGTTATATTTTGTGAAGTAGGAATGGCGTTAAACCATATTAAAGACTATGGGTTGTACAGATTTACTCATGATTCTTTTGAGGCTTATTGCAAGGACAAATTTAAATTAGAAGAAATTAAAGATAATTAATAGTTCATAGAATTGGCGTCTCTTGGTTCATTCGATGGGCCAGTAGACGCCACAAAGCTGGCAATCCGCCAAGCAAAATTTAGAGGAGATATTATGTTAGAATACCAATTAGATAAAGAGATTACATTTGACCTGCCATTGGGCAAATACAGAGCGACACTAATAGACGTTAAGCCAATTCACAAGCAAACCGCCAAAGGTAAGCAGAATTGGATACGACTGATATTTGAGGTGCAGATAAAAGGGATGCAGGACCTGGATTGTAGGGCCGGCAGGAACTTTTTGTTGAGCTTTAAGGCAGGTTCCGATCTGCGCAACTTCCTGACACCTGTGTTGGGAGAGAAGTTCTTTAAAGATAACTCTGCCAAAACTATAGATTTGCATTCTGTTCTTAGAGGATTACGAGGTGAAGTGCTGCTGAATCATTACCACAGCGATGACTTTGAACGCCCTTTGGTCATAGTGGAGAACTTTGACCCTATTCACGAAGGGAAGGATTAATCCATGAAAAACCAGATCGCCAGCAATATAGGTTATATAGTAACCATCTCCCCTCTCATTTTCCTATACAGATTATGATCCATTTCCATCATCACCCCGCCTCCTTTGTCATGTTCATTTCTGAATGTGAGCTCCCCTATTATCCCCAAGAGGTAAAACAGATCCAAATCAAAGTTCGCGTGGTAAAAGACTCTTCCAGTCTAAATCGATGCAATTCAGAGCAAATTAAGAATAACCTCTCCCTCCTTCCGTGGTCCCAGCGTCATCACCTTACAAACGTCCAGAAGAAAATTAAGCTATATCCTGAACGCTATGATCGTGATTCTAATTACCTCCTCAATAGCCAAATCATGGTGTTAAGTCCAGGATGGGCAAGTTCTGAGCGTTATAGCTGCTGTTCCATCCGAAGCTCCTGCAATAAAAGTGGTCAGTGTAGGCTCCATAGATTCTGTCCGTATTGCTCTTATTTAACTGGGCGAGATGTGCAGCTTCAATTTGTGCCGGCTTACGAGGAAGGCAACTGGTACTTCTTGACTGGGAGCTTCACGGGGAGTCTTTCCACACCCAGTCCTGCTGATGCTTATGAATGGCTTGAGCATTGGGATTTATATAAATACGCACTCAATTATATGTTTGAAACTAAAAGTATTCGTGGATTCTATATGATAGAAGAGCTTGCAGTGAACGGAATTTATCACATATCCGTCCTGCCCCATATTCACGCTATAATCGACGCAGACACTTTGGAGGCTGAGGAAGTGCAAGAGAAGGTTCTGCATATCAAAAGCGCTTCCGAGGCCAAATTTGAAAGAACGCTGCCTATCGACGTAGACATTAAGCCCATCTCAAGCCAAAGATGCCTAATGGACAAAATAGGATATATGTTTAAGCCCATTGAATTCGTGAAAGCATATGAAAGAGATTGGTTACTACATGAAAACAAGGTCAGGCTCAATAGCAATACAACGGACTTAGTGGTGGGATATAGCCACGTGAACTACCGGCGCAGCAAGATGACCTACAAAGGCACTCTGAACAGCCGATGCAGGGAATTTATAGGAATCTCCAAGAATGATCGGGCACAATACAAACATCTCCTCAGACAAATCCAGAGGGAAGCCTATGAGAACTACATTGAATCTACTGAGCCAAGTCTAAATTAAAGATACGCAAATTATGTTTAATGAATTCTGTGTAACTGTAATGAATGGGGTTGACTTTATCATCACAGTCGGAGTTCAGGGCAATCCCACAAGACGTTCCAATGCAATTCTCACAAGACGACAAACTCATTACAGATAAATTTATGTTTAAGAAACCAACTATATTTTGGGGAGCCACAGAAACAAGGTATGACGACCTTAATTTCATCAGCGAAGAAGCCTGGAATAAGCTTTACCACCAGTACTCAGAGCTACCCAATGTCCCCCTCGAACTCCAATTGAAGCGTATAGGGCTTAAATCTCTCGGCCTGGAAGATGAAGAAATTGAAGAAATGTGTAAGCCCATCGAATTTAACCGCGAGCAGATCATGAAAGAAGTGGCAAGGTTGTGTGTCGATGAACGCAAGCAACTCAGAAAATGGAACAAGCAACGGAAACTCGAAGAACAAAATGAAGGATACGAGTGCTAACCCGATGGACGGCGACTCTGAAGCGAACATTGGCAAGGGTACGTGAGGGATTTTCTCATTTTTAAAAATTATTCAAATCAACGACTTAAGTTTTGAGAAATTGTTTAGGAAAAGTACATAATTTGTCACGAATATTACAAGTGCCTGATGCATAGTTAGTTGTGGATAACTTTTATTGCAAAATTCTCGACGCCAATCCTTTTTTGCATATTTTGGAAGTTAATCAATTTGGACACTTCTAAGTCTTTGGGAAAGATCAGATCAGGCAAAAGGTAGTTATAATTGCAACTATGAGAACTCATAAAGTATTTATATCAATCGTTTTCACGGTCTTGTTCGTATCAGGGTGTGCAATCCCGTCTTCTACAAAACACGCCCTATCAGTTGAATCTTCCACCTCACCAACCGCATCGCATATGATAGATACTTGGAGGCTGCAAACCTCCGCATTTCCCGGCCTTAAAAAAATCGGTGATTTGCTGTACTCGAACCAACCCTCTTCCGCAGATCTCTCTACGATGACACGCATCATCGCAACCCATAATGGTTCCGGATCAAATATTGTAACTATACATTACGAAGACCTGAATTTGGCCAAAGATTTTAATTCGCAATTGGTGGTTTCTAACGTGCTGGCATTTGGAATTTCACTGCCCAATATCAGTTTAATGTCAACCAACCCGATCCCTGACCCGTTGAATTCCCTGGATCATCTTAGCACTGGGGATCTCCTGAACGGCCTCAGTATTCAGCAAGTGCTTAACTTTCCGGGGAACTTTCAAAACCAAATTAATTTCTTACAATCGCTTCTTGCGGCGCGGGAGAATTTGCGTAATTTTTTGAACCTTTTCACACAGTTTCAATCGCTTCAGAATACCAACTTTCACTCGATCCTTGTGAGCCAAGTTCGCCACATGCTGGAGGATCAATTAACTGCGATTGCGCAACAGACGAATGGGCTCAATACTAACCGGGTTAATTATCTGGATATACACGTCTCCCTGGACGTTTTGATGGCCGCTTACTTGAAAGCTTATCTGGATGGCACCTTCGTTGACCGCTGGGGTAATCAGCTATCACAGCCGGACTTGGAAAAATTGGGCAGCGAGTCCATCGCTCCATTTAGCCAGGTAGCGATGGAAGCCGTGTTTGATTATGCAATGATGACTCCCGTCATCCATGACCCCAACCAATCCAGCACGAATAAAATCCCGACTTTTGCCGTCATATTTCCACAGCTGTATGAAGAAACTTCCACCAACCTGGATGCGCCTGGCATCTCGCCGGCAGAAAATGAAGCGATAAAGTTTTGTTCTAATTTAAGCGGCGAGGGCGCTAAACACTTGTCTTCATTTATCGTTAAATCGTTGGGTGGTGCCAGCTTTGGTGCAAAAATATCTGTAGGTGATAACAGCACATTCGCCGAATTCACCTCAACCTTTTTTCAAGAGTGCTTCCGGCGTAACTCCGAAGAAGCCATGTACGACTTTTTGGAATGTTTTCAATACCGTGTAGATACCAACAATGATCTTGGTTATGCGACGGACTTTGAGGCAAATACAAACAATCTTGAAGGGTTTTCCTATCTTTATTGCCTGGATAAGCCTACCCAAAATGCCATAGTTGCCGCCCTCGTTTCTCAAGATGAACTTAAACAGCTGCTGCAAGGAGGCAAATGGTCGGAAACAAAAACTGTTGCGGCTGTCAATTTGGGAGCGAATGTTATCAACACAGATGCCTTGCAACAAATTGCCCAGGCACGGACAATCTTAAATACCAATGGCGATTTGAGCCATGATCAGCAGCAAGCCCTCTTCAAAGCAATCAGTAAGTTAAATCTCTCACAAAACTCGCCGGCCACTCCTGCTGCCTCAGGGCATTAACCATTTATCCAACGCCTGATAAAGGGAAACATGAAAAACAAAAAACAGACCCTTTCTATCATGCAACTGCTGTCCGTCATGCTTGCGGTAATATGTTGTTTCTTTTGCGGGTTTACGCACGCTTCCGGTGCAGAACCGGAGCAAATGTCGATGACAGCTTCGAACGCTTGTTATTCTACCAACATGCCTGCGAATTGGGCACAGGAGTGGCAATATAACCGAAATGGGAGGACCAATATACCTCCAAATCTGGGGCTCGCATTGTCGGGTGGAGGACTACGTTCCGGCATTTTTTGCATGGGAGTTCTCCAGGGACTCCATCAATTGGGAGTCTTGACCAATGTAGATGAGATCTCTTCCGTTTCGGGCGGAGGTTACGCCGCCAGTTGGCTATACCTTCAAAGCTTAAACAATCATTATCACGAAGACACACTTTTTAATGACTCCAAAAAATATGAGTTGTATATCCAGGCCCATGGCGAACTCATTAGTCATTTTCCAGCTAAACGAACTGTGCTTCGCCGTTCCGGATATCTCATTGGTTGTGGGAGCCAGATACTGGTTTCCCAATTTGTGAACTTATTTGCAAATGGGTTATTTGGTTGGCATGCCAATGTCGTTCCCATGCGCCGGATTTACGAGAATGGCATTGATCGTGTTTTTGATGTAAAGCCCAACAAAAATGGCAAACAATCCTCGGTGGATTTTACCAATTTTCTAAATTGCACCATGTTCTATAACAAACCGAAAACCATTACATTTGACGAATTGGCGCATGAAAACTTTCAGGGAAAGCTTCCTTTTCCTATAATTAATACAACCGCCCACATAGAAGAAAACGACCCGCTCAGAATTGCTTATCGGCTCGATAACGAAGTATTCGAGTTTACTCCACTCAAATATGGCTCTGATTGTTTTGGTTTTTGGACGAATTTCCCAATGAATTATAATCGCGCAATACAAGTTTCAGGCGCGGCGGTGGATTCAAAAACTTCACGCGATCCGGTTACACGAGCTCTGGACTCAGCTATTAACGTGGATCTTGGCTATTTTATAAACAACCCAAACATAACGAATGAAATCTACAAAATTTTGCGCAAGTTTATAATTTATCCATTTTATTCTCCGCCTTTTGGTTGGTTTTATCGTAATGAACATTATCTGAGAGATACCAACGCCGATAAGATTTACCTCGCCGATGGTGGACATTCAGAGAATTTGGGCGCTTATTCTTTAATTCGGAGATCCTGTCAAACACTCATTATCGTGGATGCCGAATACGACCCCATCTTTGAGTTTGAGGCTTATAATTTGCTAAAAAAACATATAGCTAATGAAATGGGACTGAATTTAGAAGTGGGCGAAATCGATGAACATTGTCCCGGCAAATCTATGAAGGATTCAATTATGAAAGGAACGATCTCAAGCCTGCGTGATCGGGCAAACTCCATTGTGGCAAACGTTATCTATATCAAATTATCTCTCAATGCTGCCAGGCTTGACCAATATCCCCAGGCGGTTGGCGACTATTATATAGCAACACAGAAGCAAACGGAGTTTTTCCAATCCAGCGCGTTCCCCCAGGAAAGCACTACTGACCAAAGCTATTTTCCGGAGCAGGTAACGGCGTATCGTGAACTGGGAAGGTTTATTGTCACCAACAATCCGGAATTCTTTAGCAATCTCAGGACGTTCAATTTAAAAAACTGAATGAGATAAAAAGTATAAATTTCACCCTAATCAAATTTGTGAAAACTTCAATTCAAAATTTCCCGTACCTTGGCAACCTGAAATCTACCTTTGTTTTATTGATTTCACTCGCGCCGATTATATTGTTTTGTAGCAGTTGCGGCACCATGCCTTCCCGCTTCAGCACCCAGGCGACAGAATTTAAGGAAACATTTTCACATCCAGTCTCTGGAGTGCCGCGACGGCACACCTACATTTTGGGATTCGATTACAGTGGGCGGTTAATAGATTTTTTGACTCTATCGCGGGCAGTTCAAGACATACAAAAATCAATGTCTTCTAAAGTCCCCATTACTAACATTGTTCTCCTAAGTTATGGTTGGAGTCACGACATTGATACAGGTGAATTTGACTACTACGATGATCTGGCCGCTTATGACAGTTACATCACGAATCGGTTTCGTAACGAAAAATCCCTTAACGACCAAACTGCCGTCATTTGCGTTTCCTGGCATTCCGATACATCTGCGTTCGGGAAAGCCGTGGGAGATTTGTTGCCAGGAACAAGACTCCCAGCATTAATTTCAGCGCCTGTGGCCATGGTGTTTTTTCCACTTTCTGTTTGGTCAAAAACAGCTCTGGCGGATAAGATCGGTTATGGAGATTTATCAAGGTCCCTCGGTTATATTTACGAGCATTGCTATGCCCATTCTAGTAACAAGCCTAACATATACATGATTGGGCACAGTTTTGGTTGTCGAATACTCTCTGGCGCTATCCGCGAAAAGCTTCCTCCCCGACTGCCTTTGTCGCCGTTTAAAGTTAAGGACGCAGTCGCAAACAGCGCTAATAAACGAAGGCTTTTGCAGGAACGCGAGTTGCAATACACCAATTACATAAAAGGGGCTTTATTTGTTCTTCCTGCACTGACGGAAGCTAATTTGCCCAATGAACCTCATTTTCCATTATTGGTGATCCAAAGTCGCCATGATCACCTCAATAGCGTGCTTTTTCCGATCGCCAGCATTCTTTTTAGCGGCTATATATCAAGCGAATATCTTCCGAAAGCCGACAACTGGATGTATCGGGAGGAAAAACCTCCTGGCGCGTGGGATTTCTACTTTGTTCAACCATACATCGATTTGAAAAATTTTATCAAAGTTACACTTTTGTCAGCCCCATCTTGGCCCGCGAGCTACATCGCAGGGCAATATAAAGAATTGTCCAGTCCAGACAACTGGACATTAAAGGTCAACTATTTGACCGATACTCTGGGTCAACTCCCGGTGATTGATATTCCTATACAGGAATTGGTAGGGAACAACAGTTACCATAAAGGATTATTTAATCTTGGAGAATGGAATGAATCTGCAGCACGGATTGGTTCTCAAAGTCCGGTGCCGCTAAACTCGATCACCAGCACAAATGACGGTTCGCTTTATCTTCATATAACTAATGGCGTTCAATATCTCAACGCGCAGGATGTCGCTAATCAAAGCGTTTATTGGGACAAAATTGAATACGACACCAAGTTTTTGTCGCGCGACATATTTTACCATGTTCCTTGTGGCTTCGTTAGTTGGCTCGACCCTATTGGCAGCCATGATGACTATTTTCCACATGACGGGTCAAAAGATGTCCAAATATTTGACGTGATGCATGCATTTCTGCAACACAATTTCGATGCAACTAGTTATAAATACAGTGATATTCGATGATCCGTTTCAAAAGCGTAGCGGGAATGGAAAATTATCAAACCGAGCGAGTCTGAGGCTGCGACACTATATTCCTAGCCATAATTTGTTCCTTCCCCGATATTAGAGGAGCAAGGCAAATGATATTGATTATCATCCTTTAGTTTGATAAGATGAATAATAGGCAAGAGTCCCAATCCTCAAACTTCTAAAAGACGGATAGGTGTCAAAATCAAAAGGCTTCAATCAAAGCCCCGCCACTCAATTGCCTTAACATACAAATGATCATGATACCAAATTATTTATCTAACGATTGCGATCCTTATTATCAGGATTTGGCTTTCACACACCCTCAAGACCTGGATGACGACAATAAGTGTTGGCTCGGTAAGCAGAATGAAGAAGAATTTCAATCCGACCAAAAGGAAGAAGAGTATAGCCGTGAAAATTTATGAACGAGAACAACCCGTATTTGCGCAAGCTGGAGCAAATGGAAGAAGCCCGCAGAAAATATAATGAATCAGAGTGGCGATTGAATTTCCTGCGCACCATCGAACCTCTGCCTCCTTCAGATCTAAACGATCAACAGATTTTACAATGGCACCAGCATATCCTCAAAGCACCCTTGAACTGAACCTACCAAAACCTAAATGGATGGAGCAAGCTTCTACACCACAAACTCCTTCTGAATGGTTTACTTTGAAATTCCCAGATGCAGCTTCAAGATATGGCTGTCCGTTCCTGGAAATGAGACAGACCACTTGTGATGGGTTTAAGAAAATAACTCCAGTATCCGTAAATATAGATTTTATGGCCAGCATTCTGAGCGGAGATCCTAGACTTGGCCATAGCGTCGTTTATTATGAGACTGAAATGCAGTTCTACTATTATGAACCTCACCAAAATATATATAAACCTGTTAGTCCAGAGAAGCTTCAAGTCTATTATCGAGCTATGGTTTTAAGGTGTCTTCAAGAGCTAAACCGTGATGTTGATAAAGTTAGTCTCTTCGTCCAGTACAGAGATGATAAAACTTCCAGGGCCGTCGTTAACCGAGCTAAATCGATCTTGGCGTGTTCTCCGGACTTCTTTTCAGTCACCTCTCCGTATCAACGTATTAAAGGTCCAGAATTACAGGAGAGATTAATGCGTGTTCTTTGTGAGACGATGCTTGAGAAAAGTGACGATTCCTTTGTGACCGTGACCAAAGCTTACGGGTACTTTTGTAGACTTGCCCGACAAAAGCAGCTAACAACGATAAAGCAATCGGTTTTCAGGGCTACGATGCAGGATTTGGTGCGTGATACGTATGGTATGGGTCTTAGACGCGATGTGCCTGATTCCGCCGGCAAACAACAGGAAGCATGGAAAGGCATCAGGCTGGTCGAAACTGAACCAACATGATAATCCGATAACGAATCTAATCCGTTATTGAGATTTTATCTAACACCATTGGTAGCCGTATTCATTGCTTGCGTGATGGTGCTCTGAGAAGAGGCCCGTGAATCGATTGAATCTAAAGATTCAATCTTTTACCCGATGTTCTTGGAGAAATTTCGCAAAAATAGCCCGCAGAAAACAAGCATCTTTGCTCGAAGATGGAAATAGTTCATACCTTTACACTACTTGAATTTTTATAGGCTATTTGTCTAGAAATGTTACAAATGCATAAAACTCAGACAGTGAATAACTTTTTACGAAATTGCTCGACTGTCTAGGTACATTTGATAGAGTAGCATCAGGCCAAAAATAAATTTATCACAACAGCGATCGGTTTCCTTTTTAACCATTTGTTTTATGGTCTAGTTTAAAGGTCTATCAGTTAAGCGGGGGAGAGCATAACAAAGGGTTCGCCAATGGCGAATGTCAGAACATTTGATGCCCGCAAAAGCGTCGCCGTCGTGGATGACGACGAAGATATTCGTCTTTACTTTAAAGATATTCTGCAAACTGCAGAGAATTTCAAATTTGCCGGAGGATTCTCCACTGCTACTGAAGCTCTGACAGCAGTGCCGCGTCTTCAACCCGATCTGACATTGATAGATATTCGGCTTCCTGATTTAAATGGGGTCGAATGTGTGAAACGGCTTAAACTGATGATGCCACGCTTGAAGATCGTTATTGTATCCGGAACGCATGAGGTAAATTGGGTAGACGCTTCTTTGCAAGCGGGGGCCATCACTTATCTAATGAAACCCGTGGATGGCGATCAACTCCTGGCAACATTGAAGTTTGCTGCTATCAATCAAGGCCATACTGAAGATAATAGACTCACAAAATTGGCAAAGTTACTCCTTAATTCACGAGAAAAGGAAGTTCTGAAAAGCTTGGCGGATGGACTGCTTTACAAAGAAATTTCCGACAAACTCGGTATTAGCTACTCGGCAGTCCACAAGTGTCAGCATAAAATATTCATAAAGCTTCATGTTAGCAATCGCTCGGAAGCGATTCGCATTTGGTTGGATAATCGGGCTAGTTAGTTTCTTCATCTAAGGTAAGTACCTATTTGCTACTTTAAAGAGCTTCAAAAGCGTATTGGGGTACGGTTTCGTCCCCTACCAAAGAGCTTATAATCATGTACTATCTCCTTAGTTCTCCATCAATGACGATGGAAAAGAATGAAACCTAAATTTATGTTCTACGAATTAAAGATTGCAATTAAGACGATCCAATTTGAAGGGCCTGCCCCATTATTTCATAAAATCAGCGAGTATTTCAGTGAGTTGCTTCAAGCACCATTTCTCACCATTCCGGAGAATCTTTCCCTGGAAGAGTTGGTCGATTTTGTCTGCAATACAAAACTCATTTCCGCAGGCCAAACTAAATCGGAGTTTCTTGAACTGGCACGCCTAGTCAAAGAAAAATGTCCTGTAAATGTTCTTGAAATCGGGACCGCCCGCGGCGGATCCCTGGCTACCTGGTGCCAATTGGCACATCCCTTGGCAACTATTGTTAGTGTGGATTTGCCAGGTGGAATACATGGTGGCGGTTTCTCTTTTTGGCGTGGTCTAATGTATCGGCGGATTTTTCCAAAACGAAGTCAAAAGCTGCATCTGATCCGGGCGGATGCACATTCGCCGATCACAGTGGCAAATGTGGCGAAGGTATTTCCCAATGGCATTGATTTTCTTTTTATTGACGCCGATCATAGATATGAAGGAGTTAAATCAGAATTCGAGCTTTATTGGCAGTTTGTCAATGCTGGCGGGATTGTTGTGGTATGTGATATTGCGCCCCATCCCAAGGAGTTTAATTGCCAGGCGGACCGCTTTTGGGGTGAAATAAAGGATAAATTCTGCGGCACGGAAATCATGGCACGGCATGGGGTTTATTGCGGTGGTTTTGGCATTATTCGAAAAGAACAAATATAAAGACAGGAAATACTTTATTTTGCAAATTTGCTCCACGCAAACAACGCGCATACGGCAAAGAGCAACAAGTTAAAAACGCTCACAGTTTGCAGGGGAATTTCGAGGCGGCCGGGGAAATGCGACAACATATATGGCATTGAAAAGCCATAGCCAACTGCCACCAAAATTGCAAACGGTACAATGCCATATTTGGCGCGTGCCAGCAAGTCGTTGACCATCACGTTCGCCATCGCCAGAGGAATCATTGCCCCGGCGTACCAGGGAATCAGAGCCACCGTACCACTTACATCGCTCGACTTCGCCATGATCCTGACAACGATTGGTCCAGTCACCCACAATGCCAACATCCCGCAAGTGGAGAGTACTGCTGTTCCTAATACGACCAAGCCAGAGAGATTGCTTTTTTGCTGGTGCATCGTACTTTGAACAATTTTGGGAAACATCACAGTTGCAAGTGGCATAACGAGCCAAAGTAATGCACGCGACAAGGTGCCAGCCAGGACGTATGGCTTCATCGCATCCCCAGTAAAATATGCCTTTGCAAACATTGAGTCAGACGTAAATAGAAACTGACATGCCCCAAAGCCTAATATCAAAGGCATAATCTGCCGCACCAGATTTTTTCCATCGAAGGCTTCCGCAGACAAGGCTAGTAAGTCACGGCTTCGCCAGATCATGATTACTGCCGCGCTAGCAACGCCCAATAATACGCCAGTCATCATTCCTGACGCTCCAAAGCCCAAAGCCAGCACGAAAAAGGCCGCACCGAAAAAGCGAACTGCGCCACTGAGGATGCCTGAAAGGCCAATCCCAAAAAAATCCTGTTTCCCTTGCAATACGCCAGCAAACATGGGCATCCAAATGGACATCAATAGCAATGGTAACATCACCATTAAACCCCTGGCATTTGAAAGATGCCAATGATCGACAATGATTCCCCGAAATGAAATAACTAATAGTGCTCCGATAGCCCAAATTATAAACATCCAGAGCCATACCAGGCGCATCATTCCTGCAAGTTGTCGCTCACGTCCGGTCGCAAGTGCCTGAGCCGTTTGTTGGGCAAACACCATCTGCAACGGAATAGTGGGCAAGCAAGCGACAACCATCAGCAATACACCAAAGGCGCTATATTCAGCGTCTGGAATTCTTTTGTTTAAGAAGTGGACAACAAACATCATCAAGCCACCGCTGATATTGGAAACCATCAACCAGCCGCTTTGACGGAAAAATTCTCCGGGCGGCTTGTGGTCGGCCGCCACAGGCGCGTCTTTGGTCACCAACATAGGAATTGGACAATACTGAAATGCTTTGGTTCAACAAAGCCAATTTGATTAATAGAACCAGAAGCCATGAGGAAAACGCCATCTAAACCGCTATGGCACCTTGAACATTCTACAAGCTTCATTGCTAAACAATATCTCATTTCCATCTGCAATATTAGTTTGTACAGATAAGTGACTATACAATTAGCAGCTTCGAAAGACGTTTAGGAGGGTACGATTTCGTCCCCTATTCAAAAATTTAAAACAAACTACAATTCTTCTAAGTTTTAATTTGTGATTGCTAATTAAGAGACAACACAAAGAAATAATGCAATCAGCAATAGATTTATGAGCGCCTTATATTCTCTCTTTGGTGGCAGTACCGCAGGCGTATTCACCTTTACGACGATAACCAAGCGCGCGTTAAGAGGGCTCCACATTTCAAATCGGTCGATGAAAAATCCGGCAGTTTAACTTTTTATTCCCTATGAAAACTTCTCTAACTTTCAATGTATTCGCGCTTTTATTTTGTACTGCCTTTCTCTGCCAAGCGCAACAGGCGGTTAAATTTCCTCCACCGACATCATATTCTATTGTTCAACGCGATGCCAATTCGCGAGTTTGGCAACAGACAACTTATGAAACTTCGTCCTCTGGCCAACAGATTCCTCACCTCCATCAATATACCGAAATGGCTTCAGGTCTTTGTTATCAGAAAGACGGGCAATGGATGGATTCAACGGAACAAATCCAAATTTTACCTGATGGCTCGGCCGCAGCGACTAACGGGGCGCACCAAGCCTATTTTCCTGCCGACATTTACAATGGCGTTATCCGGTTGGTAACCCCGGATGGGCTGAAGCTGCAAAGCCGACCTTTGGGTTTGAGCTATGATGACGGCACTAATTCTGTGCTGATTGCCGAGTTGACCAATTCCGTGGGCCAACTGATCAGCTCCAATCAGGTCATTTATACGAATGCATTCATCGGCATTGATGCGGATTTGCTTTATACGTATCGGAAGAGCGGATTTGAGCAGGACGTCATCTTTCGGGCGCAACCGCTGGCACCCGAACAATTTGGGCTAGATTCAACCAATACGAGATTGCAACTTCTGACCGAATTTTTTAATCCTCCTCCGCCGGTCCAGAGCGTTAGAAGGATTAGCCCTCTGGATGAATTGCCTGATACGGCATTGGCCTTTGGAACTACGAAAATGATCCCAGGCAAAGCCTTTCTCACAAGTGCAATAAATTCTCAGGGAAAACCGAATCAGATTCGAGTCTATAAAAGTTGGGTCGTGTTTCAAGGGCGACCAATCTTGGTCGAGCAGGTTCCTTATCCAAAAATTTCTCCACAGCTCGCAACATTGCGGGCCAGTGGGCCGGGAATGGCCATGTCAGCTGATTCTATCCTGCGTAAAGTGTCTTCTAGTCGATTGTTGCCGCCAACACGATTAGCCCAAGCTGTCACCAATGTTGTGAAGTTTGCCAAAGTAAATGTGAATCAGAATCGAGGTGTAGTATTGGACTATGTCACCCTTGATTCGTATTATGATAATTACACCTTTCAAAGCGGAACTACCTATTTAGTACAAGGTACTACCGCTTTTGAAGACACGACTACGATTAAAGGAGGAGCCGTCATCAAAATGGATTCTGGGACCTGGGGATCAATAACCATTGAGGGTATTCTTGTTTGTCAATCAACTGAGTACCATCCAGCAATATTTACCTCCGGCAATGATAATTCTGTTGGAGAAGACATTGGCGACAGTACAGGGTCGCCAGATATGCGTGATTCGGAAGCGCCGTTTTTATTGATCGATTCAACCAACGCCATCGTCCTCCACGATCTTCGCTTTTGTTATAATTCTCAGGCAGTTTACGTCGACACGTCGCCTAGCTCAGTAGATGCCTGGGACTGTCAATGTTTTCAGGTGGACAATATCATAGACGGTTGGAATGTCGGCCTGCATAACGTGCTGATCGCTCGAAACGATGAGTCTGACGCTGCTGCGGTAAATTTGGAAGGAAATAGCCTAATTGCAGAAAATGTGACGGCCGACGGAGGAGGTGGATTTGTCTCTATCATTAATGGAGGGTCTGTCGCGTTGACTAATTGCGTGGTTACGAGCCAAGGATTAACTGACGGTTATTCAGTGGCTTTTTCAACTAACGCTGTCATCTGGCAGTCCACACCGTCTGTGCCTATCTACCAGATTGCAGATGGCGGAAACTATTATTTAACGAACAACAGTCCCGCCCGCGGAACCGGCGCAACGAATATCGATACAGTTTTGTTAGCCGATCTAGCCCAAAAAACTACCTATGGGCCAACGATTTTGACGAATGCATTTACTACGAACACCACGCTCGCTCCCTGTGTGGCGCTGGACAACGGTAGTACGCTGGACATAGGCTACCATTATACGCCGCTCGACTATATATTAGCTATTAGCGGAGCGAACGCGATCAGGACTAATGTGACCCTCACGTTGACTAATGGAGTGGCGGTCCGCATAGCGAATAGCCTTGAGGTAACGGCCACGAATGTATCCCTTGTTTCCATAGGAACGGCAACGGCTCCCAATTTGTTTGTGGACGGCCAAACCGTTCAGGAACAATCTGGAATTGGCGACTATTCTAGGCCCATGATATGGTTCGCTGGAACAAACGAGCAGGCGTCTTTTGAGTTTTCAAAGTTTATTAACGTGAACTACACAACTTATCTAGAATCCTTGCACGTTGGTTTTACGGTTCGCAACTGTGAGTTTTATTTTGGCGGCGAAGCACTTAACCCATCCTATATCTTTAACAATCTTTTTGTTAACAACTCGATATCTGTGAACTCCGGGCCTGGAGTGGGTGCCATTTCAAATAATCTTTTTTATGCCAGTACCATCTCGCTTTCTTCGTCCAATGTTGTTTTTAATAATGATTTTGACAGTTCCGAATTGTTTTTTAACACCAACGTAATAGCAGATGGTTACAATGCTTATTTAAATTGTAACACGCGGCTTTATCCTACTAATTTATATGATATTGTAACGTCGACCGGGCTTGCCTATGAGTCCTCATCTCTGGGCGATTTTTATCAGCCATCGGACAGCCCGCTAAAGCGCGCAGGCAGTACAACTGCAGATCAAATTGGCCTTTATCATTTCACAACACAGACCAATCAGATCCCTGATGGAACCAATCTGGTTGATATTGGCTACCACTACGTGGCTACAGACACAAACGGTAATCCTGTGAGCACCCCCGGCGATGGAATTCCGGATTATTTGGCCGATGCCAATGGCAACGGGATTGATGATATCAACGAAGTTCCCTGGGATTTTGGCTTTTTGTTGGAACCACAGAGCACCAATATCGTGCAGGGCCAAAACGTGACCTTTTCGACGACTATTGTCGGCGCTGGGCCTTTTACTTATCAATGGCAATCAAATGACATCAGCATTGCAGGCGCAAATGCATCCAGTTACACAGTCCTTGTCGTCCCACCTGCATACGACGGATATGCCTACTCGGTGATTGTTAGTAATGCTAACGGGCACGTCACCAGCACCAATGCGATTCTGTCTGTGAGCACTCCCGTATCCTGGGTCAGTGGGCCGCTAGACCAAACTGTTGTTCAAGGAACCAACGTGAGCTTTAGCGCCACTTTTAACGGGGATCATTTGACCTATCAGTGGTATACGAACAGTACTGGCCTTCACAACAATCCAAAAATCTCAGGTGCCACCAGCAGTGCGCTTACGATTTCTAATGTAACGCTTTCTGACATGGGGAATTATTCCGTTATAGCCAGTAATATCTTCAACGGTGCGGCGAGTGGTTCGGCAAAACTGACTGTAGTCACGAACCCAGTCATCTCATTCATCACGCCTAAGACAAATGTCATTCAATCTGAAGATGTCACGTTTAGCGTTCTTCCTGCTTACGCTCAATACTTTTATCAATGGTGGTCATCCAATTCAATTGCGGGTAGCAATAACATAGCCAACGCCAACCAGCCAAGTTATACTTTATTAGTAGCTCAGACAACCAATGACGGATTTTTTGGAGTGGTAGTTACAAACATTGCAGGCAGCACCAACGATAGTTCCCCTCTCAACGTGCTGGTGCCGCCTTGGATTACGCAGCCACCGACCAACCTCACGGTGATTCAGGGAAATAATGCGACCTTTAGCATTTCCGCGTTTGGTACGACCAATCTTTATTATCAATGGTTTGAGAACGGCACCAATCTCATTACTTGGGCCACGACCAATTCACTGACAATAACTAATGTTCAGGGTATCAATGCCGGTGGATATTCCTGCGTGGTCAGCAACGTTGCTGGCACAAATATGAGCGCATGGGCTTGGCTGTCTGTTAATTTGACCGGAGGGGGCACAACCAATGGATGGGGCGGCACCGGTGGCGGTACTCCTCCGGATCCAGTCCCAACCATCTTTATGATTTCGCCGACGAATGCCTCACCAACGAATTCAGCGATTTTTTCGTACAACAATCCTATTTCCATCCGAGCCCATGCTTTCAGCCAATTCAGCTCTATAACCAACGTGGCCTTTTATTTTACCGGAACGAATGCTGATGCGGGCACAAATTTTATGCTCGCCGGGACAGCCGTACCGGGACCTAACGGAGACTTTGCCCTCGCTTGGAATAATATGATACCCGGGACGAATATCATCAAAGCTCGGGCCTGGGATTATAACGGCAATAGCAATGATTCCTCGTTGGTTTATGTAATAATGACCCAACCTCCACACTTCTTGCGTGCTCCAGACACCAATCTAATATGGGAGGAAGGCATCGGAAGCACGAATATTTCGTTGTCCGCAGTCTTTCAAGACGATGGACAACCTTTTTCCTTTATAACCAACGTTAATTGGACTGCCCCGAGTGGAGTCATCTTGTCCAACCCTCATTCATTCACTACAGGAGCGACATTTTCTACCAATGGCGCTTTCCCACTGCAACTCGAAGTGGATAATGGCTATGCCACAAATTATCAAACTACTACCGTTACAATCCGGCGACGACCTCAAGTTAGCATCAATTTCCCAACCAACAATGCCGGGTTCCCTCTCGGATTTCCTTTGGTCTTAAAAGCTACGGCGACCTCCATTGATAGCACAATTGACACTGTTACTTTTTACACAAATTCTGCGCCGTTTGGGGCCTCCGCCATTAAAAGTTTAACCAATAGCTTTACTTATTTGTGGATCGGTACGACCAACGACACATACAGTCTGACTGCGGTGGCAACAGATGGATATGGCATTCAAAATACGTCGACTCCTTCAGAAACAGTCACAATTTACAACCCGAATCCTTATGTTCAAATCAATTATCCCGTAAACCAGACATTCACTGCCTGGTCGAATATCGTTATCACGGCTTTGGCTACGAATTCCAGCTTCGCTGCGCCCGTAGCTTGGGTCAAGTTCTTTGACGGCACAAACTTCTTGGGAATGGCGCGCAGCAGCAATTCAATATATCAGGCATACTGGATGCCATTTGATGCCGGAGTCCACGTATTGATGGCGGAAGCGATCGCATCCAATGCAATCGCAACCAATGGCTTAACTGCATGGTCGGTGCCAGTTACAAATACAATTTACGGGACACCTGATGTGGCAATTTCCACACCCCCCAATTACGCCAACTTGGGCTCGATGCTCGTGAATACTCAAATTACAGCAGCCGTCACATCTGCGGGAGCCGCAATTATAAATGTTTCATTTTACACGAACAATTTTTTGCTCGGAACAAATCTTAATGGGTCATATCAGATCAACTGGTTGAATGTTGCAAGCGGCCAATATACCCTGACTGCAACTGCTACGGATACCAACGGAGCGACGGGGATTTCACCAAATATTTTCATCACAGTCGAACCATCAAACCAGCCACCTTCGGTTTATGCGGGGCCGGATCAAGTGACAAACCTTCCTTCGACGGTTCTTTCCGGTATTGTGTCAGATGATGGCCTGCCTGCGAACTTTCTTTCGGTTGAATGGAGTCTCGTAAGCAGCCCGCCCGGCGGAACTGTGATGTTTGCTAATTCCAATCTGGTGACAACCCCCGTGACATTCAATACGAATGGTTTTTATGAATTTAAGCTATTAGCCACAGACGGAAAGTTAACTAACAGCGCAGTCATGACCGTACTGGTCACAAATAGTGCGCCTATTGTCAACGCGGGACCGGATCAGACGGTACTCTTGCCGGGACTCTCCTTCACAAATCCAGTTCAATTTCAGGAAATCAACCCAGCAGTGATCACGAACTCTTGGTATCAATACTATGAGGTTAGTGGATATGGCGATCATTATGGTCTTGGCGCGGGTATGGATTATTTTGCGTCTTCGAATTGCCTTATTTTTGGCGCCATTTCAGTTGATGCTGACCTTATTGGCGATGATTTTGGACTATATCTATTAGATACTAATTTCGTTTTGGATCCATTTAGCATACCCGACGAGGATCCATTTATAAACATAGACTATTGGCCGAGTATACCTATCGTCACGGCGAGGGACTCTTTGGGAGGATTTGCGGTTGGTGAAACCTTTTGTCGGGGACCCGGTCCTGGCCAAGTCATGCGAATAGAGCCAAACGGCACGTCGTATGGGGGCACCGGCGGGTCCTGGGTGGTTCTGACGAATGCAGTAACAGATGAAAGAAACGCTACTGGTGATGATGGATATGCTGGATACATCGCTGCCATCTGCCTGGACCAGACCGGCGTGTGGGGAAGAGACGTAATTGTTGAGACAATTGGAGGCGATATTTGGCGGATTAACTCGGCAGGGCAGGCAACCGAAGTCTATAATTCAAGCAGTCCGTCATTTCCAACATGTTTATCGGCGACTTCTACTGACAATCATGCTCATGCAGGAATAACTGTAATTCCTGACGATGCTCAGAAGTATGGACCTTGGGCAGGTCGGCTTCTATTAGATACAATCCTATCACCCGCCGCTGGCTATTCTTATGCTGGGATTTGGAATAGCCACAGTTACACGATGTTGACAATTGATACCAATGGTTTTTTAGTTTATTATGACCCCTTTTCGCGGGAACAGCATTTTTCGATGGGATCGGTTACAACTATACCTAAAAACGAAAATTTATTTATAATCTCGCCAGAGTTAGACAACATGCTCTGGGGCGTGCCGGCCTCGCAATTCAATGGCATGGAGGGGGACATTTTAATGCAAGCCGGTATTGTGAACGAGGAATCGGGAGGAGTGCTATACAAATTCCATTGGGATGGGAACGCCTTTCATTTGACCGTAAATCCAAAAACTGACGACGGACAGAATAGTTATGACCAATTGACGTTTTGTCCGGCAGGCGAACGAGGCATACCTCCGATAAATTCGCATCTTCAACTTCAGGGAGCGGTAAATGCGGCCGGACTCACCAGCAACCTGTGGCATGAAATTAGCGCCCCTCCCGGCGGGACCGTGACCTTTGATGACCCGACAGCAACCAATACCTTTGCTGAATTCAGTACTCCTGGAATTTATACCCTCAGATTGACTGCCAACGACGGCCAGTTCACTACTTATGATGATGTCCAGATTAACGTTCTAAACAGCCAGTTGGCTGTGGATGCCGGAACAAATCAGATAATCCCGACAACCAATGCTATTTTGCCCGTTGTTGTTACCGACACCCTTGGCGCATCCAACCAGATAAGCCTTAGTTGGGTGCAGGTTGGTGGCCCGCCCGGTGGCGTAGCGAATCTCGGTTGGGTCAACAAGGTCACCAATATGGCCAACACTTTCATTGTCAGCGTGACCAACACTGCCAGTTTCACTGCTCCAGGCCAATATGTTCTGCAATTAACGGCAAATGACGGCTTGAACACTAGTTCGACTGACATCACCATAGCGGTTGAATCGCCCTCTATTGCTCTGACACCGCACTATGGATGGCCGAGCCTGACCAACACGCCTTTTACTGTTACGGCCAACCTAGTAGATTCCAATAACATTCCCATCGCAGGTTCAAATGTGGAATTTTCCGTTGAAGGCGCCAGCGGTATGTATGGCGATGGTTATGGTCCAACCTATACAAATGTCACTGATATCAACGGAAACACCTCTTTTACTTATAGTGGCACAAATCAAGGTCGGGATATGATAATTGCCATGGCGACAGTTAACGGCCAATCCGTAAGCAATACTATTTTTAAAGATTGGGCGATGATACTTAATTGTGATTCGGTAATTACCAACGGTTATCAATCTGATGCATTCGGACCCGAATACGACGGTTACTATACGATCTTCGATGCGTTTGCCTGGTGGCCTGAATCCGTATCCAGTGACGTTCCTGCAAATACTAATGAGGTTGCTTATGCTGATAATTATATATTTTATGGCACGTCCAATACGACAATTACGCTTTCGCTTTTAGAATCGAGCGGGTTTCAAAACCTGGGATTAATACTTAAAGATCCTTCAAATAACATTGTCGCAGTGGCCGGAGAGACGGCGGATAATCTTTCAGATGCACCCGGCAGCAGGTATTATGCTAATTGTTCTTTAACTAATCGGCTTGTTTCTTCAGGAGAATATTTAATTGAAGTTGTGAATTTAGGCTCTTTGCGCTCAGATGGCTCTCAACCGGAAGCAAATGAGTTGTTATATGATTATGCATTAGGTGTCTCTTGTAACGGCGATACTAATAGTATTTTGGCATCATCGCCACAATTGGAAGTGATGTTTAATGGCACAAACATCGCCAGCGGTGGAACCATCACTTTTCCGACGACAACTTTTGACAATTCCACAAACGTCACTTTGTTAATCTCCAATGTCGGTTCTGCCGATTTGCAGTTTGGTGGCTCTCAATTGAACGGTGATTTTTCCGTTACAAATGACCTTTCTGGGGTAACTATTCCGCCGGGAGGGTCAACCAATCTAGTCGTCGCTTTCGGCGCGTCGGCTGATGGGCCCGCCATCGGCCAGCTTGTGCTTTACGGAAACATTCCAGTGAGCGGCTGTTACCAGGCTTATTTGTCGGCCAGCGCGTTTGATCCTGGTGCACCGCCCTCCATTATTATTACGGCTCCTCGGAACTTAGCAACATATTACGCGCCGGCCTTTATTCCAATCACGGCCACAGTTTCTCCTGGTGTAACCAATATCGTTTCTGTGGGTTTCGAAGAAACAACCAGCACCGGGACAACCGCCATTGGCAACGCTTCTTATATCACCAATAATATCTGGGGTGGAATTTGGAACGACGTTCCCAACGGCAATTATAAGGTCGCTGCGGTGGCCACAGACGCATCGGGACGTACAACAACATCCCCCGCAATTTCAATTACTGTTTATCCAATTGTTTTAACCAACCACCCGCCTGTGGCTACCAATCTACAATTTAGGATTCAGGAAAATAGTGTGAATAACGTATTAAACCCGCTGGCGTATGACCATGACCCGGATGGAGACCCGCTCAAGATTATAGGAATTATTCAGCCCCTCCTCGGAACTGAATCCGTAGCTGACATTTATGGGAATGGGTTGGCGAATTTATCAGCAATTAGCGATTCGAGTGGTATCCTCAACCTTGGAAGCAGCCCGGGCATTACACCATCCTCGTCTGGAACTGCCACTGTTATCAACAACGGCGCGAATATCACCTATACACCCAAATCAGGCTATGCCAGCGAAAGTATAGGCGGCGCTCTCCAGCCGTTCGATGAGTTTTCCTATCAGGTTTCCGATGGGAAAGGCGGCGTTAGTTCGGCCGAAATTACCATTTACGTCTACCCGCAAGTTCCGCCAATTGTGAACATCACCAATCCGCCAACTGGGTATTCCGTTGATGCTGGCAGTTCAACGCTCATCATGGCGAGTATTACAAATATTCCACCTGCAAACATTGCAAAGGTGGATTTTTACCTTGATAACAACTTTATTGGAGAAGTCACAAACGGCAGCGGCGGGTCCTACACTTTGAATTGGACCAATGTATTTATAGGTGGTGGATTAGAAACCGTCACTGCCATCGCCACTGATATACTGGGTGAACAGCAGTTGAGCCCACCTGTTCAAATTCACGTGTCCTCTCCGCCGGGGGCTTTAACAGGCAGCATTGATTATATCGTTGGCTCGTCAGGTCAGACGACCCTCAACCCCAGTAGCCTCGTCACGATTCGTGATGGTATCTTTCAGCTTTATGGCAAGGCAACAAATACGACCGCCAATGTAACATGGTCATTGGGTGTTTATTCATCAGATGGCACAACGCTCTTACGTAACCTGACTCCATCGTTAACAGGGAATATTGGCACGGTTTCAGGTGCAGGTCTGATTTTAAGTAATTGCGATCTGACAACGTTGATAAATGGCGTTTATGATCTTCGTTTTACTGTCATCGGTGGAGGTCAAGAAGCTAGCGTTGATCAGCAATTTATCCTCGAGTCAAACCTTAAAATAGGCCAGTTCAGCTTCAGTCAGCAAGATTTGGTTATTCCGGTTAATGGCATTCCCCTCACAGTCACCCGCAGTTACAACTCTCAGGACCCACACGAAGGCGATTTTGGTTACGGTTGGACTTATTCTTTGAGCGATATGGATGTCCAACTCGATGAAACCCGTGAGCAGAAAACAGACAAACGCGGCAACACATACAGTATTCGTACCGGGGGTGGACGTGACGTAACATTGACTCTTCCTAATGGTCAGAGAACAACCTTTTATTATAATCCCACCTACATTCCTGATAAAATTGAGTATCAGCCGCATTGGCAGGCCGGCCCTGGTGCTCCTCCCAACACGAAATTAGAACCAGGTCCGAATAGCGCTCAGGTAGAAGATTTCTTGTTTACCATCGATGAGGGCCAACCCTACTGGGAAGATTATGCCGACCACTCCGATGTGCCCGAAGACGCCTATGATTTTCCCAGTTTCATTCTGACAACCTCAGATGGCACTCGATATTTGCTCGAAAGGCAAAATCTTGGGGCGCATACTATGTCTGTAGAAGGCTCAAGTACAGGAGAAGGCTACATTGATCAGGCGTGGGGCACTCCCTACTTGGCCCAAATTATTGAGCGCAACACAAATACCATAACATTTTTCACCAATGCGATAACATTTAGCTCACCATTTGGTGCGACTAATCACATCCTCATTCAACACAACAATCAGGGGCTGATTTCTTCAATCAGCGATCCAAATAGCATTGCTTCTGGAGGCCCTCCCGCCGTGAAATATGAGTACGACAATAATCAAAATTTGATGTATGTGGAACGGTTGATTAACAGCAGCACTTCTTCCTACGCAACCAATTATTTCTTTTATACAAATCCGAATTTCCCTCACTACATCACCAGCATGCATAACGGTGATGGAACACAAGTCGCTGAAAATTTTTATGACGATAGCGGCAAATTGACTGAAACAGTTGATGCAAGCGGGAATGCAACGTATTTCAACAACAATTTGACTAATAATAGTGAGGCTGTGGTTGATCGTTTGGGCAACACTAATCTCTTTGTGTATGATTCTCGAGGAAATGTCCTTACAGAAACAGACCCCCTTGGCTACACGACCACTAAAACCTACGATGACAACAACAACGTCATTCAGAGCGTCGATCCTCTCAGCCACACCAATACGTTCGCCTATGACGCCAACAATAACCTGACGATGGCTATTGATTCGATGAATCATACAAATCTTTACAAGTATGATTCAGTAGGCGATTTGACCAACGCAATAAATGCGATCGGTGATGTGAAGGCTGATATTTATGATCAGAGCGGCAATTTACTCCAGTCCGTGGTCCAAGACACAAACGGAAATGTAATCGCTCAAGCTTTCTCAACATATAACAATGGCCTGCTGACTTCGTTGCAAAATGGCTCCGGCCAGACTTTTGCCTCCTTTAGTTATGATCTTTCATCTGGCTTCATGACGAGCGCCAAAAATGCTAATGGGGTCACGCGCAATTTCGCATACGACGCAAATGGAAACCAAACAAATTTTTCATATGTTTGGACTGCCCCTGATGGGAGTCAAATGACTTTGACGAATCTTGCGATTCACGATGCGCAGAATCGGGTGACCATGAGCATTGACGCGTATGGAGATACAAACCAGAATTTTTATGACCTTAATAGCCATGTATCCTACACAATCGATAAATACGGGAATACCAACAGTTTCCTTTATGACGCGCGTGGCGATCTGATCGTAACATCGAATGCCATAGGCACTGTCATATATACTGTTTATGATTTGGCTGCCCGTCCTATCCTGACTACGGATGCTAATGGAATTACCGGCACACGTATGGAGTATGACGCTGATGGTCGGGTGACCAACGTGATTCGGTTAGAGAACGTCAAAGTTAACTTGATCCCCGATGCCAATGTGCCTGGTCTTCTGACTACCGTCGTAGTTTGCTGGGGCACAGGTTTGTCCACCAATTCCACAACTTATTATGCAAATGGATTGACACAATCCCTGACGACACCCGACGGCACGACCGTTTACACGTATTGGCCAAATGGCCAGACCGAAACAGTGGCCGATCCACTCGGCCATACCAATACCCTTGCATATACTGCCTCAGGACTACAATCAGTGGTTTGGGATGCTAATAATCATACCACGCGATTCGTGTACGATGCCGTCGGACGTATGGTCTCGACTATCTATGATAATAACACCAGCGTCAGTAATGTATTTAATGCCACTGGGCAGCACGTGGGGACGATAGACCAAAATGGCCTACTCACGCAATACGCCTACAACTTCGCAGGCAATCTGACGAACGTTATCAAGCCGTCAGTAGCAGCAGGCATACCGTCCTGGTTTTATCAATATGATACAAACGGCCAACTGGCTGTAGTAACCGATCCCTCAGGACATTCGACGACGAATCTGTATGACCATTTCGGCCATCAAGTCACGCAGGCTTTACCTATGGGCCAGACCACTATGCCCGCCGTCTATACCAATGGATTACTTTGGAAGCAATTCGATTTTATGGGTCAAATGATCGAGCACCATTACGACAATTTTGGCCGGGAAACGAATAAAGCTTATTTTGCCACAAATGCCACAACGGCGTCTTATGCAGTTTCTTATGCTTACAACAATTTGAATCAACTAACCAATGTCACACAGTTTTACGGCAGTGCAGCTAGTCAATTTTACACGGCATTGGATCTAAAGGGTACCGGCATGCCGATGCCTGCTCGAATAATTGCGTCTCTTAACCGTTACCCAAATGTCTTCTGCGGTACCACTGCTATATTCACGTTCATCATGGCTATGGCCATCATCCCCCGTGAAAAACGCCGCCGCTTAATTATTGCATTAAAAAATGATGTTAAAGCGATTGCGATCTTTAAATCTTTTGGTTGCGTTGTATCGGAGCGTAGACGAACACGTATGCCCTCGCTTTTCTGGCGCATCGTAGCCGTATTCACCATGTTCATAGTCCTGGCCAGCCAACCCGGCTATTACGAACTTTGCACAGCCCGCGCTGATTGCATTTATCCGGGTAATCTCAGCAGCCCGCCGACTATTTACGTTACAACCTTCACTTATGACGTGGAGGGAAACCTAACTCAGGTCAATTCGCCCGAAGGCGTAATCAACTATAACTATGACCTCGCCACCGGTCGGTTAATTCACGTTTGCACAATCAACTCGGAAATCGAGTATGGTTATGACGCCGATGGCAGGCTCCAAACCGTTCACGTCATCAAACGAAATGGCACATCGGTAAACGAAACTACTACCTATACCTATGATGCAGTTGGGAACCGCTCTGAAGTTGATCTGCCCAATGGAGTGATAACCACATACAAATATGATGATCTCAACCGACTGACAAACCTGACGCACACGGCTCAAGGCGGTGCTGTGCTGGCCAACTACGTCTATCAACTCGACCTGACTGGCAGAAGGACTAATGCCGTGGAAGTGTTGCAGCAGAATGGCGGAACGTATCATACGAACACACTGAACTGGCAGTTTGACGCCATGTATCGGTTAACGAATGAATCATGTATATGTTCGGTTTCCAGCGCCAGTTACACAAATTCATATGCGTATGACCTTGTGGGGAATCGAATTCACAAGACCTACATTGGCCAAAGTCCTGATAATATCGCGTACACGTATGATAACAATGATGAGTTGGCGTCCGAGAATTCGACACTCAATGGAATGACCAGTTATCTTTACGACGGAAACGGGTCTTTGACTAATAAAACTTCGCCGGCCGAGACACTCAATTATGCTTATAATGTTGCAAATCAATTAGGTAGTGTCACATCAGGTTGGAATACCACCGCCTATCGCTACAATCAGAATGGAATCCGCGTGGAATCGGTAACCAGCGGCGTCGCCACAGCATACCTGGTTGATGTCAATAATCACACTGGTTTTGATCAAGCTTTGGAAGAATTGCCTTCTTTTGGATCTGCACCCAGCCGAAGTTACGTGATGGGAGACGACGTTTTGGTCCAGGCGGATAGCAGTGGCAATGTTTCTTACTTGCTGCAAGACGGTCATGGCAACACGCGCCAATTGGTGGGCGCTAGCGGTGTCTCATCCGTATATAATTTTGATGCTTACGGACAGTCATTGGGCGCCAATTTCACACCGCTGAATCTACCGGCCACGCCGATGCTCTATGCTGGTCAACAGTTAGATGTCAATGCACAGCAATATTACCAGCGGGCGCGATACTATGACCCTGCTAACGGAAGATTCAATCAGCGGGATACATTTGCGGGTAGCAGGTTTGAACCTCAAAGCATTCACAAATACCTTTCTTGTAATTGCGACCCTGTAAACGTAGTTGATCCGAGTGGTAGGGACGGCCTTGCCGATCTAACGATTTCAATGGAAATTAATGCAGGTCTCGACGCTGTCGTGAACGTGACGGATACTATGCTAGTGGTTAATGGTGTATGGAAAACCCTTCAGAAAATTAACGATATCTATAACCCCGCGCGAACAGTAAATTTCACTCAGGTTTCTCAATTTGATAAGCAACTCGCCCATCTTTGTCAGGATGTATATAGTTACCCATCCGTTGGCTGGCAGTCATGGGAGCCAGCAAATCCAAAACAAATTGGGTTAGATCCCGATTCATTCAGCAACGGTTCGTTTGTGTCACAACTCTATAAGGAGCAGGGTAACAATAACTACGTTTTAGCATTTCGTGGAACAATGGAATCAGGAATTGAGAATATCGTTGGTGACTGGTATAGTAACTTGGCGCAGGCATTGTATGGCCCCCTGTTATACACGCAATATGATGAGGCAGTGGACGTGGCAGACCAAGTTAATAATGCTGTGGGTAATTCAGCGGGAGTAACTATGACCGGCCACTCTCTGGGCGGTGGGCTGGCGGCCGTTGCTGCGCTAAGCACTGACCGGCCGGCTGTCACATTCAACGGCGCAGGAGTGAATGGCCTCACGTTCATGGCGGATGGTGGCTTGTCTTATAATAATCGGATTGAAAACTATAGCGTTGAAGGTGAACTTTTAACAACATTGCAACGTAATGCGCCCCTTATGCCAGAGGCACTTGGACAACAATACTTCCTGCCAGTGGCCAACGTCGATCATGATGAAAGCCCGCTCGGTTTACACGGAATCCAGTCCGTTCTTGATTCGCTTGGTGAGGACACCGCTTTTGGTTCACAGTAAGAGTAAACATTTATGAAAAATCGGGCATTGACAATAATTTCGATGGTTGCGATGTTTAACTCGAGTATGAAGAATGCCACGTTTATTTTTTTACTCCTGGCGATGGCATGTCTCTTTTTAAATGGATGCGGACAGCCCCCGGATTCGGACGTCACCAAAAATCCGCGTTATTTTTTTTCATCATTTGCTGATACACAATGGCGAACCAGGACCAAAACGGCGCTCGCTGAGATGAAGCTGTATACTGGTAAGCAGGTTATGGCGTTTGTGTCACCTCGGCTTTTCGATCCAAAAGATCCAGAATACATGGCTGTCCCAAATACCTACCTGCATGTTGTCACCGAGTTCCCGCCTGGCGCAATAATTCGTATTAACCAACTCATCCAAGACCATGGGATTGGAAGCACGGTATGGGTTATTGTGTCACTAGAAAATGAAACGAACTATCAAACAACGAACCTATATTTAGACACACAATTCCTTGCAAATAACAGTTTTTTTCGAGGTCCAGTTACGCTGCACCGTTGGGGTGTAAATTCAAACTTGTTGGAGACAGTCACCAATTCGCCTTAAAAAACGCTGTGATCAGAATTGCGCTAGGTTTCATGGGATGTTATTTTAAACGAATGGTGGAAGTGTTCTTTTAGCCAAATCAAGATTCGTTTTAATTCTTCAGAGTGAGCTTAACCGCTCACTTTTCAATCTTAACAAAGATTGAACCAAAGCATCTAAAAGCCACGAACCAATTCTCGTACAAATAGGCCCAAAGCCTTTGCAATCTTTGCAAGAGAATCCACCGAAGGTGATTCTTTGCCGCGTTCAACCCTGCTAATAAATACGGTTGAGAGTCCGGCTCTTTCAGCCAATTTCTCTTGGCTTAACTGGGCCCCCTTCCGTTTTTCCCTGATTGTTTCTCCAAGCAAACGGCGGTGTTGAAGTCTTCCACGCATGGCCACTCAACAAAGCTGAAACAGGCGGATACGACCATGTCGTTAACGACCAATTTTGACTTGCAGTTATTGAAGTCATCTGTATATAAAAAGAAAAGCTTTTGGAATTTCAATGAACGGCAAAATTAGGAAATTTAGTGTCATTTTTGTTGGCCTTTGTCAAATTGCACGAACTGCCTTTTGCCAGGACCAGATTCCTAATCCTTGGAGAGAGGTGGACGGTGATACTAATAATGTTCAAACCTCCGGCGTATTGTTTATTGGGCAGGTTGTGGATGTAATGCCCAACGGAATACGTGTGCAAGGTTCATACGGCCACGCAGTTAATGAGCGAGGACCTTTTGGGCCCCTTATGGTGATGACCCCACCCGAGTATCATGGAGATTTCTTTGTCACAAACTTTCCTTCGGTAGTTTTTAGTGACCAAAGGGTGTCCGAAATGGCATTTTCGTATGGGACATTTTCGTACAATACGGTTCTGGGAAGCTCAAGAACCATTCCGGAGCTTAATTACGGTATTCCTTGTGATAAACCTGAGTGGCAAATTGAAGCTGAAAAGAGAAGCGCAGAAAACGCCTTTACCATTGCTTATATTCAAAAAAATACCCACGATGCACAAATCATTGATAAATTGACGCAAAGTGCCAAAGAGGGTGATAGCGGCGCACAATTTAGTTTAGCTGTACATTATCGTGATGGAATCAATTGCGATACCAACATCCAACAGGCGATTTACTGGTTTTCCAATTCAGCAGCTCAAGGAAATCTTCAG
>Ga0206856_10099_pt1 | contig 32043 bp, 26 predicted proteins | sample Alteio_BWOrgCont_48_FD_152630 | JGI IMG/M metagenome (GOLD analysis project Ga0206856, IMG submission 152630) | Enriched cells from forest soil in Barre Woods Harvard Forest LTER site, Petersham, Massachusetts, United States -... | ecosystem: Environmental > Terrestrial > Soil > Temperate forest >...
TAACGTACGTGAAGTTACTTTGCATGGGACAGCATTGCAAGCAGTGCTTGAGGTTGCATTAGATAAAGATCAACATTTGTTGCGTGATTCAATTAATTTTTCAAGTAATAATCCCTCATGGACTATCACCGGTTGGAAAAGTACGGTTCCCGCAAAGCCCCACTACAGCTCCGCGTTTCGTGATACAAAAGAGAGTTATGTAGATCAGGTAAATCTTATGGTAATGCTTGAACCAGTTGTTGTGCAAAAAGGTAATTCTGAGCCCCCGGTTCAGGCTTCGACCGATATGGACGCAAACGATTCAATCGACCTTTTTATGCATTATGTAACGGACAAAAGTAAAGAGGTTAAAGAACAGGTATTTACACTCAAGCCTCGCACGGCAGTAACTGCACATAACTTAACCGAGCGCGAGTCTGAGCAGGTTCATACTGCTGAAACGCGCGCACCTGCATGCGTTCCAGGTGCGGCATGCCAGCGGAGACCATTATCACATGAGCTCTATGATGGTTTACACCTGCTGGTAAATGCAATCAAACGCACTGCGTTCGCTGCACAAGAAATGGTTTCGCATTTATTAAGCACGACCCAATCGTTAGCATTGCAATGCATTTTAGCACTTGTTTTGGGTGTGCTCATGAGTTTGACACCCTGCATTTATCCAATGATACCCATAACTATTGGGGTACTTGGTGCAGGAGCAAGCAAATCAGTTTTTAAAAACTTTTTGCTTGCATTAGCATATACCTTAGGTATGGCAACCATGTTTGCCGTATTGGGGTTGGTGGTAACTTCGTGCGGTGTTCATTGTGGCCAGCTGTTAGTAAATCCACTGTTTGTTGTAGTGCTAGTATGCTTTTTGGCATACCTTGGCTTTTCAATGTTTGGTTTTTACGACATGTATATTCCTCGTTTTTTACAGCCACGCCCTGGTCAAGTTAAGCGAGGTTCTTGGATTTCGGCATTCTTTTTTGGTGTGGTGAGTGGAACCATTGCGTCCCCGTGTATGTCCCCCGGATTGGCCTTATTACTGAGCATTGTAACTACCTTGGGCAGTAAATGGGTAGGGTTTTTACTATTATTCGTATTTGGTATTGGTTCAAGTGTTCCCTTGTTAATAATTGGTACCTTTTCCAGTTCATTACACGTGCTTCCACGCGCAGGCATGTGGATGGTTGAGATAAAAAAAATCTTTGGTTTTATGCTTATATGCATCTGTTTTTATTACTTACAAAATATTTTGCCATTGTACTTAGTGCTTTGGTTAGGCGCATTATTTTTTATGGGATGTGGTGGTTATTGCTTAGGTCGAGTAATTTCTGCACGTACCTTTATTGGTCGTTTGTTTGCATTGATTATAGGTGTGTTTTTAGTGGTGAGCGGTGTGTATGGCTTGTATAGTGGCTATAAACAATGGCATGGAACAACCGATCAAGTGTCTTCGCATGCGGCAGTCTGGCGTACCGATTATGCACAAGCGGTCGAGCAAGCGGTACAGTCCAATAGTAAAATATTGCTTGATTTTGGTGCAGATTGGTGTTCGTTATGTACGCAGCTTGAGCGCAAAGTGTTACATACCGATGCTTTTGCAGAAGGCATACAAGCGTTGCCAGTGATTGCAATTAAAATTGATGGTACTGTACAATCGGACGAGCCGTATGTATCGCTGATGAAAGAATTTAATATTGTTGGTTTACCAACAGTTATTTTGCTTGATCCTCAAACGCGTACTGTTATTAAACGGTGGCATAGTGAATTGTTGCAACGGCCGATAAATAACTTTATTGAAGATTTGCAAAGTTTGGTAAGCAAATAATAAAAGAAACTTTTATAAAAAAGAGTGTTTGTGTTATGCAGGCACTCTTTTTTATTTACAATTATGGCGTTATCGGTGCTTTATTATGTATTTTTATTCTGAGAAGGTATCATTGCAAAAGTGAGGTATGTATATTATGTGTAATAGATGGAGCGCGTTGGTGGTGAGTATGTTGTGTGTAGGCATAAGCAACATGATGGCAACCATGCCACGAACACCATTGGGGATGCCTAATATTAATTTGACCTGTTATATGAATTCTGGCTTGCAGTCATTGTATCAAGTGGTTCCCCTTACTAAAGGTCTGTTATCGCAATCACCGGATTACTATAAAGCAGGTTCTTTGGCGCGGGCATACCAACAATTTGTGCGTAGCTATACATCCTCCAGTACACCGATTATTGATCGATCTGTTGTTGACGTATTTTATAAAGATCTCACGCCACACCTTTCTCGTGTTACCGTGGAAGCGATGCAAGACGTTACCGAAATAACGGGTAAATTGCTCGAGAGTTTACAACGAGATATGGCTGTTGAGGGCCACGCAACGCTCAGCCCATTTATATTTGATACAGAATCTCGTGCAGTCTGCAAAACATGTGGTACTGTAAGTGAAAAAAAATCCACGAATAATTCATTAAACGTGCGATCAAGCCGTGCTGAAACGTTACGCGGGTGTTTGGAGGCATATTTTTCAAAAGAAGTCGTTACCCAAATGTGCCGAAATTTTAATTGCCCTCAAAGTGGATATGCAAAAGTAGTGGAAACTTTTTTAGCTGAAGTTGGGAAAAAAGATGAATCACTCTATGTATCATTACTTTCACATGATGAGGATTTAAAAACGTATTTACTTACTGATTTTAATATTAGAAAAGCAGTAACACATGTAGGCTTGTCTCCCGATGTAGTTACTAAGCTTAATAAAATGCTTGATGAGCAGGTATATACTGTTGCAGGGAGCGACCGAAAAATAAACCTTGTTGATTTTTTAAATGAAAATAAAAACACTGCTATGGATCAAACTGTGGCATTATTAACGCTGCCTCAATCCTTTTTTATCTCAGTAAATAGACCTCAACAGGACACAAAGCGTGTTTCGTTTGTGCTTGAAAAACTTGATGTCGGAACGTATCTTAAAGCTAAAAAGCCAGAAGAATATTATTATCTACAGGCTGTGGTTATGTATAATGGTGGACATTATTGGGCATATGTACAAAACAATGGGCAGTGGTACAAGTGTGATGATACACGCACTGAACCGATTGATAGTGGCCGGATGCAAAAAATTGCTGATGATGGCGGAGATACGGGCGGTTATGCCTATGCATTGTTTTATCAAAAAGGGGCACCTGCTACGGTGAGTACTTCAACAAACATGCCAAAAAAGTTGTTATATGATATGCAAAGTGATTTAACGGTGTTGGCGGGCAAAATAAGATAGAGATTTCTTGCTCTCAAGCCTTTCCAAAAATAATTTATAGTATTGAAAAGCAAAAATCCCAGAACGTAGATCACCGTTCTGGGATTTTTAAATTACTTGAGCTAGAAATTAGTAGCTACGATCGTTACCGCCACGGTATCCGCCGCTGCCGCCACCATTGCCGCCACGGTATCCTGAAGAAGAACCACCTGAGTAGTTATTGCTACGGAATCCGCCGCTGCTTCCACCGCTGCGAGGGCCAGAAGAACCGCCTTCACGAGGTTGTGGTGGACGAGCTTGGTTGACACGTAATGGACGACCATCAAGTTCGTAGTTGTTCAACGCGTTGATAGCTGTTTCAGCTTCTGTGTCGTTTTGCATTGTTACAAAGCCAAAACCGCGTGGTTGGCCTGTCATTTTGTCTATCATAATTTTAACAGAAGAAACACTACCGTATTCTTCAAATTTTTGACGTAAACCATTTTCGGTAGTTGTTCGGGAAAGATTCCCAACGTAGATATCCATAAGTGACCAATTTAAGTTAAAAATAAACATTCATTTCACGGGTTTTTGTGCTCTATGAAGAACACGCAGACTGATCTAGCTCCATTATCTCTATAAATATCAAAACCCTCAGCTGACATCTACATAAATAAATGGTGCATCTCGCGTATTTTAAATTCATAATGCACATCTTTTATATTCTGCTTTCTGCATAGAACTAAAAGATATTTTTAGTATAGCATATAAATTTAAAAAAATATCAACCATATAATTGCTCAGGGAAAAAAGGCCTTTTCGGGAGCCTATTTTTGAGATTTGCGTAAAAGTGTTTATACTAGAAAAGTTGTAATAATAGTATATCATCCCAGAAAACGCTCAATTTTAATGGCCTATGTGCCCAGAGGGCTCATTACTCTACAAGGATTATTCATGAAAAAAATAAGTTCATCCGCTCGGGTAGCCACTCCATTGCTTGCGACTGCTTTTGCGTTGTTTGCCATGCTTTTTGGCACCGGTAATATTGTTTTTCCGCTTGGACTTGGACGGTCAGTCGGCGCTTTAGCTTTGTATGCAATGATAGGATTTGTGCTTACTGCGGTGTTAATCCCGGTGATCGGTATTATTGCTATGGCTTTGTATGATGGTGATTATACGGTGTTTTTGCAGCGGGCAGGCAAAACACCGGGGATTGTCATGGTTATCATTTGTATGGCCCTTTTGGGACCCTTGTGTGGCATTCCACGGTCAATTGCGCTGTCATATTCTGCACTTCAGTGGATTATGCCCAATTTATCCTTATTATACTTTAGCTTGGCAATGGCGGTAATTATTTTTTGTACTACCATCAGGGAAAGTAAGGTAGTAGGTCTTATGGGTAAGTTTTTAGGGCCACTGAAAGTACTATTGCTCGGCGGGTTGATCATTAAGGGATTTTTTATTCCTGCCCAGACTGCCCCTTGTGAGCTTTCAAATTTTGAAACGCTCAAGCATGGCTTTTTTGAAGGGTTTGGTACCTTAGATTTGATAGGGGTGATCTTTTTCTCAAGCCTTTTATTAGCGAGTTTGCGTAAATTTTATGTAAATGTAGAAAATTCACACCGTGAACAAATAAAAATGCTGGTAAAATCAGGTGTTTTAGGTTCCCTTATGCTGGGTCTGATGTATGCAGGGTTTATTTTTGTTGCATCATTTCAATCAGGTGCCGAACAATGCATCGGGCTTGAAAAAACACAGTTATTAAGCGCATTGGCAACTATTATTTTAGGAGCCGGTGGGGGTGCCTTGGCAAGTATTACTATTGCCGTTGCGTGTACAACCACTGCAATAGCATTAACCACGGTATTTGTTGATTATGTACATCGCACATGTATGAAGCCTCGTGGGTTTCATTATGTGGTGACCCTTTTGATTACTTTGGTAATCGCAGTGTTTTTTGCAAATTATGGGTTTGAAAAAATTCAAACGATGCTTGAACCATTGATTATGGTACTCTACCCTGGCCTTATTGTGCTGACTTTTACTAATATTATATACAAGTTGTGGAAGGTCGATTTGGGTAAAATACCTTTTTATGCAATGTTGGCCATTTCATTTATTAATCAAATACGTTAATCAAAGGTATATGCACAATGAATGGCGGTTGTATTGTTGTTGAGCAATCGGTTGGCTTGCAGGGAGAAGTAGCACTAGAGGGTGCTAAAAATGCGGTCTTAGTTATCATGGCATCCTCCGTGCTGGCCTCGGGGGTAACGATTTTAACCAATGTCCCTGCGTTAGCGGATGTTTTTCAGATGAAACAACTGTTGGAGCAGTTGGGTGCAGTGATAACTTTTGATCAAGCGACCAAAACAATGGAGATTAACACAACCACCCTTAATGATTGTGTAGTAAGTCCTGAATTAATGAGAAAAATGCGTGCTTCAATTTTGGTTGCTGGCCCACTGCTTGCTCGTTTTGGACGAGCACGTGTGGCATTGCCTGGTGGATGTTTGCTTGGTGCACGGCCGATCGACTTACATTTGCGTGCGTTTGCGCGCATGGGAGTTGCTATTGAAGTAGTAGGTGAATATTTGCATATGAATGCTCATCCGCTTTGTGCGCAAACATTCGTGCTTGAATATCCCAGCGTGGGAGCAACCGAAAATATGATGATGGCTGCCGTTTTAACCCAAGGGGTTACTCGGATAATCAACGCAGCGGTGGAGCCTGAAGTATTAGATCTTATTGCCATTTTACGTAAAATGGGTGCGCGCATTGAAATTGAAGTGCCAGGCACCCTTGTTATAGAAGGAGTCTCTGTTCTTTCGGCTGTCGAATACGAAATTATTCCCGACCGTCTGGAGGCTGGCACTTTATTGATTGCAGCAGCAGTTACAAACGGACATATTTCAATACCAGATTGTCCACATACGGTAATGGATGTATTTCTTGAGCGATTAACTGAAATGGGGCATGAAATTACCCTGCACTCAGCAAACAAAGGGGTCACATTAAAGGCAACCGATGTTCCGCGAGCAGTTTCGTTTCGTACGGGGCCCTACCCCGGATTTCCTACTGATTTACAAGCACCTATGATGGTTGCTCAATGCCTTGCGTTGGGTACGAGTGTTATTTATGAAACGGTATTTGAAAATCGTTTAGTGCATACACGAGAATTGCAAAAAATGGGTGCACAAATTGTACAAGACGGTTCTTTGATTGCGACGGTCAAGGGGGTTGATTGTTTATATGGCGCATCGGTTATTGCGCCTGATATTCGAGCATCTGCGGCATTAGTCATTGCGGGGCTTGCGGCACAAGGTCAAACTATTATGACCGGAATACACCACTTTAGACGTGGATACACACGCTTGGAAGATAAATTATGTGCCCTGGGTGCACGGATTAAGGTACAGGAATAGGAATAAAATATGTTTCATTTTTTTTTGTTTTGTTTGATGTTAGCCAATACACAGTCTTTGCAAAGCGCTTTAGCGCAGACAAGGCCTGCACAATCGCATAAAAAAAATTGGATAATCGGTGCATCGGTTGCCACTGCGGCTGTGATAACCGTAGTGGGTGCGACGTTATGGTATCGGAATATATATCTTCCACGCATACTTGATGAAAGTATAAAGAAAATAAAGGAAGAGCAGGATCGAAAGATTAGTCAAAGCCTTGCGGAGCGTAAGAGGCAAGAAGCCAAACGCAGACAAGCAGAAGTCGAAACAAAAAGGGTAGCTGACGAAGCTATGCTAAATCGACAACAGGAAGTTGCACGCATACGACAAGAACAAGAATCGAAAAAAAGAGCTCAAGCAACTACTGCAAAGCCTGTTGTGCCGTTAACAGCGAGCTCTACGACGTCAACCGATTTGGCTGATTCAAAGCGTGAGGCAGACGCGACCACCACGATACGTCAACTGCAGGGTGATGTAGAAAGAAAACGAGCACATGATGTCGTGCAAACTGGTGATACAGTGAGTATTTATAGGAAAACTGGTATTGGTGTTGCTCATGAAAAGGGCGACAGAACAACAAATGAAGATCGATATGTTGTACGAGTGTTTGATGGGTACACTGTATGTATTGTTGCTGATGGACATAGCGGGGATGAAGCGGCAGAGTATACAAGAGAACACCTCTCAGACCACCTGTGCCTCATCATCGATAAGCTTGGCGGATCAGCTTCTGAAGAGGCAGTTAAAAAAGCGCTTTGCGATGCCATTGAAGAATTTGATAGAAAGCTGATACTGGATCTTAATAAACGTAATTTGATACAAAAAAGCACAGGCCAAATTTCCATATATTACCCCCCACTTCTTCGACCCAGATATCCGGGAACTACACTCGTGGTTGCCATTATTCGCGAAGATTCTGTTGATGTCTTACATGTTGGTGATTCGCGAGCGATTTTGTGTGATATGGAAACCAGAGCTGTTGTTGCAGCTACTCAAGATCATTCACTTACAACTAATACTGCAGAGTTGCAACGTGTTACTGAGCTGCAAGCGCTCACCCACGGTGAATATATATTTACCTATAAACCTGGTGATACTATATACCTGCAAGACCCGACAACGGGGACTCGCGCAGAATTTTCACGTGCTTTGGGTGATGCTCAGTACAAAGTAACCCAGCCGCAAGCTCTTTTGAGTACCCCTGATTTTATGAGGATAAAGAGAAATACAAAAAATAATTATTTACTTATGGCAACGGATGGCTTATGGAAGCGGGATCCTAGTGGGAAAACTAAAAAAGGTTATCATATGTGTTCTAATGAAGATGTTGTGAATGTTATCCACGCGCAATTACAGATAAATCCAGACCTTCGTTTGGCCGCAGAGAGTGCAGTGAACGATGCTATTGCGAAAGATTGTGGGGATAATGTAACTATGCTGATTATTCCACTGAGTACAAGCAGAGTCGCTATATAAGGCTGTATAGCTTTGGATATTCTTGCTCAAGATGACATTACGATAATCATTACTCACTTGCTTGTGTGCTTGCACTGAGCTCGGTAAGCTCACTAGTGATGCTTGCTTGCCGTGCTTTGTTATAATCAATTTTGGTTTGGGTAAGAAGCTTTTCTGCATTTCGTGTTGACGTGTCCATTGAAATAAACCGGGCTGCCTGTTCTGCGTACAGCGCCTCGTGCAAGGCATATATAATTGACGTTTTTATGTGCATCAGTTCAAGCGTGTTTGCCAAGTTCTGGGGAGCTTTTTTATTATACATGATAAAAAGATCTTTTTTTTGTGGTCTTTGTATAAAAAAGCTCTGCGGTTTATTGTTAAAAATGCTAATAATGGGATGATTAAGAGTAATGAGTAAGTGGGTGAGCTGTTGTGCAAGTGCAATGTAATTTGACATACTAAATTTGTCAAAAGAAGCATATGGGGTTATTCCCTTGCGTGCCAAATAATCTGATGCATATTTACCGACTGATATGACTGTTGTTTGGGGGGTAATGCTTTTTGCCTGATCAACAAATCTAAATAATTCTTGATTCAAGGTGCCACAAAGGCCTTTTTGTGAGCCAATTATAATAATGATCGGTATTTTTTGTTCAGCGGTATATGTTTGACTAATGGATTCAGGTTCATTGTGTAATTGATTACGTATGTTTGTTACGTCGTGTGTATATTCTTCTAAAATTTCTTTTTTATTACGCAAGCGAGCATGGATCGACATAGAAATAAGCCGCATAGCGCCGGTGGTTTTTTTGATTGTTTCTATTATTTTTATACGTTGCCGTAAAAGTATAGCGCGAGACACAAATACCCTTATTTCTATAGTAATCTTATCTGACAAGGTTCTTTTATGGTATCTTTAACAATAACTGTATGATTAATTTTAACATTTGGCAAATATATTAATGATCGTATTGATTGATGGATATAATGTATTAAAACAACTTTCTTCTGCGGTGTATATTAGTACGGTGCAGCGTCGTGCATTTATTGATCGTTTATATGCATATGCCGTTGCGCATGGTCATCAAATAATTCTCGTATTTGATGGTGCCATGGCTGAGGAAGATTATGTAAAAAAAACACATGAATTAGTCGTGCTGTATTCGGGAACCACTCAAGACGCTGATACGGTATTAAAAAAGATGTGTATGCGGTATAAAGGATATGAAGCGGTGCTCGTGTCATCAGACCGCGATGTGTGTGCATACGCAAGTTTGTGTGGAATCGCGTGCCTTGATGCAATGTTATTTCAAAAATTATTAGTCAATAAGGGGTCCACCGATGCGAGGGTGAACAATACACAGACGGTAATAACAACAGTAAAAAGCAAAGGTGCTGCACATAAGCGAGCGGGTCATGAAAGTAGTCAGGAAGTTGATGATTTAATGCAGAAAGCATCACGTACTGTGATTATTAAGCATGAAGATGGCGGCCGATCCCGTGAAAAAAGTTCGCACACGTTGTCTAAAAACGATAAAAAATTAAAAAAATTGGTGAATAAATTATGAACAAAAAAAGTATCGCCTATACTCTGGATGAGTTGCCTGAAATCGTGTCATTTTTATATCAATTATTGGATACCTATCCCGTTATGACACTCGTGGGACCCTTGGGTGCGGGAAAAACAACCTTAGCACAAGCGTTAATGCGGCATGCAGGGGTACAAGAGGTCATACAAAGTCCTACGTTTACCTATGTATCAGTATATACGAATGCTTCAGGTTGGCGGTTTTATCACTTTGATTTATATCGTTTAACCAACATGCGTGAATTTATAGCGGCGGGGTTTAATGAATATTTATTTGAACCAGTAAGTTATGCACTTATTGAATGGCCTGAAATCATTATGCCGATGCTTAAAAAAAAGGTTATTCACGTTTCAATTGAATATGCAACTGAAGATCGGCGAATATTACATTACGAATGTATTGATTAAAAAATGCATCGTACGAGCGCTCATCAAAGTATTAATTATAAGGATGGCCTTGCTCTCTTTTTATTATACTTTTCAGCGTTTTTGTATCCCATTCCCTTATTATTTCCCACCTCTTTTTGGTGGGTTGTTTTTTTGATTTTTCCGCTGTTTTTACAGAGTGTTGTGTTGCGAACACCCACGGTGCTTCAGGGTTTTTTTTGGGGCTTGATCACATTTATTTGCTCTGGTGGTTTTTTTCTGAGGGGGATTTTTTCACTGGCACATGGTTCTTGCGTGTATCGATCCATTCCCCTCGTTATGCTTACTCTGGTGATGGCCTCATGGGCAGCAGTGTGGTTTTGGTGTGCCACTACCTTAAGTAAATGGTACATGGCAATGAACCGCATGCACAGTATTACAGTTGATACGATATATATCGTTATATGGACGTGTACCGCATGGCTTTATTTGTTATGGATCGATCGAGGATGTTTAATTGTGTGCGGTAGACTTGAAGGGATAGGTATTAATAACCTTTTAGTTCCATTAATTGAGCATCCTTCATTATTATATTGGGTACCCTACGTAGGGACAGCTGGAGGATTGGGTATGCTCCTTGCACTTGCAGGCACTCTTGTTACGTGCGTTCTCGCGTGCACACGCACGAGCTTAATTTTTTTGATAGGAATAATTATTTTTTGGTTAATGGGTGTGGTGATGCAACCTCAGGATTCATCAGACCACGGTAACCTCTTACAAAATAGTTTGGTTATACCGCAAAGATATCAATCGCTTAATGCACCATTTGGCACTGCACATGCGTTATTGGATTGTGTACGTAATTGTTTGCACAAAAATCCAGAGTTACGGTTATTGGTATTTCCCGAGTCGGCAGTAAGTGATCTCGATGTATTACCGATTTTTGAGCAATTATGGCTTCAGGAAAAAAATGTTCAACACATACATTTGCTTATCGGTGGATTTTCGGCAGATAATAAGGGGTACCATAATACGATTTATTGGTTTTATCGGGGAAAGCTCCAGCAACTTATTCATAAAAATCATGCGAATCCCTTAACTGAGCGAAGTATAAGTAATATATCAGGTATTCGTTCGGTATATTTTGATACGATTCCTGAAATTATACCTGATACGCGTCGTCGAATAGCCTGTTTGTTTGAGGGTTTTGGTTGTGATGCGGTGGTGTATATTTGTTCTGAGCTTTTTTTTAACTCGAGGCCACATGATCACTATAGAAAGAAATTAATTATTGCCCTCTGCAATGACGCGTGGGTGGGCAAAATTGCGCAGCGGCAAATGTTAATGCAGGCACGGTTTAAAGCGTTTTTATGGCAACGAGATATTATGTATTGCACGTATAATTATCATGCATTATTGAAAAGCTCGGGGGCTAATTAAGAGGAATAATCATGACGGTTATGTCATCTGTTCTACCCGGGTTTTTCGTTTCCCATTGTTTTGTTGCAAAACACACGAGCTCTTCTGCGGCCTTTTGGTAATTATGGGGATTTTCCGTTAATGATGCTAAGGCCCTATCAACAGCATCTTGAGATTTAATAACATCCCAAAGCCCGTCTGATGCCATGATAATAAATCTATTTGAGGCCTTGTTGCGGTAATCTGTAATCGTGGGGGTTGCAATAATAGAACCAGGATGTTTTGTTTTAACTGCGGCATCACCCACTGCTCTGCTCATGCCCAAGTCATCAACACGATTATCTTTGATTTGACCACCATGTTTCAGTATACGTTCTTTTTCTGAGGGTTCATCTGGTTTATGGTCTTGTGAACGTTTGAGTGCTTTGGTTTCTCTGCACAATACTGCTCGTGAATCGCCCACATGAGCTATATAATACGTGTCAGCATATGAGACATAAACGAGTGCAGTTGTTCCATGATCTTCCCATTGACCTTTTTTGCATATTTCTTTATCAATAATTTTAAAGGTAGTTTCGAGAGCAAGTTTTATATTTTTTGGATTATTTTTCAAATGGGTACGGAACAACTCTTTGAAATTACACATGAAATATTCAACAGGACCAGTTCCTCCGTGACCATCGCATACTATCGCAACCTGGATGCCACTGCCAATGTTTATTGTATAATGAGCATGGCGGTCTTCCATACGCTTGAGAAGATTTTTGTTGTCGGTGCCTTTTTGTGCAGAAACAACAATTGGTAGCCGGGTAATACTTTTTTGCTTATTTTTTGTGATTTTTTTTGATAGAAATAGCGATTTATAGAATAACCAACTTACGGTAATAGTAGCGAGTACTCTTGTCAATCCGTAGACAAAACGATCACGCGTATATGAATCCCCTTTTTGAGCAGGTTCAGATGATAGAGTGACCGGGGTGTGTGTTCGTGTCTTTGTACCCCAAAAGCTATAGGTATCCTGTATGCCGCTGGCAAAGAGGCACATAATGATGAGACGGATAAATAGGTGTTTTTTGAGCTTCATACAAGGGGCCTTTTTTTAGCTTTTAAGATTATGATAATTTTTCCCTCTATTGTATATAAGCTTACACTGAAAATGCTATTTGTCAATATTTAATATTTGCAATGAGGTATTTGTGGGTATTTTATGGGTATAAAGGGGTGAGTTTAGGCTCTGGGCGCTACAGTATCAGAGGTTTCCAGAGGGATAACCATTACGGTTTCATTTTCAGGTAAGGCTCTGCGTCCACTGGCTGTTGATATAAGCATTTTGGCGGCATCCTGGCCGGTAGCTGTAGTATCTTTTTTCAAATAACTGCGGGTGAGCGGTAATGCATCTGGAACTGTACGCCAGAATCCATGTGAGCCGAGAATGAGGAAATCATTCTGTGGGTTGAGGGGAAATACATAAATATCTGGATCAGCAATAAGAAAGCTGCGTTCTTTGGCGCTATCTTTATAATGTATACATCCCAGCGCTCGGGTAAATTGAACAGGAGGGTAGCCTATGGGCTGTTTTGTAACTGTTGCATATGATTTACCGGTCTTTGTTTCCACCCCTTTTATACGACGTTGTTCAGTTACATTTGAAAGAGCATGCGGGCGCGATTCCCATGGTTCGCCTTGGGTGTTGCCCAGCAGTGCTTGGCAATTACCCACGTTTATAATATATGCGGTATTCTGATGAATAAACGCACCCACTAATGTAGATCCCGATTTATTGAGCAATATTTTACTGAGCAACAGTTGATCAATATTTATAATGGCAGCAGATAGAGCTTTTTTTATAGATTGTGGGCCAGTGGCTAATATGTCAGAAGTTACATGTTTGTTGAGATGTTCAGCCAGGTGTTCTTTTAGATATTTCGCCGTGTTAGGTCCATTATGCCCATCACAAACTCCAAAAAAACCATATTCGGGAGTGACTATTACAACAGCTCTGTCTTCTTGCGATGGCATTCCCCCTAAATCCTGCGCAACTCCAATCGTTGACTTTTGCAGCAAGGCGGCAGCAGAACATTCTTGTTCTTTAGAGAGTTCAGCAGAGGCTTTCTCTTCCCGTTCGGCTTTCGCGTCAATAGTAGTTTTACGTTCAGCTTCCGTGCGCAGTTCTTCCGCTTGTTTTTTACGGGGTACACATCGGTAATGATACCACCATATAAAAATGGTAGAGAGTGCTGTAGCGGCGGCGGCTGACACAAGAATTATATTTCGAATTGTTACATCGTTTTTACTGGAGCGAGTATTGGTGGCAGGTAATGTATGTGATTGAACACCACTTTGTGTGGCGTGCATGTTGAAAAAAATGAAGCATATCATAATTGTTTGGATGAAATGTTGATGTATGCGTTTCATTTTTATCCTTGCACTATGTTTTTCTAATTAGCATGTATTTTTTTTCTGAGTTCATCAAAATGGTATAACACCAGTCCAATAAATACTGTTGCAAACGAAGCAAAGAAATGCCAAGTTACTGTTTCATGAAAAAATAACCAGCCATAAATAACTGCGCTGAGCGGTGATAAAAAACTTGCAAGAGATAAAAATGTGGTACTGTAATGGCGCAAGAGGTGTGCTTGTAGATTTGAACAAATTAAATTACTGATTACAATTTGTACAAATGCAAGCAATGCAAGCATTTTGCAGTCACCACGAATCCATATTGGTTCAACGAGCATAGCAGATGTTAATGCCATTGCCCCACCAATGAGCATGCTGACACCATTGGCCAGAACCGGTGGGCATTGTCGATGTTTAACCAATTTTTGCATGACTACCGTGCTATAACTTAATGATGCGACGGCTGCGATCATGAGTAACTCAGGCCATGATAAAAACGAGACCCCGCCGATAAGATCTTCATACGAACTATTATTAATAAGCAGGGGAATCATGCCTAAAAATCCCAGTGAGAGACCAAAAACTTTTTGAATAGAAAAGCGTTCTTTTAAGTGAAAGTATGAAATGATGGCAGTAAAAAAGGGAAATAAATTAAATAATAAGGCGGCTTTTGTGGTGGTAATATATTGTAAGCTCCATGCACGCAACGAATAAAATAAATAGGTACCAAATACGGCATTTTGAATATACAGCCACATATCACTTTTTTGTGGATAACATCGTATACGATGTTTTGCATAAATATAGGTAAGTAAACAAGCGCCACCAATGAGCATACGTAATGCCACAATAAAAAATGGTGAGGCATAAAATAAAATCATTTTTCCAATGGTGAAGCTAAAGCCAAAAAGGGAATAGAGAATTAAAACTTGTAAAATCATAGTCTACAATCGCGTAAAACTTTTATTGCATTTAATGTACATCAGATAAGTATAACCTAAGAGCAGGTTGGTTGGCTATTTTTTAAATATATGCACAAAAAAGGGGTGCTATAAAAGCACCCCATCTTAAATTTCTACCGTGGTAGGTCTTATTTTAAGTCGGCTTCTGACCATTCAACTGTGGTGTCAGCCATAACGCCTGATACGCGTTGTTCAACGTGAACCGGCGTTGTTGTTGGATTGCTTTCTTCAGCCATTACAACCGTTTTCTTTTTTCTGCATGCAGTTGTTGAAAGAACAATCAATGAAAGCATGGTAAGGCGTGTAATCTGTTTGAACATGGAACTGTTTCCTTTATGAATGATAAATAGGTGTATTGGTATCTTTTAATACCGGTTTTCTTGTTTTTAGAGGAGCGCGTAATGTCCGCTTTTTCTTTATGGGCTTTTTCTCAAATGGATTATTAATCAAAGCCTTTTTCAATGCTTCATCCATTGAATCAACGAATACTAAATTGAGACTTTCAAGTATTACTTTACCTTCAGGAAACTCATTTTTGATATCATCAATATCATTTCTATTTTCGCTTGGTAAAATAACGGTAGTAATGCCATGCTGATGTGCCGCTAAAATTTTTTCTTTTACGCCGCCAATAGGTAACACTTGCCCATGAAGAGTAATTTCACCGGTCATAGCAACAAATGGGTTCACCGGATTTTTTGTGAGCGCTGAGACAAGTGCAATACACATGGTAATACCTGCCGAAGGCCCTTCTTTCGGAGTAGACCCTTCAGGAAGATGAATGTGAATGTCTTTGTTAGTATTAAAATTTTTAGGCAAGCTCAGCTCTTCAGTGCGTGAGCGAATGTAGCTTAATGCAGCTTGAGCAGACTCTTGCATCACTTCTCCGAGCTGTCCGGTAAGCGAAACGTTACCTTTACCAGGCATAACCAATGCTTCTACTTCAAGCAAGTCTCCGCCCAGCTCAGTCCATGCAAGACCTGAGGCCAACCCAACGCGGTTATATGTTTTTTCAATAGACCGTATTTTAAATGGTGGATGACCAAGCCATTCTTTGAGCTGATCAACGGTCACTGTTACTGACGCCGTCTGAGTATCGGTGAGAAAAATTTGAATACATTTGCGCATCAACTTATTGAGTAATCGCTCAAGTTGGCGGACGCCAGCTTCTTTACTGTACCCGCGAATAAGAGCCATAATAACATCGTTAGATAGTTTAAATTGACGTGCTTTGAGGCCATACTCTTTCAGGCTTTTTGGGATTAAAAATTTGTGTGCAATTTCTAATTTTTCATCATCGCTATACCCAGAAAGGGGAATAATTTCCATACGATCAAACAAAGGATACGGAATTTTATCGATAGTATTTGCCGTTGCAATAAACATCACCTGAGACAAATTGTATTCGAGCTCAAGGTAATGGTCCATAAAGGTATTATTTTGTTCGGGATCTAATACCTCAAGTAATGCTGACCCGGGATCTCCATGTAAATCGACTGACATTTTATCAATTTCATCAAGTAAAATTACTGGATTTAATGATTTTGCGCGGCGCATTGCCTGGATAATTCTGCCCGGTAGCGCGCCGATATAGGTGCGGCGATGTCCTCTGATTTCAGCTTCATCACGCACACCACCCAATGAAATACGTATAAATTTACGGCCTAAACTTTCAGCAATGGCTTGCCCCAGCGATGTTTTACCCACACCAGGAGGCCCGACAAGACAAATAATAGGTGACTTGCCTGCTTGAGAAGTAAATTTTTCTGCAGCAAGAAATTCGAGAATACGTTCTTTGGGCTTTTTAAGGCCCGCATGCCGTTTGTTCAGTATGTTTTCTGCTTGATTTAAGTTAACCGTGTCGCGTGTAATTTTGTGCCAAGGCAACGAGATAATCCAGTCAATATAATGTCGACTGACTACAGCTTCCGATGACATCGCAGGCATTTGTTCAAGTCGACGCAACTCTTTTTCTGCTTTTTCAAGCGGTTCTTCAGGCAGATTAAGTGATTTGATCTTTGCACGTAACTGTGCAATTTCAATTTGTTGATCATCGCGACCGAGCTCTTTTTGAATTGCTTTTATTTGTTCGGTTAAATAATATTCGCGTTGATTTTTTTCTATTTGGTTTTGTACGCGGCCACGAATGCGCTCTTCGGCCTCAAGAATTGATATTTCTTTTTGTAAAAGCGCACATAATTTGACTAAACGTTCTTGCAGGTCAATTGTTTCAAGAAAACTTTGGCGTTCTTCAAACGTGACATTGATATGCATAAGCAGGGTATCAACAACACAATCCATATCTTCAGTTGTTTTAACCAAGTTCATTAAATCGGCTGGTGATTTGGTATTAAGTTGGCCGTAGGTTGTGTACAATGACTGTAAATTGCGCCACAATGCTTGAGTAGAAACATCATTGTCATCATGAAGCCGTGTGGGAACGTCTTGGCATTCGGCTTCCATGAACCCTTGTGTATTTTCTACCGAAAGAATTTTAGAGCGAACCACACCCTCAATTAAAATTTTAAACGCACCTTTTGGCATGCGCATGACCTGTAAAATAGTCGCACGAGTACCAAAAGCAAACACGTCATCAGCGGTTGGATTTTCAGTTTCGGCATGCTTTTGAGCGGTAACAAAAATTGACCGGTTCTCCTTGAGCGCGTATTCAACGGCGTCAATGGAGGATTTTCTTCCGACAATGATTGGAATAATGCTCTTTGGCAGTATTACGACATTTTTGAGCGGAAGAAGGGGTAAAAAATAATTCTCGTTGTTGTTTTTTTGTTCTACCATAAAAGCACCAATACTTTTTAGTGGTTTTAAATTACTTTATATTATTCTTCCATAATAAATCATAGTGTAGCATATTGCACCGGTGCAGTAAAATGTAATAAAAAGGTTTTTGGAACTGGAGAAAAACTAATTTTTAGCTTTAAATAAGGGTTTTTTCTTGTCATATGTAATCTTTTTATTCATTATGATGTAGAAAATAACTTCAAGTTTGTATTTTTTACGGGGGTATGGTGAAAAAAGTTTTACTGTTGGCGGCGATGAGCGGGCTGTTATTGGTCTACGCAGATGGGGGTCCATCCACGATTTTGTCAGATAATGAACAGAATTTAGTAAAAAAAAGGAGTATGACTTCGACATTGAAAGAGGTAACCACTATGGTGCTCGTTTCGATTGGTTTTGGGGTAGCCAGTGAGTTGAGTAATCGAGCAATTGACGCACGAGCTGCGGCCCGGGCTGTGCGCTGCGTGGCCTTGGATTCAGATATTCAGTTTCTTCTTGGCAATCTCATTATCACGGGAAGAGCGTTTCCCGGTTCCCAGCGCGTGACGGAGGGGTCAGTGTCGACGGTCTTTAATTTTGACAGTGAAGTGGTGATGCGTGCGGTGAGAGGCGCAGATGCTTTAATTGAAAAAAAGCGTTTTGAGTATGCAGCGAACGTTCCGAGTACCGTGTTCACTGTACCCGTCAAAAAAAATGCCTCAGATCTGTTGTTTTTAACCGGTAATTATGCGGCCGTTTCGTTAGTAAAATATAGCTTTATGATCGATGAAGAGCGTAAAAAATGGGCTTTGGATAATCCAGGAAGTTTATATCCACTACCGCATTTGAATTTTTGGGAGGTCGCATTAATTATAGTAGCGCAAGGCGTAGGAAGACATGCGCTTAAACCAGGCTTCATGCACCTGCCTTTTGGTTTTTCTCATGGTGGGGGTAGGTTTAGCTCAGGGTATTAAGCTATTATTTTTGAGGCAATCATAGTTTGTGATATACTCGAGTATATGCGAACTCTTTTTGAGCGAAATTATTGATATGTATCCGCAACTTTTTCATATATACGGCCCTTTTTATGTCCAGAGTTATGGTGTGGCGATTTGCGTCGGGCTCGCATTGCTGCTGTTTGGCGTCATTCATAACCCGTTGGCAAAACGTTATTTTTCTCGGGAACAACTCCTTGATGTTTTATCTCGCGGTATTCTGCTCGGTGTTATCGGCGGCCGTTTGTTACATGTGCTCAGTGAGCCGCAAGAATATGCTTCATTTTGGGATATTTTTAAGGTGTGGGAAGGTGGGCTTTCTTCGCTGGGTGTCGTGATAACGGTTGCCTGTTGTTTGCCGTGGTATTTGTATAAACGTAACATTCCTGTGGTGCCAACGATGGATCTCATAGCTATGTATGTTCCCTTGCTGGCGATGAGTATTCGTATAGGCTGTTTTTTAGCGGGTTGTTGCTATGGTAAAATTTCTCAAGTGGCGTGGGCGATACCTGTGTATGGTCATGGTGCCGCTGGTGAGTGTCTGTACCTACATCCCGTTCAATTGTATAGCGCGTGTCTGTTATTTGGTCTTTTTTTATTACTTCGGTATGTGATTGCCCCACGAGTTAAAGTTCCGGGTCAGCTTATTTGTGCATACCTTGCATGTACGGGGTTTGAACGTTTTTTTATTGATTTTTGGCGTGCCGACCAGGTTATTGCCTGGGGTATTCCGGTTTCCATCCACCAAGTCATTGCTTTTTCCCTTATGTGTGTGGGTATTTTAGGGTACCTTGTACTTGCATATCGCGCTCGTTTTGTTGCATCATGAGTATCTTTAATACTATTAAAAAAAATGTTTCTATTGTGACGGTAGTCAGTGATTACGTAACCCTTAAGCGTATCGGTGGTTATTGGAAGGGCTGTTGCCCATTTCATCATGAGCGCACCGCATCTTTTACAGTGACTCCCGACAAAGAGATTTTTTATTGCTTTGGTTGTCATGCCGGTGGTGACGTTATAGCTTTTGTTTCTCGTGCAGAAAATTGTTCACAGCTTGAAGCGGCACAGCAGCTTGCTGAGAGACATGGAATTGATATTTCCCAAGAATTTTCTCGTGAGCGGACTTTGCAGGTGATTGATGAAAAAAAACGATATCATCACATGTGTTTATTGATTTCGACGTGGTGCCATGAACAACTTTCTAAAAATCAGACCGCGCTTTCGTATGTACGCGGGAGAAATATCACGGTTGAAAGTATAAAAAATTTTACTCTTGGCTATTTCCCCTCGAGCCAGCAGGCAATAAAACTGTTATTGCCCTTGCTTCAAAAAGAAGGTTTTATTGCACAAGATTTGTTGAACGCACGGATAGCCTTGGATGGCAGAAGTGGTATTTATTTTCCTTTTGAAGACCGAATACTGTTTCCTATAAAAGACCATTTAGGCAGGGTGTGTGGTTTTGGGGGACGTGTATTCAAGGCAGAAGATACTCGTGCAAAATATTATAATTCCCATGAGCATGCATATTTTAATAAAGGGACGTTGGTATTTGGGCTTGATGTGGCTAAAAAAAGCATACAAGCACAAGGATCAGTTTTTCTGGTTGAAGGCTATACCGACTGCATCATGATGGCGCAAGCAGGATTTACCTCTGTCATTGCGACGCTCGGTACGGCCTGCACCGCAGATCATTTAAAAATGCTTTCTCGTTATGCTCAGCAGTTATACATAGTCTATGACGGCGACGCGGCCGGCAAGCGCGCTATCATGCGCTTGGGAGGGTTGTGTTGGCAGTATAACATTGACCCGTTGATTATTTCACTCCCAAGTTCTGACGATCCGGCCTCATATTTGGCTCAAGATGGATCCAATTTTGCGGCACTCGTTACAGATGCCCAGGACCTGTTTTCGTTTTATGTAGGTCAAATGGAGCATGATTTTACCCATAAAAGCTTAAAGGTGAGGGTCTCGGCCGTGCGTGAATTGCTCGAAGTGATCATCCATGTTCAGGATGCGCTCAAGCGAGATATGTTATTACAACAACTGGGAGCGCTCTCTTCCGTTCCTCTGGTTACCTTGCAGCGGGAGCTTGCGGCTTTGCAAAAGGGAGGAGTATCAAAAATCACTACAGCTCAGCGCCTGGATGATGGTCACTCAGATGAATATGTAGCGATCACCGCTCGGGCTGCGATGAGTGAGGGCTTGGAAATATCTCTATTTGAAAAACAAATATTTTCTGCTATATTGAATACAAACAATGTATTGTCACCAGAAGACGAAGAGTATTTATTGTTTTCGCTATCAGATCAGCTTAAGCCGCTTTTTATTCAATTTCAAAAAATGAAACGTGATGATTCACAGGTAACTTTTTCTACTTTTTTTAATTCATTATCAGAGTCTGCTCAGCAACTGATAAGCCATATACTCATTGATCATTCTGATTACAGTGATCCAAAGGCATTTGCAAAACTTTTTAATCAATTTCTTAAAAAACAATGGAAAATGATGGTAAATGATGTCAAAATAAAGCTGGCTGATGCTCAGAAAAAAGGTGATGCTGAATCTATCGTTAAAATGGTAGCCGAGTTTCAGAGTTTAAGACAAAAAATGGTTCAAAAAGGCTTGCTATGACAAATCAAAAAACAGGTAAAAAGACAGTATCTAAAGTAAAAAAAAGTGTTGTAGCACCTAAGGTTGTGGTAGGTACAGTTGATTGGAAAAAAGAAATAGCCGAAGAATTTCTTGATAAGGGGCGTAAGCTTGGAGTGCTCTCGTATGAAGAGGTTATGGATTTTTGTGACCGTAATCATTTGCCCGAAAAAGACACAACTGAACTATTAAGATATTTAGAAAAAGAAAATATTGAGTTAGTAACCCATGAAGAACTTGAGGCTTCAGAGCACGTCAGTGACTTTGCCAAAGAAGACCATGAGGCCATTGCTCCTAAGTTTTCATATCAAGCAACTGAAACATTAGATTTTATTGATGATGAAGGCGATGAAGATGACAAAGTAGTTGCTGATGCTGAAGAAGATGCCGATGAAAAAGAGGCAGAACAAGAAACAGTACGTATTGCTGGCGAACCTTCTTATATTGCCGATGGGGTAAAGTGTTATCTTCGGGATATTGGTAAAATTGCGCTGTTAAACAAAAAAACAGAGTTGGTCATTGCCGATCAAATTGCACATTGTAAGCGAGATTCAATTGAGGCGCTTTCAAAGTTTCCGTTTATTCATAAAGAAATCATTTCAATTGGTGAGCGACTTGAAAAAGATTCGCTGTTGCTTAAAGATATCATTCAATTTTCTGATTTTGACGAAGAAAACTTACCGCGGTATGAAGAAGAAAAGCATAAGCTGTTAACCGTTATTTTCCAGGTTAAAGAACTGGTTGAAAACGAAATTAAAATATATCATTCATTTCGTGGGAAACTTGATTCGCCTGAGCAAAAAAAGAACATGCTTGCAGCGGTTAAAAAAAATAAAGAAGCTATTGCGGTAACCATTCAATCGATTAAGATTTCTAATAAATTAATTCGTAAGTTGATAAAACGTCTTGAAAAAAGCGTTCTTAAAATTCAGGAAAAAAAACAGCAATCTGAAGAATGTGATGTTCTTATTAAAAAGATTGCTTCAATGAAAAAAAAGGATGAGCAAACCTTAAAAGAGCTTGAAGAAGTTCAGCATAGGTTCCGCGCAGCACAAAAAAATATTAAAAAAATTGAAGGTGAATTGGGTTTACCACAAGATCAAGTGTTTGCATTGTATGGGCGATTGGTTGAATGTCAGCGTAAAGACAAGCGCGCTAAGGATGATTTGGCCCGTGCAAATTTGCGGCTCGTAGTAAACCTTGCGAAAAAATATGTAAACCGAGGGTTACACTTTTTGGATCTCATCCAAGAGGGTAATATTGGATTGATGAAAGCGGTTGAGAAGTTTGAATTTGAACGGGGATACAAATTTTCGACGTATGCCACTTGGTGGATTCGTCAGGCGATAACCCGTGCAATTGCAGACCAATCCCGAACCATTCGGGTGCCGGTCCATATGGTGGAAACATTAAATAAGATTAATAAAATTAAGCGCACCTTTATGCAAGAGCATGGGCGTGAACCGACACATGCAGAATTAGCTAAAGAAATTAATATTGATGAGAAAAAAATAAAAAATATCATCAAGATTTCAAAGGAGCCGATTTCACTTGAAACGCCGGTGGGTGACAGTGAAGATGCATTTATTAAAGATTTTATTGAAAATGAAAATGAATTTTCTCCTGCGGACACTGTAGCAAATAACGATTTAAAAGATCGTGTGCGGCATGTGCTTAAAACTCTTACGCCTCGCGAAGAAAAAGTTTTAAAAATGCGCTTTGGTATTGACGTAGCATCGGAACATACGTTAGAAGAAGTAGGGAAGGACTTTGGAGTCACCCGTGAGCGTGTCCGTCAAATTGAAGTTAAGGCATTGCGTAAATTAAGACATCCTTCACGGAGCAAGGACCTTGAAACATTCTTTGACAAAGAAATGGAAATGGCCGCTCCCTATGAAGAAGATGATGAAGATGAAGTATAGAAACTAAGGAAAGTAAGAAGATATATGGGTAGTGCTTTTTCGGCTGGTGATAGTAGTGTGTATTTTAACCTTACCTGGTTTTTAATAGCACTTGTTGTGTGTGCGTTGTTTTCATTTTTGGAAACAAGTATAACTGCTTTACGTTTGTTTCATTTGAAAGAACTGGCAGACGCGGCAGAGGGCTATCAAAAGCTATTAAAATCGTTAGAGGAAAACCAAAACAGGGTTTTAACCACTATTGTCATAGCAAATAGTTTAGCAGATGTTATTGCGGCTACTATGGGTTCTCGCTTAAGCGCGCAGCTTTTTAGCGGCTTGCCCGAGTCAATTGCTGTGCCGGTCGGTATTTTATTTACGACGGCCGCAATTTTAGTATTTGGTGAAGTATTGCCTAAAAACATTGCTAAGGTTTTTGGGAGCCGGTTATTTAGTTCTACTTTGGGACTGACTAACATTACCTACTATACTTTGTATCCCGTAGTTACGCTTTTTTTAAAGCTTTCTGATTTTATTATTTATAAGGTTACGGGTAAGCGTAATATTGAAGGTGAAGAGGTTATTACTTCGGAAAAAGAGATACAATTTCTTATTGATTATATCAATAAAAAGGGATTGCTTGACCAAGAAAAAACCAATATGTTAAAAAGCGTTTTTAAGTTGGGTACAACACCTGTTGAAGATATTATGGTGCCCTCAACATCGGTAGTTTCTATTAATTCTGAAACGTCGCTTGAAAGCGCCCTAGTACTTTTTAATAAATATCAGTTTTCACGATTTCCCGTGTATGAAGGTACGCCTGACAACGTGATTGGTATGTTACATTTAAAAGATTTATTTGACAGTTTTTTCAAGAAAAAATCGGCAATTATTAAAACACTTGTACGTCCTATTTTATTTGTTCCTGAAACGGTAAAGGTAAACCACTTACTTAAAGAGTTTAAAGAGCAGCATATGCATATTGCGATGGTTTTAAATGAACATGGCGCAATTGTGGGTATGGTAACCTTGGAAGACGTTCTTGAAGAAATTGTGGGAGAAATTCGTGATGAATACGAATCTATTACCGAAAAAATAGTAAAGCTTAAAGAGGGTGCATGGTTGGTCGATGCAAGTATTGAGCTTAAAGAACTTGAGCGCCATTTAGATATTACGTTTGAAACAGAAGAGTATCTTACCTTGGGTGGTTTTTTAACTGAACAATTGCATCACGTACCTCGCAAAGGGGAGCGCTTAACCTACAAAAATTATCAATTCCAGGTACAACAGGCAAGTGTAAAGCGTGTATTGCAGGTGCTTATTTTTTCTGAAAAAGCGCAATTGTTACCTGAGTACATGCAGCAACCATAATATTTTTTCTCGTTTCCTATTATTGACATCTTTTTGCACTACTTTCTATCTTTACATGTACTGTGTGTGGTTCATTTAAAGAGGATGTAGGGGTATGACACGGGTAAAACTAATATTGATTTTATGTATTGTCCCCTGTTGGGTTCAGGCAGAAAAAAGAGATCATTGCTCCGTTGTGCAGCAACAAAAAGATCAGAAAAATATTACCCCACAAGTTATTTTAACTAACATTTCCAATATTGTTTTGAGTGTACTTGCAATGGTGGGCGCTCCGTATAATAAAATTAATGTGGTGAGTGCGAGTTGTAATATTATCGCCAGTATTGCCACCATGGTACAACACCTTATAAAACAGGGAATTTTTAAAGGGGTCGGTGACCAAGAGATTGCCGCTTTGATATACAAAAGGTTAATTGAACAAGATGTTGATCATATGATGGCTTCATATTTGGCGAAAACTATTTATCATAAGCGACTTGTTATTCCTTCAAAAAAAGTACCATTAAAAATACAATAGGTATTGAATGGTATAACTATGGCCAAACATCCGTGAGCACAGTATACTGAGTTGTACCATGATATTTATAATTACTTTGGCCTTCGCATGAAAATTATTACTCAGAATAAAAAAGCATTTCATGATTATTCAGTTTTAGGCACCATTGAAGCAGGTATTGTGCTGACTGGTGGTGAAGTTAAGTCATTGCGTGCGGGATTAGTGAATTTAGTAGGTGCATTTGCCACTATTCATAATAACGAACTGATGATAATTAACTGTTATATTGGCGAATATTCCCATGCGTATGAAAAATCAACTGAAGATCACTCACGCCGTACCCGGAAATTATTAGTGCATGCGTCCGAACTTAATAAACTGGTAGGTGAAGTTTCTCGCAAAGGCATAACCCTGGTACCACTGAAATTGTATTTTAATGAAAAAAGCAAAATTAAGGTGGAGCTTGGTTTATGCAAGCATAAAAAGGCCCATGAGCGTAAAGAAGAGTTGCGTGAACGTGATATTTCGCGGGAAACGCGTCGTGAAATTAAGGATAAGGTCCGTTACTAAGGGTCTTTTTTTGAACGGTGCTTCTTGACAAAATGGCCATTTTAATCTTACTATTATAAATAAGAATAGAAAATTCCTTGAAATATTTGGGGGCGTACTGGCTTCGACGTGTTGTTGATGTCTTAGAGCGCATGCCGAGCTTTGATTGTGTGCTCGTAAAAAAAATGGTCAAATAATAAATGCAACATCTAACGGTGTAGCGAGTTCTTTTGCGTTAATGGTATTGTCTGTATTGTCAGCTGTTGGATCAATGATCCGCCGCCGTCAAGAAGGCGCCATGGTTATGGAAGCATCTGCTGCCTAATCTCGCTTAAGAATGCCTTGTTACTTTGATGTGTCTATCAATTGAAGTAACACGTATTAAAAAAGATAGAATCCTCAGGCGAGGTTACTTGGTTGTGTAGCCTGAAGGAAACACAAAACTGACGTGTATAAAAACTTTGTTACCGCAGGGTTTATACATGTATACTCGGTAACTAAGCATGTAGTGCTAGATTACTGATATAATGCGGACATGGGTTCGACTCCCATCGCCTCCACCATGCTTCGCCAAGGCTTCGCATGGCAGGCCAGCGAAATGAATGCGAAGCATGCCCTTCGTAGCTCGTAGAGCGTAGTAGGGCTATATAAATAAATACATTGAAATTGCTTCGCCAAGGCTTCGCATGGCAGCCTGTTCTTCGCAGCTCGTTCACGAGCGAAGTAGAAGCCAGTTTCTTTAAAGGAATGGCTCTAGAGCAAAAAATAAAAGATTGAATGCGAAGCATGCCCTTCGTAGCTCGTAGAGCGTAGTAGGGCTATATACAATACTTAACTAAAAATATTACATGTTTTATGTTTATCTGCTTAGATCAATAAAATTTCCTGAGAAAACTTACATTGGCTTTACCATCAACGTTAAAGAGCGTTTGATAAAGCATAACGAAGGAGGATCTATTTATACCTCTGATTTTAGGCCATGGAAGTTAGTGTCATTTATCGGATTTGATGAAGAATCTAAGGCGATAAGGTTTGAAAAATATATTAAGCATGGTTCTGGCTATGCTTTTGCAAAAAAACGACTTTGGTAATCCTTCGCCTATCCACGCTTTTTTACCCTTCGAAGCAACTCTTCGTAGCTCTGTTAAGAGCGAAGTAGAGGCGTAGTAGGTCCCCAATTCAAAACCACATTTCTTCTGAAACAATAATCAGATCCATTGAGTACTCTTTAGTATTTTTGTTATTATTAAATATATACAAATATAAATTAAATATAAAATAAAAATTCTGGAGGCTCCCGTGAATCTGCTCACAAGGTTCAGGATTTTGTTATTTCTTATCAATGTACCATTACCGGTTAAATCAGGTTTGGATCTTTTGTACATGGTTGAGTACCACCAATTTTATAATCAATCAACGATCAAATAAGTATCCCTGAATATTGTTTTTGAGCGAATCTACTCTTTTACTTCTACTCTTGTTCCACCCAGGACCAAGGGTTTTTTTGCGTTTAGTTACATTTTTACCCCAGGGACGGCCCAGACAAGCCTTTCCCTGGGCAATTCTTCGTAATACGGGTTAAAATCAGTCAAAAAGCTCTAAATCAGGGGGAATTGAACTGTTTTTCCCTGTGTCGACCCAAAACTTACTTTTTTAGATTGACAAACTGAAAATTATATATAAGCTGTATTGTATAAGTAAAAATGATAAATGGTAATTTAGGAGAAATAAAATGAAATCAATAACAAAATTAGTATTAGCGATCTTAACTTTAATGCCTTTGGGCACTATAAAAGCAGATAAACAGGATGCGATTGCGGCGCTTGGCTTTTTTGGCTGCGTTGCTGGTGGATTAGCGGCAGTGTATGCAATGTCTAACCTGATAAGATTCTCTCGCATGAAGTATCTCTGCGGTTCCGCTGCGCTGAATCGTAATGCTGCAATTCAGGATAATTTATTACTTGGCGCTCTTGGCGCAGGTCTTATAAGCATTAGCTATAAACCGGCCGCACGTCTTATGTCTCCCCACTTGAGGGTTGCGTTTAGTCGGAGCTAAGAACAAACGTTACAAATAAACAAGATCTTCAGAATCTACTGAAGATCTTGTATTAATGAAATGAGCACTTCATGAACAAGAAATTACTACTCGGCATCACACTTATAGGTCTTGGCCATGTCACGGTTACCCACACCTTTTGGCGGACTACCGCAAATAAATTTCGTACGCTTGCCACACAATTGTGTGTACGGCCAATGCAATCGCTGGTACGCATGGTGCGTACGTCACCACAAGTTGGCTCATGTAAACGATTTGCACAACAAGAATATGCACGCGTTCGTCAAGTGCCTCAACATGCATGGCTATCGGCAGGCTTGTATTGTGGTGCATTGTATGCAGCAAGTACTCCTAACAGGGACAAGCAAGTTAAACGGCCGCTGTCGTTTGATCAACAACAAGTGTTGGCAGAAGTAAAAGATTCGTATGTTGCGCAGATCAATGCAAAAGGTGAGCAAGTAACACAAGATTTTTTTAAAAAAATGAGAATTACTCCCGAAGAGTTCAAAAAATTTAACGTTAGCGCCTACGCGCAGCAAGAGAATGCGAAAGCTGAGAGTAGAGTTAGGGAGGAGCTTAAGAATCTTGTTCCCATTCCGTGCGGCGTAATCAGAAATATCATGGAAGCAACAGTGCGCTCACAAGGTATTAATCCTGAAAATGTACCGCTCGTCTATGATAAATCTTTGGTTCTAATGGGGGTTACCTTCGTGGGACACGAGATATTAGGTATAGCCGTTAATCCTCAATGGGCAGCGTCAGCAACTACAGAAGTTATAATCTGGGCTACTTTACATGAGCTAGCCCACGTTCAATGTGCAGGACGAGCCAAGCAAGGTTGGGACATGGGAAGATTTTTGCGTAAATGTGCTGAGCAGCGGCATGCTAAAAATCCACACCGTCTTGCTTTAGATAATTATAAAAAGGATGTGAAAGATCATAATCATCTTGTAGAACAAGAAGCAGATATTTTGGCGGGCCTTGCTGCGCCACATTGTATTACGCAACAGGCACTCGACGAACAGTTCTTTCAGTCTACTTGGAAGCTTATTATCGATGGGGTCGCCCACGAGTTGGAAGGTAATTCTCACCCGAGTCATGCAAAGCGTAAAGCATACCTTACGGAGTTGCGCCAAAAAATAGAAAGCGGATATCGCTGCAAGGAAGCATTCTGGCAACTTACCAATAATCCATCATAACATCCTATCATTTTTGTGAGTCCCCATAAGCCGAGCTGTGGGGTTAATTTGCCAACAAAGGCAATAGAGGGCTATACTTTTAAAAAATACTTTTTTTAAAGGTTAAGGGAAATTACTATGGATCAAATACGTGATCCTCAAGATCGTGTTTCAAGTGAACATACCGTACGTGTTGAAAAAGTAGCAGCATTACGCGCCTTAGGCTTTGAGCCGTGGCCTGATAAGCAAGAAGTTACCGCACACTGTGCATCAGTCATCACCGAATTTACTGACGAATCCACCAAACAATACGCCATTGCCGGGCGCTTAATGAATGTGCGCTTACATGGGCGCGCAGCCTTTGCGCATATGCAAGACAGTTCAGGCAAGCTGCAAGTATATATTCGTGAAGATGTGGTGGGTGAGGATCAATTTAAATTATTTGAACACTCTATCGATGTTGGTGATATTGTATGGTTTTTTGGCACTCCTTTTAAAACTAAAGTAGGTGAAATTACGTTACGTGTTGCCCGTTTAATGTTGTTAAGTAAATGTTTGCACCCATTGCCCGAAAAATTTCATGGTATTGTCGATATTGAAACGAAATATCGGCAACGGTACCTTGATTTAATCATGGACGCAGGAACACGTGACCGTTTTATGAAACGTTCGCATATTATTACTGCACTCCGCTCATTTTTAGATAGTCATGGATACCTTGAAGTTGAAACGCCGATGCTGCACCCAATAGCCGGTGGTGCCGCCGCTCGGCCATTTGTTACCCATCATAACGCTTTAAATCAAGATTTATATTTACGCATAGCCCCCGAGCTCTACCTCAAACGGCTTATTATCGGCGGGTTTGATCGTGTGTACGAAATTAACCGAAATTTTCGTAATGAGGGTGTTTCGACACGGCATAACCCTGAATTTACTATGCTTGAGCTCTACACCGCGTATCAAGATTATGAATATGCAATGAATTTTACCGAAAGCTTATTACGGCATGCGGCTTTGTATGCATTAGGTACCTTACAGGTGCCATATGGTGATGTGATATTAAATTTTGAAGCACCATTCAAACGATTACGTATGATCGATGCGATTATTCAGTATGGTAGCCTGAACGAACAAGATATCTCTCCTGAAGTAATCGACACTATTTTGCACAAGCATGGCCTTAATCATGCAAAAAAAGAAACCTATGGAAATAAGGTATTGGCATTGTTTGAGGCACTTGTTGAACCACATTTAATTCAGCCAACCTTTATTATTGATTTTCCTATTGAAACATCTCCACTTGCCAAACGAAGCACTCAAAATCCTGCCATAGCACCTCGATTTGAACTATTTGTTGCAAAAATGGAACTCAGTAATGCATATAATGAGCTTAATGAACCCTTCGAGCAAGCAGAACGTTTTAAAGAACAGATTGTGGCGCATGAAGGTGGCAATGATGAAGCGCATCAATATGATGCTGATTATATACTTGCGTTGGAGTATGCCTTACCACCAACAGTTGGCATTGGTATTGGTATTGATCGGTTGGTAATGTTACTTACTAATACAATCACCATTAAAGAAGTGATTCTTTTTCCGACATTAAAAAAGAAGTAAGCAGAATTGACTAAGCTATAGCTTCTATATTATAACCCTAAGATTATAAAAATATCTTAAGGTTGTAGTATAGAAGCGAGTTAATGATGCAAACACCCAATCTCATAAAAAAATTTATACTATTACCGCTTATTTTTTTGTGTGTACACCAATCGTTAGGCAATGAAATTGAAAGCGGTAGCGAAAAAAATGATAAAAAGGTCATAGTAGCACATGCATTATTAAAAAAAATAATTTTTCAGCGATTTCTGAGTGTGCGCAGTCCGCGCGTGGATTCGTTCGTTTCGACTGTGCAACCAGTGGTTCTTCCAGGGTATGGAGTACCCCGTGATGTTCAGTTTAGAACAATAATAGCAAACGTCATAAGTGTCATTGACCTGTCAGTTTCAGGAACATTTAATGTAAATGGGGGAACAAATATAACTCCATTGCTTAATCAAGAATCAACAATTGGAGTAATTGCCGGTGGAATGCTTTCAAATGGCGGAGGGCTGACGGTAAATATTTCGGCTGGTTCGGGATATGTAATGGTGGGTGATGTTTTACAATATGTACAATGGTCTGAACAAAGCTTAGTCCTTACACAATTAAATACTGATAACTTTATTTATATTGATGCCTCTGGAACCGTTCAAACCACTCTCATACAACCATCAATTACCACCGCAATTTTGCTGGGCAAGGCACGCACTGCTTCAACAGATATTGTATTTATTCAACAGATGGAAAGCAAAGCTGCTCATACATCAAATTTGCTTAATAAAATGTTGCAGACCGCGGTGGGTTCTGCATATGTAACTGGCTCTGCCGTAACCAAAAATGGGACATTGCAACTTAATGTTTCATCAGGACAGTATTTTTTTGGTGCCAATGAATACTTGCCGTCGGGAGGACTCCCTATAATCTGGCAAGCGTTTTACCAAAATGGATCAGGTAATTATACCGTTGTTACGCAAAACACCATAGATTATAATCACTATGATAATGGTTCGGGTACATTGGCTTTAGTTCCCTTCGGCCAGTTTACCCGTCATGCATTATATATAGTTGGTGATGGATTACTTGAAAATTATCTGCTGGTATATGGTCAACAATTGTTCACTTCATTGGTAGATGCACAAGATGGTTCGGATCCGACACCCCCGCCTTCATGGAGTGGAAATATTGCAAATCTGGCGGGAATTATTGTAGAAAATACAGCGGTACCAGCAAATCAAATAGCAGATATTATCGATGAGCGCCCCTTTGTAGGAACACTAGCAAATTCTTCTGGTAGTGCGGTCATCTTATCAGGTGATGTTACTGGTCCGGCAAATGCAACGGTAGTATCAACGGTTGGTGGACAAACAGCGGCAAATGTGGCGTTAGCCACCATGTTGGCAAATGCAGCAACCAGCTCAAATGTAGTTAATACCATTGTCCAACGTGACGCATCAGGAAATTTTTCAGCAGGTACCATTACGGCACAGGCATTATCTGTTGCAAATCAAGCGACATTGGGCATGTTAAATGTTACCGGGACTTCGATATTTAATGGCATGACCTATATGCTTGCCAATGCAGTTTCCCCAAATAATATTTTGTATGTAC
>Ga0206856_10100_pt1 | contig 31877 bp, 2 predicted proteins | sample Alteio_BWOrgCont_48_FD_152630 | JGI IMG/M metagenome (GOLD analysis project Ga0206856, IMG submission 152630) | Enriched cells from forest soil in Barre Woods Harvard Forest LTER site, Petersham, Massachusetts, United States -... | ecosystem: Environmental > Terrestrial > Soil > Temperate forest >...
CGTCATCCTGGTGAAGCAGGGGAGTACCATAATTAAAACGCTGTTGTCGAAAGATGACATTGTGGATCAGGTACGGCAGATTCAGGCAAAAATGGCGGCACAGAGTCAGTAAATTTCAGTTAGTCCACCCCGTTTGGCGGTAAATTATTGCACCAATGTTTTTCAGGCTTGTTCTTGAGTAGGGCGGCGTTATCCTCCGCCTAGTGGCGGCTCTGCGCGCTGCAGGGCGCCTGCCAATTTACGCCCCATGCTTTTCGCCAACACCCCACCACCGGAAAACTCATCTGAAATTGCTCCACGTTCGATCCCGAAATGGCCATTTCTGCTCGGTGACGCGGTGCTGGTCATCGCCGCGCTCGCGGTCTGGTTTTCCTCGGCAGATTTAAGTGCGGGCCAGGTATTTTTCTGTTTCAGCGCGGTTGGGTTGGGGGCAATCTTTTTTGCAACGCCGTACCTTCTCGAAAAATATTCTCCAACGACGTGGAATTTTATGAACGCTGCTGGCCTCGAATCCAATGACGGAAGTTCCGCTACTGACAATAGATCGACCTGGCAGCAGCAGGCACAAATGGCAGCAGAGGCGGTCGAAAATGCGGTGCGGGCCAATGCCGCACTGGAAAGTTGCGCTCGCCGAATTGATGGCCGCATTGCCCCATTGGTGGAGGTTCAACAACAGCTGGCCACAGTGGCGGCAGAATTACGCGAACTCGCCATGGCACGGGAAAAATCTGTTGCTGGTGAAAACCAGTCCGTCCAACGAGAGTTTGAGCGACTGCGCAAGGAACAAGCAGAAAAGTTCAAAGCAACCGAAGAAAGGATCGGCGCGCTGGGTGACACGCTCGCCATCTTGTCCGGGCAACTCAAAACGCTTTCGGTCCGGTCAAATTCAGTGCCTGACCAGACAGCCAGCCCGGCCCGCACTCAAAATAAGGCGGCGACTTTGGTGAATGTGGAAGAAACTCCCGCAGTAAAAATGGCCGAACCGGTCTTGGCCAGCAGTGGAGTCAGTTTATTGGAAACAACAGGTATCGGCGTCACTGCAGAAGAATCATCCGTGCTTAGTCCGCCTGAAAAGCCTGATTCAAGCAGGGCGGAAGTTCCGACCTATGGGGCAATTTCCCTGACGGCGATTGAAGTGGGGCCGCCTGCCACAACCAACCAACCGACCGAAGAAAAAACAATGCTGGCCAAGGCGTTGGCTCGGGCCCAATCCAGTGGCCAAACCCCCGCAGTGGCCGGTATTATAATGGCCCGTGCCCGCCGTTCCAGGAAATCCAAGGCACCGATTCCAGTCGTTGAAGCTTCTTCTGCAATTGTTGCCGACACTGTCACACCCGCTGTCGAGACCGAACGAACCACTGCGGCACAAGCTGAGGCTGAAGGCTGGTCCGCATTGAGTGAAATCAAGATCGATCAAGTCTCGGCAGATGAAGTACCAGCGCTTGAAAATACCCAGGATCAGACTGAGGCGGATCCTATTACTGGCAAAGTCGAAGATCTGGCATCTGCCGAAACAAGTTCGGCCGAACGCCGTTCAGCCCGGGCTAAAGCAGTGGCGTTACGGGGCGACGAAGAAGAAGCGGCGCGGAAAGACACCCCAGTGGTCTTTACCCCAAACCGCGTTGATGATTCCTCCATCCAATCTTTGGAAGGCCCTACCCAAGGGGAACTTTTGGCCCGTGAAGCGGAGACCATTCGAAAAAAGCGATCCAGCCGCAGTCCGGTCAGCGCGTGTGCCTTGACTGCGCGGGTGCTCATTGGGATTGGAAACAAACCTTTTGTGCGTGGCACCGGACCCGGTTTATCCAATGATAAAGGCGTGCCGATGGAGTTTGTCGAAATCGGCCAGTGGCGCTGGGTTGCACCTACGGCGGTAAAAGAAGCAATCAGCATTCGGATTTTGAAAAACGACGAGGTGCCCGCGGCAGGTGAGCCCATTACATTACACCCTGGGCAGTCGCTCGAAATAAACCCAGTCTTTCCTGCATGATTATAAGCCGGTGGGCTGGCAAAGTAATTGGCGCGGGACCACACAACTTGTTTGGACAAACCAGGTATTTGAGGAGCGCTCCACGTGGAACAGTCCAGGGCATCGCAATCGAAACGGCCGAATCCGCCCGCGTCAATTGTTCGAGGACGGGGGATTTCTGATAATCCACCCAATCGTTTTGAGCAGAGAAAGGCCGAGCCAGATTGGGAGCATGCGGTGCAGGAAGAACTCCAGGAGCCAAGGCGGGTGGAGACACTCTTTCTACCCGACCATTCGCAAAGCATAATTAGCCACAACGACAGCCCTGATTTGCCATTTCGGCATAGTATCAATCCCTACCGTGGTTGCGAGCATGGGTGCGTATACTGCTACGCCCGACCAACCCACGAATACCTCGGTTTTAGCGCCGGTTTGGATTTCGAAACAAAGATCATGGTGAAGGAACGAGCGCCCCAGTTATTGGAAGCGGCCTTGGAAAACCCGCGTTGGGAGCCAGACTGGGTGAACATGAGTGGGGTGACAGACTGTTACCAGCCAGCAGAGCGCCGGTTTGGGCTTACCCGTCAGTGTTTGGCGGTATTGGCCCGTTTTCGCAACCCGGTGACAATTGTCACCAAAAATTCACTGGTCACTCGTGATTTGGATATACTGGCTGAGATGGCTCGTTGGAGAGGTGCTGCCGTTCTCATCTCGCTCACAACTCTGGATGCCGATTTGGCCAGACGGATGGAGCCACGCACCGTGTCACCACGTCAGCGGCTGGAAACTGTCGCACGGTTGTCCGACGCGGGAATCCCGGTGGGGGTGAACCTGGCTCCAATCATACCTGGCTTAAATGACACTGAAATACCCTTGCTGGTATCGTCCGCGACCGAGGCAGGGGCCTGTTTTGCCCATTACCAAGTCTTGCGGTTGCCACTCGCGGTTAAAGGTATGTTTGTGACTTGGATTGAGCGGGAATTTCCTGATAAAAAAGAACGCATCTTTCAGAGGATCAAGGACCTGCGTGGCGGTGAGGGCAGATTGAATGATTCGCGTTTTGGCACCCGAATGACCGGGGAAGGGATTTGGCGGGAAACCTTTTCAGGTTTATTTTCGCTCGCCTGCCGGAGCGCCGGACTTCAGCCGCAGTCCTTCGCATTGAACACCAGCGAGTTTCGTGCAACCAGACCCAAGCAAACAAATCTGCCGGGGTTGGGCGATTGATTTTGGACTGGGGGGCGCAGGTAGCGGGCCGAACACTTGGCGCCTCAATAAGTAATATTTTAAATGATTAAATCATCAAAATAAATTAAATATCACTATCCAACGATTAAAATTTTTGCTTTGTTCGGCAAAGTTAAGTTTTCGACCCCATCATAACGGCCTTTGTCTGAGGTATGCACCCGGTTTTCAGATTAAAACAAGTGTGACCAGCAATGTTGGCTCCGGGGAAGTAAATTTGTGAATAACTCGAATGAGCTGCTCTTTAGCAAGGCATTGAGAAAGAATAGCGATGTGAATAAGGGGGGAAATAACTATTTACAAGAACGTTATTTGATGGGTATTTGGAGGGCCATGGCGGGCAATAAGCAGGGAGGGCTTTTTGCCTCGTAAAAAAAAGTAAAAAAACCTCAAATTATTGTTGCGGCCTACAATTTTTTTACAATAATGGATGGAAGCTGCTCTTATACCCTCTCCCCCAGCGTAAACATTTCCGGTTAAGTCATTACGGGAATACCGCGTTGGACAACTTTCCCCCCACTGTTTTACCCCAACCCCTAATATCGGATATTACGGCCATGAATCGGCAATTTTTTTCTTCGCTCGACAGGGTGTTTTCCCTCGGTAAATCCATTTTCAGTTCCTCTTTAAAAACAAACAAGCTCGTGGCGGGTTGGCGTGTTTAAGCGCCAATATCCACCGCGAAAAAATTCACCTGTTCGTTACCCTAACCCAATGAAAGTCCCCCCCACCCACCGACTTGGCCAGACCCTGCCCTGGCAAGGGACCATGCTGTTCTTGTGCGCCTTCTGCGCGACTTTGCTTTTACCGCAAAGAATAGCTGGGCAGACCTTGGCGAACATCACCAAGGCCGACAATTCGACCACCCTGAATCAGGCAGGGAGCTGGATTGAGAATACCGTGCCCAGTGCGAGCAACCTGGCCGTGTTCAACGGGACGGTGGAGTCCTTTAACCAGGTTTTGGACGTTGGTGCTGGCGTCACCCTCGGCGCGTTGCAGGTGCTCAGCCCGCAGGGGACCCTTTTCATCACCGGAAATTCGGGTGGAAGTCTGACTTTGGGAAATTCCGCCTACATTAGCTCATTTGTTGGCAACGGTACGGTTACGAATGCGTCATATACGGCAAATATGGGCACCAATGCGAATATCATTTTTTCAGGTAGCACGCTCTACACTCCTGGTGTGGCAGAATTTGCCGGAGCGAACGCGAACAACCTCTCCGTAGTGTTTGTGGCTGGCGCCAATGGTACGCCCCTGTCCTTTTCTCTTTCCGGCAACACCCTTACGGTCAATTTGGCGGTGAACGGCACGGGGGTGGTCACCAGCAATGCGTCAACCATCATCAGTGCAATTAACACCAATGCTACACTGAATGGAACGATTGTTGCCGCCAATGCCCCTGGCAGCAATGGCAGCGGTAACGTAACTGCATTTTCCTCATCACCCTTGTCGAATGGCGTGGGCGTGGCCTATGGGAATCTGACCTCCGGCGGGGGCATCGATATGAGCGGCTCGTCGGTCAGCATGTTTATTTCTGCGAATGTTGTGCTGGCCAATTCCCAGCAATGGGATTCTGGATTTTCCACAACTTTGTCCGTGAGCGGTAATATCTCTCAATCCGGCGCCACCCCGGTAAATCTGACTATCAACGGCAGCCCCACGAGCGTGGGCACGGTGATTTTGGGCGGCAACAATTCGTTTACGGGTAATTTGACCCTGAATGGCGGCACCTTGGGCCTGAACAACAACAATGCGGCGGGCAATGGCACCGTGGCCGGAAATAACCTCGTCATCAACGGTGGCACACTGACGAACACCAGCAACAGCACGGTCATACTGAATAACCCGGTCATCGTCCAAAACAATTTCAGCTACACGGGTCCGAGTTCGGGCAACAACTTTTTGATCATGGGTAACACCGTGCAATTGAACCCCACGAATGTTGTCAATGCCACGTTGACGGTTGGCACCTCAGGCAACAACATTACTTTCGCCGCCAACACTACGAACGGCTTTATTGGTGGACTTGGCGATGGCGTGTCCATCGCGTTCATCAAAGGCGCCAATAATACGGCCGCACCGACTTTTGCCGTTAGCGGTAATGCTATTACTGTTACGCTGGCAACCAACGGCACGGGTGGCATTATCACTACTCTTCCCCAAATCGTCGCCAATTTTACCGGGAACACCAATGGCATCGGGCTATTGGCCTCGGTAACTGCAAACACTGGCACTGCGAACGTTACTGCGCTCGCAGCAACCCCCCTGACAGGCGGCACGGCACCGATCTCTTTGACGGAAGGCTCCAGCACGGCCAATATCACTTTCGCCAATTTGACCGGTAATGGCAATTTGAGCGTAAGCGATGGAAGTACCACGAGTTCTGGAAATGTTATATTAATTGGTACCAACACCCCTGGCGCTCTGGACGGGCCCAATGCCGTGCTGACCATTTCGGGCAGTAATGTAACCTTGGGCAATGGAACCGTTAACGGCACCATTGCGGGCAACATCATTGATAACAGCAGCACTGGCTCCCTCAATTTCAATGAAAACGGCACCGGTTCCGCCGCCGGGACGGTCTACCAAATCAATAATCTTATCACGGGTTCGGGCCACGTTTCCCAACTGGGCGCCAACACCACGATTGCTTTGACCCAAAACAATTCAGCGTTGACCGGCACGAATTTTATTGCGACCAACACCACGTTGCAGCTGGGCAACGGCACGGCAGGTTTGGTGGGTAATGTAGGGGGACCCATTTCTGATGGAGGAACTTTGGTCTTCAACGAAGGCGCGGATCTGACCTACAGTTCTGTTATCAGCAATGCGGCTGTTAATGGGGTAACCTTTGTCGGCAATTTGACCATTCAAAGCGGTACGTTTACACCCTCTGCCGCTGCCTTGACCGAAAACTTGGGCGTCAACACCAACATTACTCTAACAGCCAATACGACGGGTCAGGCGGGTCTTTATGCAGGGTCGGTTGGCCGAAATATCACCATCGCCTTTACCCCCCTCGCACCTGGCACCACCACCCCCACTTTTACAGTCAGCGGCAATGCCGTCACGATCGGGCTGGGCGTCAACACCAATGGGGCGATTACCACGACGATGCAGGATATCAGCAACAATATCACTGCCAATACTAGTGGTATCGGTCTGCTTTTAGCTTCTGCCGCCATCAATGGCACCGCCACCACGCCGGTAACTTCATTTGCTGCGATCAATTTGGGTGGACTCGACACGGCGCAGGCTGCGCCAGTGGCGAATTTGACTGGCTCGGGCGGGTACAATGCCCAGTCTTCGATCTGGTTGGGTGGCAGTACTGCCAGCACGTTCTCAGGAATCACTAACATTAACAGTGGCACCTTGGTGTTGTCATCGCCGCTCGCTTTGCAGAATTCGACCCTGAACCTTTTGACCACGGGCGGCACCTTTGTCCTGGCCAACGCCAGTATTACTAATTTCACCTTGGGCGGCTTGTCGGGCAATCAAAACCTCTCCCTGGTGAATGTGGCTGTAACGGGAACCAATGGCACGGAAACGGAAACGCTCACAGTGGGAACCAACAGCGCCAATACCACCTATACTGGTGTGTTGATGGGCAACACGAGCTTTACAACCCAACAGATTGGTAATTTGACCAAAGTAGGTGGCAACGGCTCACTCACCGGTGGAATCCTGACGCTCACCAATACGAATACTTACACGGGTAATACGTCAGTGCTGTCAGTGTCTGGTAGCAGCATCCTTGGAAGCAGCACCACCTTGCTCGGTGGTTTTATTGATTTTAATACCTTGAATGCTTTTGGTGGGGCGATGCCCGCGAACCAAACGACTTCCGGCATCACCGGCAACTTGATTCTCGGCGGCGGCGGCGTGCAGTGGGCGCGGCTGGGTACGGCCGCGCTGACTGAAAGCTTCGGACCAACGGCCAACCTGACGTTTATCTCCACCACCGCCAATTCTACGACTGGCAACAGTGTTAATATAGCCTTTGTCCCGGGTGCCAATGGGACGACCACCCCGTCGTTTAACGTTAATGGGACCAACATCACGGTTACGCTCGCAGTTAATAGTGCCGGCGTAATCACCACCCAGCTTTCGGACATCACTTCGAATTTCACCTCCATTCCCGCGCTAAGCAATTTAGTCTCGGTGGTCAGCAATGGCACTGCCAACGTGACGGCGTTTGCGACCACGCCACTCACGGGCGGGGGCAGCGGTTATGTCGGGGCGAACTTTAATGGCGCAGGTCCTAATCCCGCCCTTGATCAAGGTGACATAACCCTGCGTTTGGCGTCTACGGGCGGCTTTACCACTGGCGCTGCGGGCACAGCCACTGGCCAGCCTTCCAACGCGAACGACACACTGGACACCAACGGCAACAATATTACCTTGTTTGCGAATCCCATCAATGGCGCCAACAATCCGACGCTGGTCAAGGCGGGGAATGGCACTTTGACACTGGCGACCAATTCATCCGCCAATGCCTATGCGGTTACTGGTGGCACCCTGCAACTGGGTAATTTCGCTTACAGCGGTGGACTCAACAACTCTTCCAATATTACCCAGACATTCACAGGATTGGCTGGAACGACCGCAGCCTTCTCACAAAATCTTTCGACCACGCTTTCCGGCGTGATTTCAGGCCAGCTTAGCTTGGTGATCAACGGGAACAATCCAGGCGCTAATGCGCAATTGCTGGCCAACTTTGCCGGGGTAAATAACAATCTGCTGTTTACTCCCAATATCACGCAAAATTCCGCTTTGGTCGGCTCAGTTGGCGATGGGGTTTCAGTAGCCTTCTTGGGTGGTGCGGGCAAGACGTTTGGTTTTAGTGTCACCGGAACTAACATTACCGTACAACTGGCGACAGATGCAGGTGGAAATGTTACCACCACCGCCAATCAGCTCATCACCAATTGGAATGCCGTCGCCAACAGTTCGGTAAACAATCTCGCCAATATCGCCCTGGGTGAGGACGCTACCGGCAACAACGGCAATGGCATTTTGACTGCCTTGGCTGCGACACAGCTAAATGGTGGCGCGGGGGCGGCGAATACGACGTTGACGCTTTCGGGCAACAATTCGTTCAACGGCACCACCACGATTACCGGAGGTACCCTGCTCGTCTCAAATAGTAATTCCCTGCAAAATTCGACCCTAATTTATAATCAAGGCACCTTCAGTTACGGCAGTTTGGCGGCGGTCAATCTGGGTGAATTGAGTGGCAACCAAAGCATTTCGTTGACGAATTCGGTCACTGGTAATGCCGTGACCTTGGGCATCAAGGGCGTGAATGAAACCGGTCTTTTCACCGGCACTTTCTTTGGCTTGGGTGGTCTGGCGGTCACCGCTAACAACACGGTCTTGTCCTTGACGGCCTTGAATTCGTTCACAGGCGGTGTCTCGATTTCCAACGGCGGCGAAGTTAGTTTCAACTCTGCCACCAACTTTGGTTCAGGTAATATTACCTTGCAGGGCGGCAAGCTGCAGTTTAACGGCACCAATACCGATATCTCCAGCCAAGTTAATGGCCGATTTGGCGGATTGACTTCTTACATAACGCCGAACAGCGGCAACAACACCTTCGATACCAATGGGCAAAGTGTCACCTTTGGCACTTCAATGACGGGTAATGGCAGTTTGGTGAAGGAGGGCGCCGGTACGCTGACTTTCACCGTGCCGAATTTCTACTACGGTGGCACGGTGATCAACAATGGCACGATCAATTTCGGCAGTTTGAATGACTTTGGCTTTGGGGCGATAACCCTGGCTGGCGGCACCTTGCAATGGGCTTTGAATACGCCGGTGGACATCAGTTCGCAGATCAACCCGGTCTTGTTCAACAATGCGGCCGGGAACAGCAGCACTTTGGACACGAACGGCAACAAAATCATATTGAACACCACCTTTAGCGGCACGGGTGGTTTGATCGTCAACACCGGCACCAATGGCTTGCTGACTTTGGGCGGGAACAACACCTACAATGGGACAACCTCGGTGAATCTCAACAGCCAGTTGTTGCTCACCAGTTCGCTCGCGCTGCAAAACAGCACCTTGATACAAAACACCAACAACGGGGTCTTGGAATTGGGCACCTTGACATCTTTGGTGGTTGGCGGCCTGTCGGGTAACAGCGCCTTTGACCTTTCCAATAGCGGAAATGCAGCGGTGAATCTGGTGGTGGGTTTGAACGGACAGAACACCACCTTCAACGGCACATTAACTGACATTCATGGAGTGAATGGCAGTTTGACCAAGACTGGCGGGGGTATTTTGACCTTGTCCGGGAATAACGCCTTTGGCAACGGCACGGCCAACACCGGCTTTAACGGCACCACGACGGTAACGAGCGGAACCTTCGGCAACTTTGGCGGCGTCGCGGGCAACCAAACCACTGGCGGCTTGATCAATTTCAACAACCTTAACAATTTTGGTACCACGCCAAATATCACGCTGATCAACGGTGGCTTGCAATGGGCGGCGGGCTATACCGGTGGCGACGTTTCCGGCGCCTTTAATTCCAATGGTGGTTTGGGCGCGGGGAATGATACCCTCGATGTCAACAACAACAACATTGTATTGTCCCATGCGCTCGCGGGTGCGGGCCAGTTGCTGGTCACGGGTAACGGTACTTTGACCTTGGTGGGTGCCAGCACCTACTCCGGCGGCACGGTGTTAAATAACAACGCCACAAGGTTGGTCCTGGGCAATGGCGTGAGCGCCGGCTCGGTTTCGGGCAATGTTATCAACAACAGTGGCGTGATCTTTAATGAACCGACCGGCGGCTCAACCACTATCAGTGGCATCATTTCCGGCAGTGGTACTTTGGACATTAATTCCGGTCTGCCGGCCTCGGCCGTCACGACGAATATCAACACCCTGGGCAATGTAACCAACACCGATCTGGTTTTCCGTCCGCTGCTGGACGGTACAAATGGCAATGGTTATAACATTACCTACACCCTTCCCGTTTCTTCCACGACAGGCCTGCCTACGGTCAACGCAACCTTGGCGCTAACCGTTAATGGCACCAACATCACGGCGAGCATGGCTACGAATGCCACCGGCAACTCGACCACCACGGCGGCCCAGTTGCTGACGGCACTGCAATCCAACAGCACGACGGCAGCGTTGATATCGGTTGGTTTGGCGACGGGTAATGATGGCACGGGGGTGTTGCTCGCCAATGTCACCGGCGCCGGCATTCCGGCCAACTACACGGTCACGACCGCCGGTGGCACGGGTAGCACTTCACAGGGTGGGGTGACTTTGACTGCGGCCAATACTTTCTCCGGCCCGACCACGGTAAGCAATGGCACGCTGACTTTGGGCAACTCGCTGGCCCTGCAAAACAGCACGCTGGTCTATAACAATCTTGGCGGCGGCAGCAATGGGGCCATCAGTTTCGGCACACTGAGTAACGTGACGTTGGCGGGCTTGAGCGGCAACGGCAATATTACCTTGGGCAACGCCACCAACAAAGGCGTGACGCTGACACTCGGCACCCAAAGCTCCACCTATTCGGGCGTATTGTCTGATCCGTCGAGTGGCCAAGGTTCACTGCTCAAGGTGGGCTCTGGAACGCTGACTTTGAGCGGTTTCAATACCTATACGGGTGGCACAGTGGTGGAGGGCGGACTTATTAATTTCAATTCAGTAAAGAGCTTTGGCAACGGTACCGCGAACAGCCTGACTTTGCTCGGTGGCGGTTTGCAATGGGCGGCGAATACCACGACGAACCTGAGCAGCATTTTGAATCCTCAGATGATCACCGGGCCGACCAACGACATCAACACCCTCGACACCAATGGCAATAATGTCTTGTTGGATATCGTTCTCCCGGGCGGCGGCCTTTCACCCACGGGTTTGACCGGAACCGCCGGCATTACCAAAGCGGGTGCGGGTATTTTGACCATCGTCGGCACGCAAAGCTATGTAGGCCCAACGGTTGTATCCGCTGGTACCTTGGAATTGGGCAATGGCACAGTTAGCGGCCAGTTGTTAAATTCCGGGTTAATCGACAATACCAACTTGATTTTCAATCAGGCCGGCGACAGCACCTATTCGGCCATTCTGCAAGGTTCGGGCAGCTTGATCCAGGCTGCGACCAACAACCTGACCCTGACGGCAGCCAATACCTTTACCGGTACCACGACCATTACGGCTGGCACGCTGGTGTTGGCCAACCCGCTGGCCCTGCAGTTCAGCAGCTTGAATTACAATACCACCACCGCAGGTGTATTAAGCTTTGGCAGCTTGACAGCAGCGACCTTGGGCGCATTGAACGCCAATGCCAGTATTGTTTTGAACAACAGCAACGTTGGGGCTGGCAATGGAGTGGCGTTGACGGTTGGCATCAACAACGGTCCGTCATTTTTTGATACTGGAACGGTGAGTGGAACCAATTTGGCAAACACCTCGAGCACCATTTCCGGCAACGGTTCCATCGTCAAAATGGGCACGGGCACCTTCAGCTTGTTTGGTACCAACACTTATTCCGGAGGCACAGTCATCGACAATGGCCAGTTGACGTTCTTTACGGCCAACAATTTGGGCACGGGCCCGGTCACCCTCAATGCCGGCACCCTCAGCTTTGGCGGCAGCGGCAATACTGTAGCATCACAGGACGTCACTGCCAACGGCCTGGTCATCGGCAATCTGGGAGTTACGACGTTGCAGACGAACGGTCAGTCCCTGACCTTCACCGGAGTAATCAGCGGCAATGCAATCACGGGCAACAGCGGCGTTTCGGCCAACGTCAGCAGTGGCAACGGCCTGATCCTCGCTGACGCCACGAAAATTGTCACTCTGGCTGCGAACGAAACCTTGACCGGCAACATTGTTCTTTCGACCACCACGACGTTGAATTTTGGCGACGGCACGGCGGGCGGCGCAGTGGGCAATATTTCGAGCGGCAATATTATCATGGCTTACTCTTTCAATACATCGACCTCTGCCACACAGACGACCGCTTCGACCACCCCGTCCAACATCACTTTCCAGATCAATGCGTCGAACCCGGCGGCCAACACCGGTTCGGGCTCGGGCAATTACGTCTTTATCACCCCAATTAACGCCAATATCGAAGGTATTCCGGGGTTCATTGCTCAAAACGGCACCGCCAACATCCTCTTTGAGAGTGTCGTCAGCACCGCGCCTGCCACGATGAATATCAACGCTGCGGGCAACATTGTGGATGGCGGCCAGTTTTCACTGGAGGGACCAACCATTCAAACGCCCTCCACTACTGGCTTGGGTACTCTCCAGTTCCTTTCCAGCACGATTAACCCCAACGCGGGTCAGGCCTTTACCATTGGCGGGCTGTCCGGCGGTGCCTTTAACGCCACGGCAAATTTTGGTCAAGTTGCCCTGACCAATGGCACAGCTGGCATACAGTTGACGGTGGGTTTCAATAATCAAAACAACACTTATAACGGTCAGATTTCCGGCGCAGGCAATATTGTCAAAACCGGCGGTGGCACCTTGACATTGACTGCGGCGGGGTCGGGATTGAACTTCGGCGGCGGCAGTTTTTCACCGGCGGTGATTGTGCAGACCGGCACGCTGCAATTGGGCAACGGCACCTTCCCGACTATGGTTAATGGTCCAATTATTGACATCGGCGCCATAACCTTCAACGGCAGTAATACAAACAGCAACATAAACGTGGGTACCACCACAGTGGCCGACAGCGCCTCCGGTACCACGCCTCTCATCGAAGGGAACATCATTTCCGGTGTGGGCGGCAACGTGAACAAACAGAATGCAGTCAGCACCCTCATCTTTACGGCCCCGAACACTTATAACGGCACGACCTTTGTCAGCGGCGGCACCTTGCAGATTGGCGATGGCTTGACCTTCGGCAATAACAGCGATTTGCAGGGCACGGCGGCAGTCGCCAGTGGTGGTAACCTCGCAATCTGGCAAACCAACAATGGCACCGTGGTCAATGCGCAGACTCCGTTCCAAGTGTCGGTCTTCAGTCAGAACCTTACCTCGAGTTTTGGCATCGGCAACGGCAACACTTCGACTACGGGCAATATCATTCTGGGCAATGCCACCGGCACGGGTAACACCGGCGCGGGCAATACCGGCAATGTGGTCTTTACCGGTCCCAACGATGACTTCTATGGCCAATTTTTCCTGGATGGCGGTCAATTGAATTTCACCAGTCCCACGGCCTTGAAGTTTGCCATTCTCAATCTGAACGGTGGCAACTTCTCCACGGGGGCGCTGACCTATTACGTGGCCAATTCCTCGGCCCCCACTGGTTTTACGGCGGTCACGACCAGCGCGCTGTCAGCCTTGAACTTGGGTGGTTTGAACGGTGGCCCGAACACCTTCTTTGACATGTCGGGGATTACCTTTAACGTCGGTGGCAGCCCGGTGTCGGGCACTGGTTCCAATCCGCAACCGAATGCCGCGACCAGCGCTTTCGCAGGCTTTTTGACCAGCAACAACAGCGCCGGCAATTTGATTAAATCCGGCACCGGCACCTTTGCCTTGAACGCGCCCGACACCTACAACGGCACGACCACCGTTAATTCCGGCACTCTGGAATTTGGTAATGCGACGGTGAACGGCAGCATTCTCACCAATGCCACCATCAATACGGCCACCAACGCCACGCTGTACATTGATCCGGCGCCGGGCAACTCTGTCCTAAATTACAACATCATTGGCTCGGGCAATTTGAACGTGGGCGCCGCCGGTGTCGCAGCCAACATATACCTGGTGAATTCCAATCTAGGCCCCAACACCTACACCGGCCCGACGACCATTGTCGGCGGCACTTTGTATATCGGTTCGAATCTCACACAGAACGCGACCTTGGTTTCCCCAGGTGCAGTTAATGCAAACGTTTCCATAACGGCCAACAAAACGGGATCAACCGGCGAGTCGGGCGACAAGATCATCTTTGCCTTTGTGAACTCGACGGTCAATTCCACGACAATCACTGTAAGCAACTCCACCGCCGCAATTGATGGGGGCTTGGTTTTCACGGTTACGCTGGCGGATAACATTTCACCCACTGGAGTTGTTACGCTTAACACGGTGGACACAGCGGCAAATATTGCGGCTAACATTAACGCAAATGCCAATGCAAGTGCCTTGGTCTTTGCCGCAGCCAGCGGCACTGGCGCGGGAGTGGTTACGGCCATGACGCCGACGGCACTGGCCGGCGGTCTCAGCCCCTTGGACGGTCAGGTGGTCGGGACTATTTCAGACGCCGGCAACCTGGTCTTCAACCGCAGCCAAGCCTTTACAGACGCGCAAACGATTACCGGCACGGGCAATCTCTTCATCCAGCAACAAGGGCTTAGTAACATCCCGGTGACTTTGGCCGCGACCAATACGTTTTCAGGCAGCGTCGCCGTAGAGCAGAATGCGACTTTGGTGCTGGCCAGCAATTTGGCCCTGCAAAATGCGACCCTGGTTATGCAAACGGGCAATTCCACCTCCAACGGCACCCTGCTCTTCGGCAATTCCTCGACGAATTTGACCAACGCGACCATCGGGGCCTTGAGCGGAAATCAAAATCTGTCCACGACCAACAATTTTGGCACCGGCTTTGGCGTGGCACTCACGACAGGCACTGCGTCCGGCAACGATTCCGGCGGGATTTCCGGCGCGGGCAGCATTACCAAGATTGGCGCAGCCACGACGCAAACTTATGGCGGCGTACTGAGTGTGACGGGGGGGATTAACATCAGCGGCGGCACGATGGTGCTCTCCGGCACCAACACTTACACGGGCAACATGACGATTGGTAACTTGTCCTCGGCCGGCACGGCGAATTTCACGTCCAACGCCAGTTTGATCGGTGCGGCAGGGACCAACTATGTGTTCATGAACGGCACCTTGAACTTTGGCGCTGCCAACCTGGACCCGACTGGGGGCGTAGCCTCGACGGTTCCGCGCTTGCAGTTGTCGCCCAGTGGCAATGCAACCCTCAACACGGGCACCTTTAGCGATACGATCTCCGGTAATATCGGTGGTTCGGGTAACTTGATCACGAACAACAGCGGCGCCGGCAGCCTGACCTTGCTGGGGACCAATACCTTTACGGGTAACACGACCATCGCGACCGGCATTTTGACGGTCGGCAACAATGCCCTGCAAAACAGCACACTGCTGTACACCACGGGGTCCTTGCTCTTTAACACTGGCAATACGTCGCCCATCATTGGCGGCCTGAGCGGCAGCCAGCCTTTGGTTTTGAAGACTGCGGACGGTCTGGCGGTAACGGCCAACATTGGCGGTGACGGCTTGACCGCTCCCTTTAGCACATACTCCGGTGTCATCAGCGGTTGCACGAGCACCATCGCGACTAACGGTAGCATTATTAAGAGCGGCCCCGGGGTTTGGGACCTGACAGGCACGAACACCTACAACGGCACTACGACCATCGTGGGCGGTCTGATTAATTTCCTCACCTTGGCGCAGTTTGGCAGTAACTTAACCAATGGCTCCATCACCCTTTCCGGCAACCAGGGCACGGGCGGTGGTGTCCAGTGGGGTGGGGTGAACACGCTCGATATTTCGCCAAACATTGTGATTGGCGGCGGCAATAGCGGCCTCGATATTCTCGACACCAACACGAACAACGTCGTCTTTACGAAAGTGGCGTTGACTGGCACTGGCGTGCTGGTGAAAGCGGATGACGGCACGCTGACCTTGGCCGGTAACCTGACCAATACCTATACCGGTGTTTATCCCGTTGGTAATGTGACCAACGCGGCCTTTGCCAATGCGACAACCGTCATCACTGGCGGCACGTTGCAACTCGGCAATGGCAACACCAGTGGTTTCCTGGCGGCAGGCGGCATCGCCGGCTCGGGTAACATCACCGACAATGCCTTCCTGGTATATAATGAAAATGGCTCCACTGCTTTCCTGAACAACATCAACGGCACCGGCAATGTGACCTTCGCTGGCTCGAATACTACCACGTTGAGCGGCACGAATAGTTACAGTGGCATCACGGAAATTGGCCCAAATGCGACCTTGCTCATCAACAACACCCAGGCCTTGGGCGGCAGTACCTTGGATTATAACACATTCAATACTGGTACGTTGAGTTTCAATAGCAGTGTGGGGACTGGCATTACTGGAAACGCAGTGGCCTTCGGTGGATTGACCGGTAATCGGAACTTTGCGCTGGATATTACCGGCTCCCTTGGCTCCGCCATGGCTTTGACGGTGGGCAGCAACGGCAAATCCACCACGTTTAGCGGTAATTTGACCGGTGATGGCAATCTGACCAAGGCGGGCGCGGGCTTCCTGACCCTGACCGGAAACAATACTTATACCGGCAATACGAGCATCCAAGGCGGCGAAATTGTCATTAACTCCACCACCGAACTTGGCGCAGTGGGCACATCCTTTATCAGCCTGGCGGGTGGTGGTATCGAGTGGGCGGTGGGTTTCTCGACTAATATTTCCGCAAGAATTAACGGGACCAGCGGCGGCTTGCTGAAATTAAATGGCAATGGCAATGATACGATCGACACGAACGTCAACAATGTGAGCTTGGGCGGGCTGGCGGGCAATGGTACCTTGGTGAAACAAGGCACGGGCATCTTGACCTTTCAGACGCCGAACAACTACTCTGGCGGTACGATTATTGCCAATGGACTGATTAACTTTAATCTTACTTCCGCGTTCGGTAACACAACTGGTATCACCCTGGCAGGTGGCGGCTTGCAGTGGGCGACGGGCTACCTAACTGCTAATGGTGACATTTCCCAGAACATCTCCAATTTGGCGGCCGGCAATGAAACCCTGGACACGAACGGCAATAGCGAAAACCTGACGTTTGCCCTGAATGGCGTCGGCGCACTACTCAAGGCGGGCAGCGGCAACTTGTACTTGGACACGACGGAAGGCTACACCGGCGGGACGGTCATCAGCAGCGGGTTCTTGTTCTTGGGCAACGGCACCAATACCGGCAAGATGAACCAGACGCTGCCGTCGTTCAGCAACGTTTTGGACAATGCCGACTTGGTATTTGATGAGCCGGCGGACTTAACCTTCGCGGGCGCCATATCCGGCAACGGCAACGTCACCTTGGCAACCAACCGCAATCTGACTCTGAGCGGGGTAAATACCTTTAGCGGCAACACGACCATCAGCTCAGGCACCCTCATATTGGGCAATTCGCTGGCCTTGCAAAACAGCACGCTGAATTATAATTCAGGCAACCTCAACTTTGGCGGCATCGCCAATGTCACCTTGGGTGGCTTGGCTGGCACGCAAAATATTGAGTTGGACGTAGTCACGAACACCAATACGCCTGTGAACTTGACGGTCGGTACCAATAACCAAAATTCGTCGTATTCCGGCAATCTAACCGGCAACGGCACCTTCTCCAAAGTAGGCAACGGGAATATGTCGATTTCCGGCAACAACACCTATTTGGGTGCGACGAGCGTGACTGGCGGCACCCTGAATCTACTCAGTGCCAATGCCCTTTCCCTGAATAGCAATGTCTTTGCCAACGCCGATATCAATAACGGCAGCGGCAGCACCTACCAAGTGCCTGGCCAGCAGACTTGGGGCAGCTTGGTGCAGTTCACCGGCGGCGGTTTCAACTTCAGCAACATCACCACCCTGTCGAGTAATGCGACCGTGCTGTTGAGCGGCAATAACACTTTGTCCGACACCGGCTTGAGCACGAGCGGCAACTCCGCGATTGTTCAAAGCAACAGCAACACGGGCCAGACTTTTACTCTTAGTGGCAACGGCACGTTTAATCTCACCGGGGTGGCCAACTTGACCAACAATCTCGCGACCTCCCACTTCACCATGACCGGGCCCAACGCCAACCTCATCATCGGGTCGAACGGGTCCATCATTTCCAACGTGACCACGAACACGACCAACGGGTTTAACTCCATTGGCACCACGGGGGGTGACAATGTTAGCATCACGCTCAATGGCAATGGCAGTTTTGTCTCCAACAAGGAAGTGGCCCTGACGGACATGGGCAGCGCAAGCCTTGGTCCGATTAATGCCACGTTGACCATTGCGGGCAGCAACGCCGTATTTACAGCGAATGATTTGTGGGTAGGCAAGGGCACCACCAATGATGACTCGACGGACGCCATCAACGCCTCAGTGATCCAAAGCGGTGGCACCGTGACGTTGTTTGGCAGCAGTGCCAGCGCCGGCGCCGGTTCCCTGCAACTCGGCGACAGCATAGGCCTGGTCTTCGGGGCGGACAATTCCACTTACCAGTTAAGCGGTGGCAATTTGTTTGTTAATAATATTTCGGGCGGCAACTCTGGTCTGGCTGGTTCGCTCAACTTCGACTTTAACGGCGGTATCTTGTTTGCGCTGGCGAACAGCACCAATTTCATCACCGGTCTGAATGGTACGTTGGTGCAGAGCGGCGGCGCGATCATTGACACGAATGGCTTCAATGTCACCATCACGGCGAACCTGACGCATGACTTCTCGCTAGGTCAGCCGGCGGTTGACCATGGCTTCACCAAGTTGGGCAGTGGCACCCTGACTTTTGGGATCAATAACATCAATACTTACACGGGCAACACCACTTTTGGCAACGCCTCTGTCGATGGCGGCGTCCTCAATGTATCCGCCGACACCGCCCTGGGTGGAAACATCGCGGCGTTCATCAACTTCGTTGGCAACGGCACCTTGCAGGCGGGCGCGCCTTTTGCGCTGACGCAGAACCGCACCATCAACATCAGCAGTGGCAAGACCGGCACCCTTGACGTGGAGGGTAATTTGGTCAGCTTTGGCGGACACATCACCGGCGCGGGCGGCTTTGCGCTCAACGGCACCAGTACCGGCAACTTGAGCCTGTTTGGTTCCAGCAGCTACACGGGCAACACCACGCTCAACGGTGGCGAACTTTACTTGAACTATGCGTTCCCGGGCGCGCCCACCAGCCAGATGATCAGCGCGAGCTCCACCTTGGTGCTTAACGGGCCGGCTTCGCTGGTGATGCAAGGCATTTCGCTGGGTCTGACGAATACGCAGGCTTGGAACGGCACCGTCATTGGTGGCGGCTCTGGTGAAAGCAACATTACCCTGCTGGGTACAAATACGACCGCGGGTGGCCCCACGGTTGTGATGAACTTCGGCAATATGAGTCGTACGACAGGCGGCGTGGTGGATTTGACCTTGGGTGCCAGCAACAGCGGTGCGCTGGGTGGCAACTTGGTTTTGAGCAACAGCACCCTAACCTTCCAGGGCAACAATTCCTTTGTCAGCAATGGCAATTCCACCCCCGGCAGCAAGGGCCTCATTGAATCGGCCGATGGCACTCCCTTTGTGTTTATGAGCAATCCGGTGACCGGACTGGTGGATTTCGCGGCTTACAACGGCACTAACGCGACGTCGCCCATTGTCATGGAAGGCAACCTCAGCGGAACTACCGGTTATAATGTCATTACTGATTCCAACACCTTTGGCAACGCCAATGGGACCACGGCCTACCTGACGCCAAGCTTCCATGGCTCCACGGATGCGACATTGAGTGGCAACGTCTTTTTCCACGCTATTACGGCAAACATCACGGATTCGACGGACACCATCTCCTTGCAGAACCACACCCTGTTTGTCGGTGGCATCCTGGTTCAGCCGCAAACCAATGGAACTTCTCAAAATCTGACCATCTCGTCTTCCACGGGTGGCTGCATCACTTCGTTGGCGCCCAATGGCGACTTGATCATTGCCAATTACAATACCGCAGGCACCACTAACAACGAGGTTCAGATTCTCGGGGTCACTCTTAGCAACAGTGGGGCAGGTAACACGAATCTGGTCTTGCTGGGTCCCGGTTTCGTGGAATTGCAGAACAACAATGCTGGAGCCGCTCTTGCTTTCTCCGGCAACACCTATTTGAACCAGGGCACCTTGGATATCGTTGAAGACACTAATCAAGGCAGCAATACCGCTGGCACCATGTTGCAAAACAGCGTGCTCTACATGCAGGGTGGTGTGCTGACCGGAACGAATATCACCGTGGCCGGCTTGGCTGGCAGCAGCCCCTTGTTCTTGACGAGCATTCTCAATATTGCGGGGGCCAACAGCAGTTCGGCCACCTATTCGGGAAGCTTGATTGGTTCCGGTGCGATCAATCTGTTCAGCGGCACGGAAACGTTGACCGGTACGGCGGGCAATATCACCACCGTTAATGGGGTGACCACCGGGACGGCGTTCACCAGCCAGGTCATCCTGTCCGGCGGTACCCTGCAGTTTGGCAACGCTGCCGCCTTGAGCAATGGCTCGGTGCTGGCAGCCATGCAATTTATCGCCAATAGCACTGCCAGTATTGACAATGCCTTGCCGACCAACCTGACCTTGAACGCCATGCAAACTGTGCTGGCGGGCAATCTGACCTACGTGGGCGCCACTTCCAATATGAGCTTGGGTACCGGGCCGGTGGGGCTGCCGTCCGACAGCAACATCACGGTCTCGGCCAACACCTTCACCATCTCCGGTGCGTTTGCCAATACCACGGTTAACTTCAGTCCGACCAGCTACCTCATCAATGGGGCCGGCACCGTCACGAGCAACATTACCAAGTTAGGTGCCGGCAATTTGGTGCTGACGGCCAACAATGCCTCTAACATGACGGGCAATTTCGGGGTTTACGGCGGCAATTTGACCATCGCAGCGGACAACAACTTAGGTATCGCGCCAGCAACTACTGGAGCCTCGGGCAACATCTATCTGGGTGGTGGTGACGGCACCGTCGTCAATTTGGCCCAAACGGGTAATTTGAACACGAGCGCCAGCTTCACCTTGAACGCTTTGCGCAGTATATACCTCGGCAGTGCGAGCTCCAGCGCCGGCGGCTTTAATGTGAACGCCGGTGTGACCACCACCTACGGCGGCACCATCGCCGATAGTTCGAATTCGAGCACCGACACCTTGGTCAAGAGCGGCGCAGGTCAACTGATTCTGACGCTCTCCAACGGCCTGCCGAGCACCTATGACGGTGGCACCATCCTCAACGGCGGTACTTTGGACATCAATGTAAACACCACTTTGGGGCTGAACTCGGATCTGGCCCTTGGCAGCAACAGCACACTGCCAAACAATGGCATTATCTTTGCCGCCAATTCAACTTTGTTGGCTGGCAACGTAACGAACCTCGGCACGGAACGTAAAATAACCATCGAGCCCTTTGTCGCAGCCACCTTTGACACCAATTCGCTGACCACAAACGCAACCACCGGCGCCGTAATTACATCGCCGCAGTCGATTACCATTGCGGGTCTCATCACCGGTTCGAGTGGTTCGGTCGTGGACAACGGCGGCGGCACCCTGACCATCACCGGCAACAACAACTTCAACGGCGGCTTGACGGAAAATGCCGGCACTCTGGACATCGGCAACTTTGGTGCGCTCGGCTCGGGCTTATTTACCATCAACGGCGGCAACATGGACAATGTAAGTGGCACCGCGTTCACCCTCTTTAGCAACAACACCGTGGCGATTAATTCGAGCTTTACCTACCTGGGCGCGGGCCTGCCCAACGCGACCATTCCGGTGGCCGCAGCGAGTATGAGCTTTGGCAAGGGCGCAGTCACCCTCGGCGTTACGCCGACCATTACGGTAAGCAACCAGACCTTGACCATCGATGGCAATATTGGGGGCGCAGGATTTGGTATTACCAAGACTGGCGCCGGCACCCTCGTCTTGGGCGGCTCTGACACGTACAATGGCACGACCACCCTCAATGCTGGCACATTAACGCTGGACTTCACCCGCACCAATGCACCAACCAGCGCCACCAACATTGTCAATGGTTCTTCACCGCTGGCACTGAACGGCGGGGCGAACATGAATATCATTGGTAACGCCACGATAGCGACCACCCAGACCTTCAATGGAACTACCGCCAATGGCGGCGGCATCATGACGCTGACCAACGGCACCAGTAATTTGACGGTTAACTTGGGTGCTTTGGCGCGCACCACGGGTGGCGCTTTGGACCTGGAAACCACGAATAACAGTTTTGTCATCACTCCCACTGGAACCGGTACGCGCGTCACCACCTCCAGCGGCAATGCCAGTTCCATGATTACAGACGTCAACACCGGCGCGCCCTTTGTGACCGTGAGCGGCAACGACTTCGGCGCGATATCCGCCTCCGGCGGCTTCATTGTACCATATAGCTCGGTGCAGGTCTACTTTGGTGACGGTTTGGTGGTGGGTGATTCTGCGAATGTGGTGAATGGTACTTTCAGCGGCCAAAATTTTGTTGATTTGCCCGCCACGAGTTCGCCCACGGGCTACACTTGGACTGGCAACTACACCATGACTGCTTTGCGTTTCTCGAAGCCGAACGGCAATCCGGACAATGTGGTGAACCTTTCTAACGGAACTCTGGCCGTCAGTGGCATTTTGACGGCGAACACCTCAACCCCAAGTGGCGGTGGTAGCATACCGATTATCCAGCCAGGTCCTACATCGACCAGTTCAGCGATCATGGCCGGTCTCCCTGGTGGCGAACTGGTGGTCACCACCTTTGGCCCGGGCTTAATTATCAATACCCCCATTATCGACGATGTATCTACCAGTAACTTGACGAAGGCCGGCAATGGCAACCTGACCTTGGGCGGAGTGGATACCTTTACCGGTTACCTGAGTGTGGCTGGCGGCACTTTGTATTTGACCAGCGCGAATGCAAGCACCACTACGTTGGCCGCGCAAAATGCCGTGCTAAACTTGAACAATCAAGGCGGCACGGTGGTATTTGACGGTGGTATAACTGCAGCCATTTCCTCGGCTAACATCGCTGGCTTGAGTGGCACGGGCCAGTTGAGTTTGGCCAACAACAATACTTTGTCGCCTGGCGCGGTTAATTTGTTCATCGCACCGGTGGCCGGGGCGAACCTGACCTTCTCCGGACCCATTTCGGGTGCGGGTACCGTGACCTTGGATGGTCAGGGCAGCCAGACGCTTTCGGGCAACAGTACTTATACGGGCAACACGACCTTGGTGTCCGGCACCTTGGTCATCGGCAGTTCAGCCTCGTTGGGGGCTGGCGGTCTGAATATTCAAGGTGGTAATCTCGATTCATCGCCTGGCACCAGCCCGGTTTTGGCCAACACCTTGGTAAACTTTGGCACCACGGTCATTAATTTCAATGGCAGCGGCAATTTGACCCTGGCCGCGCCCACCTTGACCGTCGGCACGCAGGAATTCAATGTGAACGCAATCAACAACACGCTGACGATTGCCAGCACACTGGTGGGTTCGGCCACGTTTGACAAAACCGGGAATGGCCAATTGGTATTAACCGGGGTTAACAACAGCACCACGAACGGATTCTCCGGCTTCTTCAACCTTGCGGGCGGCACACTGCAAATTGTAGGTGGGCCCGTCGTCTCCAATATTTCCTCCAATAGCTCGGTTATTTCGCAGACTTTGGCGCCAACCGATTTGGGTGTCCCGCCGCCCAATAGCACGCTCAATTTTATCACTTTGGAAGGCGGTACCCTGAGTAATCAAATTGGCGCGACCGGCCTCGCTGGCAGTCCAAACCTCCAATTGCCGACAAATAATATTGTTTCGGGCACACAATTTGTCGCCAGTACGGCGAACTTCACCATCTTCGTCAACGGCACTGCGAACACGACCAGCGGGATCAATGTTTGGGCACCCACCCCGGTTACCCCAACTACGGTGAACGGAGGAACCAGCGCGGCGGTGAACACGTTCGTGGTGGGCAGCTTTACCGGGTCAGGTAACGTGGTGAAGACCGGTCTTGGCAATCTGTCCTTTGGCAACACCAGTTCGAACTTTACCGGAAATCTCTGGGTGCTGCAGGGCTTTATCCAGGATCAGGGCAATATCGTCAGCGGTATTGGCACGTCAGCGAACATCGTCATTGCTGGCAATGGCGCGGGGTTCTATAGCAACGGCAATTCCGTCTTCCCGAATCAAAACATCTTGTTTACGACCAGCGCGAGCGGCAACAGCGTTTCCCAAATTTGGGCCAACAATAACGAAACCTTCGGCGGCAATTGGACGGATACCTCGTCCAATGTCACGGTGGTCTTTGGCGTGACCGGTACTGCCGGTTCCAAAGCCACGGGCACGGGTAATGCGATTAACTTCAACGGTACGATTGTGCTGGCGGCGACCGCGGGAACAATTAACCAGTTGCGCAGCCAGTCCAGCGCCACTTTCTCCGCCGGGTTCTCGACCAACCCGGCCAATGCTGCTCCAGGTGATCTGATCGGTATCGACGGATTGCTGGCCAACGGGGCGCTCCCGGGCATTTCCGCCGGGTTCTTTAGCCCGAGCGCGGTTTATGACATGGGTAATGCAACGACACTGGGCGTGGGGGCAACCGATCAAATCACTTCCAAGAATAGCATCATCTCCTATCTTGGTGACATAACCGACGGTACTTCGGCTTCCCAAGTCGGTGGCAATGTCAACGGCGCAGGCAACGTTACCTTCGTCATTGGCAGCGCCAACCATAATAGCGTATTTGGCGGCATTCTGATTGACGATAACGGTGACGCCAATGCGGACATCTTTACCAAAACAGGGACCGGGACTTGGTCGTTGACGAATAACAACCAATACACGGGCACCATGTATATTGAAGGTGGCACCCTGCAAATCGGCAATATCCAGGCCAATGGCGGCTTTACAGGCAGCTTGGGCATCAGTCCGACCACGGGCAAAATAAGCCCTGTCCAGGACGATGCGAACCTGGCCTTCGACCTCGCGATCAACACCAGTATTCCGAATCTGATCGCTGGCGTGGGCTCGGTGGAACAAAAAGGCACGGCCATTCTGACGCTCAACCCCAACAACGCCTATACCGGTTCGACAATCATGACGGCGGGTACGATCCAGACTACATTCCTCGGCAATGGCTACGTCCCCAGCAGCTTGGGCGCGGGCAGCACTGTAAATACTGGCCTGACGTTCAACGGCGGCACCTTGCAATACATTGGGCCGTCGGCAGGTTCCGACCGCCTCTTCCAGCTCACCGGCAATAGCTTTAGCACAAATCTGGGGCTCCAGCCCAATGGTCCCGGTGGTTTCCTCGATTCTTCGGGTACTGACACGGTAGGTAACACCATCGTACCCAGCACGCTTACCTTTACCAACAATGGTACTTTGGGTGTGCGTGGCACGGGCAATGCAACCTTGACCCTCACCGGTAATGCCAACGGCGTGATCGAGGGCATCTTTATCGATGGCACGGGTGGCAGCACTTCCGTTACCTCCGCCAGCGCGGGCAACTGGACGTTGCAGGGGACGCAAATTTACTCCGGCTACACCACGGCCACCAGCGGTAACCTGTTTATCAGTGGCACCTTGGTCAATTCGCCAGTGCAGGCGAATGGCGGCATATTCACGAATGTGAACAACACGGACGTGATAGCCCAGACGGTCACCTTGAATTCTGGCGGCACCTTATTGCCGACCTTGGGCAAAGTGGGTAACATCACCTTGGGCGGGCTGACCTTTAACGGTGGTTCACTTAACATCGGCTTGGGCAGTGGCAGCACTATTCTCAACAAGAATGGCAGTGGCACTACGAGTCTGCTGACGAGTGACTTTGTCTATCTTAACAACAATGTGAATTACACGGCAGGTGGCCTCTTCAACTTCGTGTTTTCTGGCAATTTGGCGCCGTTCACCGGTCAGGGCAATATTGCCTTGTTTGATTTGCCGACGGGAGCCACAGAGACCGGGAGTAACAGTACTTTGACCTGGGCTGGCGCTCCGATCGGGTTTACGGCGTCTTTGCATGATCTGTCGGTCAACCTGACCACCAACACGCCTTCGACATTGGTGGTGGCGGACATCGCATTTGTGCCGCAATTTGGTTATTACGTTGATAATACCGACGCAACTAACCTCTGGAGCAATAGCTCTGCCTGGTTTAACGCCACCAGTGGGGCGAATGCCTCTGGCAACGGTACTGGCTTTGTGCCAAACGTCAACGGCACTGCCGCAACCTTCCCGGCTATTCAGGGCGGCCGTGGCTCGACAACCATTACGGTGGACGATAATCCCACAGTGGGCGGGCTCGTATTTTCGGGTGGGGACAGCTATATCATCAATGGCAATGGCACTTCCGCAATCACCATCAACAACACCCAATCCAGCGGGACGGTGCTGGCGGGCAATATCACTCTGCAAGGCGGCACGCACACGGTCAGTGTGCCGATGATCCTGACGGCCAACCAGGGCTTGAACATCACCTCGCTGTTCAACGCAGCGGTGAATTCCACGGCGATTATTACGAGCAATATTTCGCAGACTGGCGCCAATGTGAATGCCAATGTCACCATCGGCGGCGGAGGCACGATTGAAATGTTCGGTAATAACACCTATACCGGTACCACCACCCTTGGTAATTCCACCACGATCGTCAACAATGCCAACAGCTTGGGCTTCGCCGGCAGCGGTAATGTGCTGACCAGCAATTTGGTGCAGGGCGGCAATTTGGTACTCGGCAACCAGAGCGTTCTGCAATTCGCCCCCTCCTTCCCGACTTCCAGTGATATTTCCGGAAACGGAACTCGCAACATCTTCCTGAACGGTAATGCCACGATCAATGTGCCCACTGGGTTGACGGCGAATATCAACGGTAATATCGGCGGCAACGGGGTTACCGGTAGCGTGGGCAACCTGGTGAAGACCGGCGGTGGCATTCTGATCTTGGGCGGCGTCAACGCCAGTTCCACCAATGGATATGTGGGTGAGACCATCGTAGAAGGCGGCGAGATCAACTTCTCGCTGATTTCGAACTTTGGCTTCGGCAGCATCGTCCTCAATGGTGGCGGCATCCAGTGGGGTGGGACTAACAACAACACCGACGTTTCACCCGCCACGTTCTCGCCGATTCTGCTTGGTGGCGTGAATGCGGCCGATGTCTTTGACACCAACGGCAACAACGTTACGCTGTCCAACGCCATTGGTGGCGGCGGTAATGGCACGCTGACCAAGACCGGTAACGGCGTGCTGACGCTCGCGTCCACGACGAATTCACAAACGTTCAAGGGGAATATTAGTATCCAGGGAACTGGCAGCAGCAACCTGAGCGGCATCAGCATAGGGGCGGACTCTGATTTGGGCGCGGTTCCCTCGGGTCCAGTGCCAAATGCACTTGCCCTGTCCAATAACGGCACGCTGACTTTGTCTGCAACCATGACCCTCAACGCCAATCGTGGCATGCTGCTGGGTAATGGATTGAGCACCACCGGCAATACCGGTGACCTGATCATCCCAGTGGGCAAGACTCTGACTTATGACGGCATCATTGCGGATGCGCCTGGCGCCCATGGCATTTTGGATATCAGTGGCGGCGGCACCTTCGTGGTGACCAACACGCAGTCCAACACCTATACTGGCGGCACAATCTTCGACGGCACGGCCAACCCCTTGCTCATCACCGGGAATAACGATAGCAATTTGCCGGCTCCATTCGGCTCGAACACGTTGGAATTCAAGGGCAACGTCACATTATGGATCGGACCGACTTTCGGATGGGGTAACAGCATCTTCCAAGCGGATGCGGGCTCGAATACGAGCATTAATGCCGGCACCAGTTCGACGACTGGCTATACGATCGGCAACCTCTTGGGCAATGGCACGGTGAATTTCTTCTTTAACAACACCGGCACCGTCCAACTGGCCGGTAACATGGCCTTGTTCAACGGCACGATCAACTGGGGTGGGGCGATTGGTTCGAGCACCAATGTAGGCTCGACCAACAACCGCTTTGACGATGGTAACGGCCATGCTGGTGTGACCGGTGTAGCCAGCCAGGGCTTTATTGGCGGGGCCACGATCAACTTGCAGCCCGGGCTTAATCTCGCCACCGCCATCGGGGGCGAAGTTGACACTCTAGGCTCTATTAATGGTGGTCCCGAAACGATATTGTCGGGTGCTGGCGGAACCATGGTAATCGGTTCGTCGGGCATAACCTCCACGTTCGCTGGTGCAATCACAGGCGGCGGTACCAATCTCATAATCGCCAACAACTCCAAGTTTATTATGACCGCGCAGGGCATCGTAAACAGCACGAACAACCAGTTCCAATCGAATATCACAACGACGAATGCCGGTTATAACAGCTACTCGGGTTCCACGTCCATTAATGCGACGGCCACTTTGCAGATAGGCGATTTGACCGCGGTGAATGTTACGGCCGGGCGCGACAACAACCCGAACGCCATTATCGACAATGGCAAGTTGATCCTGGCTTGGGGCAATGATGGAGGCAACGCCACTTTGGATGAAATGATTGGCGGCCCGAGCGCCAGCATTACCAGCTCAGTCGGCCAATTCGGCAGCGTGCAAATTATCACGCCGGACATCATTACCGACCTTAACACGAATCTGAATAGCTACACCGGTCCGACCGAATTGGACAACGGCGCGACCTTTGCCATCCAGACTTTGGGTCTTAGCACACTGTCCAGTTCCATTGGTTCAGCCAATAGTTCGGCGAATAACCTCATCCTCAACAGCGGTACTTTGGAATACATTGGTGTGGGCGGCCAAGCTGGCACGACGGACCATAACCTGACCATGGGCAATAGCACCAGCGACTTGGGTGCAACTCTGAGTTCCAATGGCACCGGCGGGGTTAGTTTCATCCTCCCGACTGGCGGTTCTGGCAGCATGGTGGTAACCAACGCCACGGTTTCGCCGACCTTGACTCTTACAGGCAATACAGGCGGCAACTTCTACAACTCCTTCGGCGAAGGCATTGTGGACAGCAATGTTTCAACTGATGTTACGGTCGATGGTAACGCGACCTGGATATTGGCTGGCAACAGCAATTATACCGGACCCACGACCGTCTCCAGCGGCACGCTGGGTGTCACTGGCAGTTTGGGCAACACAGTTGTGACGTTGGTGAACCCCAGTTCAACCCTCATTGGTAACGGCACCATTGCCGGGTCCGTGGTCGTAACCCAGGGCAATGTAAATCCGGGCTTTAGCACCAACCCGGTTTCCGGCAATTATTTTAATGGTACGGTGGCCTTCGGCGGTGGTGCCTCCGGCGCCCAGAATAACTTGACGGTGGGCAACTTCAGTTACACTGGCAGCCCGCTGAATGGCAGCAATGTCACCAGTTCCTTGAACTTCACCTTCAATGGCACGTTCAACGGCACTGGGACCCTTAACCACCCCGGAGCCAACGTCTTGTTTGGCACCCATGACTTGTACAGCGGCATTGTGACAACTGCCCAAAACGGCTTGACCCTGAGTGATGCGTCCGGACCGTTTACGATCAACTTCTATGCCTCCAACGCGACTACCGGGAATTTGAGCACCTCGACGCCTTGGACAGCTACGGGCTTCTACAACTTGTTTGAATACAACGGCACTGTTAATGGCGATATCGGAGGGAATCTTGGACTCATTACCACGGCCAATATTACCAATGCGATCAATGGCGATTCGTACAGCTTCGGCACCACTTCCTTGGGCAACGGTCTTAACCTGCTCTATGTGAACATCGAAGTCATTCCGGGTAATTATGCATGGATCAATACTGGCAGTGGCAATTGGAGCAATGGCGCCAACTGGACCAAGGGCGTCCCGGGCACATCGGGTAACTTAGGTGTTCCAGCGAGCTTCCCGAATCTCATCCTAGCCAACTCCACGGTCACTTTGGACACCAACGTAACCTTGACCGGCCTGAACTTCTCGAGCGGCTTTAATTTCTTGATCACGCCGCTCTCCGGTAATTCGATGACCTTCAGTAATGGCAGCAACACCAGCAATATCAGTGTCTCCTTGGGCAATGACACGGTGGCAGCCAATGCCGCGGTAAGCACCGGCGGTTTGGCCATCAATGTGGTCAACGGTTCGACGCTGACCTTGAGCGGTAACGTTTCTGGAGCCGGCGCCGCAGTGACTTCGACCGGCAACGGCGAATTGGCGCTTTCGGGCTTCAATACCTATAATGGCGGGCTGACCTTGGCGGGCGGCACCTTCGACTTGAACAATGGTGGCAACGCGACGGCTTCGTCTGTCGGCACTGGCACATTGACCATTAATGGCAATGTCAATAACCAGCAGGTCTTGAACAACACCAGCGGCAGCCCGGTGACCTTGGCCACAAATAACGCCATTGCACTGAATGCCAACAACCTGACTTTTGTCGGCAACAACGACCTAAACCTGGGCACCGGCACAGTCACGTTGAGCAATATCACAACCCTTACAATCAATGCGGGGAATCTGACTCTTGGCGGCAACGTAGTCGACGGCAGCTTTGGTGATGGCCTGACCGTCACGGGCAACGGCACCTTGATCATGAATGGTGCACACAATACCTACCTTGGAAGCACCACTATCCAGGACGGCAGCCTGACTTTGGGTGGCAACTTGGCTTCGGATGTAACCATGCAGACGGTTAACAGCACCAGCACATTAACGTTGGCTGGTGGGAATCATTCTGTCGGCAACATTACGCTGACCAATGGCACTATTAATGGCTCCGGCAATTTGTCCTTCACCTCGGTTAGTGCGAATGCAGGTACCATCTCCGCCAACCTGACTGGTGCGGGCAACTTGACGGAAAACAGCAGCACAGGCGGTACCTTGGTAATGACCGGCGCGAATAGCTTCAATGGCGGAGTGAACCTGGTTAATGGCACATTGGATTTGAACGCGAACACCGCACTCGGCACTGGCGCCTTCACGCTCAGTGGTGGCACGTTGGACAATGTCAGCGGCAATCCTGAAACCCTTACTACGAATAATAGCATCGCCATCAATGGCAGCTTCAACTTCCAAGGCTCCAACACCTTGAACTTGGGCACGGGCAACTTGACCTTCAACACGCCTGCCACCATTACGCAGACGACTCCTGGCAGCCAGCTCGTGGTTGGCGGTTTTGTCACCAACAACGGCAATTCGCTGACAACTGTCGGTAATGGCAACCTGATCTTCACCGGCGGTTCAAACGGCAACTTCGACAGCACGGGCGCCACGACCCGCCTGAACGTGAATGGCAATAGCACCCTGACGTTCAACGTTAGCTCAAACTTCACTGCGAATGTCGGTAATTCTGCGAATACCTCTATCTCGGTTGGCTCGGCCACAGGGAACTCGGCAACGTTAAATCTGGCGGAAAACAGCTCATTGACGACAAACGGCCAGGTTCTCATGTCCAGCTCGGCTTCCGGCGCTACCACGTCACCGGCCAATAGCACGATCACTATCAGCAACAACGCGACCTTTACGGCAAATTCGCTCTGGTTGAGCCATGGCGTCACCAACACTGCGGTCGTAACAAATTCCTTGGTAACCCAGAACAATGGCACGGTCACCCTGACGGGCATCGACGGTACCAATACGACGCTCGTGGGCACGTTCGGCGCCAACCTTTCGCTGGTCTTGGGTGGCTTGCAGTCCAGCGAAGTGAATAACGCCACTTACGCATTAAATGGCGGCAAGTTGATCACCGGCAACATTGGCATCTCCAACTTGCAGAACAGCGGTACCTCGACCTTCACCTTCAATGGCGGCACAGTCCAGGCCACCGGCAATTCCAGCAGCTATATTGCCAACCTGACCTTCGCCAATGTTTCAACCGGTGGTTTCAAGTTGGATACCGGCGGCTTCAATCTCACCATCCCGCAAAACTTGTCCACGGATGGCTCCTTGG
>Ga0206856_10101_pt1 | contig 31559 bp, 30 predicted proteins | sample Alteio_BWOrgCont_48_FD_152630 | JGI IMG/M metagenome (GOLD analysis project Ga0206856, IMG submission 152630) | Enriched cells from forest soil in Barre Woods Harvard Forest LTER site, Petersham, Massachusetts, United States -... | ecosystem: Environmental > Terrestrial > Soil > Temperate forest >...
TTTTGCTAAATTAGCTGAGGTTTGGAAAGAACTCTAATGAACAGTTAACAAAAGCTAACAGTGCCTTAGAGGAAGAGATAAAGAGCATACACGAGAAGCTAACACGTCATAGGCATGCCAGCTCAGTGGTGAATCAGGCCACATTTTGTTTGAGAAGTATGAGTATCGATAGCTCCCCAATCATAGAGCAGCCCACATCACAAAGCGTCATAAGGCCACTACAACAAGAACAGGCTGAATCTTCCGGGTCGGTAAAGGAGGTCTGTATCCCATGTTCTGTTGCAGATCTGAGTATTGATGATACCCCCTTCTTGTCCGAATCAAATGATGCTTCATACTGGTCAGCACAATTCAAAGGGAGCAGTGATGATGATGATGATGATTCTGCTGATAACACAGCGACAAAACAAAGCTACAATAGCTCAATCGGACCACTTACAGCCGCTATAATAGATGAGGTATTAAACTCTCAAAACAATCCATTTTTTACACAGAAAACATTGAGTAGTGATACCAATTCGGACGGCAAAGAATTGCAGAGCGATGCGGAACAGCAGGTAACGTGTATGCCTGCAGCAGCAGCATCAAGTTCAAAGCCTTACCCTCGGTACAATCCTGCTGCTTTTTTCCAACTGAGTCCACAACAACCAGTCAACAGACTTGAAAACAATGCTGAAACTACAGATATATTCACCTCAGTTCGATATACGCAATAAGCAGAAAGATAAGTGTATGAAATAATTGGAAAAGAGTAGTGCCCCTAAGCTGTTGATTTATATTAGGGGCACTACCAATCCTTCCTTGTTTTTTTCTGGACCCCGGCGAAAGCCGGGGTGACGAGGTAGTGGTACGCCGGGGTAACGAGGGACGGCCAACAACTACCCCCCTGATAAGCGGACTGCATTAAATATACTCTTCGCACTTGAATTTTCAATCTGCGTTTAAATACGCCCTGCATCAACGAGAATACACTGCTGGGTAATCATGCGACTTTCTTCGCTGGCTAAAAATAAAGCGACGCGTGAGATATCGGAAGGATAAATTTTCTGTTTCAGCACTTGTCTTTTTAGTAATTCAATTTCCGCTTCCCGTGTTAAATACGCTTTAATTTGTCTTTCCGTCATTACCCAGCCGGGTAAAATAGCATTTACTCGAATGTTATCTTTACCAAATTCGCTGGCTAAAGTACGTGTCAGCCCTACAATGGCTGATTTCGCGGTGGCATAAACCGGATACTCGAAATTACTATTTAATAGAAAACAATTGGAGCTCATGTTAATAATCGAACTACCGGTATTTTTTTTCATCCAGGGAATAACCGCTTGCGCAGCAATAAATTGGGCACGTAAGTTAACATTAATAATCTTTTCCCATTGCGCTTCAGTGACTTTCAATGATGAGTGTCGCGCATCGCTGCCCGCATTATTAATGAGTACATTGATTCCTTCTAAATATTCAATAGCCCGTTGCATGGTCTTTTGAAAAGCATTGAAATCACTCACATCGCAAGCAAAAAATTTTAGTGTTTCAGGGTTGCATAATTGATCTTGCAATTGATTAGCCGCTGTTTCATCAATGTCTAGAAATGCGACGTGACAATGTTGTGCTAAAAAATATTCAACGAGACTCGCGCCTATGCCGCTTGCCCCACCAGTAATAATAATTTTCTTGTGAGTTAGGCTGGGGTAGTGCGCTATACACTTCGCACTTGAATGTTCGGCTATTTTTCGCTTGCTCATGGTGCCTTGCTGAATATACTCACAGCAATTGGATTTTTGGCAAGGCGCCACGAAGGCGAGCAACCGGAGTGTATATAGAATACATGAGGATTGCGAGACCAGTGAGCAACGCAGACCAAAAATTCAAGTGCGAAGAGTATATCAAGTTGATTTGAGTACATTAGACCAACTTGTTTTAAAGGCTTGCGCATTCTGTTCAATTTGAGTTAATGAAAACGTCGTTTTGAATAAAGCAGAACCTAATCCAAAACCGGCACAGCCCGCTTGATAATAGGGCAATAGTTTTTCTGGCGTAATGCCACCAACAGCAATTAATGGCATGTCTTGCGGTAAAATCGCCTTCATGGCGCTAATCGCATGGGGTGTAATTATTTCACAAGGAAATAATTTTAATGCATCAGCACCCGCTGCAATCGCACTCAATGCTTCACTGGGTGTCATGACACCCGGCATACACATTAAGCTTTCTTTTTTGGCGAGCCGAATTAATGACGGATCACAATGTGGCATGACTATCATGCGCGCACCCGCTTTTTTGGCTTGCAATAATTGTTGTGGATGCAATACCGTCCCAGCGCCGATCAAGACCTGCTGACCAAACTGTTGCTGCAATACGTTAATGCTCACAAAGGGTTCAGGAGAATTCAGAGTAACTTCAATACAAACAAAACCAGCAGCAATGATGATGTTTGCCACCTCAATGATCTGCTCTGGCGTGACGCCACGCAAAACGGCTATCAAGGGCACTTGTTGTATCAGTGTGGTTAAATTCATGGCAACCTTCTTGCTTGTTGATCAATCAATAAAAAAATGATTCCCGCTATAAATAAGACTATACCCCAGATAATCGATGCATGATATTCCATACGGCCATAATTGATTAACGGATGCCATAAATAATAGATTCCAGCACCTGTAATTAATAACCCATAAATTAAAAAGAGTACGCCAATAAAGCACCAAATCGTAAGCTGTTGCATCATGACTCCTACCAAAAAACAATATTGAGTACGATGAAAATGAACAAGGCCATACTGGCCCAAAAACCTGGACGTCTAAACCAAACGTCATGTCGATAATTCGGTAGTATCGTCAAACGGTAGACTAATTCCTTTATGGGCCCCACGGCCGGTTTTGCTGTCAGTAAGCTTAATAGTATAGTCACTATGAAAGTAATGAGCCAAGCCCATACCGCACGCCAAAAATTAGCCGCCATTGGACTGGCTAAGGGTGTAAAGGCAACGATTTGCACGGGCATAACGTTGAATTTCAAACCGAGAAATAAAATAGTCGAAATAACCATGCCGCCTAATAATCCCCAAAATGCACCAAAACCATTTATGCGTTTGCAAAACATGCCTAATAAAATCGTCGCCAATAAGGGTGCATTCACTATCGCGAATAAGGCTTGCATATAATCCATGATGCTGGGCATGCTCATGGCCCAGTAGGCCGTAACGATACTCAGTAGAATCCCAATAATCGTGACGATACGTCCAACCATCACATAATGTTTATCACTGGCTTGTTTTTTTAGATGAGCTCGGTAAATATCAAAGGTAAACACCGTGTTGAACGCACTGACATTGCCCGCTTGTCCCGCCATAAAGCCAGCAAGTAAGGCGGTGACGCCTAAACCTAATAATCCTGGAGGGTAATAGCGATTTAATATTAATAATAAGGCATCATCGGACCGCTGTGGCACGGGAATAACGTGTTTTTGTAATAAAGCAATGGCCAGTAACCCCGGCACGATAACAATGAGTGGTAATGCCATCTTGAAAAATGCAGCGAGTATCGGCGTCATTTGTGACGATTTTAAATTTTTTGCCGACATCGCGCGCTGTACCACTAAGAAGTCAGTCGTCCAATATCCAAACCCTAATACAAAACCTAATCCCATCGCCAAACCCAGCCAATTAATAAATAAAGGATTATCGGCGCTGGCGCCCGTGTTAGCCCATAAATGCAAATAAGACTCAGGAACGCGTGCAATCACTTCATGCCAACCACCGATATGAATGACGCCCAGAATCATTGCCAATATTAAACCAAACCAAATTAAGAAAAACTGTAGTACTTCGGAGAATATTGCAGACGCTAATCCACCCAAGCCAATGTAGATGGCAATGGTAATAGAGGAAATATAAATACTGGCATATAAATTCCAGCCAACGAAAATATGCAACACTAAAGCCATGGCATACATGTTGATGCCTGCCATCAATAAGGTCATAATGGCAAAAGCCATCGCATTTAAGGCCCGGGTTGCTTCGCCAAAGCGTAAATATAAATAGGCCGGTACTGAATGAATTTTTTTTGAATAGTACATCGGCAACATGAAAATACCTAAAAACAACATGGCAGGTATGGCGCCAATTAAATAAAAATGTGCAGTAAGCATGCCATGCTGATAAGATTGCCCCGCCATACCTAACAATTCTAAGGTGCCCATGTTGGCACTTAAGAAAGCAATGCCAGCAATCCAGGTTGAATTACGACGTCCCGCCAAAAAATAATCAGTGCTTGTTTTAGCGCGTCCCGCCGTATAAAAACCAATCACAATAATCGCAATAAAATAAACAGCAATGATAATCCAATCGATGAGGTGCAAATGACTGATATGCATTAATGTGACTCTCGTTTCACTTCGTCACCGCTGTGCCCCACTAAAAAATCAAAATCAGCGCCTTCATGGGCTTGGGTAACATGTTTGATATACAGACTCGTATAACCGCGTTCATAATCAAGTTTCGGTTTTTTCCATTGTTGCTGGCGTTGTGCTCTTTCCGTATCACTCACTTTCCAGTCAATACGTCGATTCACCACATCAATTTCTATCTTGTCACCTGTTTTAACGAAAGCAAAAGGCCCTCCCACTGCCGCTTCGGGCGATACGTGCAAAATAACGGTACCGTAAGCCGTACCACTCATACGTGCATCGCTGATGCGTACCATATCGGTGATCCCTTTTTCTAATAATTTTTTTGGTAAAGCCATGTTGCCGACTTCTGGCATACCTGGATAACCTTTAGGACCACAATTTTTTAAAACCAAAATGGAATCTGCAGTCACCTCTAAATGGGGATCATCGATACGTGCTTTGAAATCTTCAATATTTTCGAAAACAACGGCCGGCCCACAATGTTGCATCAGTTTTGGTGTAGCGGCAGCTTGTTTGATCACGGCACCCTGCGGGCATAAATTGCCTTTCAATACGACGGTTGCTGAATTTTTCAAAAAGGGTTTATCTCGTGTGGTGATCACGTCACGATTATAAATTTCTGCACCAGTGACATTGTCTTTAATGGTTTTGCCCGTAACGGTGAGGGCGTTACCATGTAATACCGTTAATAACGCATTCATCACGGCAGGGAGGCCGCCGGCGTAAAAGAAATCTTCCATTAAAAATTGACCGGAGGGCTTTAAATTGGCCAATAAGGGAATGTCTTGCGTTAAGGTATCAAAATCATCGAGTACCAACGGCACCCCTACGCGACCTGCCATGGCTAATAAATGGATAACCGCATTCGTTGAGCCCCCTAAGGCCGCACTCACTCGTATCGCATTTTCAAAGGCTTGGCGTGTCAAAATATCATGAATGCGACAATCTTCTTTCACCATTTCAACGATGCGTAGTCCTGCTAAATGCGCAATGGTTAATTTACGCGAATCCACCGCAGGCATCGCGGCACAACCCGGCAATTGCAAACCCAGCGCTTCAGCCAGATTAGTCATGGTAGACGCGGTTCCCATGGTATTGCAATGTCCTGGGCTGCGGGACATGCACGATTCAGCAGCCATAAATTCTGCTGTGGTCATTGTTCCTGCACGTACCGCTTCACTGAAACGCCAAACGTCGGTGCCCGAACCAATGACTTGACCACGATAATAACCATTTAACATCGGGCCACCGCTGACAACGATAGTCGGTAAATTAACGCTGGCCGCGCCCATGATTTGCGCGGGCGTGGTTTTATCACAGCCGCATAGCAAGACAACGCCATCCATTGGATTAGCTCGTATGCTTTCTTCTACATCCATGCTCATTAAATTGCGATATAGCATGGCGGTCGGCAGCATCAGCGTCTCGCCCAAAGACATGGTTGGAAACTCCAGTGGAAAACCACCCGCTTCCCATACACCACGTTTTACGGCATCGGCAATTTGACCTAAGTGGGCATTGCATGGCGCAAATTGCGAGGCACTGTTACAAATGCCAATCACTGGACGACCATCAAAGACATGGTCGGGAAAACCTTGGTTTTTCATCCAAGAACGATGAATAAAACCGTCTTTATCGAGTTTACCAAACCAACGTTGGCTGCGTAGTTTTTTACGTTGCACCATGGAGAGATTCTATACTCACAGCAATTGGGTTTTTGGCAAGGCGCCGCTCAGCTCGCAATCCTCATGTATACTCTTAGCAAGTATTGTGTAAATTCGCAACTTCAAGTGCGAAGAGTATAATAAAATTTCTAAGCCTCTACTCTCAATCTTTAAAACGCTTTCGCACTATGACGAGGATCTAAAATGAAGAAAATTGCAGCGATTGGCGAAGCCATGTTAGAGCTTTCCCACCAAAGCGATACCACTTTAGCATTATCTTTTGCAGGCGATACCCTGAACTTTGCGATTTATTTACGACGCTTGCTACCTATACACCCACAGCAATTTGATATCCATTATGTCACCGCCATAGGTAACGATCCCTATAGTGATACCATGCTAACAAACTGGCAGCAGGAAAAGCTCAATACAGACTTAGTCGTTCGTGTAAAAAAAAAATTGCCCGGGCTGTATTTAATTCGCACGAATACAGCAGGCGAAAGAACTTTTTATTTCTACCGGCAACACTCAGCAGCAAAAGAATTTTTCAATGATAGCCACGCGATCGACTTATTACAACCCCTACTGACGATGGACTATCTCTATTTATCTGGCATTGTCTTGGCTATTCTTGATCCAAGCAGTCGAGAGCGCTTATGGGCATTGTTAGAAGAGGCGAAAAAAAAAGGTCTGAAGATAATTTTTGATACGAACTATCGTGCTGTCCTATGGCCTAGTCAACAATCCGCAAAAGAAGCCATTGAACACACCTTACCATGGGTAGACATTGCTTTACCTACCTTGTTGGATGAACAGGCCTTATTTAGCGACGCTAATGCAGAAGCCTGTGCTCAGCGCTTATTGAAAAAAGGAATAACAGAAATTGTTGTTAAATGTGGTGCTGAACCTGCTTTCGTTGCTACTATGAACCAGCAAACGAGTGTTCCGGCGTGTACCAGTGAAAAAGTAATCGATACAACAGGTGCCGGAGATTCCTTTAATGCGGCCTATATGGCCGCACGTTTATTGGGATGGGAACCTATAAAAGCGGCTCAATGGGGGCATCGTTTAGCGGCAACGGTTATTACTTGCCCCGGTGCGATTATTCCAAAAACAATAATGCCACACTTATATTGAGGAAATTATGTCTGAAATGTTTTGCCAACCCTGTATTTTTGGCGAGTTACCTGATGGTCAAACGGTAACTCAATATACACTCCGTAACCCCAGTGGACTATCGATTAGCGTCATCAACTATGGTGCTACCTTAACTTCAGTAAAAGTACCTGGCTTAGGAGGCACTGTACACGAATTGACTTTGGGGTTTGATAAATTACAGGACTATTTAAACCATCACTTTTATTTTGGCGCCACCATAGGAAGAGTAGCTAATCGTATTGCCAATGCACACTTTCAGTATCAAGGCAGCGACTTCTATTTGAGCAAAAACCCAGGCTACGCTCATCACTTACATGGCGGTGAAAAAGGATTTGATAAAGTCATTTGGCAATCTGAAGTCTCTATGCAACGTGATAAAGCCAGTGTTGAATTTAGCCTGATCAGTCCAGATGGTGACCAAGGTTACCCAGGAGCACTGGAGGTAAAGACCACCTATAGTCTAACCTTAGCCAATGAATTAAAAATTAGCTTTGAAGCAAAAACAGACCGTACCACACCGGTTGATTTAACGAATCATACCTATTGGAATTTAACCGGCGCCGGATCCGGTACGGTATTCGATCACGTGCTACAAGTTTTTGCGGATCAGTATGTGATGACTGATAAAGATTTACTTCCAACAGGCCAAATCGCCGAAGTCAACGGGAGTCCTTTTGATTTTCGTCAACCCCATCATTTGGGTGAACGTTTAGATCAGACCACACTGGGTGGGTATGATCTTTGTTTTGTCTTAGCGGCTACCATAAACCACGAACCTCGTTTAGCCGCACAGATCAAAGCGCCATACAGCGGTCGTACTTTAGAAATCACAACAACGCAACCTGGTTTACAATTTTATACGGGCAATAACCTTAGAAGTTGCTCTATAGCGGATGGGCTGATGACTCAAAAGTATGGAGGATTTTGTATGGAAACACAAAATCTTCCCGGTGCAGTAAAATACGCTCAGTTTCCTTCGCCTTTTTTAGCGCCCGGTGAGTTATATCACCATGAAACGTGTTATCGATTAATTTGGTAAAGCTGATGAACATTGAAATTGTTTGCGACGACCCGATGCTATTGGGCGAAAGTCCTCTTTGGCACCCCCTAGAAAACTGCCTTTATTGGGTAGATATCGTAGGTGCTACCTTGCATCGCCTAGATGTGCGGAATAAACGTGTGAAGAAATTGAATATGCCTAGCCAACTCGGTTCTATTGGTTGGCGTGCTCAAGGTGGGCTGATTGCTGCACTCAGCAATCAGTTCGCTTTTATTAATACCGAAACGGGCACAACACAAACCATAGCCTCCCCTTTGCAACGACAACACGGCGTTATGTTTAATGATGGAAAATGTGATCGCCAAGGTCGTTTTTGGGCAGGGACAAAAGATATTGCAGAAAAAAATCCGCTGGGGTCCTTATATTGCGTAGACGTCAACGGAAAAATTACTGAGCGATTACCGCAGAGTTTTACGGTAAGTAATGGCATTGCTTGGAGTATAGATAATAGCCGCCTGTATATTTGCGATTCTCCCACACGCCAGATTTATCAGTATGAATTTGACTCCGCGAAAGGTCAATTAGGGCGATCAAAAATTTTTGCACAAGTATCTGCAGCAGACGGTTTTCCTGATGGACTTACGGTAGACAGTGAAGATTATCTATGGAGTTGTCATTGGGATGGTTGGCAGATTACTCGCTATACCCCTGCAGGAGAGATTGACAGTGTTATTCCCATGCCTGTTCCTAGACCAACGAGTTGTTGTTTTGGGGGCCCCGATTTAAAAACGCTCTATGTGACATCCGCTTCCCTGGGTTTATCCGCCGCGGAGTTACAGGATGCTCCTCAATCAGGCCAGGTTTTTTCGCTGCAGCTTACTGTAACAGGCTTAGCGGAGCCGGCTTATTTAGGCTAATTTTATACTTACCCCTATGCCAACAAATCTAGCGAGCGTTTCACTTCCATCTTCCAACGACACCCAACCGGATAAACTGCTGTGCCAAGGCGATTGGACACTGGCAGGCATTAATAGCAAAATATTAAAAAAAAACTTTGATAAAATAAACCGTCTAAAGCACTCTCTACTGACGCTGGATGCCAGTGCGATTACCGCAATGGATACCCGTGGCGCTTGGCAACTTTATCAGTGGATGAATCAACTTTCCCAACAAGGCACTCAGCTGACTTTACAAGGACTTAACCAGGAATATAATGCACTGCTTATCGACATTCAAAAAAATGTTGAAGCATTAGAAAACCTTCCTAAGCGTCAAGAATACAAGGGTTTAGCGCTACTCGGTAAAAAAACGGTAGACCAATTACTAGAAGTACAAGCATTCTTGCAGTTTATTGGAAAAAACGTTGTTAGCAGCCTTACGTTGCTTCTGAAACCGAAACGACTGCGTTTCAGTGCACTCGTCAGTGTTATTCAGAACACTGGATTTGCTGCCTTAGGCATTATTGCCTTATTATCGTTTATGATCGGCATTGTGTTAACTTACCACATGGGTTTACAACTAAAAAACTATGGTGCCAGCCTTTTTATTATTGATTTATTAGGACTGGCTATACTACGTGAATTTGCCCCATTATTAACCGCCATTATGGTTGCCGGAAGAAGTGGTTCCGCTTTTACCGCGCAGCTTGGCATGATGAAAGTCAAAGAAGAAATCGATGCACTGAACACCATGGGGGTTTTACCCAGACAATTATTAATTCTACCACGCATTTTTGGTTTAACGATTGCCCTACCCTTATTGACAATCTGGGCTGATATTTTTGGTATACTGGGAGGTCTAGCCATGACACATAGCATGCTACATATTAGCTACTTTGATTTCTTACGTCGCTTCCCCAAAGTCGTACCACTCTCATCGCTGTTAATTGGTATAGGGAAAGCACCCGTATTCGCACTCATTATTTCAAATATTGCTTGTTTTCAAGGGTTGCGCGTCAAGGGTAGCGCGGATAGTGTAGGAAAACAAACAACACGCAGCGTCGTACAATCCATTTTTTTTATTATTGTTGCTGATGCACTTTTTTCTATTTTATTTAGCACGCTGGCTCTTTAAATCGTATATACTTTCACCATGCCTGCCTCTAACGTCGTCATCACACTAAACAATGTTAAAATTTCCATCGCCGGCCAATGGATACATCAAGGTATCAACCTGGAGGTTAAGCGCAGAGAGATCGTTGCCATTGTAGGGAGTAGTGGCGCTGGCAAATCAACTATTTTACGTGAAATTCTATTATTATTGGTCCCCACATCAGGAACCATTGAAGTATTCGGTAAAGATGTTAGCAAACTACCTCCTTCTGGAGTCCTTGCGCTACAACGTCGCTGGGGAGTGTTATTTCAACAATCAGCCCTTTTTACTTCATTAACTGTTTTAGAAAATATCGCTTTTCCACTACGTGAACATACCGCACTGGACAAAAAAACGATTAGAGAACTTGCCCTACTCAAGTTATTAGCCGTTGGTTTGCCTATCACTGCCGCCATTAAATATCCGTCGGAACTGAGTGGCGGCATGCTCAAACGCGCTGCCTTGGCACGTGCCTTAATCATGGACCCTGAATTACTGTTATTGGATGAGCCGACAACCGGTCTCGATCCACAAGGCGCCGAAGCCTTTGATGATCTGCTGCTAAGTTTACGCGCGATCTTAGGCTTAACTATTTTATTAGTGACGCACGATCTAGACACCTTATGGCACACCACAGATAACGTTGCTTTTTTAAGTGCAGGGCGTGTTTTAGAATGTTCGCCCATCGCTCAATTAACACAATCCACTGAGCCTGCGATACGCACCTATTTTCAAGGCCCTAGAGGGCGCATCACTCAACAGCTTTATGGGAAAACTCATGGAATCTAAAATCAACTATACACTGGTAGGCGCTTTTGTTCTTATTTTAACCATTGCGCTCATTATGATTATCGCCTGGCTATCCGTAGGTTTAACAAACCAACACTACAAAACTTACCTGGTTATTATGAATGAATCTGTCGCCGGCATTACAACAGATTCTGCTGTGAAATATAATGGTGTTGATGTGGGTAGTGTAAAAAAAATTTCCTTGAATACCAAGAACCCTAAACAAGTACGTTTATTTTTACAGATAGAAGAACACACCCCGATCACAACGGGCACAACAGCCACTTTGAATACTCAAGGCTTGACAGGTCTTACTTACCTCGCCTTACAAGGCAGTGCTAGCGATCAAGCGCCTATTACTATCCTGCCTGGCGAGCAGTACCCCATTATTAACAGTATGCCTTCGTTATTTGTGCGTTTAGATACTGCCCTAGACGATTTATCAACCAATGTGCATCAAATCACACAGGATATTAATGGCGTATTAGGCGGAAAAAATACTGAATTATTTAAAGAAATCCTCAACAATATAAATATTACCAGTAGTCATTTAGCGGCCCAAAGTCAACAGATTGCTAGTATCTTAAGCAATACTGCCAAATCGACTCAATTACTCCCCGCATTGCTTAACACGCTAAGCCAACGAACCTTGCCGGCTACCAATCAAGTTTTGGATAATCTAACGATAATGAGTAATAATTTACTTGAACTTTCTGATAATCTAAAACAAAATCCGGCTGTATTATTGCGAGGCCAAGCACCACTACGACCCGGACCAGGAGAAAAATAACTTGAAAAAAATCCGTCTACTGCTTTGCCTAAACACTATCCTACTACTAAACGCATGCTCTATTTTTCAGCCCGTAAAACAAGAAGATTTACATTATTACACGATTGCAACGGTACCCCCTGCTTGTAGACCACAACGCATACAACGCACGATATTAGTAACGCAACCTCGTGCCAATGCTATTTATAGCAACGCGCGTATGGTTTATATACCGGATTGTTATCAAATACAGTATTTTACCCAAAACCGCTGGGCTGATACCCCACCAAACATGTTGCACCCTTTATTGATTAAATCATTACAGAACACAGGTTGTTTTCAAGCGATTATTAATACACCGACTACCACCTATTATGACTGGATCCTGAATACGCAACTACTCAGCTTTCAACAGGAATTTTTAACACAACCCAGTCAATTTCGACTAGCAGTACACGTACAACTGATCAATGCGCATACCCATCGTATTATCGCGACTAAAGATTTTGTCACTACCCAAAAAGCACCCATAGATAACCCTCATGGTGGCGCTATCGCCGCTAATCTCGCTACAAAAAAAATACTTGGCGACATCGCTTATTTTTGCCTACAACACCGCGCTGAGTAGGCACCTTATGTTTTTTTTTGGCAAGGTGTAAGGCGAACAACCGGAGTATACATGCATGAAGGACTATAGTGTTTACTTATGGATGGCCTACTTAACCACGTTGAGTGTCTTATTACTTAATCTCATTATCCCGGTCACTCGCTATTATAAATTATTGCGCAAAAAAATAAAAAAAAATTCGCCACCTAAAATATACTCACAGCAATTGGATTTTTGGCAAGGCGCCGCGCAAGCGAAGCAACCGGAGTGTATATTAATACATGAGGATTGCGAGCTAAGCGAGCAACGCAGCCAAAAGTTCAAGTGCGAAGAGTAACAATGTTGAGTTTATGGAGTAAAAATAGCATCGCCTATTTGTTATGGCCCCTCTCTTTACTGTATTACAGTTTTATCTTCTTGCGTAGAAAACTCTATCATTATCATATAAAAACGAGCATACGTTTTCCCGTACCTATTATTATCATTGGCAACATTACTGTAGGCGGTTCCGGGAAAACACCTCTGCTGATTGAAATAGCCCAATTTCTGCAAGCAAAAGGCTGGCGTCCCGGCATTATTAGTCGTGGTTATGGTGGAAAAGCCAACTATTATCCGGCTCGTGTACATGCAAAAAGTAATCCGCGTGAAGTCGGTGATGAACCTTTACTGATAGTGAGGCACACGGCATGTCCTACTATTGTCGATCCTCAGCGTAGCCGAGGAGTAAACGCATTACTGGATAATACTCGCTGTAATATCATCCTGAGTGATGATGGATTACAGCATTTAGCATTAGGCCGGGACATTGAAATCATCGTGATCGATAGCCAACGCCGCTTTGGCAATGGTTTTTACTTACCGGCAGGACCTTTGCGCGAACCGATTTCTCGATTAAAAACAGTTGATTTTATCGTCAGCAAGGGAAAAGCCTATCCGAATGGATTCGAAATGGTATTAATTCCTAAACATTTTTATCAGCTTATTCAGCCTGAAAATAAAAAAAATGTAGATTATTTTTATGGCAAGAAACTCCACGCTGTCGCTGGGATCGGTAATCCAGAGCAATTTTTTAGTAGTTTACGATCACTAGACCTGAACATTAGCGAACATCCCTTTCCTGACCATCATTTTTTTAAACCCAGCGACTTTGATTATGGTAAAGAGAGCATCATTTTGATGACAGAAAAAGATGCTGTTAAATGCGAAGCATTCGCAGACGCTAGGCTCTGGTGCGTACAGGTAAAAGCCCAGCTAGAGAAAACATTTTATAATGCATTATTAAACCGAATAATTAGCGTAAATGATAATGCAAAATCTTCTGTAAACTCGTCTTAATATCCGTTTTCGGCTGCCAATTAAGATAGTTTTGCGCATTTTTAATTGAAGGTACCCGGTGTGTGACATCTTGATAACCTGTGCCATAGTAATTATCCGCGGCTATGCTTTGTAATTGAGTGTGCTGCGCTGTACTGGCATACTTCGGATAAGCTTTTATTTGTTCCACTAACAATTCTGCAAGTCCACGAATAGAAATATCATTTTCTGGATTCCCAATGTTAAAAATACGCTGAACAGCACAATTTTTTTCATTAGTGATTATCTTGATTAACGCGTCTATACCATCGTCTATGTCCATAAAACTACGCCTCTGTTGTCCACCATTCACTAATTGAATCGCTTCACCACGTAAAATATTGCCAATAAATTGACTCACCACACGTGAACTACCTGGTTTTGGATTATGCGGATTATCGAGTTTTTCGCCTATCCAATTAAAAGGTCGGAATAAGGTATAGGCTAATTTATTGTGTATACCATAGGCGTGGATTACCCTATCCAACATCTGCTTACTGCACGCATAAATCCAGCGGGATTTATTAATAGGCCCTAAGACAAGATTGCTGGTCTGTTCATCAAATATTTCATCGCTGCACATGCCATAGACCTCTGAGGTAGAGGGAAAAACAACGCGTTTTTTATGCCGCACACAAAGACGAATGATTTGCAGATTAGCTTCAAAATCTAATTCAAAAACAGCTAAGGGATTTTGCACATAGGTGGCCGGGGTAGCAATCGCAACCAGCGGCAACACCACATCACAGTGTTGAATCTGCTGTGCTATCCAGGGAAGTTCCTGCTTGATATCACCTTTTTTGAACTGCAAACGAGGATTAGACAACAGTGCACTGAGGTTATGATCGTTCAGATCCACACCAATAAAATTCCAGTCTTTTTTAGTTAACAACGCCTGCTCTAGCAAACGACTGCCAATGAAGCCATTGATACCCAGAATAAATACTTTTAAACTCATATGTACAACAACACCGCAACTTGAAAGGCGAAGAGTATAACTCTACTTAATCTATGTGTAACACTCAACTGCTTAACTGGGATAGTGATATTTTAGGCGTACGCGTCGCCAAAATTCTTAGCCCACGCTTAGATAAAGCAAGATTAGAACAATGCTTGCAGACACTGAAAACACAAGGAATACAGTTAGTCTATTGGGTATTCGCCAGTCAAGACACTATTTCACACGAAGCCGCCCAAGCTTGCGGAGGTTTTCTAGTCGATGAAAAAATCACCTACTATCTAGATTTAAGACCTCTGTCTTCGATACCTTTTCCTGGTACTGAAAACCCAGTGGCTTTGAGTATAGCCAGTTATCCTGAGTTATCTGCTAATGCAGAACTTACCGCTTTAGCGATGGAAATTGCACACTTTTCGCGCTTCAGTCATGACCCGAATATTCCAGAGCAACAAGTCAAAAAACTATATACCACTTGGATCAACAATGCTTGTAAAAAACGGGTGGCTAAAGTGGTTTTAGTGGCTAAACTCCACCACATTGTAGGCATGGTCACTATCGATGACAAACAAGGTCGTGCCGATTTAAGTTTGTTAGCGGTAGCTACGCTGCATCGAGGCAAAGGAATCGGAACCCGTTTAGTGCGTGCCGCTCAAGCGTGGTGCCTTGCCCATAATTATTCTATCAGCCAAGTGGTAACACAAAAACGCAATCCTCAGGCGTGTGGTTTGTATGAACGTTGTGGTTATCGAAAAGATAAAATAGAATATTTCTATCATTTTTGGATATAAGTATTACGCTTTTAAAATAGGAGCTGTTGACAATTGTAGCTACTCACGGATTATTGTCTTTTCCTTTGGTACGAGAGAAGTCCAATGATTCCTCTTGCTCGTCGCCTCGGAGTCAGCCGGAGCCCACTATACTTCCAAATTGAGAAGATCTTGGTCGGAAAGACCTGTAGCTTTCTTAATGAAATTAAGGTCAGCCCCCATATTAAGCATCCTTTTAGCAATCACCAAATCTTCCTCATGACGGCCTTGCTGTAGGCCTTGCTGTAGGCCTTGCTGTAGGCCTTGCTGTAGGCCTCTGTGTTCAAGTTGTTGCGCCAGTGTCATAATATCTTCTCTATAGTTGGGTAAGGCATCAGCTAAGGTTAAGTAGAATTGCTCAAAATTCTTAGATTCGCCCTCTTGGCTTATATAATACAACAAACTTTGAAACTGTTCATGTGTTAATAGCTGTCTAGCCAGCTGCAAAGCAATATCTCCTATGAATTCTAACGCATCCCTCCTATGGATGTTTTTCTGAACAAGCTCCAAAATGGCTATACCCTTGTGTTGGCGCAGCTCGTCATCAGGAATAACCGTGATATCGATCAGTGGATAAGGTTTTAAGAAGATCTCTTGAGCCAACTCCTTATTTTCAAAGCAATCTAGAATATCTGTCGTAAAAGGATATGGGCTCTTCTTACCGCGGTAGAAAAGCAACGGAATAACAATAGGCAACGTTTGATGATCTTGGTCTAGATGCTGCTTCATTATGGCTATTTGATAGCGTAATAATTTAAAGGGAGTTAGTTTATGTAGAGTAGTTTCATGCTCAATTAGAGTATAAATATAACCTTCTGTACCAGCGATTTTGACTGAATAAAGAATATCTGAGAAATGATGTTTTAAATCTTTTTCAACAAAGGAATTGGGTTTAAAGCTTAAAGTAGAGAAATCACATTGCTTTTTTATGTTATCTTGTAAATAAGTTTCTAAAAAAACTTTTGCTTTACTAATGTCAGCTAAAAAATTTCTAAACAGCCGATCGTGGGGATCATGAATTTTAATAGCCACTGCTTATTCTCCTTTTTTATATTGAAAACACTAATCTAAAATATAATGCCTGTATGCTATATAATGATAGCTAAACGCCATTCTCAACTTTTAAATCATAGGATGCTGTTTTTCCATCCTATGGTTTCAAAGTTGAGAATGGCGTTAGCTAAAGTTAAATTTAGAGTTAATTGAATATGATGGGGAGGTTGGTTGTGAACATCCTTTTTCTCCATCAATATTCTAAAATCGCTACCGTACCAGAACGACCGTCAACCGTTCCCTGGCGTAATTCACAAACAGGAATACTCGCACGATGCGCTAAACAATGCTCAGCCGTTGTTTGTAAGGTCTGAAATTGGATTGCTTGCTGCTTTGCTTTTTTTAGAAATCTTTCAAAAAAATGCAGGTATTTCATCCCTTCTATTTCAGCATGGATTGTCAAAACATTAACCACATCATCGCGCAACACACTGAGATAATATTCATCCAGTGTCGCTAATGGAAATGCTGAACGACCCAGTAATTCATCCAAGGTAGGTAAATTTGTTGGAATTTGTAAAGTTTTAAATTGTGTTGTGCCTACTTGTGGAAAACAAGGATAAACACCACGCGCGTCACTACCATACAGTAAATTAGCTGCATCGTAAGCGGATAAACTATAAGCATTGGCCTGCCAACCCGCTGCACCTGCCGTTAAGGGCGCACGCGAAAATATTCGACGAAACTCATCACAGGCCTTTTGGAATTCTTGCTTCACTTGCGCGGGTGACCACGACTGTAGGTTATCTTGCCAAAGCACATGGTCATAACCATGAATACCCACTTCATGTCCGGCTTTGGCTGCCTGCTGCATGATTATTGCACAACGCTGGCCTATCTGTGGCCCTGGCCATAGCACACCATTAAGTAAGGTGCGTAAACCATAAACACCGACAATATGAGTACGTGACACTTTAGCAAGAAATCCAGGTCGGAAAATGCGTTTAATCGCGCGTCCTGTATTATCCGGTCCAAGTGAAAATAGAAAAGTGGCAGGAATAGCGAATAACTTAAATAATTGCAGGAGGTTAGTAACACCTAAACGTGTTCCTCTCTCGGTATCCACATCAACCTTAATCGCTATGATCGGCATGTTTAGTGACTATCCGGTGTCTGGTGCTCTACCACTTCTTTAATCACGTAGCGAGGACGTCGTCGTACTTCTTGATAAATACGGCCAATGTATTCGCCCACGATACCTAATCCCATTACGCTAATACCCAGTAAAAAAAATAAAATCGCAAAAAGTGTAAAAACACCTTCCGCTTCAGGACCCACTATTAATCGCCGCAAAAACATGTATATCACAAACAATCCACTCAAGGCTGCAGTTAAGAGGCCCAGCACGGTAAAAATCTGCAAGGGTAACAAGGAAAAGCCTGTCATCAAATCAAAATTGAGTCGTAATAAACGATAGAAAGTATATTTAGATGCGCCTGACTCACGCGCGTCGTGACGTACTTCAATCTCAGTGGGATTACTGGAAAGACTATAGGCTTGCGCCGGAATAAAAAGCGAGGTTTCTTTGCTGATCACCATCAGCTCAACCAGTGAACGCCGATAAGCCCTTAACATACACCCTTGGTCGCTCAAACGAATCTTAGTCATTTTATAGCGTAACCAATTATTGAGTTTGGAAGCATAGCATCTGAAAAAAGTGTCTTGCCGTTTCTTACGAATACCTCCAACATAATCATGGCCTTCTTCCATCGCCTGAATCAATGCAGGGATTTCTTCTGGTGGATTTTGCAGATCAGCATCTAAAGTAACAATAATTTCCCCTCGCACACGCTCAAATCCTGCCATCACCGCCATATGCTGTCCAAAATTACCATTAAAATGAATGACACGAATTTGTGCAGGACGTCGTTTTTGTAATTCGTTTAAGCGCGCATACGAATTATCTTGGCTACCATCATTAATAAATATTATCTCATAGGACTTATCTAGCTTATCCAAACTAGTCGTTAAACGTTGATACAGAGGTTCCAAATTATCTGATTCATTATAAACAGGAATCACCACACTGAGATATACGCTGCGCAAAGGCGTTGTCATCGCTTAATCCTCTCAGGCACAAATTGATTACTTAATAAAACATCGCGCGGCGTCGCTGCAATCAAGTAAATGGCGTGTTCTCGCTCCTTGAAAGATTGATATATCGCTTTAGCGGTTATCATAAAAACACGCTGCTGGCTATGCCATAGCGGCCAAAAGCGATCGGCTGATAACATCCATAAGCGAGTATCTTGATGTTGCATACCAAAACTAAATTCATTGGTAACCTCAGCCGTCATAACACGATGCTGCAGATAAAAAGGAAAATCTTGGTAATATTGTGCATAAGACACTATTTTATCATGGCGTTGCAACAATGGTTTCAATACTTGTACTAAAGGTTTAATCGAACGCGTATCCACTCGCGGAATACTCGTAGAAAAAATAATAAAGCTGATTGCACTGCCTAGCACTAACACGCTAAAAGCGGTTTTTATACGATACCTGACATAAAAAAATGCGGCACCCAGACTGGCTAAGAGAAAAACACCGTATCCGGCTATTAGAAATGGAATAGCTGGTTTAGGTAAATCGGCAGAAGGGACATACAATAACCATATGATGCCGAGTATACCGAAAATTAGCCAAAGGCAAGGTAAAGCTATAGCGCCCCCTGTCACGCCTAAAGACCGCTGTACCGCATGGGTAGATAAATAATGTCCTGTCAGTAATGCTAAGGCAGGAAAAATAGGCAAAATATAAGGGATTAATTTGGAATGAGACAGTGAAAAAAAAATAAAAACAACCCCGATCCAGAGCAACAAAAATACTGACGTACTTTTTTCTTTGAGCTGCTGTCGTGTTTTAGGAAAATTTTCGGCAATGGCTTGCAATAAAAAAACAATCCAAGGTAAAAAACCAGCGATAAGAATAGGAATAAAAAACCAATTAGGCTGGTAGCGCTGTGCGATAAGCGTCGCATAACGTAAAAATTGCTGGTCAAGAAAATAAAATTGAAAAAATTCGGGATTCCTTTGCTGAACTAGAATATGCCACGGTAAAACGATTAACAGGAATAATAAAATGCCACTCGTCAGATAACTCTGCTTTAAGAGACGCCACTGGCTGGTCAACAAAATGCATAGTCCGACAATCGCTGCCGGAAATACAACACCCACTAAACCTTTAGTCAATACGGCTAAGGCAGAAAAACTATAGGCGGCATAGCATAAATAGCGACGTTGACTACCGGGTGGAAACTTGACCGATACTAAAAAAGCAAGCAAGCTTGCCGATAAGCACACGGATAAACACATATCGAGCGTTATCATACGTGCTAAGGTAAAATATAAAAGACTCGTGGCTAAGATCACCGCACTCAGTAAACCGGTCTGTCGATCAAAGAGCAGTCGCCCTGCGCTGTAAAGCAATAAACAGCCTAGCAAGGCAATGAAGGCATTGGGTAATCGAACCACCCATTCATTAATGGATTGACTATTATCGATATCAATCGTTGCTGGAAGATCACTGTTCCCCACAGCAGGATTAAATAATCGTATAGAAGCCGCTTGTATCCAATAAAATAAAGGCGGTTTTTCAAAGTATTTAACCCCATTTAGATGAGGCGTAACGAAATCATGGTATACCCACATCTCTCTAGGGATCTCCGCATAGCGCGCTTCATCAGGGGCACTTAAAGGCCTTGTTCCCAAAAACATTCCAAATAGCAGAACGATAAAGAGCGTTAATACTAGCCAATCAAAATACCATGTTCCTTGTTTCAGCACCGACATAAACGCTAGTCTCCCTTATAAAAATGTGCACTAAAAACTCGCATCCTGGCCGTGCAGTGGATATAATAAGGTCAAATTTATATAGCGTCTAGAAAGGAAAAGCAATGCACAACCAAACAATTGCTGTCGTGTTATCCGGTTGCGGAGCCCTAGACGGCAGCGAAGTACACGAAGCTACCCTCACGCTATTAGCATTAGACCGCGCTGGCCTTCGTTATCAATGCTTAGCACCTAATATCTCGCAAACCCGTGTTAGCAACATGGTGACAGGACAAACCGTGGCTACACCGCGTAATGTACTCGAAGAATCCGCACGTATTGCTCGTGGACATATTAAGGATATTGCAACAGTCAACCCTGCCGACTATAACGCCATGATCTTCCCTGGTGGCTATGGTGCTGCACTGAATCTATGTGATTTTGGTCTTGATAAAAAAAACTATACCGTACAAGCTGATGTGTTGACATTTGCTAAAGCCATGGTAGCTGCCAAAAAACCGGCCGGATTCATTTGTATTGCTCCAGTTTTAGTCCCTAAGTTATACCCTACAGGCGTTGAGATAACGATAGGTAATGATAAAGAAACGACACGGATCTTAGAAAACCTGGGTGCAAAACCGATTGAATGTGTCGCGACAACCTGTGTCGTCGACAAGAGACATCTCGTAGTGAGTACCCCCGCTTATATGTTGGCACACTCGATTAAAGAGCTTGCGGAAGGCATTGAGTGTTTGGTCAGAGAATTGGTAGCGCTACTCAACGCATGACGCTCATCGCCGCATTAACGGCAGATAAGCTTCCACGCTTTAGACCAATTCGTAGCTTCGTACACCGACAAAGTGGTTTAAGTCAACAACGACAAAGTGCTTTAAATACACTGTTAGCCGCTTATAGCCTACCCGTTGACCAAGGGCTATTCAATTTAGAAAAAATCTTTCAACGCGCAGTACCCACCACGTTAGAAATTGGCTTTGGTATGGGTCACCACCTGTTAGCACAAGCCCAACAATACCCTGAGCAAAATTTTCTAGGTGTGGAAGTACACCGCCCAGGCATTGCAGCCGTATTAGTGGGTATTGACCGCTTAAAGCTTGCTAATCTCAGAATTATCTATGCCGATGCGGTGGACGTGCTGGATCGCTGTATTGCAAATAATGCGCTGGATGTGATCCAAATCTTCTTTCCTGACCCCTGGCCAAAAAGAAGACATCATAAACGCCGACTCATTCAATTAGAATTTGCTACGCAATTACAACGTAAACTAAAAATGGGGGGTCAATTACAGCTGGCTACCGATTGGCAGCATTACGCCGAACATATGTTATGTGTTTTAGAAAACACCCCCGGCTTAAAAAATAGCGCTGGCGCAAATAAATTTTCGCCTCGATTATCACAACGTTTGCCCACTAAATTTGAGCAACGTGGTCAACAGCAAGGACATATTATCTGGGATTTATTATTTTGTACATAAAAATATCTAATAATGATATAATCATTTCTCCTTTAAAAAAAATAGACGAATACAATGCCTAACATTACTTCATGGCTAAAAGAGGTCAGTACGAAATTAGCTCACTTAAAACAAATAGAAACTGCAGAAAGTGCATGCTACGAAACCGTGGCCCATGAATATCAAAAGATAGTTGATTCTCCAATCCAGCCAGATTTACTCGGCAGTACAACCGAAAAATTCGTTCGATTGCAAGCAAGATTTGGTATTATCGAATGTACGTGGCACGCCATGCTATGCCGTATGCCAACAGAGGAGAAAACACTCCATTTTAACAGTCAGCTTCTTGCTAACTTAACACAAAAGCTTATTAATTTGCTGAACAATACGATACAGGCTGTAGATGCAGTGAAAGTGACTCCGACTAGCAGCAAATCTCCAATGCTGGAGTGCTATACCACTTTCCTCAACCACCTTAAACAGTATGCTAACTTGTTTGATACCCAGTGTTTTCTGCTGCAGGCCACCTATTATCAGCATTATGCTAATCATTGCTTAAAAAATATTATTTCTTCAAAAAATTTCACAGCAGAAATTATTCAATTTAAAAAAGCTATTCATTTTTTAGAAGAATCAGCCAAATTTTATAAGCGCGGTAAAGATGATACGTTCCTCCATAAAGTTCAGCAAACAATCAGTGCCCTACAACAAAAATTAATACAAATAGAGAAACAAACAACAGAAAATACAGCTCGGTTAAGTATACCTAAGCTAACAACAATTCTAAAAATAGCGATAAGCAACACCCCAATCAAGACCCGTTCTGCTACCAAGCGATTAGCTTGCGCAAGCAGTACAGACGCAGCGCCTACGAAACGAAAATACTCAACATCATTAGCTATCGCTGACAGTACCGTTACCCAATTGGCCATGGAAACCCACATAGAGCGCACCATTAGCACCATCCAAAAAACGATGGACAAACATGACCCTTTTGCAGAAAAAAATGAACAACGGCTGGTCTCAAAATTGCTCACCCAGTTAGTGAGTATATATATCTCTACTGAAGAGAAACATTCGGCAACCAAGAATAAGCAAGATAACACTTTTTATACGTACGGTACCTTACGTCTAGAAAAAAATACCTTCGGTAAAGAACTAGATCGCTTGATAACGCTAGCAGAAACGCTAGCAGAAACGCTAGTGGCAAACAAAAAAGGTAATGGTTTCTTTCAAAGCACTCAACCCAAACCGTTCACTGTTTTTTTAGAGGCATTGAAAACACATTTAGAAACGCTTGTTTGTCAACACCATGTGCCGATCGTAGAATTGAGTAACATTTGTGACCGTATAATCCGTCTTACAGAATATCAGATAGCGATTTTCCCAACGGATACAGAAGCATCTAAACAATCATGTTCGCGATCGTGTACACGATGATGATGAGGTTAACGGCGTTAAAAAATTACTTATCTTGACATAATCCATGACAGAAAGTTCTTCAGGCCGTTGTCTGGGATCAATGCCTAAGTATTCCAACTGCTTACTATCGATCAATTTCCCTAAGTTATTGCGTAGCATCTTACGGCGCTGCAAAAATGCAGTGCGTACTATTTTAGCCAATAAGGTAACATCATCCGCTTGCCAAGGTAATTTTTGGTAAGGAGTCAGACGAATAACTGCTGAATCGACTTTTGGCGGTGGTTGAAATGCACCGGGTTTGACAATAAATAATTTTTTTACCTGACAATAATATTGCACCATAACACTTAAGCGTCCGTAATGCGCCTCTCCTGCTTGTGCTACGATGCGATCCACCACTTCTTTCTGTAGCATAAAATGCATGTCCTTAATAACACTGATCTGCGCTAACAAATGGAATAACAAAGGCGTAGAAATATTATAAGGCAGATTACCCACGATCCGCCATGCGGCATTGTGATCGGATAAGGATAGTAAATCAAACGTTAAGGCATCGGCTTGATAAACGATTAATTCGCCTAAGGTCGCACATTGTTTTTCAAGGAGCGGGATCAGATCTTTATCGAGTTCGATCACTGTTAAACGATGTAAATAAGGTAGTAACTGCTGTGTCAAAGCACCCAATCCAGGACCAATTTCCAGTATATTGTCGGCTGGTTTAGGGTTAATGGTGTGTACTATTTTTTCGATGATACCGCTTTCATGCAAAAAATGCTGGCCGAATCGTTTACGCGTCTGAAATGGCAACCTCTCCCTCCTACTCTCTCTTTACGGGCTCTGTAAGTCGCGGATTAACGATGATAAAAATCTTGCGGCCTCACCACCGGTAATGGCACGATGATCCACGGTTAACGATAATGGCAGTAATTTATGTACAGCTGGTTTTCCTTGATAGCACACCACCGCATCCATCATACGGCCCACCGCTAAAATAGCGACCATGGGTGGAAGAACGATGGGGTTAGCATAACGTCCAGCAAAAATACCCACGTTAGATAATACAAACGTTGCACCGCTTAGATCTTCTGAGGGAATAGAGCGATTTTTTACTTCAATCTTGAATCGGTCGATTGTTTTACGTAGATTCACGGCATTACACTGCGCAACGTTTTTTAATACCGGAACGAATAAACCCTCAGGCGCATCCATAGCAATGCCTAAATTAATGTGCGGCTGTTGACACAGGGAGAGCGTCGTGCCATCAAACCAGGCATTGAGACGTGGTTCACGTTGGCACGCCGCTATAATAGCCCGTATTAAGCGCAAAGTAATATCGGTTTTTTCTGGCCAAGCATGAATGTCAGCATCATCGACTAAAGTCACGGGCACAACCGTGTAATGCGATTGACTCATGGTGATAGCCATCATGCGGCGTACACCACTTAACGGTATGTACCCTTCGCCTTTCAAGCTGTGGTGTTGTTGCACTTCGGTGCTCGCGTGCTCATGTATTCCACATACACTCCGCTCGCTCGCCCTTGTGCGCCTAACCACAGCTTGAAATCCTTCGGGTATATCTTCGCCTTTCAAGTTGTGGTGTGGTTGCACTTCGGGACTCACGTGCTTTTGTAATCGGATTTTTGCTGCCTGTTCTAGATCGGATAGGACAATTTGTCCTGCTGGACCAGACCCTTTGCAGTGGTTGAGGTCAACGTGCATTTTTTTTGCCAGTGCACGAATAGCAGGCGTTGCTCTAATTCCGCTGTGGTTTGTAATGGAAGGGTATGCCGATTCAATGCCTATTGCTGATTCTATAACGAGGGTGTTGCTTGTCTGCAAGTTTCCTACAACTGTCGCCTTATCAGCTTGCACTAATGATTCATTTTCTCCCTCAATATTGATGAGTGCTGTGCCTGTTTTTATAATATCGCCCGGTTTACCGTATAATTGTAGAACCTTGCCACTAAAAGGTACGGGAATATCGACCACTGCTTTTGCCGTTTCCATGGCGACCATAGGTTCATCCGTTTTTATGACATCACCCACATGGATATACCAGCTACGAATTTCAGCATCTGGCAATCCTTCCCCCAGATCGGGTAAATAAAACAAGGTCATACAAACTCCACGGTTTGATCAATCACATTGATAATTTTTGTCAAACTGGGTAGATATTGTTTTTCTAGTTGTGCGTAAGGCACAGTGACATCATAACCCGTAACGCGTTGTATCGGGGCTTTCAGCGATAGAAATGCTTTTTCACTTAACTGTGCAGCGATTTCTGCGCCCACACCACAAAATCGTGCGGCTTCATGGATAATGACACAACGTCCGGTTTTTTCTACCGAACGCAAGAGGTTATGACAGTCTAATGGCTTGAGCGTGGCGACATCGATAACATCCGCACTTAATCCTTTCTTCACTAAACTCTCGGCAGCCGCTAAGGTTTCATGCAACATCGCGCCCCAACTGATTAGGGTGATATCATTTCCTTCTCGTAAAAGAAAACTGTGATCTAAAGGCAATGCTTCTCCCGTATCGGGCACAGCTTGCTTATTTAAACGATATAAACGTGTGGGTTCTAAAAAAATCACGGGATCCGGATCACGGATCGCCGCTAATAATAAACCGTAGGCACGTGCCGGCGAAGAAGGAATAACCACACGTAAGCCTGGAATATGGGCAAAAATGGCTTCTGTACTTTCAGAATGGTGTTCTGGTGCATGAATGCCCGCACCATACGGCATACGAAAGACGAGAGGACAATGTAACCGTCCGCGCGTACGGTTTCGAAAACGTGCGGCATGATTGATGATTTGATCCAGTGCAGGATAACTAAATCCCATGAATTGAAATTCTGCAACTGGCTTTAATCCTTGTGTGGCCATTCCTATGGCAAGTCCCGCTATCATGGATTCTGCTAATGGTGTATCTAAAACACGATTGGCACCAAATTTTTCGAAGAGACCGCTGGTTGCTCGAAAGACACCACCGTTAATACCGATATCTTCGCCTAATAAGATAACCGCTTTATCAGCACGCATTTCGTAGTGTAGTGCTTGGTTAATCGCTTCAATTAACGTTATACTCTTCCCACTTGAATTTTTGGCTGCGTTGCCGCTTAGCTCGCCATCCTCATGTACCATAAGTACACTCCGGTTGCTTCGCCTGCGCGGCGCCTTGCCAAAAATCCCATTGCTGTGAGTATATACTCTTCGCACTTGAATTTTTAGCTGCGTTGCCGCTTAGCAAAAAATCCAATGGCTGTGAGTATATTTCAGTCATGCGTTATTGAGCTGATTGAGCATAAATAACGCCTCTGCTTCAATACGTTGTTCCTGCAGATCAACGGGTAATTTTGCATACTGGTAATCAAATAAATCAGTGCACGCGGGTTGAGGTAAGGCAAGATATTCAGCAACGGCCGTTGCGATGGTGGCATCACATTGTGTTTTAAACTGTTCGTCTTCTGTCTCAGACCAATAGGCTTTCTTTTGCAAATACAAACGTAAACGCGATAAGGGCTCCTCTGTCCATGCTTTGTTCAGTGCTTGCTGGTGCTCCGCTACGCTACGGTAGCGCGTTGCATCATCAGCGGTAGTATGATCGCTTAAACGATAAGTCAACGCCTCAATGACGCTGGGCCCTTCTCCTGCGCGTGCTTTTGTAATGGCTCTATCCACAACAAATTTTACTGCAATCACATCATTACCATCCACTTGTTCTCCATGAATGCCCGCAGCAATCGCTTTTTGGGCCAAGGTTTTTGCATGCGATTGATCTTGACGAGAAATCGAAATAGCCCATTGATTATTATTAATAACAAAGACCACGGGTAACTGCCAAACACCTGCAATATTCAACGCTTCATAGAAATCCCCTTCGGAGGTAGCGCCATCACCACAGCTAGCAATAACGATGTGTTTTTGTTGGCGAAGTTTAAAAGCCGTAGCAACCCCCGTGGCATGCAACAGTTGTGTCGCAATGGGAACACAGATAGGAAAATCGTTTTGACATTCGCTGAAGCAATTACCCCATTCATTACCTTTCCAAAAGCTAAGAATTTCACTCATTTTTACACCACGCATCAATTGTGCGCCATAATCTCGGTAATAAGGGCATAAAACATCTTCTTTTTCCATACTAGCGCCGATACCTACAGAAATAGCTTCTTGTCCAAGGCTAGCCGCATAGGTGTTGAGTCGTCCTGTTTTTTGTAAATTTACCGCCTTATAATCAAAAAGCCGTGTAAATAATAGTTGTTGATAAAGTGATAGTAAGGTCTCCTTGCTAGCAAACGAAGGCAAAGGCTGTGTCAGTTCACCTTCCACGTTTAGAAAACGGGTATAACCGATAGGCTGTGCACTTGAATTTTCAGCGGTATCCCCGCTTATTTTGCAACCCTCATGGTGCATCAATACACTCCATTTTCCTTGCGTTTGCGGCGCCTTGTTGAAAATCCAATGGCTGTGAATATAACCGTGCCTCAGCCATATCATCCGCTACGACATGTGGAAGTTTATTTTCATCTGATGCGCGTTTAAATAGTTCTAATAGGGTATCGTAAATCGTTTGGATATGCTTTTCTACAAATGTTTTATTGATGTGATGACGATACTCTGCATACGCATAAATCAATCCACCTGCATTGATGACATAATCGGGGGCATACAAAATATCCTTATCCTGTAATTGTTTAGCGTGTTGCGGCTGAGCTAATTGATTATTTGCCGCTCCGGCGACAATAGCTGCCTTTAATCGGGGTATAGACGCATCATTCAAAATAGCACCTAAAGCACAGGGCGAAAAAACATCGCATTGAATCCCATAAATCTCTTCGGGACTCACCCTGTTGGCGTTCAACTCTTTTGCACACTGAGCCATTCTTTTTTCGTCATGATCACAAACGCTTAGCACAACACCTCGTGCATGCAATCTGCTCGCTAAGTGATAGCCCACTTGTCCTAAGCCCTGAATGGCAATATGCAAACCTTGTAAGCTATCACGATTAAATTTAAACTTCACAGCAGCTTCGATACCACGTAATACGCCTAATGCCGTATAAGGTGCAGGATTACCTTGATATTTTGAAGTGGTAACAACATGCGGTGTCTCTAACGCAATGCTATCCATATCGCCACTTACGACACCACTATCCATGGCAATAATATAACGGCCTTTCAAATCGTTAACAAAACGTCCCACCGCGCGAAAATAAGTATCCCTATCGGCAAGTTGTTTAGGACGCATCAGCACTGTTTTTCCGCCTCCTAGGGGTAAATTAGCCATAGCCGCCTTATAACTCATACCTTGTGCAAGTCGTAATGCATCGTGGATAGCCCGATCTATCGATGAATATTCAAGAAAACGACATCCACCTAAAGCAGGGCCTAATCGCGTGGAATGAATAGCGATGACCCCATAAAGGCTATGGGCTTGATCTATTTTAAAATAAAGTTCACCAAACCCTAAATGCTTGGCATACGTTAGCAGTTCATCGTTTAACACCAGTAATCCTAATTGGCTTTAGAAAGCATAAGGGGAGCCCGCCCGATGGTGGCATATTCTAGGAGACTCTGCAACTGCATGCAATCGATACCGCAGCAGCAGAGGTTCCCTTATGGCGCAGGAGGCTGTACAGATAATTCAGCATCCGCCGTAGTATCCATAGAGGGGAAACTGCCCCTAGCAAAAAAATGAGACCCTCCTACAACGTTAGTAGTCGCCGCAATACTGGGCTGAGGTGCTAGTTCAGGCTGAGGTGCTAGCTCAGTTAGAAAAGCGTGCGCTTCTGGATAGTCTTGGGCTTGTATTCGTGATAATACACGACATAACGCCTCTCGATGTTCCTGAGCAGCGTCTTTTTGATAAGTGTTTTTCAAGGTCTCGATGGTTATTGCTTTTAATAAGCACAGCAAGCGCGGCGCATCTACATATTGAGTGACTGCTTCCAAACGAGTGCCTGACCATTGTAGAGGGAATCTTGTGCATACAATGCTAACAGCCGAGTTAAAATCCTCTTGATTTTTAATGGCAGCTATGATCTGCCCTTGATGAACAGGCAAATCAAAATACTCCTTAACGAAGTAAAGTAAATACAGTAATTCTACTTCTGCTTCTGCTGAAGAAAGGTCTGCAGAGCGTCGACGTACACTATCAAAGTGCGACGCATTGAGAAGTGTTCCCAGTAGAGAAGCGCGGGAGACGACTATCGGCAATATAATACCAGAAGAAGCATTGTTGACCCGTTGCCTTAGCCGAGGCTGCACACACGCCGTGTATAGATGATCTGCATTAATGTCCGTTTGCCAATCTAAAAAATGTTGGGCACAGGAAAATTTTCTTTGTACTAAGGGTTGTCCCATAGAGGTTTGCCAGATTAAGTTGACAATCGATTGCCGCTTTTCTATCGTCATGGAAACCTGGGAATCATATAACACCTTTTTCAAAAGCGTTTTTAACGCTTCTACGGTTTGCATATGGGGTTTCCCCAATGCGGTGAAAAGTATCCGCTGACGTAGAAGACTACTCTCGGCGGAGTGTGTTTTTAGCAGAAAAGTAGATAAATTCTCTGGAGTGTCAGTCAAACAAGAGGTATTGTCTTCTAGCAACGTTTCAAATAGACAGGTGATAACCGCATGACTTTCTGCTTTTTCATTCAATTGGCAAACGATGGTGACCAAATGGTCCATGCCGCTAGTCCATTGATTTAAAATCGCTAAGCTTTTTGGCTGGTCTTTAATCTTTTGATAAGATTGCTTCAAATCATCCATTGGTAAATAAGCCAGAGCAAGTAACCCGTCTATCAATTCGTCTACAGACTTTATTTTTTCTAACCGCTTATCGAAATGCTGAGGTGGTAACGCTAAGAGAGGCCCTAGTTCATCCCATGAAACAGGCGGCGTTTGAGAAAGCGTTTGTAGCCAGCGTGGAAGTATTTGTAGCAAGCGTGTGCCAAAGTCAGAATGACTATTAAGTAGGGCGGGAGGATGTTCCAATTTCTGTAAAAAGGATAACAAGTATGATTCATCAACTACACACAATGTTTCCTTTACCTGGTCCAGCTGTTTTGGCGATAAATAGAGTTTCCAATCTTGAAAGCACGTCTCTGTAGAGGCAATGAGCGTTAAAAAAGTACCCTCAGCAATTAAACGTTTCAAAATTAAATCGATTGTTTTTAATGAGACATGTCGTATTAACTCCCGGCAATCTTCAGGTGACGCAAGCCGCTGCTCGCTCACTCTTGATAGAAAAATTTCGCGACTCGGTTCTGCACCATGAAAATCTAGCGCATCAATCAACAAGCCTAAATCAGCGAACGAGTTAATACGCAAGGTGTGCAGATCACATTGATTTAATAGTGTCTGGCGGTTCGCAATAGACAACTCAACTAAACATTTTCTTAAGTGTTCTACGGAATCAATCAGTCCACTTGTTTCTGACCATTGCTCCATCAGTTTCTGAAAAAAAATAGTCTGCTGCGCTTCTGAGCAGCGACTTATCAATATGACAAAATCATCCACAGAAGACAGTAAGGCAATACAGTCAGAGTCAGTTACTGAAAACTTTGCAATTAACCCGTCGACTTGTTTTGTCGTCATGTACAAATGATATTTCCGCAATATCTGAAACAAAGAGCAGTTTTCTTTTTGAGCTTGCGCAATGAGTTTTACTTTGAATCCCACTAACTCTTCTCCTTGCGTGTCCATCACACAGGATAATGGGAGGTAAGTTTCTAAAGTAAGGTGCTGATCAACAAAAGCTTGCAGCGAGCATAATTTAAATAGCGCCACAGCTTTTTGATTGATGGCCGCTTGTGGTTTGGGATAATAGGTCAAGATATCTAACAGGTCTTTAGGTTCATGAATCAAACGCTTATAGTCATCGTCTTCCAGAAAGGCATATATCTTTTCTCGTTGAGCGGGTTTTAAGTGATAGAGCAAGGTCTTAAAGTCACGAGCACAGCGAATAACGGTAGTAACATAAGGCGCGACTAGCTGGCTAAATCCCTTGATAAACTGCGTATCAGAAAATTGACTGAGCGCATCTCCTACGCTCCACGGAGATTGTTCTTGGATCCGGAGAGGTAATTGATCGGATGCCAGTAATATGTGGAGTGCGGCTTCAAAACAGGTATCCGATAAAGACGCTAACATATTGATTAGGTCATGTGGCGACAGTGTTAATAAGATAGTCTTGGTGGATTCTATAAAAACAAGATGCAATGCATCCTTTTTCTGCTGC
>Ga0206856_10090_pt1 | contig 31314 bp, 32 predicted proteins | sample Alteio_BWOrgCont_48_FD_152630 | JGI IMG/M metagenome (GOLD analysis project Ga0206856, IMG submission 152630) | Enriched cells from forest soil in Barre Woods Harvard Forest LTER site, Petersham, Massachusetts, United States -... | ecosystem: Environmental > Terrestrial > Soil > Temperate forest >...
TAGGCGGCAGATGAATCTTATAGGTCTTGCTGCCGTCGAGCGGCTTGCCTTCGGAATCCGTCACGGCGGCGGCGTATTGCGAGCCTTTGCCCACAATCTTTGCCGCCATCGCAGGAGTGACGACGGTGGCGTAGTAAATGAAGTGGACACGCGCATCGAGATTGCGAACGCCGGGCTGCGATTCAAACAAGTAGCTGCCACCGGCAAAGCAGGTGAACCACGCGCTTTTCGGATAGAGATAAACGTCGTCTTCGCGGGTTCTGAAGACACTGGCGCGCGCGGTCGCATTGCCTATCGCTGCGGCATCGGTGAGGATTTTCTTCATCCGTGCATCGGGCGCAAAGGGTTTGCCCTTCTCAATCCCGATGGCGGCCAGTTGTCCGAGCACTTCCGGGCTATAGGCCTCATTCGGCTCATACTGGACGACATTGTTCAGGTCTTCATAAATCTGAAAGGTATTTGCGCCAATGGTATTGAACGCCGCGCCGGAAATGTTGATGAACTTCATCGGCGGCGGGTTGTCGGTATCTGCCAGCGCATACACTTTGGCATATTTTTTGGTGGCCTCGACGGCTGGCTTGGTGCTGCCGTCCTCAATGAATCCACGCCAGAACACGAGGTTGCCGTAGGTCTTGGAACGCACCACGAAGTAGCCGGGCGGCACCTCACCCTGGTAGTCCGGCGGGAGCAACAGATACTTGCCGCCCTGGCCTTTATCAGGGCCGACCCTGCCCAAATCGGTCACATACTGCCACCAATGGTCATCTATCACGCCGAGGACATTCGGCGGAATTTCGATCACCACCGGCCCGGCTTTGACGTCAATCCACATCAGGTTGTAAACCGTCTCGGTGTTCGGGGTAAGAAATAACGACTTCGAATCCATCAGCGTATCCGTGATGAGGATGGTCTGGTTGTTGTCCGCACCCACACGGGCAAAACCTGCGCGGATTGCTTCCATCGAAGCTCCCGGCATCGCATTGAGAAACGCATTCACCCCGTTGATGAGGTCGAGATTGTCATAGACTTTCTGCGTGGTGGCGTCATCGGGATAGCCGTCGAAAAACTTCAGCGTGCCGATGCTCGTTTCCACGGAATCCGGCGTGGTGATTTCCGGCGGAATCTCCGTTGTCATCTTCATCTTCGGCGGCGTTTGCGTAGTCTGTGAACTGGTTGAACTGTTCGTCGCGCAACCTGCAAAGGCTGCGGCGATCAGCGCGGCGGTGAAATATTTTGCGTAGATGGTTTTCATAAGATTTTTAATTCCTTTTTTACTTCACTAGTTCGATTTCACCCGGACGCCATGTCTTGTCATACCACGGCTGGAGCGGGCCGTAGAGGCGGAGGAGGCAGTTCCAGCCTTTGCCGGGGACGGTCTGCACCCAATTGGCTTCGTGTCCTGCCGGTGCGGTCGGCCCGAAATAGACATCTGCGGATGTGTCGGGATTGATGACGACGCCTTCCGTCAGGCTGCTGACGGACGGGAACTGCTGATCGGTCTGAAGGTCGGAACGTGTCTGATTGTCATAAACCACAATTGACCAGAAATCTTTGGCCGGGATATTGGGCGGCAGGTGCAGTTTGTAGGTCTTGCTGCCATCCAGCGGCTTGTTGTCGGCGTCCACGAACGCGGCGGCGTATTGCGAACCAATGCCGATAAATTTATTCGCCATCGCCGGAGTGATGCCGGTGGCATAATAGAAAAAGAAAGTGCGGGCATCCAGATTTCGCACGCCGGGCTGCGAGAGAAACTGATAACTTCCGCCAATAAACGGCGTGCACCATGCGCTGTTTGGATAAAAGAACGAGTCCTTCAGACGGGTGCGGAACGTAAGCGCACGGGCCGTGGCGTTGCCCACCGCCGCCGACTCGGTGAGAATTTTCTTCATCCGTTCGTCCGGCGCGAAGGGCTTGCCCTTTTCGATGCCGATGGAGGCGAACAGACCCAATGATTCCGGATCCAGTGATTCCGTCGGTTCCTCCTGCACAACCTGGTTCAGTTCTTCGTAGAATTCAAAGTCATTAGCGTGAATCGTATTGTGCGGGACGCCGGAGACGTTGATGAATTTCGTCGGCGGGGGGTTATTGGCCTGCGCCAGCGGATAGATGCGCATTGTGTTCTTGATGCTTTCCACAGCAGGCTTTGGATCGCCGTTGACCTTGAAACCGCGACTCACCAGCCAGACGCCAAAGGTGCGTGAACGGGCCACGAAGTAACCTTCCGGCACATTGTTCGTGTAGCCGGGCGGAAGCACGAGGAACTTGCCGCCCTTGCCCTTGTCTGGACCGGCGTTGCCAAAATCTATGATGTAGTGAAACCAGGAGTCGTCCAAAAATCCGAGGACTTTTGGCGGCGTCTCCAGCACCAGCGGGCCATCATGCAGGTCCAGCCAGGTTGCGAAATAAATGGAATCAGTGTTCGGCGTGAGCCAGAGCGCCTTGGAGTCCATGAGTTGCTCGAAAATCACGACGGTGCTGTTGTTGGCCCCGAGTGAGTACAAGCCCGCGCGCATGCCCACGAGCGACGTTCCCGGCAGGCCGGTTAAATACGCCTGCACGCCGCGCTCGAAATCCAGATTGTCATAAACCTTCGTGACGGTGGCGTCATCCGGGAAGCCATCAAAGAAATGCAATGTGCCCAGGCGCGTTTCGACCGTGTCCGGTGTGGTAATTTGCGGCGGTATCTCCGTCGTCATCTTCATCTTCGGCGGCGTCTGCGCAGTCTGTGAACTGGTTGAACTGTTCGTCGCGCAACCTGCAAAGGCTGCGGCGATCAGCACGGCGGTAAACGGGGTCAATGTTTTCATAGTAGTTTTAGGATTGAGAGAGAACAGGAAAGGAACAGTTCCAAAATGAGGAGATTCGCAAAATTTTGACACGGTTTTTTATCAATGCTTTTTAACTAAAAATACAGTGGGTTTTGTACATTCACCGGTCAACCTTAAACTTGAATTGTGATTTGTGAGAGTGGACGGCAAATGTCCAACCCGTCTGGCTAAAGTGCGTTCTTATGGATGAAACAGGAGCAAGAGCGTTCATGCGTCGTGATGATTAGGCGAGACCGATCCGCTGCGCCTGCAAAGTGGAAACCTTGCATGGTTATCCTCGTAAAGTGGTTGTGACATAAAGGGGGTCCTGACATTTTCGCGTCAATGGAAACTTTCCGCAGTCTGGTTGAAGGAGGAGAGTGACTGCAAAGGTCGGGTTACACCCCATAGCACCCACACGGTTGTGGGGACTATCTTCCGGTTAATAGTTGCACCAGCTATTGGCGGTGCCGTGTAAACAATTAACGGAGACTTTTAAAATGAGACAAAACAAATCGTTCGCAGTATTGATATTCATCGTCATCATGGGCATTGGCGCGGCGCTGGCCTATGCAAGATTTAAAGGTGGAGACACCATGGGAGCCGGGGGGATTGGGATCGTAGCCTTTATCATTGCCATGGTCATTTCCGCAGCCATCCAAGTGGCGGACCAATGGGATCGGGCAGTGATCTTGCGTCTGGGTCACTTCCATGCGCTCAAGGGGCCGGGACTGTTTTTTATTATTCCCGTCATTGATGCGATTCCTTACTGGATTGATACTCGCGTTATCACGACGGGTTTCAAGGCGGAAAAAACGCTGACGAAGGACACTGTGCCGGTGGATGTGGATGCTGTCCTGTTTTGGAAGGTTTTAGACCCGAAGAAGGCGGCGCTGGATGTGGCGGATTATCAAAGCGCCATCAGTTGGGCATCCCAAACCGCCCTGCGGGATGTTATTGGCAAGACGATGCTTTCGGACATGCTGGAAGGCCGCGACAAAATCAGCGCGCTGCTGCAAAAAATTATTGATGAGCGCACCGAACCTTGGGGCATCAATGTTATTTCAGTGGAGGTGAAGGATGTTTTGATACCGTCAGGGTTGGAGGATGCGATGTCCATGCAGGCCCAGGCGGAAAGAGAACGCCAGGCTCGTGTCATCCTGGGTGATGCCGAACGCCAAATAGCGGAGAAATTTGCAGAAGCTGGCAAGACCTATGACCACAATCCGGTGGCCTTTCATTTGCGGGCCATGAACATGCTTTATGAAGGTTTGAAGAAGAATGCCACTATTGTCATTGTTCCCAGCACCGCCGTGGAATCCATGCAACTCGGCGGCCTTGCCGGGATGACTGCGCTGACGATGGGCTTGGGCCCGGAACGTACCAACGGACACAAGGAAAAGGTGGATAAAATAATCCCGGATCTCCCCGACAGTACAAGGACAGAGAGCCTGTAATATCATAACAACGAAAGAATTATTATGTTAGTCAAAGCCAAAATACTGGTAGGTTACAAATTGGATAGCCTGGATGGCGAGATCGGGAAGGTAAAAGATTTTTACTACGATGACCTGCATTGGACGATTCGTTATTTGGTCGCAGAAACGGGAAACTGGCTCTCCGAAAGGCAGGTGTTGATCTCACCGTTTGCTCTGGTCGGCGTGAACAAGGAAGAACGAAACGTCTCAATTGATTTGGTCAAAAAGCAGATTGAGAAGAGTCCTTCGCTGGACAGTGACAAGCCGGTCTCCCGCCAATTCGAACAGGCCTACTATGGGTATTATGGATATCCGACATATTGGGGCGGCCCTAACAGTTGGGGACCTTATCACTCCCCCATGCGCGACCGTGAACAATGGAAAGAATCCAGTCAAAGCAAGAAAGGCTGGGACATGCATTTGCGCAGCACTGGCGATGCGACTGGCCACCATATCCAAACATTGAACGGCGAGATTGGCCATGTGGAAGATTTCGTGATTGATGACGAGACGTGGGCGATTCGATACATCATCGTCGATACCCATAACTGGTTGCCCGGCAAAAAGGTCCTCGTTGCAACGCAATGGATCGAGCGTGTGAGTTGGGACGAGCGGAAAGTCTTCGTCAATCTTGACCGCGAGACAATCAAGGAATCGCCGGATTTCACGGACGAGTCTTTGCTAACACGGGATTACGAGACCAGGCTCTATAAACATTACGATCGCAAGGGGTATTGGGTGGATGAACTGGTGGCGGGCTAGCGCTCGCATCGAATTTAACAAATCGCCGGTGGAGGAAAAATAACAGCGATGCCTTGCCGTGGTGCAGGCGTGACTGGAATGAATTGCAAAATATGAAAACAAATAATACTCTCACGCCGGACTCGCTTGAAAAGATAAACGCCTATTGGCGAGCAGCTAACTATCTTTCAGTCGGCCAGATTTATCTCTACGACAATCCTCTGCTGAAGCGGCCATTAAAACTTTCGGATGTAAAGCCGTTGGTCGTGGGACACTGGGGCACGACGCCTGGCCAGAATTTCATCTATGTGCATTTGAATCGGGTCATCAAGAAGTATGACCTGAATATGTTTTACGTCGCGGGCCCGGGTCATGGCGGCCCCGCAATCGTGGGCAACGTTTACCTCGAAGGCACCTGGAGCGAGGTTTATCCCAACATCACGCAAGATGAAGAGGGGATGAAAAAATTGTTCACGCAATTTTCGTTTCCCGGCGGGATTTCGAGCCATGTTGCGCCGACCACGCCAGGGTCCATTCATGAAGGGGGCGAGTTGGGTTACTCACTTAGCCATGCTTTTGGAGCAGTGTTCGATAATCCGGATTTAGTCGTTGCGTGCGTTGTTGGTGATGGCGAAGCGGAAACCGGCCCGTTAGCGACCGCCTGGCAGTCCAACAAGTTTCTCGACCCGATTACCGACGGGGCGGTGTTGCCGATCCTGCATCTGAACGGTTACAAGATTTCTAACCCGACTTTGCTGGCCCGTATCGAGCCGGACGAATTGGAACAATTTTTCCGCGGCTGTGGCTGGACACCATATTTCGTGGAGGGCGACAAGCCGGAAAAAATGCATGAACTCATGGCCACAGTCTTGGAAAAGGCCATCGAGGACATCCAACGTATCCAAAAGAACGCACGGGACAAAAAAGACACCACACGTCCGCGCTGGCCGATGATCGTTCTCAAGTCACCGAAAGGCTGGACAGGGCCAAAAGAAGTTGACGGCCTGAAAGTGGAAGGCACCTTCCGGGCGCATCAGGTGCCGCTCCTGGTAGATGTGGAACATCCCAGGCATGTAAAACAACTCGAAAGCTGGATGAAGAGTTACAAGGCCGAAGAATTGTTCGATGCCAATGGCCGGCTCAAGCCAGAACTGCAAGAGTTGGCGCCAAAAGGAAACAGGCGGATGGGATCCAATCCGCACACCAACGGCGGACTTCTTTTGCGGGACCTCCTCATGCCAAATTTTCACGTTCACGCTGTTGATGTGCCTTCCCCCGGCGCGGTGGACGGACAGGATACGATGGTGCTCGGCAAATTTCTGCGCGACGTAGTTAAGTTGAACGATCGTAATTTTCGAGTCTTCGGTCCTGACGAGACGCTTTCAAATTTACTGGGCGCTGTCTTTGAGACAACCAACCGTCAGTGGGATGCCAGGGAAACCAAAAATGATGAATTTCTCGCGCCCGCCGGACGCGTGGTGGACTCGATGTTGAGCGAACACCAGTCCGAAGGTTGGCTGGAGGGATACCTGCTCACCGGACGGCACGGCCTGTTCAACAGTTATGAGGCTTTCATACGAATCGTGGATTCAATGTTCAGCCAGCACGCCAAGTGGCTAAAGGTCACGTTGGAACTGCCCTGGCGCCGGAAGATTGCGTCGCTGAATTATTTGCTCGCCTCTCACGTCTGGCAGCAGGATCACAACGGCTTTACGCATCAGGATCCGGGTTTCCTTGATCATGTTATCAATAAGAAAGCTGACATCGTGCGCGTTTATTTGCCGCCCGATGCGAATTGTCTGCTATCGGTCTTTGATCATTGCCTGCGCAGTCGGCATTACGTCAACGTCGTCGTGGCCGGCAAACACCCCCTCCCGCAATGGTTGAGCATGGATGCCGCCGTTATCCACTGCACGGAAGGCATTGGCATCTGGCAATGGGCCGGTAACGACCAAAACATGGAACCGGACGTGGTGATGGCCTGCTGCGGCGATACGCCTACTTTGGAGGTTTTGGCCGCCGTTTCAATTCTGCGCCGGCATCTGCCTGATCTGAAAATCCGCGTGATCAATGTAGTTGACCTCATGAAGTTGCAACCCAAAACAGAACATCCGCACGGATTAAGTGACACGGATTACGATTCACTGTTCACTAAGGACAAGCACATCATTTTTGGCTTCCATGGATACCCGTGGCTCATCCACCGGCTGACCTACCGTCGTAACAACCGTAATCTCCACGTCCGTGGTTACAAGGAAGAAGGTACCATTACGACCGCTTTCGATATTCGGGTACAAAACGAACTCGATCGCTTTCATCTGGTGCAGGACGTGGTGGATCGGGTGCCCAATCTAGGCTCCAAGGGCGCATACTTGAAGCAACAGATGCAGGACAAACTTATCGAGCACAAGCGCTACATTGACAAGCACGGCCAGGACTTGCCGGAAATTCTAAACTGGAAGTGGAAAACGCCGGGCAATAAAAACGTTCCTCGTAAAAATTGGGGATGGAATCGAGAAAACGGGCAATCAATAAAAGAAATAAACCCAAGCAATCGATAACATAATTTATGAACAGAGACATTCCTCGTCCTTATTGGAGACGCGCACATCGGGATTGGCGTATGTGGGTCGGCGTACTTTTGATGCTGGCATGCATGGTGATTTATTTGATAACCGGCGACTTGCGCTGGCCGATTCATGGCGATCCGCAGCCAATGGTGCCAATCGCTGGCTGAAAAATTAGGTGTACCGCCAATTACGGCCATGAACACGTAAATTTAATTGATACTGCCGGCAAACTGGTTGCCGACGACAAAGGCTGCTGGCAGATGCAACCGCACCGCGTGCCGCAGCGAACACACTTCCGCGAGCGAAAGAACATGAGCATGACGGCAAAAAGACATACCGTGGATGAAGAAACTTTGTATCCGCTGCGCTTCGAGCCAGTCTACCAGTATCGCATCTGGGGTGGACGACGTTTGTCCAATCTCCTCTGCGCCCCATTGCCCGGCAATGGTCCTATCGGCGAAGCCTGGTTATTGAGCGACCGCAAGGATCATCCCAGCCACGTCGCCGATGGGCCGCTCAAGGGACGCAGCATCGCACAATTGCTTCATCAATGGCCGGAGCAAATGCTGGGAAAACTGGCCGGGCGCTTTCCCCGGTTTCCACTGTTGCTGAAATTCCTCGACGTGCGCGAAACGCTTTCGGTTCAGGTGCATCCGTCGGATCAGGAGACACAGTCTATCCCCGCAGGCGAGAGCGGTAAAACCGAGGCCTGGGTGGTGCTGGAGACGGGGACAAAAAGCCGCATCTACGCGGGCCTCAAGCCTGCCACTACGGCAGACACTCTGCGGCTGGCTCTGACTAACGGTACGGTGGTGGATCAACTCGCATCCTTCACTCCAAAACCAGGTGATGGAATTTTCATCCCAGCCGGAACCATTCATTCTCTTGGCGACGTGGTGGTTTTCGAGGTGCAGGAAAACAGCGACGTGACGTTTCGCCTTTACGACTGGAATCATGTTGATGCCAGGACTGGCCGGTTCCGGCCCCTCCAAGTTGATCAGGCGATGGCTTGCATTGATTATGCACAAGGTAAAATAGGTCCAGTGGTGCCAATGGTGGATGAGGTAAAGCCGGTGTTGCGAGAGCGGCTCTTTGATTGTGAACATTTCGGATTGTGGCGGTTTTACTCAGAATCGCCATTTAGGGTCGGTGCCGAAAGAACACCGCGAGTGCTGGTATGCCTCGCGGGCAATGGTCAGGTAAAGTCCAATGGCACCGATTACGCCATCGGCAAGGGAGATGTGATGCTTTTGCCCGCCGTGGTCGGAGTGTGTTTGTGCCAACCCCATGGCGACATCAGCTTGTTGGAAATTTCACTGCCGGAAGGCACCTGACCCATGAATTGTATCCGGTCATGAAGACGAAGCCTATCATTCTTGCGAACCGAGTGGAAATGCACCGAAGCGGGCGCGTTGGTTGGTTGCGCGCCGCCGTGCTCGGAGCGGACGATGCCATCGTCTCAACCGCGAGTCTCATGATTGGTGTCGCAGCGGCCTCTGCATCGAAGGGTGCCATCTTGGTCGCCGGCGTGGCTGGCCTGGTTGCCGGTGCGATGTCTATGGCCGTGGGCGAATATGTGTCGGTCAGCTCCCAACGCGACGCGGAGCAGGCGGACATTTGGCTTGAAAAACACGAACTGGCGTCAGAGCCGGAAGCCGAATTAAAGGAATTGGCGATGATCTATGTGAATCGAGGTCTTGAGAATGATCTCGCGATGAAAGTCGCGGAGCAACTCAGCGCGCATGACCGACTCGGCGCACACATGCGCGATGAGCTTGGGATTGACCAGGCATCCCTTGCGCGTCCGCTGCAAGCAGCATGGATATCGGCCACGAGTTTTGCGTCCTTCGCGGTGGTCCCAATTTTGGCTCTGCTAATTGCGCCTGCAGCCTTGCGCATTCCGATGATCGCAATGCTCTCGCTGTTAAGTCTCGCGGTTCTTGGTGCGTTTGGTGGTCACCTTGGCGGTGCCTCACCGGGAAGGGCCGCGTTACGAGTGACCATTGGCGGTGCCCTCGCCATGGTCGTGACCGCTTTAATCGGTCGAATCCTCGGAGTTTCTGTGGCCTGAAATTGCCGCGAACATAATCCATGAAAAAACTCATTGTTTTCGATCTGGATGGAACGCTGGCCGAAAGCAAATCACCTCTCGATGCTGAAATGGCCACATGGCTCAGCGCGCTGCTGGGAATTGTGAAAGTGGCGGTCATTTCCGGCGGTGACTGGCCGCAGTTTGAGAAACAAGTGCTCGCCAATCTGCCCCGTGACGAACACTTGAAGAATCTGTCTCTTCTTCCCACCTGTGGAACAAAGTTTTACCACTGCACAGGGGATTGGAAAAAGATTTATTCAGAAGATTTCACTGCGGACGAAAAAAAGAAAATTATCAGTTCGCTAAAGCAGGCACTCGAAGTTGCGGGTTTCAAGGTTGAAAAGGTTTGGGGAGAAACCATTGAAGACCGGGGAAGCCAAATTACGTTTTCCGCATTGGGACAGCAGGCACCTATCGAAGAAAAGAAAAAATGGGACCCTGACTTCACCAAGCGAAAGAAGATTAAAGCACTTCTTGATAAACTGATCCCCGAGTTTTCCGTGCGCCTGGGAGGCACAACTTCTGTCGACGTTACTAAGCCGGGCATTGATAAAGCCTACGGGATACGAAAACTCCGGGACATCCTTGGCATTGCCATTGATGAGATGATTTTTATCGGCGATGCGCTGTTCCCAGGTGGGAACGACTATCCAGCGAAAGAAGCAGGTGTTTTTTCTATCCGGGTCAGAGATCCCAACGAGTCGAAACGGGTGATTGAAGCCATCGTCGCTTGCCTGGGTGATGTTAAACCCGCACAACCTCACGAGGAGAAGCCTGGATGAATGGCTTTCAATTACAACGTCTGGGAATGTTGATGGAACCGGAGCCGGGCAACGCGCAGGAGATTGAGGGCGTCCTGAATCCGGCGGCTACTCGCGGCCCGGACGGCAAGCTTTACCTATTTCCGAGACTCGTCGCCAAGAACAACTATTCACGCATCGGCATCGCCCGCGTAAAATTCAACGAAGCCGGCGACCCCTCCGGAGTCGAGCGACTCGGCATTGCGCTTGAGCCGGAAGCAGACTTCGAGCGGCGATCTGACGGCAGCGGTGGATGCGAGGATGCCCGCGTTACCTTCGTCAAACCTCTTGAACATTACGTCATGACTTACACGGCGCTTTCGCCGAGCGGACCCCGAATTGCCCTGGCGATGTCGGAGGATTTGTTCCACTGGCAGCGGATCGGGCTGGCGACTTTTGAACCTTTTCAAGGCATTGATTTCGTACACGTAGACAACAAGGACGCCAGCATCTTCCCTGTCGCCATTCCCAATCACGCAGGGAAAATGCAACTGGCACTTCTCCACCGTCCGCTTTTTGCAGGAACTCGCCCCGAGGAAACCGCCTGCCAGGGCGAGTCTCGGATTGTGGATCGCGAGCATGAAAGCATTTGGATTTCCTATTGTCCGATGCCACCCAAGGGCCTGGTACTACATCAACTCGGCTTGTTTAATTCGCATCATCGGCTGGCAACTCCGGTGTCGCCCTGGGAAAAACTCAAAATTGGCGGCGGCACGCCACCTGTTCTAACTCGGCATGGCTGGCTTCTAATTTACCACGGCGTGAGCAAAATGGCGGAGCCGGATAGTGACGGACGTCAGCTATCCTACTCCGCCGGAGTGATGGTGCTCTCGAAGGAGCATCCGCGAAAAATCCTCTATCGGTCGCCCGAGCCGGTGTTGACGCCGGAATTGCCACAGGAACGCCACGGCACCATCGCCAACGTCGTTTTCCCCACCGGCATAGACCGGCGCGACGATCTCGGCATGCCCGACCGCTTTGATGTTTATTACGGGATGGCTGACAACCGGATTGGTGTTGCGCGACTCGACCTGCCGGGAAACCTGCCGCCGGGAGCAGCCGCTGACATGCCGGTGCTCGAACATTCAAAACCGTGAAAGGACACATATCATGAAAGCCAATGCCGATCAGTCCAAGGCTCCCGAACTTAAGCCGAGTGCATTCGCAGAATCGAAGCCCAATGCTACCGATGCCAAGACTGACGTGAAGCCGGATGTAAAGCCCGATTCGTATAACGATTTGAAAACCCTCCCGTTGGCGGAAGTGGAGAAAAAATTGGGGTGTTCGCAGGACGGCCTCACGCAAGCGGAGGCGCAGAAACGGCTCACGCAATATGGGCCGAATGAGCTGATCGAGAAAAAGACGAATCTCCTGCTGAAATTCCTTTTGTATTTTTGGGGGCCAATTCCGTGGATGATAGAAGTGGCGGTAATTCTGTCGGGCGTAGTCCGGCACTGGCCGGATTTCTTCATCATTCTCCTTTTGCTGGTGACCAATGCGATGGTCGCCTTCTGGGAAGAACGCCAGGCTGGCAATGAAATCGCCGCCTTGAAAGCCAAGCTGGCAATCAAGGCCCGCGTGATCCGCGATGGCACATGGATCAACCCGCCGGCGCGCGAATTGGTACCGGGCGATGTCATTCGCCTGCGGTTGGGCGACATTGTGCCGGCGGACGCGCGTTTGCTGGCAGGTGACGAGGTATCCGTGGATCAATCGGCGTTGACCGGCGAATCTTTGCCCACCACTCGCAAGGCCGGTGATGCCGTATTTTCCAGTTCGATCATTCGGCGCGGCGAAATTGGCGCGCTGGTCTATGCCACGGGTGAGAAGACTTATTTCGGCAAGACCGCGCAACTGGTGCAAGCAGCGCTAACGGTTAGTCATTTTCAGAAGGCGGTTTTGAGGATTGGCAATTACCTGATTATCCTCGCGGTGGCGATGGTGGCGCTGATCATTGGCTTTGCCATTTACCGACATGACGCAATCCTCACGACGTTGCAGTTCGCCCTCGTGCTAACGGTGGCGGCGATTCCCGTAGCGATGCCGACCGTTTTGTCGGTGACCATGGCGGTTGGAGCGCGCCTGCTTGCGAAGAAAAAGGCGATTGTCAGCAAGCTCGTAGCTATTGAAGAACTCGCGGGCGTGGATGTGTTATGCGCCGACAAAACAGGCACGCTAACGCAGAACAAGCTGACCTTGGGTGATCCGTTCAGCGTAAATAACATTCCCGCCGGACAAATCATCCTCGCAGCCGCCCTGGCGTCGCGTGAAGAAAATAATGATACGATTGATCTGGCCGTTCTAGGCGGACTGAAAAATAAAGAGGAGCTAAAGAATTATGAACTGGTTCATTTTCTGTCGTTCGATCCTGTGCATAAACGTACGGAGGCCACCGTCAAAGCCAGCGATGGGAACACTTTTAAAGTAACGAAGGGCGCGCCGCAGGTGATTCTAGCCTTGTCGGCCAATGCTGAGCAGGTGAAGACCGTCGTCGAAGCGGCGATCCACCAATTTGCGGCGCGCGGGTTCCGTTCGCTGGGCGTGGCACGAGCAGAGGGTGACGGTCAATGGCAGTTTTTGGGCGTGTTGCCACTGTTCGATCCGCCGCGCGAGGATGCAAAGGCTACGATTGCAGCCGCATTGAAAATGGGCGTGAAGATCAAGATGGTAACCGGCGATCAACTGGCGATTGCCAGGGAGATGGCGAAGACTTTGGGGATGGGCACGAATATTCTCAATGCCAAAACGCTGGGCGACTCGAAAAAAGAAGAGTCGGCAGTGGTGATCGAGTCCATCGAGCAGGCGGACGGTTTTGCCGAGGTGTTTCCCGAACATAAATTTCACATTGTGGATGTCCTGCAAAAACGCGGCCACATAATCGGTATGACGGGCGACGGGGTGAATGATGCGCCCGCTCTGAAAAAAGCAGATTGTGGAATCGCTGTTTCAAGTGCGACCGATGCTGCGCGCGCGGCGGCGTCTATCGTGCTGACGACGCCCGGCTTGTCGGTAATTATCGATGCTATCAGGGAGAGTAGGAAAGTTTTTCAGCGGATGCAAAATTACGCGATCTATCGCATTGCGGAGACTCTGCGTGTATTGCTTTTCATAACGTTGGCGATCCTGGTGTTTAATGTCTATCCATTGACGGCGGTGATGATCGTGATGCTGGCCTTGCTCAACGATGGTGCCATCTTGTCCATTGCCTATGACAATGTCCATTATAAGGACGAGCCCGAGGCCTGGAACATGCGCTTAGTGCTCGGGATCGCCACGGTGCTGGGCGTCATCGGTCCGGTGGCCTCGTTTGGCTTGTTTTACCTGGGCAACCGCGTTTTCCACCTCGACCATCAGCATCTTCAACCTATGTGTTATCTGATGCTATCTGTCGCGGGACATCTGACGTTCTTCCTCGCACGCACTCGCGGCCCGTTCTGGTCCATCCGTCCTCCGAAGATTGTGTGGGTGGCTGTGGTCGGTACACAAATTCTAGCGACATTTATCGCAGTCTATGGATTACTGATGCCACCCCTCGGCTGGGGTTGGGCCGGGTTTGTATGGGGTTATGCGTTGGTGTGGTTCCTGGTGACCGACCCCTTGAAACTGCTCGCCTATCGTATTTTTGATCCAGTCAAAGCTGTGGCTAAACCTGAAGCTAAAGAAGAATCTAAAACAGGAGCAAAGGTTGAGCCTCAACTTGCTATGGATGCTCAAACTCCCGCCTGAAGGCTAGGTGCTGGCGATTCAGGAGGTTCATTCATGGCAATTCGATCATCTATCCTCAAATACGAACGAGAAATCGAACCTAAAAGGGCGGAGAATTCGACGGATTTGAAAATAGTTACCCGTTTAGGCACTTCACTTGACTCCCCATAGATATACTTTAAGGCTGGCGCACCCACTGACATCATCGTCTTTGACATGGCGCAGTCGATTTCCTACTCTCGCGGCATGGCAAAAAAGGCTGTTGCAACAACGCCTCCCAAAACCCCGGCTCCCGTCGCATCCCGGCAAAAACCCTCTGTGCTCCTCATCATCGTCGCCCTGACCGTAAAAGAAATCCTCGATGAGCAGATTGCTAAGAAACTGGCATGAGCCCGCACTAACAATTTACGAAACAAGAATCAGTCGGTGATGTCATTCGATGGCACTTCAAAAAAGTAGAAAAACGAAAAAACTTAAACACAGGCCAATCGGTTATTGGCCCTCGCATCATCGGTTTCGTGAGATGGTCGATTTCTGTGTCCGTGGTAAAACAAATCCTGTCCTGCAAAGCTGCTCAATGGGAGATCATCCCGCGCAGCTATGCGACTTTTTGTACTACGACTTGGATAGGTGTTTATGGCATCGAACCGCCTTGAAAGAAGGAAAAGCGGTTAGAGAAAAGCTGAGCATATTGCGGAATCGTGTTAACCAATTTAAGTGCCTAAATGCTGCTGACACCATCTGGGCCATCGCTGTTGAAGCAACTTCCGAGATACTCAACTTGTATTTCGACAATCGCGAAATATTTGATAAACTTGCGCCCCTTCATAAATCGCTGCCAATACTGGCGACAATCCATCCTGATACATCAAAAGTTATGGCGGGTATGGTGGCAAACGCGCGGCTTGGAACAAAAACCGATGATGCCTTTCGAATAGGTTCAAAAACTTGGTTCATCAGTGATGCCCCTGCAAGTGTTTATGCGCGCGCCATTGTCACAAGCGTGCATATGAATACAAATTTGGATCCAATTTCAAGGCAGCAGGCAAGTTGGGTCAAATTCGACGACGAACACCAAGTACAGACGATAGTTTTGCCGTTTCCAAAGTATATAGCTGGAATGGACCAACTTCCCATCCCCATCACACCGGCAAGCGTTATTCAGTATTGGCGCAAAGGAAAAGAAATAATTTTGGAGGAAATGCCGGAATTCCATTTGCGGCCGGAATGGGAAAAATATCGTGAACGTCGAAATTACAAAGACGGCGCAAAGAAAGGTGTAATCCAACATGCTATTTTTAAGGATATTTTAATCGCTCTTAAGACGATTGCTGGCGCTAATAATCGACGCGCGCCCTCAAAGGCGGTTACAAAATAATTTAGGGAAATCCTGCCTTGAATTTTCCCGAAAAGATGAATTTGCAGTAACTAAGCACTTCCGGCCAGAGTCATGGTGCATGACTCTCATAGCAGTCCATTCATCCGCCATCGCCGCTGTCGGCTACGATGGTTATACGCTGTCCGTCTTATTCCATACCAGCGATAAGATATACGAGCATCACGGTTGTCCGGAATCGCTTTACGAGGAATTCATGAATGCCCCCTCTATGGGTACTTTTTATAACCAGCATATTCGAGGCAAATTTCAATGACCCTTTGGAGGAGAAACTTATGAACCATCGCCCAAAACCCCGGCAGCACCATCGCCAGCATCCTGCCTATCGTCAGGCGCTTGAAAGGCTGGACATAGCCTTGACCGAGAACACTCCATCAAATGATCTCGAAAAAATAGACGCCGTGCGGCGGATTTTGTTTGGCGCAGAGAATATCGAAGCAGCCGACCGAACAACCGAAGAAGCGGAAAATCTCCGCCGGGAATCCAAATGTTAAAATGATGAACCCCCGCCAGAAATATTCATCTCTCACCGTTCGCAACCGGTCCTGGCGTCGTGCCGTTGAACGCTTGGATGAGGCATTGGAGAAGATAAGCACGTGGGACAATTCTGCAAAAATCGCGGCCATGCGCCGTGCCTATTTCGCGGATGTGGACAAACTCGAAGAAGTGAACATTCCTAAACGAAAATTATGACCCGTACTGGAAAAATCGCTCGTCTGCCCTCTGAAATTCGTGAGGAGATGAACCGCCGTTTGCAGGACAACGAGCCGGGCGGCTCATTGTTGGCATGGCTTAACGCGCTGCCCGCCGTCCAAACCGTGCTGGCGAGGGATTTTGGCGGCTCCCCCGTCTCGAAACAAAATCTCTACGAATGGCGCATCGGCGGTTTCACCGCTTGGCAGGCACGGCAGGAAACTCTGGCCCAGGCCCGTGAACTCATGGGCGAAGCCGCCGAACTGGCGGCGGCCACGGAAGGCAAATTGACCGATCATCTGGCCACGGTGCTTGCGGCGCGTTACGCCTCCGCTTTGGCGGGCTGGAACGGCGAGGTCACGGAAGAACTTCGCCGTAAGCTCCGCGCGTTGCGCGGCCTCTGCCAGGATATCGTGGAATTGCGCCGGGGCGACCACAGCGGCGCGCGCCTGAAAATGGAGCAGGAAAGACTTGAACGTGAGCGCGAAAAATCCGAGGAGGAAGTCATTGCCCATTTCCAGCGTTGGATAAAAAACCCGGCCGTGCGCGATTTGATTCGGTCCGTCGAGCTCAGCGACGAGCAAAAACAGGCGAGGATGCATGAGATTTTCGGGCTTTCCCCCAAGCCACCGCCCACCCCCAACGGTGCTGTCGGGTAAAACCAGGTAAAACTAAGTAAAACCAAAATGAAAAAATTATGTCCGCTATGCGAACCATCTATGGGCTCGGCTGCCTGTCGCAGCCCCTGCATAAATCATCCGTCAACTCATCACTCGGTAGGGTAATACCCCATATCCCCGCCCTATATTTTCGTCTAACGTGATGTGTGAAACAAATATTTTCTGAATTTGTCAGTCAACCATCCAAAGGAATTTCCATTTATGAAACATAATCGCAACCATGACAACGCGCCAACCAACGCCCCAACGTCCAGGTCACCTGATCCGCAACGGGTGCGTGTTCGCTTTGAATTTACGGATCCCGCAGCTACAACCGTTGGCCTCGCAGGGACATTCAATCGCTGGCAGCCAGATAGCAAAACCTTAAATTCCTCCGGTGCCGGCCATTGGTGGAAGGAAACAACTTTGGCGCCCGGTAGCTACGAATACTGCTTCGTTGTCGATGGTAAATGGACGCCCGATCCGCAGGCCAGGGAAAGCGTGCCTAACCCCTTTGGCGGTAAAAACTCGATTTTAAAGGTGGCCAGTTCACCGGAAGCAGCCCACCGGGCCGATGCGGTGAATATACCTCTGGAAAATGCCAGCAACCAATAAATAAAAATATGAATAAACACAAAGAATCAACACCCAATGACATAGGCGAACTTGCCGAAGATGCGCGCGCACTGATGGCTGCCACCGCAGATGTGGCCGGAGAAAAAGTCACCGAAGCCCGTAAGCGCCTTTCCGCCGCCCTGGAACGCGGAAAAGAAATGGCGGGAAATGTTCGCGACAAAGCGGTTAAAGGTGCAAAAGTAGTTCACCAAAAGGTCCAGGAGAACCCTTACCAGGCTATCGCTATTGGGGTCGGAGTTGGCGTTCTCATCGGCTATTTTGCTGCCCGTCGGCGCTCACGCGATGCTGACTGATTTTGATATGCCAGAATCCCTCACCAGCCTGAATTGTTGATGGGGGAAATGCAGAAGGATGCCGCTCGTTTCTAACATTAGTAAAGTTGCTTTTCTTGGCGATTATTTGCCACGCAAATGCGGCATTGCCACATTCACAACGGATTTGTGCCGCGCCGTGGCCGCGGAATTTCCGGCGCTTCAATGCCTTGCTGTGCCGGTCAATGATATCCCGGAAGGTTATGATTACCCCGCTGAGGTACGCTTTGAAATCGCGGAGCAAGACCTCACATCTTATCTGCGCGCGGCGGATTTTTTGAATATCACGGACGTGGACGTTGTTTGCGTAGAGCATGAATTCGGAATTTTTGGCGGCCCGGCCGGCAGTCATGTGCTGGCGCTGCTACGCGAATTGCAAATGCCGATTGTCACGACGCTGCATACGATATTGCGCGAGCCAAACACGGAACAACGACGCGTAATGCGTGATTTAATCCGGCTTTCGACCCGGCTCGTGGTCATGAGCGAACGCGGACGGGAATTTCTCAGCAGCATTTATCAAGCGCCGGCGGCCAAGATTGACCTTATCCCGCATGGCATTCCCGACATGCCTTTTGCTGATCCAAATTATTTTAAGGACGAATTTGGTGTGGCGGGTAAACAAGTGGTGCTTACATTTGGTTTGTTGTCCTCCAACAAAGGCATTGAGTTTGCGTTGCGCGCTCTGCCTGACATCATCCGCGTATTTCCCAACACCGTCTATATCGTGCTCGGTCAAACGCATCCCAATCTATTGCGCGACGAAGGTGAAGCTTACCGCTTAAGTTTGGAGCGGCTCGCCAAAGATCTCCATGTCCAAAAGCATGTCGTTTTTTTTAACCGCTTTGTCGAGCCGGAAGAGCTGATGAGATTTGTTGGCGCGGCGGACATTTATCTCACGCCATATCTGACCGAGGCGCAAATCACCTCGGGCACACTGGCCTGTGCATTCGGCGCTGGAAACGCGGTGGTATCCACGCCCTATTGGCATGCAGCGGAATTATTGACGGAGGAGCGTGGCAAGCTCGTGCCTTTCCGCGACGCCAAAGCCATTGCCGTAGCCGTGGTGGAATTGTTGCGGGACGAATCGTTGCGCCATTCCATGCGCAAGAACGCCTACAAGGTGGGGCGCGGCATGGTATGGAGTCGAGTGGCGCAACTCTATGCGAAATCGTTTGAGCAGGCTCGGCAGGATCACAGTTTTATCGGGCGAAAATCCTCCCCGATTAAGACGCTCGATGAACAACCCGGACAATTGCCAGAATTAAAGCTGGACCACCTGTTTCGTATGAGCGATTCAACCGGTATCTTTCAACATGCCAGTTTCACCGTCCCGAATTTTTCCGAAGGCTACTGCACAGATGACAATGCCCGCGCCCTGGTGCTGGCATTAATGCTGCAAAAGTTGGGCCATGGTTCACCACAACTCGAAACTCACGCAGCTACCTATGCGGCCTTTCTTAGCCATGCCATTGATCGCCGCCGTGGACGTTTCCGCAACTTCATGAGCTTTGACCGGCACTGGCTGGAGGAAACTGGGTCGGAAGATTGCCAGGGTCATGCCCTTTGGGCGTTAGGGTTATGCGTGTCGCAAGCCGGGCAGGGCAGTTTTCAGGCGCTGGCCGCCCAACTCTTTGAGCAGGCCCTGCCCGTAGCTGCTGAATTTGCTTCGCCCCGTGCCTGGGCGTTTACGTTGATTGGCATCGATGAATATTTGCGCCGGTTCGGCGGTGACCGCCGAGCGAACCAGATCCGCGAACTCCTGACAGCAAAACTCATACAGCGCTACATGGATGCCTCGAAGGAGGACTGGCACTGGTTTGAAGACGTCGTGTCCTATGCCAATGCGAAACTGCCTCATGCCATGATCCTGAGTGGACGTTCCCTCAATAATAAAACAATGCTGGAACTTGGCCTTAAAACTTTGCGCTGGCTGACAAAAAATCAAACTTCAGATGCCGGATCGTTTCGTCCGATTGGCTCAAACGGATTTTTCCCCCGCGGAAAGGAACGGGCCATTTTTGATCAACAACCGATCGAAGCTCAGGCAACAATCTCCGCCTGTATCGAAGCCTATCAGGCCACGGGGGATATGCTCTGGGTCACCGAAGCGCGCCGAGTCTTCGAGTGGTTCCTTGGCCGAAACGACCTAGGGCTTGCCCTCTACGATCCGGGAACCGGTGGCTGCCGTGACGGCCTGCATGTGGATCGGTTGAGCCAAAACGAAGGCGCTGAATCCACGTTGGCTTTCCTGCTTTCACTTGCGGAAATGCAGGCGCTGCAAAATTCGCTTACCAGTTTCAAGGAGCCGTCCGGCAAGTGAATACGGCCATTGTATCCTTTCCGTAAAAATATGACTCCCATTGCCCCATCATCTCTTCATGTCAAACGCATCGGCCCGATTTTGGTCCCGGATTGTTCACGCGTGCTAATGCGCCCGTTTCGTCCCTCCACTGACGATATTGCGCGGCGAGTTGTCGCGCGTGTCATGGCCTTGTCGGAAGCCGAAACAGGGGGACTGCTGGGCCGTGTGCTTGGCGAGTTTGCGAACCGTCATCAACACGTTGATGCTTTTTTTCAAAAACGCTTCAAACAGGTCGAGATGTACCTCGAACCTGGCGCGCAGCCATCAGACGAACGACAAATGCTCATCGGCGCTTATTTCACGCACGAATATTCGATAGAGTCCGCGGCGCTGTTCAATCCCTCCATCGTGCCGGATCCGGATCAAAGTGGATTGCCGCAAGGGGCATTGCGCTTCATCCTGAGTTTGCGCGCCACGGGCGAGGGACACATTTCCTCCATCACTTTTCGTACCGGCACGATCAGCGCGGAGGGAGGCATCTCGCTCACGCCACCGGCACCCTTCGTAACCGAGCCGGAACGTACGCTTAATGTCGCTTACGCCAAGGGATTGTTTGCCCATAAACTTGAAGAAGCGGGAGTGCAAAATGATTTTTGCCGCCGTGTCCTGGATAAGCTTCACGAAGATTTCACCTTGAAGGAACTCCACGCGGTTCTGCTTGCGTCCGGGCTGACGGACATCTCCGATGCCAAAGCCACCCGCGCGGCCCGCGGAATCCTGTTGCTGGCAGAATCAAACTACGAAGTGAGTTTCGCTCCCGGCAGCCAGGTTTCGCAACGCGTCCTTTTTCCATCCACACCCAGCCAGAGTAACGGTATCGAAGATGCCCGTTTCGTCCGATTCCAGGACGACGACGGCAGTTTCAATTATTACGCAACCTATACGGCCTATGACGGCAAAATCATATTGCCGCAAATGCTGGAGACACCGGACTTTGTGAATTTCAAATTCAGCATGCTTAATGGCCCTGCTGTGCAAAATAAAGGCATGGCGTTGTTCCCGCGCAAGGTCAACGGCCAATTTGCCATGCTCTCACGCCAGGACGACGAAAACATTTTAATCATGTTTTCCAAAAAAATTCATATTTGGTCCGAGCCGAAGCTGTTGGTACTTCCCGCGCAACCGTGGGAATTCATCAAACTCGGCAATTGCGGCTCGCCGATTGAAACTGAAGCGGGTTGGCTGGTGCTAAGCCACGGTGTTGGCGCGATGCGGAAGTACTGCCTCGGTGCGTTCCTTCTAGATCTGAACGATCCAACGCGGGTCGTTCGCCGATTACGCGAACCGTTGCTCTGTCCCAATGAAGCAGAACGTGAGGGCTATGTGCCTAATGTCGTGTATGCCTGCGGCGCATTACTGCATGGACGCCAGCTCATTATCCCTTATGCGATGAGTGATTCCGCCACCAGCTTTGCCACCGTTTCCCTGGACGAACTGCTGGCCGCTATGGAGTGAGACGTCTGTGATGTCGACCGTTGTTAGGGTAACACCCCATAGCGCCTGCGCGCGCGCGCGAACTATTCTTAATCCGTGAATTACAAAACTCTTTTTTTCAAAACTAATATGAGTGGCTTCGTCGTAGCTATTGCGCTCTTGGGGACATTGACCGGATGCGTGGGTTACGTAGAGGCCCCTCAAGCAGGAGTCTATGTGGCGCCGGCGGTCGTGGTGCAGGATGACTACGTTTATTATCCCAGCTATGGAGTCTATTACAGCCACAGCCGTAACCAATACGCTTACCAGGACCACGGCGCATGGGTTTCACGGCCGGCGCCGCAGGGTGTTTCGGTCCAGGTGCTGATGGCTTCGCCTTCGGTGAAAATGAATTTTCATGACTCCCCGGCAAACCACCATGCGACAGTCGTCAAGCAGTATCCAAAAAATTGGACGCCGCCCCCCTCGAAACAAGCCAAAAATGACAGTCAAAAGGGTGGCAAGTCAGGCGATTACGGTGATAACAACGGAAAATAAACAAGCGAAGCACCTTCGCACATTGAAAGGAACATTATGTTAGGAACTATTTTATTGGTTGTGATCGTGCTAATGTTGATCGGCGCGCTCCCTGCGTGGCCGCACAGCAGAAGCTGGGGATATTATCCCTCCGGCGGACTGGGCCTTGTGCTGGCGATTCTGGTTATTCTCCTTTTACTGGGCAGAATTTGACGTGGGAGACCACGTAAACTAAAGGCGGATTATGTTGCAAAGCATCAAACAATTATACGGAAATAAACTGGGTGCATCGGATGGTGAAATCGGCCACGTAAAAGATTTTTATTTTGACGATAAAAATTGGACGGTTCGTTATGTCGTTGCGGACACAGGCTCATGGTTGCCCGGACGACAGGTGTTAATCTCACCTCGCGTTTTCGGAGTTTTCCATCAGGACGGAAAAATCCTGTCCGTGAACTTGTCCCGGAAACAAATTGAAGACGCCCCTTCGATCGAATCCCACAAACCGGTATCACGCCAATACGAAGAGGAGTATCACCGATATTATGGCTGGCCGTTCTATTGGGAGGGTAATGGGTTGTGGGGCATGAGTGGTTTTCCGGTTTTATCAGCGCCACTAAAAACCATGCCGCACAAGGAGAGTGCTGCAGCCAATCAAAAGCAGGAACATACCGATGCCCATTTGCGAAGCACGCAAGCCGTCAATGGCTACAGCATCAAGGCAAACGATGGGATCACCGGCCACGTCACAGATTTTATGATGGACGATAAAAGTTGGGCGATTGGCCAATTGGTCGTCAAAACCGGCCATCGGTTTACCGGCAAAGAAGTGCAAATACCGGTGAGCAAAGTTGGCCGCATTAGTTATGAGGAATCCACGGTGTTTGTAAATTTGGCCAGACAAGACGTTGAACAGAGTTATCCGCGCGACCTGGTTCTGGCTAACAAAGCTGCCTGAAACAGGCAGGTAAGGTGAATACCCCATATCGGCCATGCCCTGGCACAGCCTATATTCTTTTTATGAAAGAAAATAATTTCCCCCTGAATCAAAAAGCAGTCTTCGGCCCAGTTGTGGGGGCGGATTTGAGTCAAAACGAAGTTGATTTTACGCCGTCAACGGACGAAGTGGCCAGGCGGGCCTACTTCAGTTATGTCTACACGGGCTCGATGCCCGGGCACGCGGTGCAACATTGGCTGGAGGCCGAAGCGGAACTGATTCAGGAACGCAAGCTGACTCGTACTCACGGTTTTCACAATTGGGACATGAAATAAATTTTAAAACATAGTTTAAACAAAAAGACTACCATGAATACACCCATCACTGCCCGGGATCTCACCAAACAAGCTCCGCACAGCCCGCGTGAACGCATCGCCGGATTTGTCATCGCTAACCGAACTATCGATAAATGCCGCGCCAGCATAGCGGGAACGCTCGGCGAATATCACTACGATTGTCCCTTGGATAACATGCTCTTCAGTTTTAAGGGCATTAACGGCGACCAATTTAAAACCGCCGTCCAAGCCGCGAAAGATTACGAAGATGTTGGCACCTGGTTGCAGGCCAACGGCACTAAAAAAACGCCCGCTGAAATCAAAACGTGGTCTGACGAAATGGAAGCCGACAGCATGATGAAAAATCCTGAAAAACGCGCCTACTTCATAGAGAACTGCAACAAACTCGGGTTAAATCCGGAAAAGAGCACCACGTTTGACTGGCTCGAAGCAGACGACCGCGCAAGCTTCAAAGGCAAAATAAAGCCAAATTCTTAATTGAGGAACGGAAGATTAAATTTATGGCGACATCTCAAACTCCTGTTTTTCGGCAAACACTGCACACCTTGCGACCCGATCGCGAGGCAGTTGCGCCAAAAAATGGGAAACGGGACAACATCTTTTCCCGGTCGCGTGACCGGCGAAAGGATCGCGGCTCGTGCCAAATGAAAACATCGCACAATTCAAAAACCTTTCTCCACATTTGCGCTGCGAGATGATTTAAGCCATGAAAACAAATCCATTAAAGGACGGCGCCTTGACCGAAAATTCCACCGGAATCGGTACTGTAACCCGCAAAATGTTGCGGGAACGCGCAGTCGAACTCGCGATTATCAATGGCCGTTCTGCGCAACACGTATCGAAATCCGATTGGGAACAGGCCAAACGGGAATTGACGGGTGATTCGAGCACAGACCCCAAAGAGGACATTCTCGAGTCAGTCCCCGAATCCGAACGCTGGGACCCGGTTCATGGCTCAACCGGGCATAAAGTGCCGGTGGCTTCCGGTGAAGATGAGGATGATGAAGGGCGTAGCGATAATGAAAAATTGGTTGATGAAGGCATGGGAGAAGCCGAGCTCGATCAAAGCCGCCAGGCAACAAGAGACTCGCGAAATGGATGACTATGTTTGCCATCCTCTACCTGCTGTTTCTGGGTTGCCTGGGACTCTTCCTCTTTTGCGCGGATTTGGTCCGATTGTTAATCTCCACGTTTCAGACCCCCTTCGGCGCTTCCAATAAGAAGCCAGTCGGTGAGAACAACCAACCCATGCTTGAACAATTATGAAAACTGCCATTCGATATATCAGTCAACGTCCATCGGTCCTAAAGCGATGAAAACAAACGAACCAAAAAAACCATCGACCAGCGAATCTCCTGTCCACCCTGCGGCTGATACAAAGGCATCGGTTGATCCAGAAGCCTTATCCCGACTCGCGGGGGAAGGTGGCTCGCACGGTCCCATGTCAGTGATGGAACGAATTGATAGGGCATTTAAGAATGGCCTTTGGGGGAAAATTGCGCGGGCGGATACATCAAGCAAAGTCAAAAGAAAACCGGCTGGTGAACCGTAAAATATTTTTAACCGTTAACAAAGATGAATAAATCCAAATGTCCTCACTGTGGTATGAAGCTCGGCAATTTCATGTATGCGCCTGAGTGCCCTTATTGCCACGAGGAACTGGAACACAACAAGCGCCCGCTAGATTCTGTTATCAGGAAGAATTCGCCCAAACCGAAATCATGGCCCGTTAGACTTTTTTTTCGCATCGTCCGCCTCGTGGAAGGTTGAAACCCAAATTACTTGAATGAAAAAGTTGAAACTCATCGGTTTGACCATCCTCCAACTGCTCAAACAAATTTGGTTCCTTCCCCGAACTATCGCCAGTGGTGCCAGGCAACAACGGCAGTGGATCGCCCGAAATAAATTTGAAGCGGAACGCCTCGACCGAATCCGCCACCCGGAAAAATATCTGGGAAAATGATCGAATCCTATTATGTCCACCAAAATATACATTGAAAACATCGCGCCGGCCACGACCGAAAACGAACTGAACGAGCTTTTTTCCATTTATGGAAATGTTGCTGAGGTCAATATGGTGGTTGAACGCACCCATCAAAAGCCACGGGGCCTCGGTTTCGTAACCATGGTAACCCCGGAAGGCGCCCGGGCCGCCATTCAAGCTCTTCATGGAAAGCAGATAGCAGAGCACGTCCTGACCGTGACTGAGGTGACACCAAATCAGCGGCGCAATGATTTGTCCTTCCCCGAACGAAAGTCGGATCGTGCCTATCGTGGGATGGCTGGCCTGGCCAAATTGTCTCTCAAAGGCACCTCGTGACCTTCCGGGATCAACTGCTGCAGAAGTGTTATGACGCTCATTTTGACAAAATTGGTAATTCTTTAAAAGGCCTGAGTCCCATCTATGCCCTCATTGCCACCCACAATTGGTTTGCCATGCTTGAAGGGAACAAATAATGTTTATTGTTGAGGATCGGCCAGAGCGTGCGCTCCGAGCGCAAATCCCAGGTGTTTCGTTAAAAGAGCGATTTGCTGGTCGTTAGGTTGGCCAGTTCCATCCTCCCAAGCTCTTGCCGAAGCGGTGGTAATTCCCATTTTCTGTGCAAGCTGCCAAAGCGTGAGTTTTTTCTCGTAGCGTTTGATTTGGATTAGGTCGCCAAGCATTTTAATGCTTGCAGGCAAGGACTTACGAGGTTTTCGGTCGGACGGAATATGGGTGCAAGACACCTGAATTGTCCGTTGTGCAATACCCAACACCAGCACTCTCCCAAGAGAGGGGGAAGCCGTCGGCAGATTTAGGTTTCGCGGTCGACCGTTCAGCCAATTCCGTCACAAGTCTTTAAGCTAGAGACTCGTCACCTCGTCTCCTACAATTCACGATTGCCCCTTTCAGGGCGGAGGGATTCTTTTCTGGACTGTTTCCGAGGGCGCTGCCCTCGGCTACTATGGTTCAGGCCGTTGGCCTGAGGCAACAAGAGGGCATTTCCCAAATCAGGAGAACAACAGAATATGCCGCTCCTAACGGAGCTTGTTACTGTGTTTGTTTGATTTACTACAAATATGTCGGCCCTACGGGCCTTGACTGCATTTCACGCTTGCGGTTTTTGGACTGAGGCGCAATTTTGGTCCGCAATCTCACACAACAAATGGAAACACCAACACCTCCCAAACCAAAATCGTTCTTCCACCAGGCGGCCAGGCTGAGTTGGATTTGCCCGTTAATCATCTTTGTGCTTTTGATGGTCACAAAGCAGATGGGCATGCCGGTGATCATTGATTTAGTGGGGCTATTTCTTATGGTTGCCGGTTTGATTTTTGGGATTGTGGCTTTGTTCGGAATCTCCAAACACGGGATGAAAGGTATCTTGTTTCAGGCGGTTGTGGGCATCGTCATCAACGGATTATTGCTGTTTATTTTTGTCACCAATTTCATGGCGGCGAGGGCCAGAGCAATGCAGCAGCAAAGCGGAAGGGAAGCCTCGCCCATTGTTGCCACGCGACTTAACGCAGCGGATGAACCGATCGCTTAGTGCCAGCCTAATTCATCCAATCCGGGGAACGCGGGGAAGTCCGAGTGCGGATTCTTTTGGTACCAGTAGGCGACGGAGGCCATTTCGCAATCGAGTTGCTTGTAGAGTCCGCCTTTTTTCCAGCCGAGCGCCTGGATGGTGACCTTCAGGTCTTTCTTGAAGCGGATGGGGTCGGTGATGTGCCAGCGGTAGAGTCCGAATTGCTGGTTGGTTTCATAGATCTTGTCCGGCGGCAGTACTTGCGCGAGGCCGGTGTAGGGCGTGGAGAAGGTCTGATATTTGTGGAGGTCGTGGTTTTCGAAATTGTACGAGCCGCAGAAATAGTCTTCGGTGCCGGTGCCGCAAATGGTCGGGAACTTATCATCGCCGTCCAGGTAGAATTTGATTTCGCCTTCACCCCACCAGCCCGGGTCATGGACGTCCACGGCGAGGTAGGTGCCGACGTATTGGCCTTCGCCTTTGACGTTGTCGAGGATGGTGTAAAGGCCGCTGGTCTTGAGCGGGTTTTCGTGATGGTATTGAGCATGGAAATATCCAGCGTCGCGAGGGACGGGGGTGAGTTCATAGTTCACCTGGTAGTACAATCCCATGCCTTTCGTATCCGCGCCTTCCATATTTTCCATGGTGATGCGGGCGCTTTTGCGGAAGGGCATGGGCCAATAGCAATTGAAGCCGCTGCCGGGGTTCACGCAGACGGGGAGCGAGCTGATCTGGCAATATTTTCCGAGGCCGCACGCGAAGAAATCTCCGGCGGGGCACTCGACAGAGGCGTTGGTCTCGCCGTCCCAGTAGATGCGGATGATAGCGTGCTGCCAATTGCCAGCCAACGTCATCCAGATCTGATGGATGCAGCCGGGGCCTTTGATGTCGGCGAGGGTGACGGTCGTTGCGCCTTTAATGTGGATGGAGGGCGAGACTTTCCAGCCCTGGCCGAGCTCGCTCGAGGCGTGCCTGCCGGTACCATTGGTGGCCATGCCGGCCTGGCCTTTTTCACCAGTGAAATTTTCCGGGCTGATGGAGCGGGATTCGGCGGAAGAAGTTTCGTAAAGATTGGCCATGCCATTGTCTAAACCAACGGTATCACCGGCATGAAGCCATGCGACCGAAGCCAGCAACAGGAATGGAGTCAGTTTCAATTTATTCATAATTTTGTTGGTCGTTTATTTTCCGTCTTTCCAAATGAGTGGCGCGAGATAAAGGCCGCCGCGTCCCCAGCCCGCGCGGCTGATGTACCATTGGCCGTCCGTGTCCTGGACCACTTCCGCGGCGTGGGCGGGAATGTGCCCGACTTTATTTTGGACGTCCCAATGCTCGGGATCGTTACTAACAAAAACGTCTGTGCCGTCGTAGCCGCCGCGCGGCCCGATGAAGAGATAGTAGGAATCGCCGCGCTGCACGACGAATGGCGACTCGGTCGGGCCGCCAAACGTGCCGGTGCTGGGATCGGTGAAAACGATTTGGCGGTTTGTCCACGTGAGTAAATCATCGCTCGTCACGCAGGCGACGACGTGATTGCCACCGGCGGCCTTGCTCGTCGCAGTGTAGTAGAGCACCCATTTGTTTCCGACGCGCAGCACAAAGGGATCGCGGGTGTCAAAGCCGTCAACGACCATGGGATTGTGCGGGGAGCGCGTCCAGGTTTTCAAATCCGGTGACGTGGCCAGATGAATCATGGCGCGCGTGTGGTCTTTCCCACCAGCGCAATAGAACATGTAATAGAGGCCATCGTGAAAGAGCACGTACGGCGCCCAAAGGTGGGTTTCGTTCCAAGGCGGTTGGGTTGCGACGTCGAGGGCGAACGGTTGTTTATCCCAGGGTTGTTGCAGTAAAGTTTTGGCCGTGGCGTGAGCGAAATGGATTTCGTTTTCCGGTACTGCGGGTTCTGCATGCGTAATGCCGTACATGTGCCAGAAGTTGTCCTGGCCACGAATAAAACAATGATCGTTGATGTACCATTTGTTTGTCTCGCCCACGCTGGGGTCGTAAATTTTGGTGAAAGGGCCGCTTTCGACGAGCATTTCGGCGGTCGCATTGGCAATCGCGACAACGCACAAAACGGCCAGAATGAGGAACTTTATCCGCGCCAATTTCATTTCACTTCGGCTCCACCCTGGGTCACGGTTTCGGGAGTGAACAAACGGGTGTTGAGCGTGATTTCTTGAGGCACGGATTCGCCGTGCAAAATTTTCAGCGCGGTATCGATCGCTTCTGCGCCGCCGGTGGGATATTGGAACGTGGCGTTGAGGATTCCCTGTTGCACGTAGACGACGCCTTCCTGGGGCAAGGCGTCAATGCCGACGAACTTCATTTGTTTCTCGCGTCCGGCGGCTTTGGCGGCGAGGTAAGCGCCATGCGCGCCGTCGTCGTTGTGCGCATAGACCAAATCAATTTTGTCGGAGCGCGAGAGGGCGGATTCCATTTCCTGGCGGGCGTTGGGTTCCAGCCATTGCATATCGGCGCTGAAGATAATTTTGATATCGGTGCCGGCGATGCCCTCCATGAAACCGCTGTGACGGTCCTGGCCGGGCGTCGAAGTTTGCAGGCCCATCAATTCCACGATGTTGCCGTGGCCGCCGAGTGCTTTGGCGATCCATTCGCCGGCGGCTTTGCCGATTTTCTTATTGTCCGCGCCGATGAAGCAGGTGTAGTTCGTGCCGAGCAGACGGCGATCGAGGACAATGACGGGAATTCCTGCCTCGATGGCATGGGCCACGGGCTCGGTCAATGGTTGCGCTTCCTTGGGACTGATGATGATGAGGTCCACTTTGGAACCGGCAAATTCTTCGACCTGTGCGCGCTGTTGGAGCGTGTCGTTTTGGGCGTCTTTAAAAATAACTTTGAGTTCGGGATGTTTGGCAGCGGCGGCGGCGATGTCTGCGTTCATCTGCGCGCGCCAGGGTTCGCCTAAATTGCATTGCGACATGCCAATGACAAATTGCTTCTCTTCGGATTTTTTGCAACCGCTGATCAGGGCAATCGTCGTTGCCATGGCAAGAAGCATTAATTTTTTAAGAAATTTTGTTGGCATAAATTTTTATGCTAAGCCCGTTTGCGGCGTTGGGTCAATACCGCAACTACGATGATGGCGCCCGTCAGCATGAGGCGTCCGGCTTCCGGCACAGCGTTGATACTTAAAATTTTGTCCAAATAACCGATGGTCAAAACGCCGAGCAAGGTGAGGCCGATGCCGCCGCGGCCGCCCATGAGGCTCGTGCCTCCGATGACGACCATGGCAATGGCCATCAATTCATAACCCACGCCAGCCTCGGGATCTCCCTGTTGCTCCTGTGCTGCCTGACAAATGCCCGCGACGGCGGCGAACATGCCGGAAAAAATGTAGGCCATGGTTTTGACGGCGATGACGGGCACGCCAGAGAAACGCGCGGCTTCTTCATTGCCACCAATCGCGTACAAGTAACGGCCCCAGCGATGCTTCGTCATCAACACCCAGGCGAAGGCAATACACACGATGAAAATGATTGTGACGACTGAAACATTTCCGCTGAGAATACGATTATCCACGAAGCGAAATAACGGAGGGACGTCCACGTAATGATATGTTCCGTCGGGGTTCGCGATGGCGGTGGAGACTTTCATTCCGCCGGACGCGTATTTGGCGAGTCCGCGCGCGAAGACCATCATTGAAAGTGTAGCGATAAAAGGTTGAATGCGGAGCCATGACGTGGCCGCACCGGAAATGGCACCGCAAGTTCCTCCGACGAGGAGACAAAGCGGCACGACCAGCCAGCCACTCCAGTTCCAATGGATGGCCATTTTCGCGCAACATACTGCGGTGAGCGCCAGCAGGCTCCCGACGGCCAAGTCTATGCCGCCAGAGATAATGACCATCGTCATGCCGCACGCCAGGATTCCATAGACCGATGCCTGGCGGAGGGTGTCGCGATGCGTACCGATTTTAAAAAAGGCGCCGTCGCCGTTGAAAATGGTTCCCAATATCAGCACCAATAGCAGCGCTAAAAACGCGCGTCCGGCGGGACTGGCAATAGCCAGGAGCAGGGGATTTTTTGGTCGGTCAGCCATTAATTTTGAAAGTTCCCGTAAACCGTAATTTGTCACCCCAGTTTATGCGCCCAATCGTAGCCGTTGAATCGTATAGATATATTAGTAACGAATTGAATCACAGCCTTTTTGGCTGGGATTGTTCCCGGTGTCAAGGTTCGGAAAGTGGATAATTTGGCCTTTTACAGGACAAATTTAGAAGCCGTTGCCGGGAAGATTATTTTGGCCATTCGCCGATGCTGCTCCGGATTGTCCTCCCACCCAATGA
>Ga0206856_10103_pt1 | contig 31135 bp, 35 predicted proteins | sample Alteio_BWOrgCont_48_FD_152630 | JGI IMG/M metagenome (GOLD analysis project Ga0206856, IMG submission 152630) | Enriched cells from forest soil in Barre Woods Harvard Forest LTER site, Petersham, Massachusetts, United States -... | ecosystem: Environmental > Terrestrial > Soil > Temperate forest >...
ATTTCTACGTTACGCTTTTTCTTGAAGGGATTTCATGATGGGCATGTGGGATTAATAGACAGTCAAGCCGCATTGAATATTCCTCCGGGTAAGAAGCCATCCAGACGTGAGTATGCAGCTCAAAAAATTGATTCTGAAAATGTATTGATTACCTTGCCATCGTTTGAGCCGCAAGAACATGAGCAGGCGTTACTATACGCAATGAATAAAGATATGCACCAGTATAAAAATTATCAGGCAATCATATTTGATCTGCGCGGTAACACGGGCGGTAATTCTGATTATGGCTCTGAAATTATTAAAGGGTTGTATGGCACTGATTACTATAATCAGCGTATTGCGCAGATGCATAAAAAAAGTAATCAATACATTGAATGGCGTGCGAGTGATGATAATTATGCATATATACAAGATTTTGAAAAACAGTTGCTTAAAGAAAAAGTTTCTGCAGAATGTATGTCTTGGATTACTTCTGTCAGAAAAGGGGTTGGAGAGTCAGTGCGTGCTGGAAATCTGTTATACACAGAACAAGAATTAGTAGATGAGCAGCTGGTGAATGGCAATCATCAAAACGTGGTGCATGCCCAGATATATATTATTACCGATTCGTCATGTGCAAGTGCGTGTCTCAATTTTATTGATGAGTTACGTGCAATGGGGCCCGTGGTACAAATAGGGTCAACGACCGGTGCTGATACCGACTATATGGAAATACGTAAGGTGCCATTGAAAGTAACAGGGGTGCAGTTTTGCTTTCCTATTAAAATGTATCGCAACAGGCCGCGGAAGGCGAATCAGCCATATATTCCTGATTATCCATGGACAGAACCTTTGAATGATGTTCATTCTATACAAATGATGATCAATAGTATTCATTAGTTGAGATACGAAAAATAAATAACCATTTTATTATATACCCAGAAAACACAGGCTTTTAGGCCAGTGTTTTCTGGGGTTCCTTATTGTGCAGTTCCTGCATGTTTTCCGGGGTCCCCAAGGTATGCGGTAGCACAACCATGGCCTTTGGGCCATGTGTGGGGTTCATTTTCTATGCTCATTGCTTACCAGTTGCGTCCTAATAAACCTCATGCTAAATTCGATGGGGAAGATTCTAATTTGCAACATGCCTTACTTCTTGCTTTTTAGCCCGAATTGGCGTTGAAAGGATATTATTATGAAATTTCTAAAATTAATCTATTTTATTTTAATGGTATTAGGTAATTATACAAATAACTTACAGTGCTCAGAAATAGATTTTGGGTATAAATCTTGGCAACCTTTAGTCCATGGCGACACGATTTATATTATTGCTCCATCACATGGCTTTCCTGATGAAGAAAGTTTTTCTACAACTATATCTTTCTTAAGTGAATTTCTTCTTTCTAATTTTGGGATCAAAGTTAAATATGATAACAATGCCTTTAATAATAAAGATCTTTTGTGTCCTGAAAAAGCGATGACCACGCAAGCGGCTTTTTTAGATATAAAGGCAGCTTTTAATGATCCAGAAGTTAAAGCAATCTGGGCTATACGTGGGGGAAGATTGTCACTTGAAATGTGGTCATTATTAGAAGCTGAAGCAAGAAATTTTCCATCTAAACCACTTCTTGGATTTAGTGATATAACTTCACTACATTTGTTTTTTAATAATTTAGGTTTTGCAACTATACATAGTCCTGTTTTAGCATTTTTTCAAGAGTCTCCAACTCCTCTTGTTAATAAGTTGACATCTCTAAAATCAACATTTGATATACTGATGGGAAAAACACCGATAGTAAATTATAAAGGTTTTATACCTTGTAACAAAATTGCACAAGAATCCATTGGCTCAATTGAGGGAATTATATTAGGAGGTAACTTATCCTCCTTGCATTATTATGACTCCGTATATGGAGCTCCTTACCCTCCCGCAATTTGGATGATAGAAACTGTGGACGATTATACTCGAATTGATTCAATTTTAGAGGCATTAAACAGAGGAAGAATTTTCAAAAATGCTCAAGCGATAATCTTTGGAAATCTTCATGCAAAATCTTTTTCTGATTCTGATTTTTCTACGGTGCAACAGCGTTGTGAGTTTATTATTAAGAGATTTGCTCAAAAAGTTAATATTCCTGTTTTTTCAGTTATGGTTAAAGATGAGGATTCTACCTTTTCTTTTGGGCATGGCGACCGGAATCATCCGTTCCCTCTTGGAACAAAAGCAACTTTACGTATAAGTCCTGATAGCCAAGAAACATTATTAACAATCTCATCCTCATAGAAGGAAATACGCGGGTAACGGTTGGTATCTCAACCGCAGATCATAAAAGGCTTAAATGGTATGGCATAAAGAGACCTCTTATTGTTTATCCGGGTTTACCAACCATGTTCAGAATAATTGATATTTTTTTGAATACATTCAATTGCTTGTTTATGCGCCGGGATAATATTTGTTGGTAGCTCATTGAATGTAAAAAATCGCATATCATCATGCTTATCAGGCTCATTATTATATGGTGCAGGCATCTGCGCAATGTCTACTTTAAAACAAAGGGCAATGAATTCTGTTTCAGTCCCTTTGCGATGTAATGTATGTACCAATTCAAAGGCAGACTCAGGTATATCAAGCGTTGTTTCTTCATGCACTTCACGCTTAATTGCTAGACGAGCTGTTTCTCCTTTTTCTACTTTACCACCTACGAGGCTATATAAACCTTGGCCAAAGCTTTGGTTAAGCCGGCGAATTAATAAAACCTTGTCTCCGACACAGAGTAAAGCGACAACAAAAAGATTAACCATGGAACTCCTTTTTTTTAAATGCGTACCATATGGTACAAGTTTTTTACCAACCAAATTCTGAATAAAAAATTTTCTTATCTTGCATTTCCAGTATATGTGCATGCGAAGGAACTATATTTTCTGGCAACTTGCTGAGCGGTGCCCAGACCATTTGTCCATGCACCTCAGGCTCTTTATTATATGCTTCGCCTGACCATGCATGCACCAGAAAGCTGCACCCAACTAATTGTTTTTCGGGAGAAATTTTTTCATAGATTATGCCAATACACGCAATGTCTTGTGGTTTGATGACAATACCTATCTCTTCATGTGCCTCGCGTATTGCGGCTTGGGTAGGAGTTTCGTTGCGCTCAACTTTCCCGGATACTAATCCATAATAATTAGTATAAAACCTTGCAGTTGAGCGTTGTAAAAGTAACAGATGATTATCTTTGGTGATGGTAAGAGTGACATATGCAAGAGCTAACATGATAAATCCTTTACTCCTTAATACTGTTAGGCTATCACAATTGAACTAAAAAAGAATAGCGATAAATCAAAAATACTAGCGTCAAAAAAACTGTTGCTTATATTTCATCCGGCGGGACATTATTCCAAAAAAAGTCCCGCCGAATATTCTTACCGGTCTGTCAGCTATGCCCGTCGTCTGGTTTCTGGCCAGAATATTGTAGAACTGGCTATACCAGGACCACAAACAAGAAGAGGTACACTGATAGGCATGCGCCCTCGCCTTGCAAAGATAGCAGCACTTACAAGTGTAATCGGTGCTACGAATGCAAACCTTGTAGCGAGCGTCCGCCCGCTCGCAAAGTCTGACGTGGCGCTTCTTGTTGCGGCAGCCGCTACCGTGCTCAGTGTGGTAATACTCACACACAAAATAATTCTGATTATATTTTGATTGAACGTATTCATAAAAAATTCCTCAATATTTAAAAAAAATAATTAAAAAACAGTCTGTGGCTCAACATGCTGGTAATGGTGCACACACACAAGTATGAAGCCGTGGCATACGCATTGTTATTGATCAGATAACAACATCGTAAGATTCTTTATTTGCAAGACATACATACAAATAAGAAAAACTTTTAAATAACTAAAAACGTATATGTTACAAGTGAAAAAATAAAAATATATGGCTAAGCAGCCTTAGTAAGTTTCTTTGATGATGAAACTTGAAAAGAAACACGTTTGGCATTAAAACGAATACGTGAAAGGTTGAGGGCAAGCGAAGAATTAAAAGCAATAAGTGATACATTCATGGGTGTATTTTTGGTACCCATAACAACTCCTTATTTTAAATGATATTAGTAACTGTCTAAAATAGAATAATGCTAATACGAGATAAACTCAAGGGATTTTTTAGAAAAGGCGATAATCACTTGCTGAAATAGATGTTCATAGAGCAATTGCTTTACACGAATAAATCAGCGGTTGTCATTCATGTTCCAGACTATCGGATATTTATTTTGCTAACAGTTGGCTCACAGTTAAAAAATTATAACCATCAGCCGTAAGCTTCTCAATTATTATTCGTGTTGCTTGTACGGTTTGCGATCTATCGTTGCAACCGCCATCATCACCGCATCCATCATGAAAAAGCAGTATGGATCCTGGTTTTACGTTTTGCATAACTCTGCTGACTATAACATCAACAGAAGGGCATTCCCAATCATCAGGAGCAACATCAAAGAGGATATGCGTACGATTTTGTGATGACAAAATCCATGGAAGTATAAAAAGTTTTCTTCCATACGGAGCGCGAAAATGTATCGCTTTCTGGTAACCAAGTGATTTTATCAAAGTGTCGGTTTTGTATATTTCATTTTTGATAAAAGTAGGTGATTTAAAGATAAGTTGCTCGTGGGACCATGAATGATTACCAATATCATGCTCTTGGCTTGCTATTTTTTCTACATATTCCGGATGCTTTTCAAGTTCTTTGCCAAGCACAAAGAAGGTTGCCTTTACGTCTAAGTCATGGAGAACTTGTAATATTTGATCGGTGTATGGAGGGTTTGGTCCGTCGTCATAGGTAATTGCTACTACTTTATCCGTAGTTTTTATCCTATTAATCGCTACTCCAAAAATTTGAGGAGCTCGAGAGCTTTTGAGCCATATTAATCCCTTTATACCCGAAATTAATAAGATAAAAGTAATAATTGCAGCGATTAATTTCATATTAAGCCTTCTGTACGTATGCGATTGTATATTAATGAGCATACTATCTCAATGAATATTTGGCCACATGGCTTTAAATTAGCAGTTGTTTGTTGGCTTATTGGAATGAGTATTCCCCACAGAAGTTATATGCCGTCCGGTTCAGCTATTTATAAGTAGCTATCGCGACGTGGGACATGAGGTTGCCGAGTGAGGTAACAGGCCCATAATACACCCGCAACTACTTCAATAGTTGAACAGCATATGAGAATTCCTGTACAAAATGATCCGACACCGGTCCTTGCAGCTGGCGCAGGGTTAGTATTGACTCGAGGTGGAACGGGTGCCATTGTGGTTACAGTTGTTGACCGTGTACGTTGCCGTAGTTGTGCGCATGACAATGAAAGTGTCGTTGTGCAGCACGCGAGAATTATAATGCGTTTTTTCATAATAGCTCTTTTACCCATGTTAAAAGTATTCATTTTCCGGGGTCCCCGCACCTGTCCGCCTTAGCTTAAAGCGACCGTGTCCTGCGAAGCCTTGGCGAAGAAGGACGGCTGGAACCATGACCTTTACATGTCCGGCGAAGCTGTTCGCGAAGCCGGAGGCCATGTGTGGGGTTGATTACGTGTTGAAGCCTATCTGTTTCTGTCATAAGAATCAATGATCTGAGGTGTGTTATGTATGTTTATTGTGCGCTATATTTTCTCAGACTTTTATGTGGATGTTGTTGTATAACTGAACAATTTTAATGGTATGATACAAAGTAGTTTGAGTTTTTGATGACATGCTTTACAAAAGGATGCAGAAATGAAACGACACGTATTTATTTTAGTAGCAATGATAGCATTTATTGTTCCTGCCGCTGTATATTCAGCAACATTTTCTCAGACTGCGCTGCGTGTAAGGTCAACATCTTTAAAACAAATTATGGGAATTCCGTTTGTTGGTACAACGACCATTGCGCAACTCAAAGAAGCTATTCAAGAATCAGAAGGAATACCTGTTGAGCATCAAGTATTAATGCAACGAATAATAGTTCGCGGATGCTTTTCGTCTTCAAAGCGCTTTATAACTTTGAAAGACGAGAAAACATGTGCGCACTATGGGCTCGATTATAGTACAGAACTTATACTTGTGGTGCAAATTCGCGGTGGATAAACTGCTTTTTCAAAAATACAGATCCACTAGATCTTCTAGCAATTCTTACTTGCGTAGGACATACCAGAGGATCTTTTTTTGTGTTGAAAGTTTTCATTTTCGATTAAATTATTTTTTTATTACTTTATAACCGTTGTCGGTAGGTTTAACTGTAAAAGTTACATTGCTCATTCCCTGTGCACCAGACCAAGGAGTTGCCTTTTTTTTGCAATAATAGCCGCCTTCTTCGCAAACCAAAGCTTCTATTGTGTTTATGGAACAAACTCCCATATCAAGCTCTTTTTTTGTATGTGGTTCAACTTGTTCCTCTTTTTTTCCGCTACAAAAGCCACCCGGGCCACCCTTAATAATATGTGCAGACATGAGAGCGGGGAATTTAGTGTTATTCTCAAGGGTCAGCTTATAACTTTGTATATATTGAACTGATAAGCTGCTGACTACTAATACAATTATACTTGATGATACTGATTTCATAATGTCCTTTTCATTTGTTTAAATAATTCATTTATGAATTAATAATAACAGGTCACCGCATTGCAAAGTAATGAATTTATTTTTAATGGAATGGGATGGTGAGTGTTGAAAGTTTTCATTCGCGATTAAATTATTTTTTTATAATTCTTTTGATATTTGTAGATATTTTGAAAAAATATTCTTAATAGTGTGTAATTATTTTGGTTTTAAGATATACTTTATACAGTTATAATCTGGTCTTACATGTTGAGCGGGGGGAAACTGCTATGTTCTATAAACACCTCATTATGTTTTTTGCATTAGCGCACACCGCAATGGCGTGCAGTGGTGGAATACCTGCTGAACTCGTCGGGATAAATAGCGAAAAACTTAAAGAAATTGATCATGCGGTTAATGAAGCGATAGCAGCGAAGCAGTGCCCGGGAGCAGTAGTATTAGTGAGTAGGTTTAAGCAGGTAATATGGCATCGTGCCTATGGAAACCGAATGGTTGAACCATGGTTAGAGCCCATGACCTGTGATACTATTTTTGATATTGCATCAATGACCAAAGCGGTGGTAACCGCACCTGCAATTATGCATCTTATTGAACAAAAAAAAGTTATGTTACATGATCGAATTGCAGATTATTTTTCCTTGTTTGCATACAATGGCAAAGAGTCAATTACTGTTGAGCAGCTTTTACGGCATCGCAGTGGGCTAACGGGAAATAATCCGATCTCTGATTATGAGCACGGGTATTCAATCGCATTGGAACGTATTTCATTGCGGAGCTTGGGAGGTAAGCCCGATACTGAATTTTGTTATAGTGATAGTGGGTATATTATTTTGGGTGAGCTGTTTAACCGTGTAAGCGGTGAATCGTTGGATGCGTTTGCCGTCCGTCAGATTTTTGCTCCCCTTGGTATGCATGACACGCTGTTCAATCCGCCATCATCATTACATGAGCGTATTGCGCCAAATACACAAAGAAACGGGTCATATATTAGAGGAATAGTTCACGACAATGCAGCTTATTTAAGCAATCAAGTGATGGGGCATACGGGAGTTTTTTCAACCGCGTCTGATTTGGCAATTTTTGCCCACATGATGCTTGCGCGTGGTATGCACAACGGTATCCGAGTTTTACCATCATCAACTATCGATGGTATGACGAGCGCGGGCAACACCCCACTCAATCATATGCGGGGATTGGGGTGGGATATGGATACTCATTTTTCATACATACGCGGAAGTTTTCCGATTGGTGGCTATGGCCATACGGGATTTACCGGAACTTCATTATGGATTGACCCAGCAAGCCAGATTGTAGTGATTATTTTAACGAATCGCTTACACCCCGATGGACAAGGAGATGTTGTACCCTTACGTAAAAAAATAGCAACAATTGTGGCCGAAGCAATTATTTAGCCCCGAATATGGCTTTAAGGCCGTGGTATCGGGCCAACCTTCGGGTTGGCGACTGAATGGGTATTCAGTCGTGGATCCAGGAGCAAGAGACGACTTGCTCCACCAGTCCTTGCGTCCTGGCCCGGAAAATAAGACCAGCGGTTCCTGGAGGCTAAATAATAAATCAAAAACTACTATTTTTTTGATGCAGTGGTAAAACTTGCTTGAAGCTCTCGCGTATGAAACGGGCCGACGGGATTACCGATTGCATAATGGTACACCGCTGTTTTAAATACCGTTGTAGCTGCTGATATAGCGGTGCATAAAATACCAACCACAATGAGCAACAAACCAATAAGAGGTGCTCCCACGGTGAGAAATAATGGTATTCCAAAGGAATTTTGCATGTGTACAGTTGCATATGCAATACCACAGGATATGAAAAGCCATACGAGTAAGAGCACTGCATTAAGCCCTTGTAAGATCAGAGTGCCAACAAGATTTTCCCCAAATGTTTTTTTCATGAGAAATGCAGATCGTTTGATGCCACTAAATGTTCCAATGGTCTCATGTGCGAACACGGGAATTACTAAAAATGTTGCGATGAACCAAGCAAATTCAATAGCAGTACCTATTAATCTGCCTAAAAATGAACTTCGACCATTTTCATTTTCTCCTTTGAATATATTAACTAACATATGGATGAAAAATGCAGAGAGTGCCCATAACAATAAAGTGGGCAATTTTTTTATACTATGCATGAGACTTTTACCAATTTTTACCGGCGCTTGTGTAAAAGCTTGGCTGGCTGAATATGAAAGTGCAACATTAGAAAATGCAAAGAAAAATATACTTACAAAGGTAATAATTGCGCTAAAAAGCAAAAATTCAGGTGGATATTCTCGGCGAGATTTTGAAGAAGATGGGCTGTCTTGATCTGCTTTATTTTCTTCCGGAAAAAATGAGGTAATATGTTTATTATACAATTGATAATAAACAGCATCGTACACTCCCACACTGCCGATTATTAAAGTTGCTGTCAGTAACGGAAAAAATAATAATTTTTTGTGATGCCAGATAAATGTGAGTGACTTAAAAACAACAATAACACCATTTTTTGATTTTATGGCAAAAGATGACATTTTTTGCTTAGTTTTTTCCACAGTATTCCCCATTTTTTTGTCTGTAGTGTACCAATTAAGAATAGCATTCCTACGAGGAGCCGGACAAGGTCTTATGTATCGCCCGATATTATATTTATTGATATTCGATAAATAATTATTGACATTCAATAATTATCGGGCTATTTTCTTACTGAGAGTTTTATTTTTTTACGAAGGGAAGTTTGATGGACAGATATAAAAAATATGCAATAATTATACAGCTATTTTCGTACGTGATTATTTTTGTTGATGTAGTGCTGACAACATCGCATTGGTTATTGCCGAGAGTGTATAGTGCATTGTATAATGCCACCGGATTAACCGTTACGCGACAATTTGATGTTATTGGATTTTCTTTGGGACAAAAGTTAAGCGGTTTTATAGTTGAGGCTTTTGCGACTGCTTTATTAGTCTATGGACTTGTACTGGTTATTCAACTGATGAATTATCTGAAAAAGAAACAGTATTTTACATCAGAGACGATTACCCTGCTTAAAAAAATTACCAAAATTTCGTTGATATATACCGTATATTCAGTTGTATGTAGTAGTATTTTAAGCGTTATAACCTCATTGCAGAACAAACCTGGTGAGCGAATGATATCGATTGGTTTTGGTACACTTGATGTTATTAATATCATGATGTTTTGTTGTTTGTTTCTCGTGCTTACTATTTTCCAAAAAGGGTATGAATTAAAGCATGAACAAGAATTAACCATTTAGGATGCATATGAAAATAGTGGTTAAACTTGACGAAATGATGGCGAAAAGAAAAATGAGGCTTAATGATCTTGCGCAGCAGGTAGGCATTACTGAAGCTAATCTTTCAATACTCAAAACGGGCAAAGCAAAAGCAATACGATTTTCTACGCTTGAAGCACTATGTAAAGAGCTTAATTGCCAGCCGGGAGATGTGTTGGCGTTTGGTGATAAATAGGGTGAATTTTTTATACAGTTTTTAATGAGGAGTTATTTGTGAAAATATTTATGTTATCCGTATGTTTGTTCGTGGCGGGCTCAATCGAGGCACATCCTGATACATTGCGGGATTTCCTTACGCAAAGTAAAACACAAGCACGTTATGAGAGTTTAACGACGGAACAGAAAAAAGCATTTGAGGTATTTTGGTTAAAAATTGAAAAGTTGGTTGGGGAAACTAAAGCGGCGAGTGCGCAATTGTTACAGGATGACCAAGAAGGTGTGGCGATCCTTAAGAGTCTTTTTGGTGATACGGTTGAAGTTCGTCTTGAACTTTTACTCACTGCTCAATGCAAACCAGTGGTGGAAGCACAAAAATAACGAAATGCATTTGAAAAAATATACAAAAGGGCCTGCTGGAGTAATTCAGGGGTCCTTTTGAGTTCTTGAATGTGCCTGATACAATAAAAATTAAGTTATAGCTACATCAGGAGCAGTATGAAACGTTTATTTTTTATTTTCCCATTGATCTGCAGCATATCGGTATGCAATAATCCTCAGACCATCCTCCCCGGAGGTTGTATACGGAACACACAAGCGGAGGCGGTGGTCACAAACGCAGTTAAAAAAAAGTGGTTTGACTGGGCAAATGCGCGAGTTGAAAACGAAAAAAATAAGTTTTTAGAAGTATATGGCTTGAATGTCCATCATCTCAATGATCAAGAAACTATTACAGTGCTCAAATTAACTCATGATCAGATGGTTGAAAAGGCTGTTGATCACTATACATTACGAACAGACAGTATTGATAACAAAGATATAGAAGTAGTACAAAAAATTGCCAATAAAGTTTTTGTAGGGCCGGTGCCTCGTTATGTTCAAGTTTTTAATGACAGTAGATTTACTTATGATCAAGTAGGTGTATCCCATCATTATGCAACTAATAGGTGCTATGTAATGTTAAATAGTGCTTTACATATAAAATATGTAGCACGATTAGAAGAAATATTACGTCATGAGTATAGTCATGTCATTAATCAAGATGATTTTAATAAAGAACTTATTCGGTGTGCTGCATGGGTAAATTCACAAGATACGCATGAAAAGGTAGAACGCAACAGTCATCCTGTTTGCCAAGCTTTTGAAACAAGAGCTGATGTGTATGCTGCAATACATTCACCAGATCATGGTAAACATTTGATTGATGTTTTTAAGACATTCGCTCCACATGAGGGTGATTTGACTCATCCCATACCGTGCGAACGTATCGCTTTGTTGGAACAGATTAAGACTGAGTTTGACGCTGCTGCAAAATAAAAATCATTTTTTTATAAGACCATTCTTGTGTTTCCGATTAAACAGTTGCCAACATCAAACAAATCGCGTCTTCTATTTCCGTTTTACAGGGAGGGCTATACACAGAATCTGATACATATCCATTAATCATTATTGAAAACGCAAAACAATCATGAGGTGATTCTACATAACCGGCTAACGCTGAAACTCCAGAGAGGGTACCAGTTTTAGCTTTTACCTGAGATCTAATTGATGACATCCGTTCTTTGAGTGTGCCATCAACTCCCGCTATTGCTAAGCTTTCAAGAAACGGAGTAAAAGTAGGTTGAGCGGGTATCCAACGTAATAATGCAACCATAAGATGTGGTGAAATTAAATTATAACGAGATCTGCCTGACCCATCTTTTATGACAAAATTATCAAGAATTCCGGTTTTGTTTTGTAAGAAGCTCGTTACTACATTAATGCCTTTTTGCCAGCTACCTGGAGAGGTATAACTCACAGCGCCTATTTTTTTAAAGAGGCAATCCGCATACAGATTATCTGAATCTTTAAGCATCTTGCTCAACAACAACGAAAGGGGCGGAGAGTAATGGGTGTAGAGAATAGTGCCATTTTGCGGGCATTGTTGAAACAGTATATTTCCTTCAAGTTGTATACCATATTTTTGTAAAATCATTTTAAAAAAACGTTCACCATCGAAAAATATATCTTGTAAAGGGCGACTATTCATAAAAGAAACCGTATTAATTACGTATAAACCCAGCGGCTTTCCATCGAGTATAAATGAACTCACGCCACTATTCCAAGATGCCCCAAGATTATCGATAAATGACCCCGGTGCAAAACATTCATGATCAAACAGCTCATGATCCAAACATAAGTTTCCGGTTATTGTGGTAATTCCATGATCGGAAAGATATTTAATAGCGAGGTCCATATCAGTACTTGTCAGTGAAGGGTCGCCCGAGCCTTGAATATACACATTCCCGTGTAAAGTATGCGTACTATTTTCCTGGATACCCGAAGAGTCCCTTTGATTTTCTGCGAGTGTACCATCGGTAATCAGTTGCGTTTCAAATTTATACTGAGGACCTACTGTTTCTAATGCAACTATCGCAGTAAGGAGCTTAGTAGTGCTTGCAGGAATAAATAAATGCGTTGCATTTTCTGAAAATACTACTTGTTGTGTTTTGAGCGAGTATACCTCGCATCCAATATGTAAATGGGGATTGTTACTGATAAGCTTGTGAATTTGTGCACTTACAGCGCGGTATTTTCGTAGAATAGATTTTTTAGAGAGTGCAGTAAGTTCAGTGGGGAGAACAATATATAAAAATATTAAAAAAAGTTTTTTCATGGTTAATTTCCTTAACGGATAAATGTTACATTGTATTTTATAATTATTACATAATACGGTGAAACTATTAAACAAAAAATGAGACCTGTTGCGTCAATGCAAAAATAATGGTTAGATTTTACTGATGACGTAGTTATTTTTTTTGAGGATACATATATGGATTTTTCTTTTTTTTCATACGTAAATTATGGAGCGGTATTAGTATCAGCAGTTGTATTTTTCATGCTGGGATCAGTATGGTTTTCAACATTATTTGGCCGTATGTGGGTTGCTGAATTACAACGACATAATGTTATTATAAAAGCACCAACAACAGCTGCATTATGTACAAAAATGGTATTGACCTTTGCGGCGAACCTTTTGGCAGCATGGTGCATAGCATTGCTTGTAAACATGACCGGATCAACTACTGCAGCATCAGGCTTGCAGTTAGGTGTCATTGTAGTACTTGGTTGTGCGATAACCACTTTGGCATCAGTATTTGTGTGGGAAAGCCGATCATTAAAGCTCTTTTTAATTGATATTGGCTATCCAGCAGTAGGTATTATTGCATCAGCAATTATACTTTCAGTATGGCGGTAATTAAACGCCCTTAGAGGCTCTGACTTATGAAAAGCTCCTTAGCAGACGAGCAAAAGGCAATGACATCTGTCATTGCCTTTTTTTAATACATAATCGAGAAATGAGAGTTATTTTATTGGTGCAATTGGTTAAACAGTTTTAACTCCGCAAATATGAGACGTGCCAGCTCATCAAAAATAACTGCCATCGCAATGTCTTCATTGGCAGCATCTCCCGCACCATATATATCAAATGTGTGTGGCAATAGCATTCTAAACAAACTTACTGGACGTGGAATGAATGGGCTATTAGATATCACTACACATGAACCTTGGTGTGCATGCGCTTGTTCACTGTCTTTAAATGCAAGTATCGTGTCATCAGTATTCGGACGAATAGTTGGCAGACCACTTGAATCAATTTTCATGGGGGCGCAGACAAGCTGAACTCTATCTTGTGGAAGAGATGATTTTTTATATAAGTCCATCATAATATCAGCTTCAGTTTTTCCCACCCATTCTGGTTCCTTGATGGCATTGGCAGGGCGTAATCCTGCAAGCAACACTATATGATTAAATACGTATCCTTCATTTTTTAATTTTTCAAGATATGCAATACGTATTTTCATACGTTCTGCAAGTGCACCCATAATAAATGCATACTCAAATTGTTTTTTTTCAGGTTTTATTTCATCAATTAAACCAAGCTTTTTAAATACTGGCATGAATTTTTGGTCTAGTTTTTGTTGATCTAAGTCCCATCGTTCGACACCCTCTTTTCTTATCCATTCGCGTTGTGCGTACTCATTGAGATCTTTTAAATCTTTGGGGCAGGGTTTTCCGAGAATATTAAAAAGCTCTTGAATAGTAGGAGATGGCACACCATTGGTATGAATCAAATTATCGAAACGATTTGATTTGGTAGGTGTGGCATTACAACAAGAATTCGGTGAAGTATGTTTTGTGTAATGAGAATAGGTTACTTGATACAAGAGGAAAGAAGATCCTAATAAAACAGCAACGGCTAATGTTTTTCTTACCATGGTGAACTCCCGAGATAGAGAAATAAATTGATTAAGAGCTTTCTATTAGTTTAGCATAAGCTTATATCAAATAAAGTCACCCATCTATAAAAGTAACGTTTTTTATTTTAAGAACTAATATGGTAATAGGTTGACCACAACACCATAGTTTTTATATGTCTATAGAGAGGCATAATCTTTATAAAAAAACAAATAAAATAAATAATTTGAAAAGGGTGTGTGTTGAACAAATTTCTTAACAGAGCCTTTTGGGTCATACTGGTTACTGTAACGGTATGGTTTAAAGTGCAATCTTTTGCATCGCATACGGCACTTAATTTTATTGATGATACAGAGATTATTGGTTTTGGTGCAATTGGAGTTAAAGCATATAAGGCACTTGAACACGCAGTCGTACCTATAATTATCTCTACTTCTCTACTTAATATGCTTATTAATCCGGAAACGTTATTAAAAGAATCTGCTGAAGCGGGAGATAAGCGCATATTTGAACTTTGTGAAGAAAATAAGAAAAGTTTAGAAAATAAACATCTTTCTGAAAGTGATATTGAAGATTTACTCAAAAAAAATGAAACAATAGTTCGAGGTATAGGCGGGAGCAATAATATAGAAAAACTTAGGACATGTATTGTTAAAAATCCAATAAGACGTGACGATTTTCTTATCAAAAAAATCAATCGTTATCTCTATTTATTTGTACCATATAATTTGTATCTCAAGCGTGAACAAGTTACGCCGCTTGCAGGTTATAGACGTCAACTGCAATTGGGTAAAGAGGCCCCGCTTACTGAACGAGAATTATTGGTTGGTTTTAAGATTGACCACATGGAAGACATATCTTTTGAAAATCTTAAAAAAAGTGTGTATGCCGACTGTGCAAGTAAGCCATCGCCGATAAATAAACACTATTTTATAGATTCTTTGTCGGATATTTTTGTCACGCGTGCTTCGTATAAAGGTAAAAAAATAGTGCCACCTGAATGGGCATTGTGTATTAATGGCCATGGGGCATCGGGTACATTCATCGCAGGATTATCAATCGATGATTTTAAAAAATGGCTTTCATTTTGTGAAAAAATTAATACTAAATTACTTATATACAGTTCATGTTTTGCCTCAGGGGTTACTGCTCGAATATTGTATGACGAGGTCAACCGACTGGGCACCACCTATCCTTTTGTTATTATATCACTTGGTTTAGCAGGCACTGCGGTAGAAGTTCCTTATGAAGTAGGGGTAAATATACATCAAAGGGTATTTGTGTTAAGGCTTGGAATTAATTGGTATACATTTCTCAACATGGTTTCTCAACCGGCCCCCATCGATTTTGATGCCTTGATCAAGTATGTATTTTCTTATAGTAATGAAAATATTTTTAATTCGGCATTAATAAAATTTCCTGGATTAGAATGGTTTTCTACTGCGGATATTAATAAGAATATCATCTCAATTGGCTCGGTACTGGCAGAAACACGAGACAGAGATGAACCACTTGATATTAAAAAATTTTTCAATCAGCCAAATCCACGTGCGCTTTTACTATACACGGCGATAGTCCCTTTTCCGCTTATTATAAACACCGAAACAATGCCTGCAATTATTTCAATGAAAATACCTGCAATTATTTCACTGCTTGTTAATGAGGATGAGACACTAATAAAAAAGATTAGCTCGTCTGTGCATTCATTGAGCACTATTATTCAATCATTTTTTTCGCAAAAGCGAGCAGCCGATTATTCAAGGGATTTTTTTGTTCGAGAAATAGAAGGATTGAATGCGACTAAGCAGGCGCCTCAAAAACTTTTGGTAGATGCCCCTGAAGGTACATTAATTATTAATAATGTAGAGATTGCCATAGAAAAAGAACAACATGTTTTTGTTCGGTTTATCTATGACAAGGTGAGGTACGAGTTTATGGTACCATTTGGTGATATCGGTACTCTAAAACCATTACCTGTACCGATGAGATCGGAAGATCAGTCAGCCGAACCAGCGGCGACTGGACCAAAAAAGGATCGCACATATAAAAAAATAGAAGATCTCATTCAAAAAAAACGAAAAGAGCAACTACAACAGAGTTCTTCTATAAAAAAATCACTTGAATTGTTAGAAAAAGACTTGCATACACTTGGTGTGAAGATTAGATAAAAAGATCGGTTTGTGTTAAATAATTGAATTTTGCATTTATTTACGCTAATGTAAAAGTGACTTGTCTTAAATAAAGGCTTTGTTGAAAAAGGCAAAATTTCATGAATAATCCATTTATTTTGAGCGTTAAAACCCATCAATCTGTATACCTTTCGAGGTATGTTTGGCTCGGCCAATAATTATTTTTTTCCTAGTTCTTTAATACATTTCTTCGCAAACTACACTCATTTTTGCACATGGTTAAACCATTGGGCTTGAGGCCCATATATTTTATGGCGCACTGCCACCCTTCCACTATTTTTGTGAAAAAAATGTATTTTATCCTCAATGAGAAAAATAGCTATGAAGAACATTAATTGTATTATTCTTTTTAAGAAGCTTTCGTTTATTGCACTATTTGCATCAGTATTATCTTTACCACAAGCATCGCTCATGATTGCTGCCGCACGGTCATCATCGTGTGTTGCGCAGCTTTTTAGCGGAGCGACTAAGACGAAAACACGTACTGCGGTATCGGTTGTAACGGTGTGCTGTGTGGCTCTCGGTGCTTACCGATTATTATGTGTTTACCAGAAGAGTACAAAAGAAAAATTACCTATCATCTATCGGCAGGCAACATCCGGTGATGTTCAAGGTATTGTAGACCTGATCAATACTCAGGCATATAAAGACAGTGATAAAATTGTTATTGTTCCTGAAGCATTTCGCGTCGGATATGTAGAAAACGGGATACGTGAGAGAAGATTTTTTGTTGCGGTAGATGGTAAAAGAATCATTGGATACAAAAAATTATTTTGCATGATTGATAGGCAAGAGAGTGAGGTTATTCTGGGGAATGAATTACGGCTTAGAGGAACCAAGCCGAAAATTGCTGGATCAATATCTATCGATGATCAAGTTTCGTTGAGTTCAGCACGGGCTGAAATTCCAGAACTGTTTTCGGTACCAGTAACGAGTGTGTATACTGGTGCCGATTACGTGCATCCTGATTATCGAGGAAAGTGTATTAATTCGGACCTTACAAAATATGCGCTTGATGCGGTATTGCCCACGGTCATTGAGCATATTCAAGGTAACAAAAGTAGGTTTATAGCTTTGGTGTACGGTTTAACTCACAGCAATGCGGGTGAAGGAGACAACCTATTGGGTGGACGTACCGGTGGCATTGTTAAAGCATTTGGTCCATTTGCTCAACGGGTAGCGGTGGCATCTAATTGCATTTCTCCATCACTAGTACACCTCAGTAGACATGATGCATTTAAGCCTTCTTTTGATCCAAAGGCTGACGCATGTAGACCGTTATCAGATGATAAATCAATTCCGGGTTATGGTTGTTTGATCGCTTGTCCATTAGTTTTAAAAATGTCATAAACTTCATGGATGAAAGGATTATTATGATTACTTTGTTACAAGAGTATTTAACTATTAATACTGCATATCCGGAGTCTGACTATCAATCAGCTATTAAATTGTTTAAAAAATATGCAGCAAATGATGGGTTTTTAGTTAATGAGTTGATTTTACCATCAGGTCACCCAGTGCTTGTTATCACTTTACAGGGAACTTCTGCCCAGCCTGCTCTTGCGCTCAATCATCATATGGATGTAGTTCCGGCACCCGGTGAATGGCAGTTTCCACCGTTTTCAGGCACGGTGCATGAAAATGTTATTTATGGACGAGGTACCCAAGATTGTAAAGGACTTGGGGTAGTGCAGTATGCGGCGTTACGACAACTTAAACAGAGTGGGTTGCAACCCATAAGAACAATTCATTTTATCATGGTTCCTGATGAAGAACGTGGTGGGTTTCACGGTACTAAAGAATTTATCGATCACTCATCGTTTGTTTCCCTTAATATAGGTTATGTATTGGATGAAGGTATGCCTTCGGGTGATGATACAAAGCTGTTGATTAAAGTTGACGAACGTACACCTCTACAAATACGGGTAACAAGCATGGGGTCTCAGGGACATGCCTCAGGTTTATCCCATTATAATTGCATTCATGCACTGACTAATTTTTTGGCAGACGTTGTTGCGGCCCATACAGAACAACAACAATTATTATCTTCACATCAAGCCGGAGATCTGGTTTCGATGCATATCACCTCATTAAGTTCGAATATGGGTGTTCTTAATGTTGTTCCCTCGCAAGCTCAGGCGACCATTGATATTCGAATACCATCACATTTATCATTAGATAGTGGTATTGCGTTCATTGATGCATTGACGAAAAAGCATACGGGTATTATGTATGAACTGTTAGCGACAAGCCAGGAACGTTGTAAAGCTGTGGCGCTTGATTCAGTTTTTTATACAACAGTTGCACAGTCTATTGCTGACCATGGGTTAATCCCAAAATCTTTTACTTTTGAAGCAACGACCGATGCTCGATTTTATAGTCAACGTGGTATTCAGGCCATTGGATTAACGCCATTTACCGATGTTCCTAATTTACATGGTACAAATGAAGCCGTTCGTATCGATAGTATTACCCAAGGTACTGCTATTATTTCTACTTTTTTACATGCATTTTGCATGGTTAACAATTAATTAAAGGAAAAACGATGAAAAAAATGATTATTCTCTCATTGGCAGGTATATTAGGTGCTCTTATACTCTATTTTACTTTACCGTATATGCGTAAACCAGAATCACCTGTTGGCCAATTACGCATTGCTATTTTTACTCCCACCACACATCCTGCATTAGAAGAAATTGAGCAGGGTTTTACATACACCTTGCAACAGTTGAATACCAAGTCATATGCATTCACCACGTTTAATGCCAACGGTAACAAGACATTATTGCGCGCTCAGGCAGAAGAATTGGTAAGTGGTAACTATGACTTGATATTTACGATAGGCGCGGGATGCTCGCAAACGGTTGCGGAGCTCCTGCATAAGAAAGGTATCACAACTCCCCACGTATTTTGTGCGGTTGATAGCCGTGAGTTTGCTCAATCATTACAGGATAGTAATAAGTCAACAACGGGTGTCTATGTAAAAGTTGATTATAAGCCAGAAATGGATATGTTACACAAACTCAAGCCAGACACAAAAAACATAGTGTTAGTATATGACCCGCTTCATGGTACTGGCTTAGAAAAGTATAAAAAAGAGATTGAAGAATATATTAAAAAATATGGCATAACATTGCATGCGGTTGAAGTGTATCAAGCAAATGAAATTCAGCAAAAGATTGCTGCATTAATACCGACTATGGATGTGGTACTGGTACTCACCGATAATACGGTAGTTTCCGGAATTGATGCGATTATTGTGTTGTGTAACCGTTACGGAGTTACATTACTTGCCTCTGATTTACCATCGGGGAAAAAGGGTGCTGCATTAGCGTACGGAATTACTGAATATGAATCAGGATCAAGTGCTGCACACATAGCCGATACCATTTTAGTGCAGGGCAAAAACCCACATGAGATACCTATACGTGCGATAACCAATTTTCGTGTTGAAATAAACCGCGACACTATGAAATTGCAAAACGTGCAACTTGATGAAGCAGTTTTAAAAGAATATAACCAGTAGGGAAAAACCATATGTTTAATATGATATTTGTTATCCTAGAACAATTATTATTGCACCTGCCATTAATGGTGGGTGCATATGTGAGCTTTGCATTATTAAAAGTGCCCGATTTAAGTATTGAAAGCGCATATGTTGTAGGAGCTATTGCCGGATCATATGCACTTGTAGGAATGTCGAATATACCAATGGCCGTACTCATACTCATTATTATCGGAGCGAGCTTTATTGGTGGGGCGCTCGTGGGCCTGGTGTCAAGCCTGCTTACGCAAAAAGGTAAATTTCCTCATTTGCTCAGTAGTATTGTGGCATTTGGTTTATTCCATGGTATCAATCAGTTTATTTCACCGGCATATATGTCATTAGGTACCACCCAAAATCCATTAACACTATTTGATGCTATACCGCAGCATCCTGAATTAATCATGCTTGCACTCATCGGTTGTTGTATTATGGGCATGCTTTATTTTTTGTTCAAAACACAAATTGGGTATGCGTATGCAGTGTATGGCAATAATCCACAATTTTTTAAAAATTATGGTATTTCCACCTCGTTTGTCTTTATTTCAGGTGTTATGCTCGCCAACGCGTTAGCAGGTATCAGTGGATATATGTTTGCTCAGTCAAATAATTTTGTTGAACTTAATATGGGCCTCGGCAAGGCGTTGTTGTGCATTACGGCACTTATTTTGGGTAAAGGGATAGTGCGCATAAAAAAACCATTTACACTCGCACTACCCATGGTGGGAACTGCTGCATATTTTACGTTGCAACAACTGCTGCTTAAAGTAGGGTTTAATTTAAAATATTTTACCGCCGTGCAGGCTTTGCTTGTGCTGTGTATTTTACTGTATACCTATCATACGCAACCACAGCGGCCAGTGAACGATAATTTGGGAGTATAGCAATGCGCATTAACAATCTTTCATTCAAGTTTGATAACAAGCAGAAAAATACTAACTATTTTTTTAAAGGCTTATCGGTTGAATTTAAGCCCCATACGGTACATTTTATTCAAGGTGACAACGGCGTCGGCAAGTCTACTTTGTTTACTTTGTTGCAAGGTATGAACGATAAAAACAGTTTTTTGGATATGTCAGTATCTTTAGATGGGGTACTGTATACGGCAATTCATAATAGATTACCCGATACATTTACTCAACAGGTGCACACAGTCCAACAAAACTATGACTGTATGCTTGCTAACCAATTCACGTTTATGCAGAATCTGCAGCTTGCTAATTTACCGCTGTACCCTCGTTTGCGACCACTTCCTCGTGCAACATTGTTAGATATTGTTGCTTCATTGGGTATTGATGTTAATAAGCCGGTGGCACTGTTGTCAGGTGGACAACGGCAATTTTTAGCATTACTTATGGCATTACAAAAACCAACAAAGTTGTTATTGCTCGATGAACCGACGGCCACACTTGATAAAAAAAATGCGCAATTGATTATGCAACTTTTACCGCAATTAGCAGAAAAACTTCAGGTGACAATATTAATCATCTGCCATGATAAAGAGCTTGTAGACACATATGCACAGGGAAATAGTTTTTTTATGCGTGAGCTTGAAAATGGCACGCGGATAGTAGAAGTTATGTAAGAAAAGGGGGCCTCAAAACGGGGCCCTTTGAGTAACATGCGTGTCTTTAGTCTTGTTCGAGGTTTATTATACGATCAATAAGAGTACTGGCCGAACGCCATGAAACAATGGTACCGAATTGTCGTTTTTGGTTTTGATCACCGCCATATACAACATAATTATTTTCAGCAGTTGTTTGTGATAACTCGTTCCACAGCTTGAGTCCATCAAAAAAATTACTGGAACTAATGGTTTCTGATGATTTAATTTCGATGGGTATCAGGTGTATGTTTTTTTCGACAATGCAATCAACTTCGACGCGTCCATTATGGTCACGCCAAAAATACAGTGTTGGCTTATGTCCATTGTTGAGAAACTGTTTGTTAAAGTCGCTCATGATAAGATTTTCAAATAATGGCCCTCGAAATGGCGATGCAGACAACACTTTAGTCGAATTAATACCTAATAAATTGCAGGCAACGCCGGTATCATAAAAAAATAATTTTGGCGTTTTAATAATGCGTTTATTAAAATTTTTAAAATGTGGTTGGGTAAGAAACACAATATAGCTTGCTTCGAGTACCGAAAGCCATTTTGTTGCGGTTGGGGGGGTGATTCCACAGTTTTCTGCAAGATCGGAGATGTTTAATAGTTGACCAATTCTTCCAGCGCATAATGTTAAAAACCGTTGAAACATGCGTAAGTCGCCGACATTAATGAGTTGGCGTACATCGCGTTCAACATAGGTATGTATATATGAAGCATACAGATCATCAGTGGTAATATTTTCGGTATATGCTCGTGGGTATGAACCAGTGGTAATGAGATTTTGTGATCGTTCGGGTAAAATATTATTTTTTTCGAGCTCTTGTATCGAAAACGGCAGAAGGGTCAGAATGCCAACGCGTCCGGCAAGTGATTGGGTTATCGCTTGATTCATCAGAAAATTTTGTGATCCGGTAATAACAAAATAACCAGGTCGATGCTTATCGTCCGCTTCAAGCTGGATGTATGACAAAATTTGGGGAACATATTGAAATTCATCTAAAATAATTCCGTGCTTATTTTCGTGTTCTTTTAAAAAACCTTTTGGGTCAGTGGTTGCAAATTCCCGAATTGCCGGATCTTCAAAAGAAAGGAATGTATGTTTTTTAAAATGTTTTTTTACCAAGGTTGTTTTTCCCGATTGCCGGGGCCCCAGGAGTGCAACAACCGGAAATTGTGCATACCTGACAAGCGTCTTTTCCATATCTCGATTTAAAAACATGCTACACCTGTAATTTTGGGCTAATTGAAACTTCAACTTTAAAGTAGCACAAAATTACAGGTGTAGGCAATAGTGCTATTTTTTTATAAGGATGATCTTTTGGGGAGTGGACTGCGGTTATTTTACTTCTTTTTCTTTGACGAACTTTTCTTTTTGGAAAGACCCGCTTCAGAAAGCGCGATTGCAATGGCTTGTTCACGGTTTTTTACCAGCGGCCCTTTTTTTGAACCACTGTGTAATTCACCTTCTTTAAACTTAAGCAGTTCTTCTTTAACCCGTTGCTTTTTAACTGCTTGAGGAGCTGATTTTTTGAGTTTTGGCATACTGTTCCTTTATTGAGTCTGGGCAAATATTATCATTCCATATCGCTTTAAGTATAACAAGTGTGTTCGCGGCCGTTTCAATAGTTGAAGAAAAAATTAATAGTTTTTTATGTGGAAAGCGGTCAAAAAAAATGAACTTGTACGCAGAGGAATGTTTGTAACGACTGCGGTATTATCACCATGATTGTTGTTGTTTATATAATCACTTGTAAAAAAATAAATCATGTTGATAAGATTGTGGTGGAATTTTTTATCACAACATTATACGAGGTGAATGTATGAATACATTATATAAAGTATGTCTGGTCGCTGTTTTTGCTACTGGTTCATTAGTATGTGCGCAGAAAAATGAAGTTCAGTTGTATGTTGATGACTTTACTACCGGGCTTCTGGCTGGCGGAGCAAGCGCGATTGCCGTCGATTTTTTAAGAAATTCTGTTTTACCTAACGCTGATAAACTCAACTTGTTTAGTAACTTTGGTATTTGCAGAGACCGTCTGAGCGGTCACGCGACTATTGTCCTGGCTATGGCAGGGCTTACGGCGCATGATATTGTCCAAAAGAAAAAAGATGTTATTGCGCTGCGTAAATTATTGGCACGCATAGCGGGAGTTTTTGTTGGGGTAAACGTTGCACTGTATGCGAAAAAGCTTGCATTGCAATACGTTAAATAAACCCACAAGCTATTCAAAACAAAAGCCCGATCAGAAAATCGGGCTTTTGTGCCATTTATGAGCAGATTATGCGGGCCTTTACTGGTGAGAAGTCCACCTTTTATTCTGATCAAACAAGGGAAGAATTGTTTGTGCATAGGTTGAAACATCAATACCTTCAAGCTTGTTAATAATAATACCCTGTTCATTAATTAAAAAAGTTATACGTTTGGGTGCATATCTATTAACAAGGGGAATTTTTCCATAGGCACCATACATGTGTGCAACTGTGGTTGCAGAGTCAGACAGTAACGTAAAAGGCAGGTGATGCTTTGCTTTAAATTGTGCATGTGATTGTGGTGAATCGTAATTAATGCCTAACACGATAATGTTATTTTTGGCATACAAGGGTGCGCTGTCTCGAAAACTACATGCCTGCTTTGTGCACCCGGGCGTTGAATCTTTGGGATAAAAATAAAGTACAATTTTTTTGCCTTTAAATTCTTCAAGCGTGCGTATGGCGCCTGTTTCGTCGGGTAATGCAAATGATGGGGCTGCATCGCCAACACGTGCAACAGAAGGTTTGCCTTTGGCCGTGCAGATATACAATATACATAAACTGCCAATGAGCAAACTGATACAATAGATTATTTTCATTGGGAACCCCGGTTTGGTAGGTAGGTATAATAATCCTTAAGCTATGCAGTTTGTTGTGTATAATGCAACAAAAAAGTGCCGAGATTTTTACATCTCGGCACCTACTTTATAACCAAATTTGAGGTTTAGTTTTTCTTAAAAAAGTCAGCAACCTTGTTTTTAGTGTTTATCAGCCAACCTTCTATCGCAGCCTGAGGGTTTCTTAAAAAGATTATTTGTTCAGCTACTCTTTGTTCTTTTTCTTCTCGCCGTTTGGCTTGCATTTGTTGTGCAGCATACTTTGCTGATTCTGCACGAGCCATCCATGCTTGTTTAGATAGTGTGCTGTGGCGCATGCCGTCTATCGCTGCCTGAGGGCTTACTCGTTGTAAGGCATATTCTTGTTTGCATTTAGTAAATGCATCGCAGTACCTAGTTGAGTCTGAATAAAAAAAGCCTTGGAGGCGCGCTGTGCAATGATCAATGGCTTTATCACTTGGTGAAAGGCGTGCCAACTCAGGCGATTGTTGAACAGCCCAAGGAATCCGAGTATTGGTAAATAATACTGGATTGTTATAATCTGCCTTCATCATCAGCGCTGTTCCTGCCGTAAGTGCAGCGGCAGCACCAACATATCTTACCGGGCGTGGTAAGCCAGCAAGTGTGCTTGATCTTGGCATACTAAATTTATATGCTCCGTATAGTCCGACCCCAGCGCCACCGAGAATACCTGCGATTTGGCCAGGAGGTGTTGGTTTACCAACCGTAAATCTCTGGTCATCGCCTTGGCCAGCAAAGTTTAAAGCGGTTACTAAGCCTGCAAGGCTGAGTACTAATAATTGTTTTTTCATTATGAAATCCTTCTTTTTGTAATAATTATTCAGTTGAAAATGTATAAAATACAGGGAAAATACCTATTTTCTATACCCAAATAGAATATCATGTATAAATAAAAAGTCAATAAAATTACAATCTGAACTAAATATATGGTGAAAAGTGGTTGTTTTGATTGATCTGTGGCTTCAATTGGCATTATTTGAGTTGTTGTTGGGGCCTTTGACAATGGAGCATGAGAGGTTATTATGAGAATAAGGAGTATAAAAATGAGTGATTTAGGGGGTAAATTAATGAATATTGTACGTACCGCAGGCATAGTATTGCTATTTTTGCATGCACAAATCAGTATGGAGGCACAGATATCGATAGTTAATGTACCGTGTGTTGTTCCTCTGTCATCACACCGAATTGCACGAGGCATTGGTCGGTCACCGTATCCCTGGTATGTTTTACCGCGATATATGTTTAATTATGTTACCAACGGGCGCTTTTCTTGTGGTAATCATGAAAAAAATAATGATACATTGTTATTGCCTCAAGGAAGCTTTACCGTGTCACCTCTGGTGGGGCGAGCAGGCGCTGGTGCAAAAATTGTATTTCTCGGAGATTTTATGGTCTCCTCATCAGGCCAGCCTCCGGAATTAGCTCCAAATATAGCGAGCTTAATTAAATCGGCCAATATCATAGTCGTTAATATTGAGTCTCCCGTTACTGATGGCCCCGTGAAGCCGGGCAGGTGTGGCACATCACTGAAATTTGAAATGCATATCGATTATGTACGAAGTTTATATGAAGCCAACCCTCAGGCAACATGGGTATTGAGTGTTGCCAATAATCATGCGTTTGATACCTCTGATGCAACTCCTCATGATATAACTGGATTGCAAAAGACCATTGATGTATTGCATACCTATTTACCGAATGTCCAGGTGATCGGAGCAGGAGTGCATCCTGCCAAATCTGTTCTCGCATTACAGGTTGCCGACGGACCACGGATAGGAATTATTGCATGGACCCAGGTAATGAATTGTCATGCTCGTCACAAGGATAAACCATTGGTATATGGTGAGGACATAACTCCTGAGCTGATACAATCGATTAAAAAAGAGGGAGGATTTGATTTTCTTATCGGGTTTCCCCACGGCGGTGAAGAGCAGCGTTGCCAACCCTTGCTTGCAGATACCATTAAGTGGAAAAGCTTAACCGGACCACTGTTATTTGATGTAGTTGTGGCAACCGGCCCCCATGTCATTCAACCGGCGCATACACATAATGGCCGACCTATTTTGTATAGTATTGGGAATATTTTTAGCCCGCGCGGAATGTCACAAACTAAGGTTGGCTGTATTCCTGAAATCCAGTTACGAGTGTCAACAGAAAGCTCATCACAGTGCAGTTATAAGGTGCATTTTTTACAGCAAAAAGAACAAAAAATCAGTTTATTTGAGCTTACCGATACAGGAGTGTGGTATCCTGATATTGTTGCTCGATTACGAAAAACTTGGCCAACATTGTTTACTGACCCTCGAGTTAAGGTAAGTTCACCGGTACTCAAGGCAGGGTTGACGGCAGTTGCGCTTGGGTTAACGGCATATATTTCTTATCGCGTACTTCAAACGTACAAAAAATAGTCTTATTAACCGCTTTGCTTATTGTCGCATGTTTCATTTTGTGCTACAATTATCAGCATACACGCCTATTTTTAAGGTATAAAAACGCTTAAAATTAAAAAACGATACATGAATTTTTTAATATATGTGTTTTTAATACGTGTAAAAAGTATAATTTATTATCATTATTATAGGGTTTTCAGCAATGAAAAAAGGTATCCATCCAGAAGTTTATGAAGTTGTAGCGCATTGTGCGTGTGGTAGTGATCTGCTCACAAGATCAACTAAAAAAGAGCTTCGTTCTTCATTATGTTCACATTGTCATCCGTTTTTCACCGGCGATAGTCGCCATGTTGACACTGCAGGCCGTATTGAAAAATTCAATAAAAAATTCAGTAAAAAAACAAAATAATCGTTGTAACAATAATTGTTGTAACAAAATTGTTTGTTTTTTAGTATATGAAAGTGGATATGCTTACCACGCCCACTATACCCATGCTTGATTCCGTGTATGTACAAGGCTTGCAAGAGCGTTATGACAAAATTGCATCAGAGCTCATAGCACCTTCGCTTGAAGTGTCGCAACGACATCTATTGCAGAAGGAAATGTCATTTTTGACGACCGTTTTAAATAAGGTCCGTGAAATTAATCAACTGGTTGCTCAACAGCGTGACCTTGAGGCGCAAAAAAGCATCACGGCTGATGTGGAGTATCTTGAATTGCTCAGTGAAGAACTTGCAGTGGTTGATGAACGCTTGAACCAGGAAGCCACATCGCTTGACCGTTTGTTATATCCATCGGATCCATTGGACGATCGCTCAGTGTTTTTAGAAATTCGCGCCGGTACTGGCGGCCAAGAAGCAGCGCTTTTTGCTGGTAATTTGGTGCGCATGTATACCTTGTATGCAGCTAAAAAACATTGGCGTTGCACTTTAATTAGTGCAAGCGAAACTGATTTGGGTGGCTACCGTGAAGCCGTGTTGCAAATTGAAGGTAAGGGTGTTTACGGACACCTCAAACGCGAGTCAGGTGTGCATCGGGTACAACGGGTTCCCGCAACCGAAACTTCAGGGCGCTTACATACTTCAACGGCAACGGTGGCAGTAATGCCGGAGGCTGATGATGTTGATGTCACCATAAACCCGGGAGATTTGCGTATTGATGTGTATCGTGCCAGTGGGGCGGGTGGTCAACACGTTAATACCACCGATTCTGCCGTTCGAATTACTCATATTCCTACCGGATTAGTGGTTGCATGCCAGGATGAACGGTCGCAACATAAAAACAAAGCTAAGGCAATGAAAGTGTTACAATCACGTTTATTGTCAGCCCAAAAAGAAAAACAGGATGCTGAGCAAAGTTTAAAGCGTAAAGAAATGGTTGGTTCGGGTGATCGCTCAGAAAAAGTGCGTACCTATAATTTTCCCCAAAACCGCATCACCGATCATCAGGTTGACCTTACTTTAAAAAATCTTGATATGGTTATGGAAGGGGCATTGGACCCCATTGTTGATGCATTGATGCAACAAGACGCTGCTGACAGGCGCACTAAGCCGGTTACTTTTGCCACCAGTGGTAAAGCATAATAATTGAAAAATCTCATTTTTTAAAAAATCGCTTGATGATCATTGCATCACCAGGCGATTTTTTTTGAGCGTAGTATGATATACTTTTGAGCGGTTAATAACCTCCATTATAAGTGTAACTTTTTTTGCATAAGGCAGAGTATATGATCCTTGATTATTTGGCTGAATATCATAGATATCGTAGTATACTTGGTGTTTTTGTGGTGCTCGTTATCGCCGTTATTTTTTCACGCCATCGATCACACATAAATTATGGATTGGTTTGCAGAGGGTTACTCCTCCATTGTGTTTTAGGGTTTATTGCACTCAAAACACAGGCAGGACACTGGTGCTTACAAAAGCTTGCTAATGGTATTTCACTATTGTATCAATACGGTGCGCAGGGTATTTCTTTTGTATTCGGTGCGTTGGGTGTTCCTACTGCTCCTTGGAATTTTATGTTTGCGTTTCATGTGTTACCGGTAATTATTTTTTTTGGTGCCTTAGTAAACATGTTATTTTATTTTGGTATTATTCAACGAGTTGTTAAGGTTATCGAGGCATGCGTCCGTCCGCTGTTGCATACCTCTGGTCCTGAAACATTATGTGCGGTTGCCAACAGTTTTTTAAGTCAAACCGAATCCCCTTTGTTAGTCAGACACTATCTTGACCGTATGACTAAGTCAGAACTGTTTGTGGTAATGGTCAGTGGTATGGGTACGATTAGCGGTGCTATTTTGGCGGTCTATGCAGTGATGGGAGTGCCTGCACAACATATGCTTGCGGCAAGTATTATGGCAATACCTGCTACTCTTATCATTGCAAAAATAGTGTATCCCGAAACTGAAAAATCTGAAGTTTCCCAAGCTCAGGATGCACTGCTGACTGATGGTACGGTTGCCGGAAGAAACGTGCTTGATGCTATTTCTCGAGGGACCTCAGACGGGCTTTCACTTGCATTAAACGTTGGTGCAATGTTAATTGCATTTATTGCATTAATTGCTTTGGCTAACGCAATGCTGAGTGGTTTGTTTAGTGGATTGAGTTGGGTGCTTATCAAAGCGGGGTTACTCCAGGTTGCATTGCCTTCATTTACGTTAACTAATCTTTTTGGGCTGCTCTTTATTCCGTTTGGGTGGTTATTTGGCATCGATATTTTAGGTACTATTATGCAAGTAAGCTCATTAATGGGTACTAAGCTTGCCATCAATGAAATGGTTGCATATAGCATGCTGGTGACTGCGGGGTTATCAGCTCGTATGGTGGCAATGGTTACCTATGCTTTGTGTGGCTTTGCAAACTTTTCGAGCATTGGTATTCAGCTTGGCGGGATTGGGGCGTTAGTACCACATCGTCGGCATGAAATTGCTGAATTAGGCATGCGTGCATTGTTAAGCGCAACATTAGCCAATCTTCTTTCGGCATTGGTCGCCGGGTTGTTTATATGATTCCTCTATTTTAAGTACGGTTTCCCTGTATAGTTTCTTCTGCCGCATGATGCGTATATTTTTTCCAAAAAAACAGGTCTAAGACAACCGGTTCAAATTTTTCTGTGTTCTTTTTAATGAACATGGTACTTGTGCGCAGCTTATTTTTCACCGACAGTGCAGCCGCATGCATTCGTACCCCGCAGGTTGTTGCACGCAGGCGCTGCAGCACCGCTCTGCCACCTGGCAAGTAGAGGTGTCGCCCATCGGAAGCCCATAATAACTACTAATGAACCCCACACAAGCGCAATGAATATAAGGGGGCTCCGACATATCGGGCCAACAGACGATGGAGTGCCGTTCCCACAGACCCACCGGGAATAAAATACCCCTATACCACTCATATGAATAGGCGTGACACAACGTAGCAACGGTAACTATCAGTACAACGAACGAACCTATAATGACGGTAACTCGATTTTTTTTATAGACCGTAGAGGCGAGCACCAACAAAAAAGGAACGAGTATAAGGGACGCTGATCCTAAAAAAAAGAGGAGCACGGCCGCAACTTGTGCGCCAAGCCGGCCACCCCAATTGCTGATAAACCCTTGATGCGTAGATGCGTACATACAAGAAGCATCTGTCGAGGTATACGAAATTAATGAAAGAAAAATAAAAGCGGCACAGATTAAAAAAAGATTGAACAGGCGACGTGAAACAGTTTCATAGTAACCTTACTCGTTAAGGTTTTTGTATATTTCACTTAAGCATAGAAAAGTCGGGGGAAGGAATGCAAGAGACCTGTTTTTTGCTGGTAATTAGCTTGCTTCAAGCCAAGTAGCTTATTTGTGCCCATTGCTCTTTAAGGAACATTGAAGCTTCGTCGTCAATGTTCCCGTTTTTTATTAACAAATGATAAAAGGAGTCATTGAGCGACTTACCAAAAAAACTTCGGCTCTCAGTATCAATTAATACCACACGGCCACCCAGATCATACATTAAATTTTCACCATGAAGGTCACTATAGTAATAACCACCGAAACATTTCGTATTTCTTAACACACAACAAAGGTCTTTTGCTTGCGCAAGGTTTAAATAACCCACCCCTTGCTTGACTTCGATTTTTTTTACCACGGCAACAACAGTCTTAGTTGAACTAGGCAATGTATACGGCCATTTTTCGGCTACAGCAACATGTTGTAGCCCATATTTTTGTATGCAATTAGCAATTGCTTGAG